>Ga0187776_10001285_pt1 | contig 12478 bp, 9 predicted proteins | sample 0216_BV02_MP12_2_FD_132426 | JGI IMG/M metagenome (GOLD analysis project Ga0187776, IMG submission 132426) | Tropical peat soil microbial communities from peatlands in Department of Meta, Colombia - 0216_BV02_MP12_20_MG | ecosystem: Environmental > Terrestrial > Soil > Wetlands > Peat | place...
GTCGCGCCCGGAAGCGGGACTAGAGGCGCCTCGGGCCGGCAGGGTGAACTCCTGCCCTCCTGTGAAATGAGTGAACTGCAAACCCAATGCTAGGTCAATCCTCGGCTAGGCACCTAGAACCTCAAGGCTTGCTTTCCCCGGCGTTGGATTGTAGTAATGGCCATGGTCAAGACGGTGCAACGGAAATTAGGCATGATCAGTTTCTCCGCGACCGCTCCCCCGAGCGGCAGGCCCCCACCGGCCTGGACCACGCGGGGATTTCTTCTTAAGAGAGGAGATTGTCATGTGGAAGGTCGCACTGATCGTGGCAATAATCGTCTCGCTAGCTGTGGGCGAGCTCACCGGCAAGGCATGCGGGGCGACAAAGGAACCTCTCGCGTTCAAGAATTACATTCTGGGCACTACCACCTTGGAACAGGTGAAGCAGATGAATCCGGGCATCGCGTGTCGCAAGGGGGACGGGGTGGCGTGTGACGATGATTGCTACTCCACGAGTGAGACGATTCGGGGCGTAAATTGTAAATGGATACATTTCTTCTTTTATGACGGAAAGTTGGAATCGATCATGATGATAATAGATCATGACAGGTTTGACGAGATAGTCTCGGTACTCAAACAGCAGTATGGTTCACCGACTGAAGGGAAACCTGTTGTGCGACAGGATCCGACGGGTGCGACGTTGCACGGGAAACAGCTTGCGTGGAGGCTGGCAACCGGAGAAATACGTGTCATCGAGTACGCGAACAGAGTCGATGAGTCCGCCATCAACTACGCAACCTACAAGAGCTCAAAAGAGTTCAAGCGACGCGAACACCAAAGCGATAAAGCGCGTTCCCAAGCCCCTTGAGAAAGGAGTTTGCGCTGCAGGCGGAGGGCTAGTGACCGAAAATCCCGACCTGCCGGGACTGCCCATGGGTGGCTCTCCCGGGAGGAGGTGAGAGACTTCAGAAGGGAGTGAAGGCTAGAGAGAAAGTCCAAATCGGCAGGGAGTGGTGGGCGTTCATCAACCATCATGGGAACGGCGTAGGCGGAAAGGTTGGCCACCGGAGGCAACCACAGGGTCTAGCCGTACGTTTCCCGCAGCCTTTCTAATAGCTTCTCATGCAGATTATCGAAGGAACCGTTGGACATGATGAGAAGGACGTCCCTCGGCCGGACCCGAGGGAGGATGAAGGCGAGCATGGCATTCACGTCGGGAAAGTAGTGGGCCTCCTTGCCGCGGGCGGCGATGTCGTCAACGAGCTTTCCGGCCGAGAACCGGTCCTCTGCGGGGATGCGTTCCAAATCGGGAGGCTCCTTGACGAGGACGAGATCGGCGCCGTCGAAGGCCTTTGCATACTGCTCCTGGAACACCTTCCGCCGGCTCGAATTAGTCCTTGGCTCGAAGACGGCCCAGAGTCTCCGGCCGGCGTAGAAGGGGCGGAGAGCTTCGATTGTTGCCTGAACCGCGGTGGGATGATGGGCGAAGTCGTCGATGACGGTGATCCCGGCCGGCTCGCCGCGGACCTCCTGGCGGCGCCTGACGCTCTTAAAGGTCGCGAGGGCCTGCTGAATCGCATCAGCTCCGACACCGAGCACACGGCTAAGCGCGATGAGTGCCAGGGTGTTGCTGAGATTATGGGCCCCGGCGAGGGGCGACGCGAACTCGGCCCTGAAGCCGTCTGGGCCGCGGACCCCGAACCGGGTCATACCGACGCCGTAGTCGGCGTCCACCGCCTGGAACTGAGCGGGCTTTCGGAGGCCGTAGGTAATGACCCGACAAGGGGCTTCCCGGCTCAGGCGGGAGGCACCGGGATCGTCGGCGTTCACGACCAGGAGACCGTCCTTGGGAATGATGGCGAGGAGCCGCCGGAAAGCATCTTCCACGGCCTCGAGATTCGCAAAGATGTCGGCGTGGTCGAACTCGACACTCGTGAGGACGACCACCCAAGGTTGATAATGAAGGAACTTGGGTCCTTTGTCGAAAAAAGCGGTGTCGTACTCATCTCCCTCCACGACGAAGTAAGGCCCGCGGCCCAGGCGGTGGCTCTGGTCGAAGTTGACCATGATCCCGCCCACGAGGCACCCCGGATCAAGGCCCGCCACGGTGAGAATCCAAGCGAGAAGGGCCGAGGTCGTCGTCTTCCCGTGGGTCCCGGCCACCACTAGGGACTGGGCCGAGTTGAGGAAGAAGCGGCCGAGGGCCTGCGGCATGGAGCAGTAGGAAAAACCCCGTTGGAGGAGAGCCTGCGCTTCAGGATTGTCTCTCCGGATCACGTTCCCCACCACCACGAGGTCCGGGGGCGGCTCCAGGTTCGCGGGACGGTAGCCCTGAAGGAGCTGGATGCCCTTCGAGGCCAGGAATGTGCTCATGGGCGGATAGACGTTCTGATCCGAACCCCTCACCCGGTAGCCCGCGTCCTGGAGCATGGCGGCGAGGGTTCCCATGCCGGTGCCGCAGATGCCCATGAGGTGGATGGAGTGAACGGTCTGATCGAGGTCTGGGTGGATTGTTGCGTTCATGGCGGCAAATGTTCTCTCAAAGGATCAAGGGCGTAAGCGTTTTGTTGCAAGCCCTATGCCCTATACCGTGGGCCTTACGCCTCTCACCCAAATTCTTCCATGACCGCGTCGTGGAGCACCGGCCGGAACTCTTTGATCTTCTCGTTGGCCCGTGTGGGATGGATGCGGTTAGTGAGGAGGATGACCGTGAGCTTCCGTTGAAGGTCCACCCAGAAGGAGGTTCCGGTGAATCCCAGGTGGCCGACGGTGTCACGGGAGAAGTGACGCCCGGCGCTGGAGCCCACGGCGGCCGGAGTGTCGAAACCAAGGGCCCAGGTGTTCGCCGGATCAGGATATGCCCGCCGGAGAAACTCATCGAGCCGCGCAGCCGACCATGGGAGCCCCACGCTTATCCCGGCACGGGTCCTGATGATGGCATCCAGCATGCGGCCTACATCGCCTGCGGCGCCGAAAAGACCGGCCTGCCCGGCCACGCCGCCAAGGGCGTAGGCGTTCTCGTCGTGGACCTCGCCGGTCACCCCTCGGCCGCGCCACGGGCAGTTCTCGGTGGCGGCAAAGTCGTGAATGGCCGCGGGAGGCCCTTGTTCAAGAGGCCGATAAGAAAGGCCGCGGCAGCCCAAGGGGTCGTAGAGGTGTTTCCGGGTGAAGTGGTGTAGATTCGTGGCCGCTTTCTCCTCCACGAGCCACTGGATGAGGAGGAACCCGAGATCGCTGTAGAGACTCTGCCGGCCCGGCGGGTACTCCAGAGGTTCCTTAAGGAGGAGCTCACGGATTCGTTTCTGACGGTCCGTCTGCGGGAGCCTCTCAAGCTCCACGTAATATGGTTTCCAGGCGGGGAACCCGGCCGAGTGAGAAAGGAGCTGCCGCAAGGTGATTCCTGCTTTATCGGCGGGAAGCGACTGAGACTGGAGTAATTCAGCCAGGGAAGCGTCCAAGCGGAGCCGACCCCGGTCCACCAGGACGAGGACGGCGAGTGTAGTGGCGAGGGGTTTGGTGAGGGAGGCGAGGTCGAAGACGGTATCTACGGTCATGAGACGCGGCGAGGGAACGATAGCGGCCTGTCCCACCGCCTGTAAGAAGAGGCGATGCCCGGCCCGACTGACCAGGAGCACGGCGCCCGGGAATACTCCGTCGGCCGCGGCAGCGTTCAGAAGATCGAGGATCCGCTTCTTACCACTCATGGAGCCGTCGCCGCCTGGTGATAGGTGAGACGCCCGGCCCCGGCGTCCAGAGTGGCGGTGAGGCCGAATGGGAGGGTGAGGTTCCTGCTGCCGTGACCCACAGGGAGCCCGAAGGCCACAGGGAAGGTGAAGGGCGCCAGTCGCTCCCGGAAAAGCTCGAGGAGCTCATCCGGGGAGCCGCATTCGGTAAAGCTTCCTACCATGAGGCCGACCAGCCCGCTCAGGAGGCCGGCCTCGATGAGGTGGGTCAGCATGCGATCAATGCGGTAGGGCGCTTCGTGCCGGTCCTCGATGAAAAGGATCGCTCCTTCAAGGGACGGAAAGAACCTCGTTCCCACGAGATGACAAACCATGGTGAGATTGCCGCCGAGAACGGGGCCCACAGCCTCGCCCGGTCTCAGGCAGATCGGCTCCGGGAATTGCACGGTCACGGGCTCATCGCTGGCGAGGGCATTCCAGAAGGAAGCAAGGCTCTCCTCATCGCTTGACGGGAGTGTGGCTACCGTGGGGCCGTGGAAGCTCACGACCCCCGCGTGGCGATAGCAGGCGGAAAGGAGGGCGGTAAGGTCGCTGAACCCCACGATGGCCCGGGGCGAGCGGTGCAGAACATCGTAGGAGAGCTGCGGCAGAATGCGCATGGAGCCGTAGCCGCCGCGGCTGCAAAAGAGCCCGTTGAGGGCCCCATCCGCCAGAGCCCTGTTGAACCGGGCGGCGCGCTCTGCGTCGCTTCCGGCGAGATAGCGAAGGCGATACTCGGCCCCGGCGTCCACCGTAACGTGGAGACCCAGGCGCGCCAGCACCGCGCAGCCGGCCTCGAGGTCTGCCGCGGGACAGGGACTTGCTGGCGTCACTACGCCCACCCGATCTCCCGGTCGAAGACGCGGCGGCCTGAGGAGCTTGCTCATGGGAGTTTCTCCACCAATCAGGCCCGGTGGCGACGGGTCGGCTTCTTCTCTTCCGGCCTATTCCTCTCGAAGATGATCCGGAGGCCCTCCAGGGTCAGGCTGTCATCCACGAGCTGGATCTCTTCCGACTCATCGGCGATGAGTCGGGCGAGCCCGCCGGTTGCGAGCACCATGGCATCTGTGCCCATCTCCCTTTTTATTTTCCGCACGATTCCGTCCACCAGCGCGGCATATCCATAGATGATCCCCACGTTCATGGCGCTGATGGTATCCTTGGCGATAATGTTTTTGGGCTTAGCGAAAATCTCCACCTTGGGGAGCTTAGAGGCTTTCTGGAACAGGGCCTCGCAGGAGATCATGACGCCCGGGCTTATGACCCCGCCCAGGTACTCGCCCCGGGGGGAGACGTAGTCGAAGGTAGTGGCGGTGCCGAAGTCCACGACGATGAGAGCGGTCTTGTATTTCTCATAAGCGGCCACCGCGTTCACGATGCGGTCCGCCCCAACCTCCTTGGGGTTATCGTAAAAGATGGGCATGCCGGTGCGGACGCCGGGTCCGACGACGAGGGGCTCAAGGTTGAAGTACCGCCTGGAGAAATCCATGACCGTACCCAGCATGGGCGGGACCACGCAGGAGACGGCCATGTGGGAGACGTCCTTAAAGCTGATCTCTTGAGAGGTGAAGAGGTTCTGCATGAGGATGCCATACTCGTCGGCGGTGATATCCTGTTCGGTACGGACGCGCCAGTGGATCACAAGCTCGGCATCGCGGTAGAGCCCGAGGACCGTATTCGTATTCCCGATGTCCATGACGAGCAACATGGCTCCGCCCCTCCTCTCATGACATGGCCCGTTCGACGACTGCCGCGGTCTCCTGGGCGAGCGCCACTACCAGATCGCGATCCCTTCCTTCCACCATGACCCGGATCACCGGCTCGGTCCCGGAGGGACGAATGAGCACCCGGCCGTGGTCGCCGAGCTTTTCCTCCACGACCTTTACGGCGCGGGCGATCTCGGGAACGCCCTCGATCGGCTTCCGCTCCTTGACCCGGACGTTGACGAGGTGCTGCGGGTAGCGTTCCATGATGGCGGCAAGCTCAGAAAGGGGCTTGCCCTGGAGGAGCATGACCTCGAGCACTCGGAGCGCCGAGAGAATCCCGTCGCCCGTGGTGTTGTGGTCGAGAAAGATGATGTGGCCAGACTGCTCGCCTCCCAGGTTGAAGCCGCCCGTCCGCATCCGCTCCACCACATAGCGGTCGCCGACGGCGGTTCGTTCGAGGAGGCCGCCGCGAGACCTTATGGCCACCTCGAGCCCCATGTTGCTCATGACGGTCGTGACCAGGGTCGAGTGATTGAGCCTCTTATCTCTCAGCATCTGGGCGGCGCAAATGGCCATAAGGTGGTCCCCGTCCACCACCCGGCCCTTTTCATCGGCGCAGATGAGCCGGTCGGCGTCGCCGTCGAAGGCAACCCCGATCTGGGCCCCTGACTCAACCACGAGCTTGGCCACCACCTCCGGATGGAGGCTGCCGCAGCCGGCGTTGATGTTCTGCCCGTTAGGTTTCACCCCGGTGAGCGCCACCTCGGCGCCAAGCTCCTCGAAGACCGCCGGCGCCACCTTGTAGGCGGCGCCATGGGCACAGTCCACGGCGATCTTGATGCCGTCCAGGGTGAGGTCCCGGGGAAAGGAGTTTTTCAGGAAGACCACGTAGCGGCCAACGGCATCATCGATCCGAAAAGCCTTCCCAACTTCCTCGGCGGTGGGACGGAGGTGGTCCATGCCGCTGGACATAACAAGCGCCTCGATCTCCGCCTCCATCTCATCCGGGAGCTTGAAGCCGTCCTTGGAAAAGAACTTGATGCCGTTATCCTGGAAGGGATTGTGAGAGGCGGAGATGACTACCCCGGCGTCGGCCCGCATGCTCGAGGTGATAAAGGCGATCCCCGGCGTCGGCAGGGGCCCCACGAGGAGCACGTCAACGCCCATGGAGCAGATCCCGGAGGCGATGGCATTTTCGATCATGTAGCCGGAGAGCCGCGTGTCCTTGCCGATGACGATCTTGGGGCGGCGGGTCTTATTCTTGAACACGTAAGCGGCCCCGCGGCCTAGCTGCATGGCCATCTCGGTCGTCATGGGGTGGACGTTCGCGATCCCCCTCACTCCGTCTGTTCCGAAGATCTTACCCATGGAGAAACCTTTTCCGTCGTTATTGGTCTGTAGTCAGTTGTCAGTGGTAAGGGATCAGCTCTCAGACCCAGTACTCTCTCCGGACTCCTGACTCCTGAATTCTAACTCCTTCCCCCTTACTCCTTGCGCCTCACGCATTACGCCCTCCGACGCCCCCTTTCGCGTTCCGACTCCCGCATTGAGGATGGCATCGACCATGTCCACCACCTGACGGCAGACGGCAACCTCATGGACCCTGAGGATGTGCGCGCCATTGAGAACGCTGGCACACACGGTGGCCCAGGTCCCCGCCTCCCGGTCGGTGACCGGCCGGTCCAGCACGGAGCCGATGAAGGACTTCCGGGAGGTTCCGAGGAGAACCGGGCGGCCGAGAAGGGCGAGGGCGTCCAGGTGTTTGATGAGGAGAAGGTTGTGGGTCACCGATTTGCCGAAGCCGATCCCCGGATCGACGATGATCTGGTCGCGAGAGACGCCGGCCTCGCAAGCAAGCTGGATGCGCTCCTCCAGGAACCTCACGACCTCGGAGAGCAGGGAGTCGTAACGAGGCTTAACCTGCATGGTCCGAGGCGTGCCCTGCATATGCATGAGAATGAGGGGCGCGCCGGATGAGGCGGCAAGGCGTCTCATCTCCGGATCGAAGCCGAGGGAGCTGATGTCATTGATAAGGCTTGCGCCAGCATCCAGGGCGGCCCGGGCCACCTCTGCCTTGCAGGTGTCAATGGAAACGGGGGCCCTAGTGCGCCTGGCCAGCTCGCGGATGACTGGAATCACCCGGCGGAGCTCCTCTTCCGGGGGGATCGATTCCGAGAAAGGTCTCGTGGACTCGCCGCCCACATCGATCAGATCAGCGCCCTCGGCGGCGAGTCGCTCCCCCTGCTCGATCGCCCGCTCGGCGTCGAAAAACTGACCACCGTCGGAGAAAGAGTCCGGGGTGACGTTGATGGCGCCCATGAGGAGGGACCGGCCTCCCAGCTCCAGGTTTTCCTGGCCGCAGCGGATGGTGAAGTGCGCCCGCCTCACCCTTGCCCTTCTCCCACGCGCTGTGCGGTCGGGTCGCTCTCTTTGGCGGCCACGGGGTGGGGCTCCCCCTGGGCCTCGATCAACGGCTGGCCCCCTCTTGACTTCTGCCGTTCTTCGGCAACTACATCCTGGGCGGTAACGGTCCTCGTATATTGGACGCCTGGCTTCACCCGGTCGATGATGACGTCGATCTCCTTGCCTTCGAGGGTCTCTTTATCGACGAGGGTCACCGCAATCTGGTGGAGGAGGTCCTCATGCTCCTGGAGGATGCGCTTTGCCGTCTGGTACGCCTCATCCACCAGACGGCGCACCTCGCCGTCGATCTGGATGGCGGTCTGTTCGCTGTAGTCCCGGTGCTGGGCGATCTCGCGACCGAGGAAGATATGTTCCTCCTTCTGCCCGAAGGCGATGGGGCCCATGAGATCGCTCATGCCGAAGACGGTGACCATCCTGCGGGCCAGGTTAGTCGCCTTCTCGATGTCGTCGCTCGCTCCGCTCGTCCTACGGGCGAAGATGAGCTCTTCCGCAACCCGACCGCCCATGAGCTTGGCGAGCGTGTTCTTCATGTACTGCTCGTCATAGGAGAGCCGGTCCTCGATGGGGAGCGTCATGGTGACCCCAAGGGCGCGGCCGCGGGGGATGATGCTCACCTTGTGTACCGGATCGGTCTTGGGGAGGAACTTGGCAACCAGGGCGTGCCCCACCTCGTGGTAGGCGGTGTTGCGCTTCTCCTGCTCGCTCATGATCATGCTCTTCCGCTCGGTGCCCATGAGGACCTTGTCCTTGGCCAGCTCGAGGTCGGTCATCTCCACCCGATCCTTGTTCTTCCGGGCTGCGAGGAGCGCAGCCTCGTTGACCAGGTTCTCCAAATCGGCGCCGGAGAACCCCGGCGTACCCCGGGCGAGGACCGTGAGGTCAACATCGGAACCGAGGGGGCTCTTGCGCGCGTGAACCTGGAGGATGCCTTCCCGGCCTTTAAGGTCGGGGAGCGGCACCACGACCTGCCGGTCGAAGCGACCAGGGCGCAGGAGCGCCGGATCGAGCACGTCGGGACGGTTCGTGGCTGAGATCAGGATCACCCCGTCGTTGGACTCGAAGCCGTCCATCTCGACGAGGAGTTGGTTCAGGGTCTGTTCCCGCTCGTCATGGCCGCCACCAAGGCCGGCGCCACGATGGCGGCCGACAGCGTCAATCTCGTCGATGAAGATGATGCACGGCGCGTGCTTCTTTCCCTGGGTGAAGAGGTCTCGCACGCGGGAGGCGCCCACGCCCACGAACATCTCCACGAAGTCGGAGCCGCTGATGTTGAAGAAGGGCACTCCGGCCTCACCAGCGATGGCACGGGCGAGCAGGGTCTTCCCGGTGCCGGGAGGCCCCACCAGGAGCACGCCTTTGGGGATGCGGCCGCCGAGCCTGGTGAATTTCTTGGGGTCACGGAGAAACTCGATGATCTCTTCCAGTTCCTCCTTCGCCTCCTCGATCCCGGCCACGTCCGCAAAGGTAACCTTGCGGGCCGAGTCGGAGACGAGCCGGGCCCTGCTCTTCCCGAAGGACATAGCCTTGCCCCCTCCTGCCTGCATCTGGCGCATGAAAAACATCCAGACCGCGATAATGAGCAGTATGGGAAACCAGCTGATGAGAATGGTCATGTACCATGGGTTGTCTTCCACGGGCTTGGCGCTGATCTGGACCCCCTTGTCCCGCAGGTCACGGATCATGTTGGGGTCGTTGGGCGCGAAGGTGCGGAAGGAGGTGCCGTCTTTGTACTTGCCGTAGATGTTGTTCCCCTGGATGGTTACCTGGCTTACGTCGCCCTGGGACAGGGCGCCGAGGAAGTCGCTGTAGCTCGTCTGCTGCTTGGTCTGGGGCGGATGGTTGAACATATTGAACAGGAGGATCACCATCAGACTGATGACCAACCAGAGGGCAAGGTTCTTATAAAAAGGAGTCAAAACTCTTCTCCCTGACCAGCAGGTTCTTGATGTCCACTCGGATTAAACAACTCCAGCCCGCGGGGTTCAGACAACGATAGACTCTTTACGGCCGCGGGTTAACACTCGCCCGGATCGGTTGTCGAAACCGCTCCCTCGCCCCAATTGGGCTCTACCCACCCATATCTAACCCGTAACACACAACAATATCTATTGCAAACGAAATGTCAACCACAAGCCTCCCGGTCATCGCCCCACACCTCCATCCGCCTGTACCCTTCCCCGGCGGTACTCGAGCCGGAGCAGCCGCCTTGTCTGCGCGGTGATCTTCACCCGGTCATCGATCCGGTGGCCCACGACCCAGATGACCCTGCCGCGGTCGCAGAGAACCGGGGTCAGACGGCGCCGACTCCGGGAGATCTTGGCATCCATGAAGAAATCCTTCAGTTTCTTGCTTCCCCCCAGGCCAAGGGGGCGGAAACGGTCGCCGTCCTGGCCGAATCTGAGAAGGAGGGGGAAGGAGAGGGTATCTCGGTCCATGACGACCTGGGAGGGATCCCGGCCGAAACGAACGGGTTCCCGTGCTTCTGCTTCCTCGATGAGGAGAGTGTGGTCGAGTTCGGGGAGGTAGTGAAGGGCAGGTCCGAGGATCTCCTGCCGGAACGGCGCAAGGAGCGGCTGGAGGCGACGGATGCTAAGCAGGCCGTAACTCTTCTCCGCCACCGCAAGATTGGGAAGATGGATCTCGCGGTTTGCCCCTCCGGAACGACAGAGTCCGAGGATAAGGTCCACGTGGTGGAAGCCGAAACCGGTGAGGTGACCACAGATCATCTCCAGCCCGCGACGGAGAACTCGGCGCTGCAGGGCCGGATGGGCCTCCAAGAGGAGATGCGCCGGGAGGGTGATCCCAGCCTCGCCATCCTCGCGGGCATGACGCTCAATCCAGGTCTCCACCAGGGATTCCCAGAAGTTTTCCTCCTCCTGGAAGATGGCCGCTGTCCGCATCAGCGCGGCATCCAGACCGCTATTAAAGCAACGCCGGAGGAGGGGCAGAACCTCCAGGCGCAAGCGGTTCCGCTGGCACCAGGGCTCACGGTTCGAGCTGTCCTCGCGGAACGTGAGGCCGTGTTGGCCGAGGTATTCCACGATTTCGAGGCGATGACAGGCGAGGAGCGGCCGGATCATGCCGTCGCCGTTCACGGCCGGCATGCCGCTCAGGCCGCGGGGCCCGGCTCCGCGGAAGAGCCGGAGCAGGATCTCTTCGGCCTGATCGTCGGCATTGTGGCCCAGGGCGAGCCGACCGGCATCCTCCTCGGCCATAACCTCCCGGAGGCAGCGGTAGCGTAAGGCGCGTGCCGCCATCTGGAGAGAGCCGCCATGATCTCGCTGCCACCCGCGCACATCCAGATGCCGCACCACGACGGGAAGGTCCAGGTCGCGCGTCAGGGCCGTCACAAACCGGGCGTCCTCGTCGGCCTCTCTCCCCCTGAGACCGTGGTGCACGTGGGCCACCACCGCCTTCACGGGAAGCTCGCTGCGGAGGCGAGAGAAGAGATGGCAGAGGGCGACGGAATCAGGTCCGCCCGAGACAGCCAGGACTACCCGGGCGTCGGGAGGGACCATCCGGTGGCGGGTGATCGTTTGACGGACTTTCTCGAGGAGCATCGACACATTCCGACAAAAGGACTGCAACCGTATTATAGTTGACCCGCGGGGGCCTGTCCATGACGGGAGGAGATGACAAGGGATGACCCGGGATACTGCGAGGCAGGGCAATCTGTTCGGCAAATCTGCATAGTCGCATCGTTGATAGTGTAAGGAGAAGCCCGGCCATTTTCTGGGGCCGCGGTGCAAAGCCCGGGAGGCCTTCCTTGCATACAGAAGAAAGTGGTGGCTCCAGATGCGCTTTGCCTCGGAGATGACCCTGCCTCTGCGGGGCGAGGGGGTGCGGATGAGCCTTGTGTATGGTCAACTAATATGATACGAGTAAAATTCTCATGGTTCTTGTGAACCACGGCGTTCTCACGGTTCCAGTTTCGACCGGCGTACAGAAAAGCATAAGCTCTCAGGCTCTGGGCTGGGAGCGCCCTTCGGTTTCGGCAAAGGGGCGTACCATGGCGCGAAAAAAGATGGGACAGATCCTCCTCGCTGCCGGACTGATCACGGAAGATCAGTTGGTTGAGGCCCTCGACAGGCAGAAACAGACAAAGCGAAAGCACCTGGGAAAGATCCTCGTGGAGATGGGCCTGACGCAAGAGGAGAACGTCTGCCGTGCCCTCTCCGCCCAGCTCAATCTCCCCTTCGTCACCGTGAGCAAGCTCGAAATCCCCCGGGACGTGGTGGAACTCATCTCTCGAAAACAGGCGGAAGGCAAGGTCATCCTCGCCATCGGCAAACAGGAGCGGCGTCTTCGCCTCGCCATGGCGAACCCTCTCGACCACGGCACCATCGATGACGTCAAGTTTCGCACCGGGCTCGAGGTGGCCGCCGTCATCGCCACCGAACCGGACATCCGCAAGGCCATCGAGAAAAATTATAAGAAGGACGAGATCGACTTCGATCTTCTCTCCAAGGTGATGCCCTCGGCAGAGGTGGAGGTACTCCCTGGGGAGCCGGAGTCTGACACGGAATATAATGTAGATGAGCTGATCCGGCAGTCCGAGATCGCCCCCATCGTGCGCCTCACGAACGCCGTCCTCGCCGACGCTATCAAGCTCAAGGCGAGTGACATCCACATCGAGCCGCAGGAGAA
>Ga0187776_10001286_pt1 | contig 12474 bp, 7 predicted proteins | sample 0216_BV02_MP12_2_FD_132426 | JGI IMG/M metagenome (GOLD analysis project Ga0187776, IMG submission 132426) | Tropical peat soil microbial communities from peatlands in Department of Meta, Colombia - 0216_BV02_MP12_20_MG | ecosystem: Environmental > Terrestrial > Soil > Wetlands > Peat | place...
CTTAGCGGCTGTCCAGCAGACGTTGGGTAGCCTTGTCCCGTCTTGCCGACTGTTCGTTAAAACAATTCTCGTGGCTCTGTGAGTCCTGGCCCTCAGGAGTGTGTCAATGCGAAACAGGCAGGATCTTCTCTACTCTGACCTCTGTGCATCATCCTCAAAGCGACACTCACCAGCCGGCTTGTTTTGCCGGCCGCAGCGTTGGAGCCTTCCTGGCCTCGGCCTGCTTCTCCTGTTGTCGTCGCTGGGCTGCGAAAAGAAGGAGGTGGCTGCTAAACCGGCCCCTCCCGAAGTGGTGGTGGCTGACGTCGCCCAGCAGGACGTTCCCATCTACAACGAGTGGGTTGCGCAACTGAACGGTCCGGTAAATGCCGAGATCACCCCTAAAGTGCAGGGCTACCTGCTCAGGCAGAACTATCAGAATGGCTTCTTCGTCAAGCAGGGACAGCTTCTTTTCGAGCTTGATCCACGGCAGTACGAGGCGGATGTGGAGCAAGCCAAAGCCCAGCTAGCCGTAAGCCAGGCCAATCTCGCCAAGGCTGATGCCGACGTGCAGCGCGACACCCCGCTCGCGGCTCAACAAGCGATTCCTCAGAAGGATCTCGATACCGACCTGGCTAATCAGGCAGCCTTGAATGCGGAGGTAAAAGCCAAGAAGGCTGCTCTGGAGAATGCCCAACTGAATCTCTCCTGGACCAAGATCTTTTCCCCTGTTGACGGCATCGCCGGTGTATCTAACTCCCAGATTGGCGATCTGGTGGGAACCAGCACCAAAATGACCACAGTCTCACAGGTGGATCCTATCTGGGCCTATTACAGCGTCAGTGAAAGCGCCTTCCTTAGCTTTGCGCCACAGGCGACAGCGATCATAACTGGCAAGGTCAGTCTAGCCTCGCTTAACAGCAGGCCGGTCGAGTTCATCCAGGCCAACGATGTTCCCTATCCCCTGAAGGGCACGATTATCTACGTGAATCGCCAGATCGGCACGCAAACCGGCACCATCCAGCTGGCAGCCGCATTTCCCAACCCCGATGCCATCCTTCGCCCTGGTGGTTACGGCCGTGTTCGGCTCAAGACGGGGGACTACAAGAATGCATTGCTGGTTCCGCAGCCGGCTGTGATCGAAGTGCAGGGCCAATACCAGCTCATCGTCGTCACCCCGGACAAAAAGGCAGTGTTCAGGCCCGTCAAGGTCGGAGAGCGGGTTGGGTCCAATTGGATCATCACCGAAGGCTTGAAACCTGGCGAGCAGGTTGTGGTTGAAGGCATTCAGAAGATACAGGCGGCAGCCGGACAAGCGCCACAGCTGGCGCGGGAAGGCATCCCCGTCACACCCAAGCCGTACGTCGTGAGCTCGGGCGGGAGCAACTGACCATGTCGAAGTTCTTTATCAATCGGCCCATCGTCGCGATGGTCATTTCCATACTGATGGTGCTCGTTGGTGTGGTCTCGATGCTGCGCCTGCCCACCGCACAATTTCCCAACATCGCCGACCCCATGATCCAGGTAAAGGCCACCTACCCGGGCGCGGATGCGCAGACCATCGCTGAGTCGGTGGCCACCCCGATTGAGCAGCAGATGTCTGGCGTGAGCGGCATGAATTACATGTATTCCTTGAGCGCCAGCTCCGGTGGAGGAATGACGCTGTACGTGGACTTCGCCCTCGGCACCGATATCAACACAGACCAGATTCTCGCCCAGATGCGGACTGGCCAGGCGAACTCGCAGTTGCCCAGCGAGGTGGTCCAGCAGGGCGTGCTGGTACAGCCGGGTACGACTGCGCCTTTCATGCTGCTGGACCTTTACTCGCCCACCGGCGCTTATGACAACATCTTTCTCGCCAACTACGCCATCATCAATTTGCAGTACGCGCTCACCCGAGTTTCGGGAGTCTCGCAAGTTCAGATCTATGGCGCCGGACCCTACGCAATGCGTATCTGGGTAAATCCAGATCGCTTGGCAAGCCTGGGCGTGACTGTGTCCGACATCAGCAACGCGGTCAAAGCCCAAAATAAGGTGAACCCCGCCGGCCAGGTCGGTGGCGAACCCGTCCCTGAAGGTCAGCAGTTCACCTATAACGTGCGAGCGCCGGGACGCCTGCCCACAGCTGCAGAGTTCGAACAGATCGTGGTCCGCGCCCAGCCCGACGGCTCCATCCTGCGCCTGAAAGACGTGGCCCGCGTGGATTTGGGATCGCAATATTATTCCTACCGCGCGCGTATGGGAGTGGCGGGAGAGAACAAGCCCGCTCAGCCTGCGGCGTTGATCGCACTCTATCTCACTCCGGGTAGCAATGCACTGCAGACGCGAGATGCCGTCCTCAAAATGATGGACGAAGCTAAGCGCAGGTTTCCCCCGGGACTGGAATACATCACTGCACTCGACACGACGCTCGCCGTCAGAGCTGGTATCGATGAAATTTACAAAACCCTTCTGGAAGCGTTGGTCCTCGTCATCCTCGTCGTCTATATCTTCCTCCAGGGGTGGAGAGCCACGCTGATCCCCCTGCTCGCGGTTCCCGTCTCTCTGATAGGAACTTTTGTGGTTTTCCCAATGCTCGGCTTCTCCATCAACACGCTGTCTCTTTTTGGACTCGTGCTGGCCATTGGTCTGGTCGTGGACGATGCCATAGTCGTCGTGGAAGCGGTGGAGCACCACATCGAACATGGGCTGTCGCCCCATGACGCGACCGTGAAAGCGATGGAAGAAGTATCCGGGCCGGTTGTCGCCATTGGCCTTATTTTGGCGGCGGTATTTGTCCCCACCGCCTTCGTTCCCGGTATTACCGGCCAGCTCTACAAGCAGTTCGCAGTCACCATCGCAATCTCGGTGCTTTTTTCCGCTTTTAACGCACTCACTTTAAGTCCGGCGCTCTCTGCCTTGTTACTGAAGCCCAGGAAGCCCGCCCGTGGACCATTGGGAGCGTTCTTCCGCTGGTTCAATCGGGTCTTTGGACGTGCCACCGATGGATACGTCAGTTGGTGCGGACACCTGATTCACAAAGCGGGCTTTGCCTTTCTGCTGCTCGGCTTGCTAACGCTCGCTGCAGGCTTCTTCGGAAAGCGAATCCCCGGGAGCTTTCTCCCTGACGAAGACCAGGGATACATCTACGCCGGTTTGCAGTTGCCCAATGCCTCGTCCCTGCAACGCTCTTCCGAAGCTGCTCGCGAGGTTGAGAAGATTCTCATGGAGACCCCCGGCGTCCAGTACGTCAGCTCGGTTATGGGCTACAGCATGCTTAGCGGTGTCAACGCCACCTACAGCTCGTTCTTCTTCGTCTCGTTGAAGCCCTGGGAAGAACGTAAGACCCCCGAAACCAGTTATGCGGGCATTAAGGCTCACCTGCAACGGGCACTTTCCAGAGTTCCATCGGGAATTGCCTTTTCGTTCCCCCCACCCGCCATACCCGGTGTAGGAACCTCAGGCGGCGCCACATTTATTCTTGAAGACCGCGCGGGACAGGGCATCGACTTCCTCGCCAAGAATGCGCAGTTATTTGTGGCAGAAGCCCGCAAACGTCCCGAGCTTGCGGGTGTCATGACCACCGCCTTGTTCGGTGTTCCTCAGGTAGGAGTCAAGGTGGACAACGCCAAGGCCATGACCCAGCAGATCCCCCTCAACAACCTGTACGAGACCGTGCAGACTTTTATGGGTGGATCTCTGATCAACTACTTCAATCGCTTCGGCCTGCAATGGCAGGTGTATGTCCAGGCCGATGGTGATTTCCGCACCAGGGCTGAAAATCTCGGCAAGTTCTACGTCAGGAACAATGCTGGGGAGATGGTTCCTTTGAGCACGTTGACTACCACCTATCCCCGCGATGGTGCTGAGTTCATCATGCGCTACAACCTATTCAACTGCGTGCAAATCAATGCTGCGGCCGCCCCGGGCTATAGCTCAGGGCAAGCCATGGCGGCGCTGGAGGATGTCTTTCGCAAATCGATGCCGAGCCAGATGGGCTTCGACTACATGGGTATGTCCTACCAGGAGCAGAAAGCCGCGCAAGGTATCTCGCCCGCCACCATTTTCGGGCTGGCGTTCTTTGTCGTCTTCCTCATTATGGCTGCGCAGTATGAGAGCTGGACGCTCCCCTTCAGCGTATTGCTGGGTGTTCCCATTGCAGTCTTCGGCGCTTTTATGACGCTTTACTTCCGCCGCCTCGACAACGATGTGTACGCACAGATCGGCCTGGTCATGCTGATTGGACTGTCGGCGAAGAATGCCATTTTGATTGTGGAATTCGCCAAGCTCGAATACGACAAGGGCAAACCCTTGATCGAGGCAGCTCTTACCGGCGCCAAGCTCAGATTGCGCCCGATCCTGATGACTGCTTTCGCCTTTATTTTGGGTTGCGTCCCGCTGTGGGCGGCCTCCGGTGCTGGCTCTGTCTCCCGCCGGGTGCTGGGGACGGTAGTAATCGGCGGCATGCTCGCTGCCTCGATCATCGCCATCTTCTTCATCCCCGTCTCCTTTGACGTCGTCGAGCGCTTCGGCCAGTGGATTGGAGGCGAGAAGAAAGGGCCGCACCCGGCGTCGGTCACCGCGGCGCAAGAAGGAGCGGCCGATGACTAAAGCGTGCCTAACTCGGATTACATGGCGAAGGACTTCAGCCCAATGGCTTATCGCGATCGTGCTTGTGCTGTTAAGCGGATGTACTGTAGGCCCAAAATACAAGCGTCCTGCCGTAACTGTTCCTGATAGCTACCGAGGCCTTGCCCCCGATGCTGGTCAGCAGACCCCTGCCTCTCTGGGTGATGAGAAGTGGTGGACAGTTTTCGAGGACCAGCAACTGCAGGCTCTGATCCGGGAAGCGCTTACCCAAAGCTACGATGTTCGTATCGCCGCCACGCGTGTGCTGCAAGCCCAGGCATTGCTCGGCATTACGCGCGCGGATCAGTACCCAACCATCAACGGGGGAGCGAGCGCCTCCAATGTTCGCCTTCCCCAGACCAAGCAGTTCCCCCCGGTCGAGACCAGCGCCAACCAAGTCAATCTCTCGCTCTTTTGGGAACTGGACTTCTGGGGGAAGTACCGCAGGGCTACGGAAGCCGCGCGCGCCCGTCTCTTGGCCACCGAATGGGGTCAAAAGGCAGTAATTTCCACGTTGGTCAGCAATGTGGCTACCGCATACTTCCAGTTGCTCGAGCTGGATTTGGAAATGGGGATCTCCCAGCGCACGCTCGCCTCTCGCCAGGAGTCTTTACGACTGGTTGAGATACGCCAAAGGGGAGGTACGACCTCTCTGATGGACGTCCGCCAGTCCGAGCAACTGGTCTACACAGCAGCGGCGGCCATACCTGACCTGGAGCGTCGTATCGAACAGCAGGAGAACTTCATCAGCATCTTGCTGGGGAAGAATCCAGGACCAATCACGCGCGGAAAACCACTGGTCGAGAATCCGATTCGGCCGACCGTTCCCGCGGGTCTGCCTTCTTCTTTACTAGAGAGACGACCTGATATTCAGTCGGCCGAACAGCAGTTGGTCGCCGCTAATGCACAAATAGGGGTTGCCAAGGCGGCATACTTCCCGCAGATTACATTGACCGCTGTAGGCGGCTATCAGAGTTCAGCCTTGACCAGTCTGTTCACCGGTCCCGCAGGCTTGTGGAGTTTCGGCGGACAGTTGACCCAGCCCATTTTCACCGCTGGCAGGATTCGCTCCAACGTGAGATTGAGCGAGGCGCAGCAGCAAGAAGCCGTTCTGTTTTACCAGCAGTCAATCCAGCAGGCGTTCCGCGAGGTTTCAGACTCGCTGGTGGCATACCGCAAGAATCAGGAATTCCGCAGGCAGCAGGAGCTTGTAACCGGGGCAGCCCAGGACGCTACGCGGCTCGCCAATGTTCGCTACCGTGGAGGCGTCACCAGCTATCTTGAGGTCCTGGACAGCGACACGCGCTATTTCGACGCTCAAATCTCACTGGCGCAGGCAAATCTCAATGAACGTCTCGCTTTGGTCCAGCTCTACAATACCTTGGGCGGCGGCTGGCAACAGTAGTTCGAGGTCGAACAACGCAAGCTTTGGTCTGCTAGGGGTCGGCTCTAGCAGCCTATTTTGAAATTCCCGTGGCAGATCCCGCTTGCATTAGCTTTTCCCAATTCCTTCGGCACGGTTTGGAAAAGGTATAAGAGGAGCGCACTACAACACCACGGCTTCTGGCACGGTGTCGGCTTCTACAATCTGCAAGTGAATCGCTGAGACAGCCCCGGCTCAATTGAAAGGGATCGCAATCTCAAAGCGGCAAGTAAATGCGAGTGTCCCGTTCGCATCTCCTCTATTGGTCCTGGTCAGGGACGGGAGTCCAGGATTTGTCGGGATTGAAGCGCTCCATTCTCTTGAAGTCGTCGAGAGTCTTCGGCCCGAGATCTTTTTCGTAAACAACGCCGTCGTGGCTGACAATGAAGGTCTTCAACCCGGTTACGCCGTACTCGGCCGGCGTGGCTACCAGGGCGAAGCCTCCGATCATCACCCCTTTCACCACGAAATCCATTTCGCCCAGCGGCGCTGCGGGACCCTGTCCCTTCAGAATTTTGAAAAAGTAGCCGTGATACGGCTCCGCGCCGCTGGTGTAGCCCTGTTCGATCGCGCGGGCAATCTTCTCGCCCACCGGACCTCCCCAAGTGCCATCGGGATTCTGCCAAGCCAGACCATCCTGCTTGCCCGGAGTGCTGATGATGCGCTGGGCGTACTGGTTCACATCGTAGCCGTCACGCTTCTGGAGGGCATAATCGTGTTGAGCTTCCACGTAGCCGCGGCAGATTTGAATCGCGTCCAGCTCATTCGCGCCGATGCGGCGGTAAAGAAGTTCCTGCCGGCCGGCATTGCCGTCGAAGGACCATTTGTCACCCCTTTTCACTAGCGGCACTGGGAACGGCCATTCTTCGTTGCCCACCAGAAGGAAAGCGCGCTTCCCGCTCTTGGGATCCACAGAAACGCTTTTCTTCTCGTGGGCCTCAGCCGCGAAATTGGCCGCGTGTTGCCGGTCTTGCGCGAATTCGCCGCTGAACACAATGTCCTCGCCACCGGGGCCAAAGATTTGCATCAGCGCAACCACATCGAATCTCTCGGCCGCCTCAACCAGTGCATCAGCAGCCTGCTGCGGAGTGGCAAAGGTCGAGGCTCCCACAGCCGAAGCAGGAGCAGCAGACGGAGCTGTTTTCACGGCAGATTGCTGCGCAGCGAAAACAACCCACACAGATAGACACGCCAAAATCGCCGCGCCCGTGATCCAAAGAAATCCTATGAGATTTTCGTTGGCCGATCTTGACTTCATGTTCGTGCTCCTATGATCCTGCCCGCACTCTCAGTCGTCTACCTCCGCCGCCCACCACCGCCACCACGACTAAAGCCTCCGCCGCCCCGAGATCCCATGCTGGAGGCGCCGCGGCTGCCGCTGGCGCGTGCGCTCGATCCGTTGTACCCCCTGGAACCCCCGCCAAAGGCATCTCGGTTTCCGCCTCCGCTGCGCGACAGATCACGGCTTCCTATGCGATCTGCACCGCCTGTGCTCGCCCTGTTGCTGATGCCTGTGCTGCCCGCGCGATTGCTCAACCCGCCGCTACTGGCGCGGTTGCTGATCCCCCCGCCAGCCCGATTACTCACGCCGGCTCCGCCCCCGCGATTGCTGGCCAGATTGCCACCCTGTCGGCTCAGTTGTTGCCGCGCGCTGGCCTGCCGGTTGGCGAGTGAATCGCCACGCGTCGTTCCGCCAAACCGGTCAGCGGTTGCCTTGTCTCGATAAGGGGCTCCGCCACGATGTTGCGGATTGTGCTGCCATCTATCGCCTGCGCCTCCACCACGGGCCGGCATTGTTGAGGCGCGGTTGCCACCACCGACGTTACCGCCGCGAGCCGGCAGATTAGACACGCGGTTGCCACCACCAATGCTCGAGTTACGGTTGAAATTATTGTTTCGGTTGATGGTGATGTCGTTGTTACCGCCCCAGCCGCAGCCCCAGCCCCAACCGCCGCTCCAGAACGCCCCCATCATCACCCCAACACCGAAAGAGATCGCCATCCCTGCCGCGTAGTATCCCGGCGGCGGGTAATAAATCGGGGGATAGGGATAGACCGGCGGACCGTACACAATCACCGGGTCATACGAAGGCACATACACGACCTGTGGATTGGCTTGCTCAATCACGATCACTTCTTTCTTTTCAATGATCTTGGTTTCGACGTTCTGCTGGTCGCTGGACTTCAGGTTCCCGTTATCCTGAGCCTTCTTGCGCATGCGCTGCACAGCATCCATCACATCGCTCTGTTGCGCCAGGAAAGCGTTGCCCAGATCGGTTGTCCACTGAATGTCGTTTGCCAGGCGATTCACCACATCGGGCAGACCGGCCAGGGCCTGTACACTCGCATCCCAGGGCTGCTTCGCGACAGCATCGGCGAGCGCTTTGTCCTTCAGGTTCTTGTTCTTCTGAAGCCACTGCTGGAGCTGGATGATCTCCAGAGGATAGGTGGAGGCCGCCAGAACCTGCGCCAGCATCGGATCTGGATAAAGCGCAATCGGCGCCACTAGAGAGTCAAGTTGTTCTGGCGGGATCTTCGGCGCCTGGGCCTGCGGCGAGGACGCCTGCACCATCCAAGGGGCCATATATGCCAGGGTGTCGCCTGGCGCGAGGGCAACGATGCAGAGCATCACCAGCAGGGATCCGAAGGTTCTATCCTTTCGTTTCGGGTTCATAGCTGCCTCTCGTCCTAGTTCCGACAGAACTCCTGCAAATTTTGCAGTTCAACTGCCATCAAGCGAATGCACGCACCTCGTTCCTGTTCCAACCGCGTATCCACCTGCACTCTAAGCCAGCTTTTTGTTCGCGTCATCTGTCAAAAAGCGCAGGTGGAGTTCCGGCTGCATCGTTCCTCCACCGTAGTCCCTGAATGGGAAATTCGGCGAAGGCCTCAGAAGCCAGCTGCGCGGGCTGTATCCTGCCAAAGATCACCGATTTCCACCGCCGAAAACGGCGACGATCGATCCGAATCTTCCAAGTGGCTAGAAATGAGGAATGATCCAGGTTTCCAGCATTGGACTTTCGCAGACCTACTCCACCAGCGAAATCGCCTGGCTAACGTTAAGAACCATCACTGCATCTAGTCGCCTGTCTACCTGGAAGAATCTCGCCACCTTTTTCCCCGGCAATACGGTGGCGAAGCGTTGCGCATAGCGCTGTTTGACGGCAAGCTTTTGCTGCTCGATATTGAGACTCTCGTCGGTCATTCGCAGCGCGTCGGAATCGCGAAGCTCCCTGTAGTTGTCTGCGAATTCGGTGATCAGGGTCACCGTGCGATCGCTTATCTTGCTCAACTCGCTGGTATATTCATCATAGATGGGCCAAAACCCTCGCGCCTCGTCGTCCGTCAGCTTCATTGCCTTCTCCACCATCGCCTTGCGGTCGGTGCGAACCTGGTCGCGGGTAACTTCGATGGCTTCACGATTTCGGCTGGTTAAGTCCCCGGGGGGGTTCACTTGAAGATTCTGTGCGCGCCCCAAGGGTGCGCCGTACATCGCGACTACCGCCAAGCAGACGATTTCCCTTAGTCCTGATTTCATACTTCTTCTCCGCAATCAGCTGCCAATGACACTACATTAGTCATCAAAGCACCTATCCGAGTCTGGCAATTCTGACAGTTGTTCCCACCATTGACCTTCCTTAGCTTACCTACAGGCATCCTTTCGCTCCTGAAGCGTCACGCGCGATGAGGAAAAGGATCTTCAGCGTTTGTTTCGCTCTGACTGCTTGCCTGCTGCTGCAAGCCACCTACCTCCCACCCGCACTGGCACAGCCAAAGCAGCCCCAGCCGGCAACGCAGAATCAACCAAGCGGAAGTGAGCAAGAAGTTGCGGACGAAGAGGCCACGCCGCCCGGACAAGTTGAGATCGAAGGCCGCCATGTATTGACGGTACACGAGCCCGTTGGAACCTTGACCCCCAAGGAGCGCGCCACCGCCATTGAAAGACGCATCGTTTTTCTGGCCGGCGGTAGCGCCTCTCCCGACTCCATCCGCCTTCAGCCTCGTGACGCCTGGACTGAAATCATCCTCGACAACATGGTGATTATGGCGGTGACGGATGCGGACGCGAAGGCGGCCGGCAAGAAACGCGAGCAACTCGCCTTCGAAGACGAGGAGAGCATCCGCCAGGCCATTCAGAATTACCGCCGCGAACACAGTTGGCGATTGATCTTGCGCGGCATCCTCTATGCGCTCGCCGCCACCTCCATCTTGTTGTTTCTCTTGTGGCTTATCAGGCGGGTACGGTTCGCTCTGCGTGACCGCGTCGAACGACAGATTCACAGCAGCGCACATCTCGAGAAAAAGTCCCCTTGGCATCTGTCCGTTGCCTACCTCGGTCCCATTGCACTGGCAGCGGGGGCTTTCATTCGCTGGATTCTGATCCTTGGTTTGATTGAAATCTACCTAACCGTCATCCTCGGGTTCTTTTCATCTACCCGCGAGATATCCCACACCGTGACCCGATGGCTGTTCTCACAATTGGGCTCATTGGCTCGGGCAGCGGTGGATTACCTGCCAAACCTGCTCGTCCTCGCGGTGATCACCCTGGTCACCAGCTACGCCATTCGCCTCATCCGTTTGTTTTTCGGTCAGATTCGCAAGGGAGACCTGAAGATTTCCGGTTTTTACCCTGACTGGGCAGAACCGACCGAGAAACTGTTTCGGATGCTGGTCCTGGTCCTCGCCCTGATTGTGGCCTTCCCTTATCTGCCAGGCGCCAAGAGCCCGGAGTTCCAGGGCAATTCTATCTTCCGCGGAGTGTTGCTCTCCTTAGGATCGTCCTCCGCAGTGGCAAATGCGATCGCCGGAATCATCCTCACCTACATGCGCTCGTTTCTAGCCGGGGACTGGGTCCAGATCGGCGACACCACTGGCGAAGTTGTCGAAAAGACACTATTGGTGACCCGCATCCTTACCCCGAAGGCTGAGATCATCACTATCCCCAACGCCAGCGTCATGAGCGGTTCGGTGAAGAATTTCAGTGTCGAAGCGAGAAAATCGGGCGTCATCTTTCACACCACAGTAAGTATTGGTTACGACGCTCCCTGGAAAACCGTGCATCAGTTACTGCTCAGCGCGGCGCTTGCCACAAAACACGTGCTGCAGCAACCCGCACCCTTCGTCCTGCAACAGAAATTGGATGATTTCTATGTCGCCTACGAGCTCAACGCTTACACGGATGCGCCGAGGGAAATGCTGAACATTTACTCTGACCTGCACCAGAACATCCAGGACAAGTTCAATGAGGCTGGGGTAGAGATCTGTTCCCCACACTTCTCCTCCATGCGGGATGGAAACAGGATTGCGATCCCAGAGCAATACATCTCTGCCGACTACAAAGCTCCGGGCTTTGGGCTGAAGGTGATCGAAGCCGAACAGAAAAATGGATCCGCACTAGACCAGGTTCGCACCCCGCAACAGACCCGCTAAGCTCGCCCCTCGGGCCTGCGCTCGGCGGCGACAGCTCCCGGCAGACCGGGGTCTCACCTCCAACCCCACCTAAATTACTGTTTCTTTTGACAGTATGCGCAGCCTGCCCGGTCCGCTACGCTGCGATCCATTGATGGGAGCAGTGTGACCGGAGTCGCGGCGCTCTGACTGAAGTCATGGATTGCAGCGCCTCAGCGCCGGAAGGCTCCCTTTTCGCTGGGAGGAGTGATTGCGCATGGCCAACAACGAGAGCAAAGATGGTGCCAACGGTGGCTTAAGCAATAAGCAGTACATGAAGGAGCTTAGACGGCTTCAGGCTGAGTTGTGCAAGCTTCAGGATTGGGTCAAATACAAGGGTGTGCGCGTGATCGTTGTATTCGAAGGTCGTGATGCAGCCGGCAAAGGTGGGACCATCCGCGCCCTCACCGAGCGCGTCAGCCCACGTGTCTTTCGCGTCGTTGCCTTGCCCGCTCCCTCCGACCGTGAAAAATCGCAGATGTACATGCAGCGCTACATGCAGCATTTTCCGGCTGCCGGCGAGATTGTGATCTTCGACCGAAGCTGGTACAACCGGGCCGGCGTGGAACACGTGATGGGCTTCTGCACCGAGGAACAGCATCGCCGTTTCCTCGATCTATGTCCGCTGATGGAAAAGTACATCCTGGATGGAGGCATCATTCTCATCAAGTACTGGTTGGAAGTCGGAAAGAAGGAGCAGGAGCGCCGCTTCGGGGCGCGCATCAAAGACCCGCTCCGGCAATGGAAGCTCAGTCCTATGGACCTGGAGTCCTTCCGCCGATGGTATGACTACTCGCGGGCAAGGGACATGATGCTGAAAGCCACCGACACCAAGCACGCTCCCTGGTTCGTCGTGCACTCCGACGACAAGAAGAAAGCTCGCCTTAACTGCATCTCACATTTCTTGAGTTTGATCCCCTACAAGAAAGTTCCGCGAGATAAGGTCAAGCTGCCGGCGCGTGAGAACAAGAACTCCTATGACGACCAAGCCCCACTGAAGGGAAGGCACTTCGTTCC
>Ga0187776_10001287_pt1 | contig 12473 bp, 10 predicted proteins | sample 0216_BV02_MP12_2_FD_132426 | JGI IMG/M metagenome (GOLD analysis project Ga0187776, IMG submission 132426) | Tropical peat soil microbial communities from peatlands in Department of Meta, Colombia - 0216_BV02_MP12_20_MG | ecosystem: Environmental > Terrestrial > Soil > Wetlands > Peat | place...
GGGTCTACGACGAGGCGAAGCGCTACGCCGAGGCGATGACGATGGCCTACCACCGCCAGCAGGGCGTCGACACCGCGATCGTGCGCATCTTCAACACCTACGGGCCGCGCATGCGCGCGCACGACGGGCGCGCGATCCCGACCTTCCTGCGCCAGGCGCTGGAGGACCGGCCGCTGACCGTCTTCGGCGCCGGCGAGCAGACCCGCAGCTTCTGCTACGTCGACGACCTGATCCGCGGCATCGTCGCCCTCGCCGAGTCCGACGTCCACCTGCCGGTCAACATCGGCAACCCCGACGAGTTCACGCTGCTCGAGCTGGCGAAGACCGTGATCGAGGTCACCGGCGCGCGCTCGGAGATCGCCTTCGAGCCGCTGCCCACCGACGACCCGCAGCAGCGCCGGCCCGACATCTCGCGGGCGCGCGACCTGCTCGGCTGGGAGCCGACGGTCGAGTTGCGCGACGGCCTGCGGATGACGATCGAGCGGGCCGGCGTCGCCCGGCTCGCCGGCGCCTCGGACTGAGCCTCCTTAGGAGGCTAGGGCCTCCTCGGCGTGGGTGGCGCTCTCGGCGGTGCCGCCGTCCGTCGGCCGGTAGAAGGCGATCGAGGTCGGCACGCCGGCGAGCTCCTCGCGCATCCGGTTCCAGGTGCGCATCGCGGCGGTCTCGGTCGGCCAGCCGTAGCGGGCCAGGAAGGCTTCCGAGCCGCGCTCGTCCGGGGCGCCCACCGTGGCTTCGGTCAGGGCACTGGCGAGCGCCGTCATCCCCCGGCAGAAGCCGTCCTCGTCCCAGTGGACCTTGCCGCCGCCGTCGATCTCGACGAAACCGTTCTCGGCGAGGAAGCTGAGTTCGACGAAGGCGGCGCCGGGGTCGCCGTAGAACTCGGGGCCGCGGCGCAGGTAGTGCAGCATCTCGGCCATGTGGGTCGCCGCCATGTCGAGGCGGCTGACGCCGGTGAGCTCGAGCCACGAATCCGAGATCGTCATCAGGAAGCCGTAGACGTCGGCGATCGCCTCCTGCAGCGCCATGAACGGCTCGATCCCGAGCGTCGTCATCCAGTCGTCGTAGCAGGTCTCCGGCACGATCAGGTTGTGCCCGTGGTCGTGGCCGCGGATCCACGGCATCAGGGTCTCCTCGACCGGCGCGTCGACTGCCGCCATCGGCCCCTCGAGCAGCGCTTCGGCGAGCGGGATCGTGATCACCCGGTAGCGGGCGATGTGCACGTTGCGCATGTAGAGGGTGCGCTGCTCCTCGAGCGGCAGCCCGTCGACGCCTTCGTCCTCGGGCAGGAAGTAGGCGAAGTGCTTGGGGTGCCCCGCTGCCTCGCCTGCCGAGAGCAGCAGGCCGGTGACGTTCATCGGCAGCTTGAAGGGAACGTAGAGGCCGGGGGATTCGAGGTCCTCGCGCAGCCCGTCGAGCGCTCCCTCGAGTGAGTCGTCGAGCGCGTCGAGCAGCTTCTGGTTCTCCTCGTCGCGGCTTGCGGCGATGAAGGAGTGCAGGCCGGCGCGGGTCTTCATCCGCCAGGTGCAGAGCGGCCCGCAGACGATCTCGAGCGAGGGCTGGACGTTCCTGCGGGCGATCTCGACGACCGTGTCGCGGTGGTCCGCGGCGCCCGACAGCGCCTTCGCCCGCATCCGGATCAGCTCGGCGCTGTCCTCGTCGACCAGGTCGGCCAGCTCGCGCAGGAGCTCGCTCATCTCGCCGCGCAGGGCGGACGCCGCCGACTCGGAGAGGAACTCGCCGTCGGCGGTCTGCAGCCCCCGCATCGCTTCGCTCTGGGCGGCGAGCTTGACCAGCAGTGGCATCGTCTGGTCGGGATTGGAGGCCGGCTCGCCCTCGAGCAGGACGTGGCCGACGCCGTGCTGGTCGTCGATCGGCCAGAACGGCGGTAGGAGTCGTGGGATGTCGTTGTTTCCCTGCGCCATCAGCGTGCTTCCCGTCGAGCGAAGCTACAGAACGGGACTGGCAATTTCAACCAAAGCTCGTGATCTTCCCGAGAAAGAAGGGGGGCGGCCGCGGCCGCCCCCCTTGTGTTGGTTCTGACCCTCTCGCGCGCTACTGCGTCTGCGCGGTGAAGGAGAAGGTTCCGAGCGGATCGCCTTTGGCGAACGGTTCCGCCGGTTCTTCTTCGATCGCTTCGAACGGTTTGACGAACACGTTGTTCAGCACTTCCGCCGTGATTTCCTGCAGGCTGGCGGAGGCGTTTTCAACCGAGACCGTGCGGGCCGACGGATCGGATTTGATCGTCGCGCCGGTCAGGCTGATGTCGGCGATCGAGCTGCGCCCGGTGTTCCCGAGTTTGTTTATTTCTTCCGAGAACGTCGACGCGATCGTCACTTCGACGGTGGCCGTCTTCGCTCCAAGGTCGACGTAGATCGCGTTCAGCGTCATCGTCGTTTCACCCGGGACGAGCGTCTGGATCAGCTTCAGGCCGCCGCTGGTCTGGACGATCCCGCTGCTGGCGTCAGGGGCGATCGTGCCGCCGCTGATCGGGAAGGCGAACGTAGGCGGCAGCGCTGCTATCGGGACGGCGGGTTCGATCGGTTCGATTTCGAGAACGTTGGCCGCGACGAGCTTGCCGACGGTCGCCAGGCTCGTTTCCAGCGTCGCGTTGTTGGTTGCCAGCACTGTCACCGTCTTCGGCTGGGTTTCGCTGAGCGCCGAGCCGATGCCCTTGCCACCCTTGAACGGGGCCTTCTTCTTCTGCTTGCCGGTGAAGCCGAGCTTCTTGTTGAGCTGCTTGGCGGCGGACCCGGTCAGCTTCAGGGTGCCGAACGTGACGTTGGCGCCGAAGCCGTTGCGGGCCGAGCTGACTCCGCTCAGCGAGGCGAACTTCATTTTCTTGCCGGCGACGTTGGCCTTCAGCGAGCTGGACGCCGTTTCGAACACCAGCGCCTTGACGACGGCGCTCTTCTTGCCGTGCTTGAACTTGATCCCGCCGCTCTGTTCGATCGTGCCCTGGCCGTTGGTCGGGTCCAGGGAGCCGCCGCTGACCGGCAGCGCCACGTTGCGGGCTTTCACCGTCCCGGGGCTCACCTTTATCAGCTTGGTGCCGCTCTTCTTCAGCTTCTTGAACATGTTCTTGCTGAGTGTCACCGTGGTCGTGCCGCTGGCGAGCGGATCGCTGGCGGCCGAGGCGAACGGCGCCAGGGCGAGCAACGCAGCCAGCGCAGCGACCACCGTCACCGCTGACAGCATCGTCCCCCGGGCCCTAACTGGCTGGGTCACGTCTTTCATTCGATCCTCCGTTTGCTGCCGCCCCCTGCTGCCCCGTAGGGCGACTTACGGCATGTCGATTTGCAGCCAAGAGTATTCCCGGCTCTCACCCCCACAAACCGTAATTGGCCGCAATGTTCCGGTGCGCCTTATGTCGGCATAGCGGGGATAAGGCGCAGCGGAAGGCAGCGGTCGACGGCGGCGGCCCCATATCCTGTCGCCATGGCCACCGAAGAGACCCACCGCACGATCGCGCCCCTCGTCGGCCCCGACGACGAGCGCGTCTTCACCGACTCGGGGATCGAGATCGAGCGGCTCTACGAGGCCGGCGACGTCGCCCCCGGGCTGGAGCAGCGCCTCGGCGAGCCCGGCCAGCCGCCCTTCACGCGCGGCATCCACGAGGGGATGTACCGCGACCGGCTCTGGACGATGCGCCAGTACGCCGGCTTCGCCACGCCGGAGGACACCAACGAGCGCTACCGCTACCTGATCGAGCACGGCTCGACCGGCCTCTCGATGGCCTTCGACCTGCCGACCCAGCTCGGCCGCGACTCCGACGACCCGCTCTGCCGCGGTGAGGTCGGCCGCACCGGGGTGCCGATCGACACGATCGAGGACATGCGGATCTGCTTCGACCGGATCCCGCTCGACGGCGTCTCGACCTCGATGACGATCAACGCCCCGGCGGCGATCCTGCTGCTGCTCTACGAGCTGGTCGGCGAGGAGCAGGGCGTGCCCTCCGAGAAGCTGCGCGGCACGGTCCAGAACGACGTGCTCAAGGAGTACATGGCGCGCGGCAACTACATCTACCCGCCCGAGCCGACGATGCGGCTGACCACCGACATCTTCGAGTACTGCCGCGAGAACGTGCCGAAGTGGAACACGATCTCGATCTCCGGGTACCACATCCGCGAGAAGGGCTGCTCGGCCGTGCAGGAGGTCGCCTTCACGCTCTCCAACGCGATCGCCTACGTCGAAGCGGCGCTCGAGCGCGGCCTCGCGATCGACGAGTTCGCTCCGCGGCTGGCCTTCTTCTTCAACGGCCACAACAACGTCTTCCAGGAGATCGCCAAGTTCCGCGCCGTGCGGCGGATGTGGGCCAAGATCGTCGGCGAGCGCTTCGGGGCGCAGGACCCCAACTCGATGAAGATCCGCTTCCACACCCAGACCGGGGGCGTGACGCTGCAGGCCCAACAGCCCGAGGTCAACATCATCCGCGTCGCCCTGCAGGGCTTCGCCGCCGTCTGCGGCGGCACCCAGAGCCTGCACACCAACGGCTTCGACGAGGCGCTGGCGCTGCCGACCGAGCGCTCGGCCCGGATCGCGCTGCGCACCCAGCAGGTGATCGCCCACGAGTCGGGCGCCGCCGACACCGTCGACCCCTTCGCCGGCTCCTACTTCGTCGAGTCGCTGACCGACGAGGTCGAAGCGCGCGCCTGGGAGCTGATGGAGAAGGTCGAGGAGCTGGGTGGCTCGGTCGAGGCGCTCGAGTTCATGCAGCGCGAGATCGAGGAGTCCGCGCACAGCTACCACGAGCGCTACCGCAGCGGGCAGGACATCGTCGTCGGCGTCAACAAGTACGTCACCGACCAGGTCGACGACGTCGACATCCTCCGCGTCGACCCCGAGGCCGAGGAGCGCCAGCTTGCTCGCCTGAAGGCCTTCAAGGAGTCGCGCGACCAGGCTGCCGTAGACGCCAAGCTCGAGTCGCTGCGTGACGTCGCCCGCGGCGAGGGCAACCTGCTGCACCCGATCCGCGCCGCGCTCGCCGCCGACGCCTCGATCGGCGAGGTCTGCGGCGCGATGCGCGATGTCTTCGGCGAGTACCGGGGCGGAGCTTTTTTCTAGATCAGGTTGGTCCCGGAGCGCCCTTCCGATATTGACCCACTTCAGGTGTGGTCAATATCGGAAGGGCATCAGGGTCAGGGCGGCATGGCGTAGCTCGTCGCGGACTTTTGCGCCTTCGTAGCGGATCTCGTAGTGGGTGAAGCGCATGGGGGTCATCCCGGCGAGCACATGAGCCCGGTCACGCTGCGCGTCGCGGGCCTGGGTCGAGGGGGTGCGGTGGTAACGCAAGCCGTCCGTCTCGATCACGAGTCCCAGAGTTGGGAAGAAGAAGTCGACCTCGAAGCCGTTGAGCACCTGCTTCGTAAGTGGGGTCGGGAGGCCGGCGGCATTCGCGATCGGCCGGAAGAAAACCTCCAGGTTGGAGTCGGAGAGCCGGAAGGTGCGCTTGTCCAGAAGGCCGCACAGGGCCTTGACACCGGGTTCGCCGACGCGGTCATCTAGTGCTGCACGCAGTGCCTCTGGGTCGATGAGGTCGTGCTTGTCCGCCTCGTTGACCGCTCGCTCGAGTCGATGCGGCGGGAGCTCGGTGGCAAGGTCGACGAGCGTTTGGACCACGGACGTCACCGGGAGGTCATCGACGGACGTGATGTCCTCGGCCCGCAGCGAGGGCCTTCCCCGCGCGTGCAGACCCCGCCGCTTCAGTTCGGCGCGGCGGGTCACGCTGATGTCGACTACGCCTCGTCGCTCCGTCCCGATCCCCCAGAGAGCAGCGGCGCTGCGATGGCTCAGCATCGCACCGTCCCCACAGGCGAGCACGGCCGCCATCCAGCGCCGCTTCGGCGTCAGCTTCGGCCATCCCACGGCATAGACGCCGCGCATCACAAGGTGCAGGCGCCGACGCGCCACCCGATGCTCGATTTCCCGCGCGTTGAACCCGAGCGCTAGCAGCTGCCGCCGCGCAACCACCCCATGCTGCCGCCCCGCCAGCTCCCAGGCCTTCCTGCTGCGTTTGTCCTCGCGCCCTTCCGACATTGACCACACCTGAAGTGGGTCAATGTCGGAAGGGCGCCTTCTCTCCCCCCTTGGGTTCCCTGGGCGTTCCTGCCCAAGCGTCCGCTCGGGCAGGAACGCGACACCGAGGGTGGAAGCGGGCGGCATGATCGAAGCCGCCCGGACGCTGATGAAGTCCGAGCCGGAGCTGGCCGAGTTGGTGGCCGCCGTCGAAGGGGTAGAGGTGACGATGGCCGAGAAGGGCTTCGGCACTCGTGTCGCGCTGCGCGCCGGCGAGGAGTCCGGCCTCGCCGAGGCCGACCTCGAGCGGATCCTCGACGGCCTCGCCGAGCCGCAGAAGCAGCCCTTCGCCTAATCCAGACATCTAAGGAGCTGAGTCACTTGAAGCAGCTGAGCAAGCACCTGACCTTCGCCAACGTCGTCTCCTGCATCGCCCTCTTCCTGGCGCTGGGCGGCGCCGCCGTCGCGGCCAAGACCGCCACCAAGGTGAAGACGAAGAACCTCGGCAACGGCGCCGTGACGACGCCGAAGCTGCGCAACGGCGCCGTGACGACGCCGAAGCTGCGCAACGGCGCCGTGATCGGCGCGAAGATCGGGGCCGGCGCCGTCGGCACCGGCCAGCTCGCCGACGGGGCCGTGCGCGCCAAGCAGCTCGGCGGCCAGGTCGTCACCGAAGCGAAGATCAAGAACGGCGCGGTGAGCAGCGGCAAGCTCGCCTCCAGCTTCCTCGGCCAGCTGGTCAGGAGCGTCGCATACGCCAATGCCGAAAGCGGAATGGACAGCGAAGACGCCAAGACTGTCACCGTCCTCTGCCCGCCGGGCAAGGAGGCGATCGGCGGTGGCGCCCGCGTCAACGGGGAACTGGAAGAGGTTGCCGTGACCGGCTCCAACCCGTTCGTCGACGAAAAAGGCGTGCGCACGGGCTGGAGCGCCTACGCCCGCGAGCTCCCCAAAGAACCGGAAACCAAAAAATGGTCGCTCACAGCCTTCGCGGTCTGCGCCGAACTCTAGGTCCGTCAACCACCTCGGTCGCGGTCGTCATTTCCTCCGCCAGTCGGAGGAAATGACGACCGCCGGCCTCGGGGCACGGTCTGGGCAGCCGAAATAGACTCCCCGGCCCCGATGCGCGAACGAAACCCCGTCACCCACGAGGAGAAGCTCGCCTACCTGCGCGAGCTGCGCGAGGAAGCGATCCACTCGGCCTCCGAGGAGGCGGTGGAGAAGCAGCACGCGAAGGGCAAGATGACCGCCCGCGAGCGGATCGAGAAGCTGCTCGACCCCGGCTCCTTCGAGGAGCTCGACACCTTCGTCCGCCACCGCACCTACGACTTCGAGATGCAGAAGAAACGGCCCTGGGGCGACGCCGTCGTCACCGGCCACGGCACGATCGACGGCCGCACGGTCTTCGTCTTCTCGCAGGACTTCACCGTCTTCGGCGGCAGCCTCGGCGAGGTGATGGCCGAGAAGATGTGCAAGGTGATGGACCTCGCCGCCCAGGTCGGGGCGCCGGTGATCGGCATCAACGACTCCGGCGGCGCCCGCATCCAGGAGGGCGTCGTCTCGCTCGGCGCCTACGGCGACGTCTTCGTCCGCAACGTGCAGTGCTCCGGCGTGATCCCGCAGATCAGCGTGATCATGGGCCCCTGCGCCGGCGGCGCGGTCTACTCGCCCGCGATGACCGACTTCATCTTCATGGTCAAGGAGACCAGCCACATGTTCATCACCGGCCCGGAAGTGATCAAGACGGTGACCGGCGAGGAGGTCGAGTTCGAGGAGCTGGGCGGGGCGATGAGCCACAACAGCAAGTCGGGCGTCGCCCACTTCGCCGCCGAGGACGAGGAGAGCTGCCTCGAGGACGTCCGCTACCTGCTCGGCTTCCTGCCCTCGAACAACCTCGAGGCGCCGCCGCGCTTCGCTCCCGAGGACGACCCCGAGCGCGAAGACGCCGAGCTCGACACGCTCGTCCCCGACGATCCCTCCAAGCCCTACGACATGCGCGAGGTGATCGCCCGCGTCGTCGACGACGGCGAGTTCTTCGAGGTCCACGAGCACTTCGCCAAGAACATCGTCTGCGGCTTCTCGCGCCTCGACGGCTTCCCGGTCGGCGTCGTCGGCAACCAGCCCGCCCACCTCGCCGGCGTGCTCGACATCGAGGCCTCCGAGAAGGCGGCCCGCTTCGTCCGCACCTGCGACGCCTACAACGTCCCGATCCTCACCTTCACCGACGTGCCCGGCTTCCTGCCCGGCACCGACCAGGAGTGGAACGGGATCATCCGCCACGGCGCCAAGCTGCTCTACGCCTTCACCGAGGCGACCGTGCCGAAGCTCACCGTCGTCACCCGCAAGGCCTACGGCGGCGCCTACGACGTGATGAACTCGAAGCACATGCTGGCCGACTACAACGTCGCCTGGCCGACGGCGGAGGTCGCGGTGATGGGGCCCGAGGGCGCCGTCAACATCATCTACCGCAAGGACATCGCCTCCTCGCCGACCCCCGACGAGCGCCGCCAGAAGCTGATCGACGACTACAAGGCGCACTTCGCCAACCCCTACTCGGCGGCCGAGCGCGGCTACATCGACGACGTGATCGAGCCGCGCCAGACGCGCCCGAAGCTGATCCGCGCCCTGCGCATGCTGCAGTCCAAGCGCGTCGACCAGCCGAAGCGCAAGCACGGCAACATCCCGCTGTAGGCGCTCGCGCAGCGGGCGCTCAGCCGGCTTCGATCGCCTGGATCCGGCCCCCGATCCATTTCGCCAGCGGGTCGGTGCGCGTGTAGAGCTGCGGCCGGTGCGTCGTGCAGGCGCCGAAGCCGGCCTCGGTGATGCCGAACTCGACCCAGCCCCGTTTCTTGTCGTGGGCGAAGAGCGGACCGCCGGAGTCGCCGAAGCAGGCTCCCGAGCTGAACTTGGGGTAGTCGACGATGCAGACGCGTCCCCAGAGCCCTTCGCAGCGCTCCCCGTCGACGACCGTCTTCGTCCACATCAGGGATTCGGTGAAGCCCATCTGTTCGATGTTCGTCATCCCCCAGCCGGCGATCCGGGCGCGGGTGCCGAGGCGCACGAAGCGGGGGCTCTTGGCGATCGGGATCGACGGCGCGGTCGTCGGCGTCGCCAGGACGAGCAGCGCGGCGTCGCCGAATTCGTCACGCGAGGTGCCGGCTGCGAACTTCGGGTAGGGGATGAGCTTGGTCACCGTCGACACCTGGCGTTCGGGCGAGGTCCAGTTGACGGCCCCGGTTACGACGGCGTAGGTGGCCGGATCGCGCAGCGCCTTGGTTTCCTCGTCGAGTGTGCAGTGAGCGGCGGTGAGCACGACGCGCGGGGCGAGGACGGTGCCGCTGCACGCGAAGGCTTCTTCCCCTTCGATGCTGACGACGAACGCCATCCAGGGGTACTGCCCCGGCTGGGCTTCCCTGCCGCCGATCACGGATGCCTGCGCGGGGGCGCCGTCGCGCCTCTCGGCGGCCCCCGAGGCGTGCGCCACCGAGACGGCGCAGATCAACGCGATCGGCAGGACCGCCGCTATGGCGGCGAGGAGGTTTGCGCGCATCGCCCTCACCGTCGCTGCATCGGCAGGCTGGCGCCGCGGGTTTAGCTACGGCACTGCCGTGGCCTGCGTCTCGACCCCGCCGCCCTCTACCCGCCCCCGCAGCGCGCCGGCCGCGCCCCCTTCCTCGCTGGTCAGGCGGTAGGCGAGGTAGACCGGCAGGATCGAGATCAGCACGACGATCACGGCGACGGCGTTGACGATCGGCAGCTGGTTGGGCCGGAAGAGGTTGCGGAAGATCCAGATCGGCAGCGTTTCTTCGCCGGCCCCGATCGTGAACGTGGTGACGATGATCTCGTCGAAGGAGAGGCCGAAGGCGAGCAGGGCACCGGCGCCGAGGGCGCTGCGCAGGCTGGGCAGGGTGACGAAGCGGAAGGTCTGCCAGGTGTGGGCGCCGAGGTCGGCCGAGGCCTCCTCGAAGGAGCCGGAGACCCGGCGCAGGCGGGCGATCGCGTTGTTGTAGATGACGACGATGCAGAAGGTCGCATGGCCGACGATCACCGTGAAGAGGCTGAGGCTGACGCCCAGCACCTGGGTGAAGGTGTTGCTCAGCGCCACGCCGGTGACGATCCCGGGCAGGGCGATCGGCAGGATGACGAGGAAGGAGATCGTCTCGCGGCCGAAGAAGCGGTGGCGGGCGACGGCCAGCGAGGCGAGCGTGCCGAGCACCAGGGCGATCGCCGTCGCCACCATGCCCGCCTTGATCGAGGTGAGGAAGGCTTCGCGGGCGAATTCGTCTTCGATCGCCTTCGGGAACCAGTCGGTGGTCAGCCCGGGCGGGGGCCACTCGAGGATGCTGCTGGCGTTGAAGGCGTAGATCCCGAGCACGATCAGCGGGACGTAGATGAAGGCGAGCCCGACCGCGACTGCGGTGCGCAAGGCGATCCTGGCTTTCCCCGAGAGCCTCATCGCCTACAGGTGTTCGAAGGCTCCCAGCTTCCGCGCTACCAGCAGGTAGCCGATCATCACGACGATCGGCACCAGCGCCAGGGCGGAGGCGAGCGGCAGGTTGGTGGAGATGTTGTTGAAGATCACGTTGCCGATGAACTGGTTGTTGGAGACGAGTCGCGGCGTGATGTAGTCGCCGAGCGTGAGGGCGAAGGTGAAGATCGAGCCGGCGACGACGGCCGGGAAGGCGAGCGGCAGGATCACGCGCCGGAAGGTGGTCGAAGGCGAGGCGCCGAGGTCCTCGGAGGCGCTGATCAGCGAATCGGGGATCCGCTCCAGGCCGGCGAAGATCGGCAGGATCATGTACGGCAGCCAGAGGTAGCTCATCACCAGCCAGACCGCCGTGTTGCCGAAGCCGGGGCCGCTCAGCCCGAGCGGCGCCAGCGCCCAGTTGACGATCCCGCCGGCCGAGAGCATCGTCCGCCAGGAGAGCACCTTGACCAGGTAGCTGGACCAGAGCGGGACCAGCACGGCGACGACGAGGACCGCCTTGCCGCGCCGGCTCGCCACCTTCGCCATGTAGAAGGCGATCGGGAAGGCGAGCGCCGCGTCGGTGAGCGTCACCAGGGCCGCGATCGCGACCGTGCGGACGACGATGTCGCGGTAGACGGGTTCGTTGAGGAGCGTTTCGAAGTTTTCGAGGCTGAAGCCCTGGACCACCTCGCCGCTGATCGGGTTGACCGTCCAGAAGGCGGCGATCAGGAGGATGGTGAGCGATCCGAGGTAGCCGATCACCAGCCAGCTGGCCGGCGCGGCGAGGAGCGCCCCCGCCTGCAGGCGGGGGCGCTTGTGGAAGAAGGTGGCGAGCCGGCGGCTCACCCCTTGATCGAGGTCCAGGCCTGGACCCAGTCGTTGTAGTCCTTGCAGTCGGTTTCGCCGTTGCCGCAATCGGCGACCGGCGTCTGCCAGTAGTAGACGCGCTTCCAGAAGCCGGGGTTGTCGGCGTGGTATTCGCTGCAGAAATTCGGGTTCTTCGTCTGTTCGCAGGCAAGGCTCTGAGCCGGCGCCTCACCGAAGAATTCAGCCACTTCGGCGTTCACTTTCGGTTCGATGATCCAGTTCATCCACATGTACATGCAGTTGGGATGCTTGGCCTTGGAGCTGATCATCCAGGTGTCCGACCATCCCGTCGCGCCCTCGGAGGGCAGGAAGCCCTGGCTCGCCGGGCTCGCGGCGACCGGCTTGCCTTCGCCCTTGAGCGTGAAGTACTGGTACTGCCAGGTGGTTCCCACGACGTTGTCGCCGTTGGCGAAGGCCGAGATCTGCTTGGCCGCGTCGCCCCAGTATTCGCCCACGTTGGGGCGCTGTTCCTTCAGCAGGCTGACCGCCGCCTGGAACTGTTCTTCGTTCAGCTCGTAGGGGCTTTCGATCCCGAGCTTGGGTTCGTGGGCCTTCAGGTAGACGGCGGCTTCGGCGATCGACATCGGGTCGTCGTACTGGCTGATCTTGCCCTTGTACTTGGCGGCGACCTTCGGGTCCATCGTCACGCTCCAGGAGGTCGGCGCCGGCTTCACGTCTTCGGGGTTCCACATCAGCAGGTTGGCCCCGCGGCCGTGCGGGATGCCGTAGTGGACTCCGTCGAAGGTGTTGTAGGGCTGGTTCTTGAGGTCGCTGAAGACCGTCTTGTAGTTGGGCACCAGTTCGACGTTGACCGGAGCGACGTCACCGCCTTCGACCAGCCGCGCCGTCGCGTTGCCGGAGGCCGAGACCCCGTCGTATTCGCCGGTGCGCATCAGCGACACCATTTCGTCGGAGGTGCCGGCCACCTTGTTCTTCACCTTGCAGCCGGTCTTTTCTTCGAACGGCTTGCTCCATTCCGGTTCGACGTAGCCGGACCAGGAGATCAGGTCGACTTCGCCCTCGCCCTTGCCGAGCTTCTGCAGTTCTTCGCCGCCTCCGCCCGAGCCGCTGTTACTCGAGCTGCCGCAGCCGGCGAGCAGCAGCATGAATGCCAACAGGCCGGCGA
>Ga0187776_10001288_pt1 | contig 12471 bp, 13 predicted proteins | sample 0216_BV02_MP12_2_FD_132426 | JGI IMG/M metagenome (GOLD analysis project Ga0187776, IMG submission 132426) | Tropical peat soil microbial communities from peatlands in Department of Meta, Colombia - 0216_BV02_MP12_20_MG | ecosystem: Environmental > Terrestrial > Soil > Wetlands > Peat | place...
CCCGGCGAGCGCAGACGCGACCAGAGATGGAGCGCCGCGTCGCCGATGACCAGCCGCGCATCGTGGTCCTCATCGGCGAATCGCGCCACATCCGACAGCTCGGCGTCGCTCGGCACGAACGCCGGCCGGGCATCCCAAACGTCCTGGAACAGCAGCTCGAGCAGCGCGACGCTGGTCATCGAGCTCCGGCTCACCAGCACGCGCCGGCCGTGCAGCTCGGAGGCGGGTCGCTTCGAGAAGAGCACGACGCTCCGGACCGGGCCGTCGCTGCAAATCGAGAGGTCGGGCAGCAGCAGGTAGCGCTTCGCGTCGCGCGCATACTCGACGGCCGAAATCACGCTCACGTCGAGCGTTCCCGCCGCCATCTGGCGATTGAGCTCGGTGGGCACGCCGTCGACCAGTTGCCCGTTCAACGACACCACGCCCCGATCGATCGCGCCGTAGACCGGATAGCAGTTGATGTACGGGATCCGGCCCACTCGCATGGTCGTCATGCGGCCGCCGGCGTCGCCGTCGGGCCATCCTCGAAGGTGCGAACGATGTTGTAGAACGCGTCGCGCTCGGCCGGCACCTTTTTGGCGCCGCGAATGAGCCGGAGCAGCTGGTCCAGCGTCATGGCCTGCGCGGTGTGCGCCCCCGCTTCGTGATAGATCTTTTCGCGGACGACCGTTCCCTCGAGATCGTTCACGCCGAAGTGCAGCGACGCCTGCGACACGAAGGGCGTGACCATGATCCAGTGCGACTTGATGTGATCGACGTTGTCGAGGAACAGCCGGGCGACGGCGAGGTTCTTGAGGTCGTCGAAGCCGCTCGTCGCGAGACCGGTTCGGTGGAGCGTCTCGCCCAGCTCATTGTTGTCCGGGTGATAGGCGAGCGGAATGTAGGCGAGGAAGCCGCCCGTCTCGTCCTGCAGATCGCGGAGCATGTCGAGATGCGCCATGCGGTCGGCGTAGGTCTCGACGTGGCCGTACAGCATCGTGCAGTTGCTGCGAATGCCGAGCGCGTGCGCGTCGCGGTGCACGGCGATGTACTCCTCGCCGGAGAGCTTCTTGTCGGCGATCGTCGCGCGCACGCCTGGGCTGAACACCTCGGCGCCGCCGCCGGGCATCGTGTCGAGGCCGGCCTCGCGCAACGCGACCAGCGTGTCGCGGATCGAGCGCTTGCTGATCCGCGCGATGTGCGCGATCTCGACCGCCGTGAGCGCCTTGATGTGCACGTGCGGGAAGCGCGCCTTGAGACCGCGGAACATCTCGGCGTAGTAGTCGAGCCCCGCGTGCATGTCCAATCCGCCGACGATGTGGAACTCGCGCGTCAGCGTGCTGTTCGACGTCGCCGCTTCCTCGTACACCTGCTCGAGCGTGTAGCGGTACGCGCCCTCTTCTTTGGGCAGACGCGCGTACGAGCAGAAGACGCAGGTCTTCCGCAGGATGCAGATGTTCGTCGGATTGATGTGCTGATTCGCGGCGAACGTGACGCGATCGCCGTGCTTGGCGCGATTCACCGCGTCGGCCATGTGGCCGATGCCCAGGAGGTCGCTGCTCTCGAAGAGCGCGACTCCATCGGCGGTGCTCAAACGCCGGCCGCTCGCGATCCTGTCCGCGATGGGACGAAGCGCCGGATCGCTGATCAGTCCCGCGTCGAGTGAGACCGCCGGCGACGGCATGGCGTTACTCCTCGAAGCGCTTGATGGCGAGAGTCACGTTGTGACCCCCGAACCCGAAGCTGTTGCTCAACACGGCGCGCACCGGCCGGTTGGCGGCGACGTTCGGCGTGTAGTTCAGATCCAATTCGGGATCCGGCGTCTGGTAGTTGATCGTCGGCGGGATGATGCAGTCGCGCACGGCGAGCGCGCCGATGATGAACTCCACCGCCCCCGCCGCGCCGAGCATGTGGCCGGTCATCGACTTGGTCGAGCTGACGTTGACATTGGATACCGCGTCGCCGAAGACGGCCTTGATCGCCTTGGTCTCGTTGAGATCGTTGGCGGGCGTCGACGTGCCGTGCGCGTTGATGTACTCGATGTCGCCGGGACCGAGCTTGGCGTCGTTCATGGCGCGCCGCATGGCGCGCTGCGCGCCCTCGCCGTCCGGCGCGGGCGCCGTGAGGTGATACGCGTCGCCCGTGGCGCCGTAGCCGACGATCTCCGCGTAGATCGGCACGCCGCGGTTGAGCGCGCCCTCGAGGCTCTCGAGGATCACGATGCCGCCGCCTTCTCCCATGACAAATCCATCTCGAGTCGCATCAAAGGGGCGCGACGCCGTTTCCGGCGAGTCGTTGCGCTCGGACAGCGCCTTCATGTTGGCGAAGCCGCCGATCGCCATCGGTGTGACGGTCATCTCCGAACCGCCCGTGATCACGACGTCGGCGTCGCCGTACTGGATCGTCCGAAACGCGTCGCCGATCGCGTGCGCGCTTGTGGCGCACGCCGAAATCGTCGCGTAGTTCGGACCCTTGGCGTTGAACCGCATGGAGACGAGGCCAGCGGCGATGTCGGAGATGAACATCGGGATGAAGAACGCGCTGATCTTGCTCTGTCCGCGCTCGCGGTAGACGTCGTGCTGCTCCTCGAACGTCTTGAGTCCGCCGATGCCGCTGCCGATGATGACGCCGACGCGATCCGGATCGTACGGCGAGCCACTATCCAGACCGGCGTCCATCATCGCCTGGACCGATGCGGCGATGGCGTACTGGGCGAACAGGTCGGCGCGCTTCGCCTCCTTTCGCTCGAGGTACAGCAGCGGGTCGAACCCCTTCACCTCGCACGCGAACCGGACCGGAAAGGTCGATGCGTCGAACTTCGTGATCGGGCCGCCGCCCGAAACGCCTTCCGTGATCGCGCGCCAAGTCGCCGCCACGTCGTTGCCGACTGGCGTAATCGCCCCCATCCCGGTGACGACGACCCGGCGTTTGCTCACGCCGTGGTCCCGACCTTCTGGTTGAGATAGCCGATCGCGTCGCCGACCGTGCGGAGCTTCTCGGCATCCTCATCGGGGATGTCGATGTTGAACTCCTTCTCGAACTCCATGACCAACTCGACGATGTCGAGGCTGTCGGCTCCGAGGTCTTCGATGAAGCTCGCCTGGTCGGTGAGCTTTTCGCGCTCCACGCCCAGTTCCTTCTCGATTATGTCACGAACCTTCTGAGCGTTGTCGGGCATTTGAATCGGTCCTCGGTCGGAAAGGAGAAAAGGGGGAGCGGATACGGTATGGGAGCGTCCGGATAATCTACTCAGCCCAGGCGCCCGTAGTCAGCCAATGGTCGTCAGCTAACGTGAATCGGCAATGGAAGATGCGACCCCGACGTTCCTGTCATCTCCGTCGCTCACATGACCATCCCGCCGTCGACGATGAACACCTGGCCGGTGATGTACGATGCCTGATTCGAAGCGAGAAACGTCACGAGGCTCGCCACGTCGGCCGGCGTGCCGAGCCGTTCGAGCGGGATCTGTGTGAACAAGGTCTTCTTCGCCTCGTCGGTCATGGCGTGCGTCATGTCCGTTTCGATGAAGCCGGGAGCCACCACGTTGGCGAGGATGTTTCGCGACGCGAGCTCCTTGGCGACCGATTTCGTCAGCCCGATGAGCCCAGCCTTGCTCGCCGCGTAGTTCGCCTGGCCCTTGTTTCCCACGACGCCCACGACGCTCGCGATGTTGATGATGCGTCCCCACCGGCGCTTCATCATCCCACGCGTCGCCGCTCGCATGGCGACGAAGGCACCCCGCAGGTTCGCGTTCAACACCGCGTCCCAATCTTCGTCCCTGAGGCGCATGAGCAGGTTGTCGCGGTTGAGCCCCGCGTTGTTCACCAGAATGTCGAGCGCCCCGAAATCCCGCTCGACCGCCTCGACGAGTCCGGACACCGCGGCGACGTCGCCGACGTCGCAGCCATAGCCGCGCGCTTCCGGCGAGATCGAGGCAGCCGTCTCAGCGGCGCGCGCCGCGTCGCGGCCCACGACCGCCACGCGCGCTCCCGCGCCCGCGAGCGATTCCGCGATTGCCCGGCCGATGCCCCGTGTGCTGCCGGTGACGAGCGCGACTCGCCCCGCGAGATCGATCTTCACGAGACCGCGAGCTCGGTGAGTTGCGCGACTTCGGCGGCGGTGCCGCACGTCGCGGTCTTGAGCGATGGATCGATCTTCTTGACGAGACCGACGAGAACCGCGCCAGGACCCATCTCCACATACAGCGCGTTCGGCTGTGCGCGCGCGATCGCGCTCACCTCGTCGCTCCAGCGAACGGGACTCGCGAGTTGGCGCAGCAGCAGACGTCTTGCGTCGGCGGCGGTGGTCACGGGCCCGGCGGTAACGTTCGAGTAGACCGGGAAGTCCGGATCGCCAAATGCCGCTGTCTCAAGTGCTTCGGACAATCCGTCGGAAGCGCTTTCCATGAGCGGCGAGTGGAATGCACCGCTCACGTTGAGTCGAATGGCGCGCTTGGCGCCCGCCTCCTTGAACAGGGTCATCGCCCGCTCGACGCCGGCGACTTCGCCGCTCACCACGAGCTGCCCCGGACAGTTGTAGTTCGCCGGTACGACGAGCCCCGCCTCCTGCGTCGCTTGCGAACAAATCTCTTCGATCGGACGAGCCACTTCTCCGAGGATCGCCGCCATCGTTCCCGGCTGTTTGACGCCGCTCTCGTACATCAGCTCGCCGCGGCGGCGAACGACGCGCACCGCGTCCTCGACGCCGAACGACCCCGCGGCGTGATATGCCGTCAGCTCACCGAGCGAGTGCCCGGCCGCCGCGACGACTCGCGATCCGATCGCGTCCTTCACGATCGCCCAGACGGCGGCTCCATGGGCGAGCAACGCCGGCTGCGCATTGTGCGTGAGCGTGAGCTCCTCCGCCGGACCCTCGAAACACAAACGGCTGAGTGATGCTCCCAGCGCCGCGTCGGCGCGCTCGAACACCTCGCGCGCCTCGGCGAACGCGTCGACGAGATCCTTGGCCATGCCGGGCTTCTGCGAGCCCTGGCCCGGAAACATGAGCACGATGTCCATGCGCTAGAGCCGAACGACCATCGAGCCCCAGGTGAACCCGGCGCCGAACGCGACGAGGAGCACCGTGGAGCCTTCGCCGATGACTCCCTTCTCGATGGCTTCGTCGAGCGCGATCGGAACCGACGCGGCCGACGTGTTCCCGAAGCGGTCGACGTTCACGTAGACCTTGTCCATCGGGATGTTGGCGTGTTTCGCGGTCGCCTCGATGATGCGGATGTTCGCCTGGTGCGGGATCATCAGATCGATGTCGGCGCCGGTGAGCTTTGCGGCGTCGAGCGCACGCGTCGACGCTTCGGACATCGATCGCACCGCGTTTTTGAACACCTCTCGGCCGTTCATCTTGATGTACTGCGACTTGTCGGCGAGGACACCGGCCGAAAAGGGCCGCGCCGCGCCGCCCGACGGCCGGCACAGGAGGTCGCCGAGCGTGCCGTCGCTGCGCACGAACGTCGAGAGGATTCCCTTGCCGTGCTTGGAGCGCTTGAGCACCGCCGCGCCGGCGCCGTCGCCGAACAGCACGCACGTCGAGCGGTCGGTCCAGTCGGTGATGGCGCTCAGCTTTTCGACGCCGACGACGAGCGCAGTGTCCGCGTTTCCGGCGGCGATCATGCTTTCGGCGACGGTCGCGCTATAGATGAATCCGGAGCACGCCGCGCCGACGTCGAACGCCGCCGCGCGGCCGGCGCCAAGCGCCGCCTGGAGATCCACCGCGGCCGACGGCAGCAGTCGATCCGGCGACGCGGTGCCGAGCGCGATGATGTCGATCTCTCCCGGCTGCACGCCGGCCTTTTCCATCGCCAGGCGCGACGCGCGCGCCGCGAGATCGGTCGCGCTCTCCGTCTTGGCGATGTGGCGTTCCTTGATCCCCGTGCGTTCGACGATCCATTCGTCGGTCGTCTCGATGCCGATCTTCGCGAAATCGAAGTTCGTCATGACCGTCGCGGGGACGCCGCGCCCGGTGCCGGCGAAATACGCGATCGGCCGCTTCATGCGAGGTGCCGGCCGATGTGTTCGTTCATGCGCGTGTCGACGGCCTGCACCGCGACCTTGATGGCGTTCTTGATCGCTCGCGGCGACGACTTGCCGTGCGAGATGATGCTCACGCCGTTCACGCCGAGCAGCGGCGCGCCGCCGTGCTCCGAGTAGTCGAGCTGGCGCAGGGCGGACCTCATCGTCTTTTCGTCGACGCCGGCCTTCACGAGCATGCCCGTGATGAGCGGCGCGACGGCCTCGTAGAACTTGAGCACGACGTTCCCGACGAATCCGTCGCACACGACGACGTCGATCGGTCCGCGGTCGCAGGCGCCGGCGGGCAAATCTCGGCCTTCGACGTTGCCGAGAAAATTCAAACCGGCGGATTGCAGCAACTGGTGCGCTTCCTTGGAAACCGCGTTGCCCTTTTCCGGCTCCTCGCCGATGCTCAGCAGTCCGACCGCGGGGTTTTCCCGCCCGAGCAGATCCTGGGCATAGACGACGCCGAGTCGCGCGAACTGCACCAGCTCGTCGGCCGAGCAATCGACGTTGGCGCCCGAGTCGAGCACGACGATGGGTTTGCGGCCCGTCGGAAAGAGTGTGGCGATCGCCGGACGCTTGACTCCCGCGTGGAGCTTCAGCACGACCATCGACGCCGCCATTTGCGCGCCGGTGTTGCCGGCCGAAACGAACCCATCCGACTTGCCCTCAGGTTGGAGCTTGAGGCCGACGATCATCGAGCTGTTCGGCTTGGCGCGGATCGCGGCGCCGGGTTTGTCGCTCATCTCGATGACGTCGGGTGCCTCGACGATCTCGACGCGCCCGCGCTGGCCGCGGATGGCGTCGTACTGTGGCTCCACGAGCAGCGCGTCGAGTTGTCTCGTGACGACGCTCGTGCGCCCGACGAGCTGCAACGTGTGGCGTGGATCGAGCTCGCCGAGGGCGAGCAGCGCACCGGCGACGGTCGCTTGGGGGGCGAAATCGCCCCCCATCGCGTCCAACGCGATCCGCGCCAAGCTACAATTCCCTGGCTTCGACCCGCTGTTTACCGGCGTAGAATCCGCATTCGCCGCACACGCGATGCGGGCGCTTCGGCGCGCCACACTTCGGACAAGCCTGGAGAATCACGGCGGGCGCCTTTTTGTGCGTGTTGCGCGCGCGCTTCTTCCGTTTCGAGGTGCGTCTTTTCGGGACGGCCATTGGTCTTCGTGAGAAAAAAGGGTACGGGGCGGGTAGCGGAGACTAGCGCGACGACAGCTTCAGCTTCTTGAGCGCGTCCCACCGTGGGTCCGTCGCCGTTTCCGCACATTCGTGCGGACCGGCGTTGAGATCGGCGCCGCAGCGCGGGCAGAGTCCCTTGCAGTCGGGGCGGCAGAGCGCGTACGCCGGCGCCGCCAGCAGCCACTCCTCGCGGAGTGCCGGTCGAAGGTCGAGGTCCGACGCGTGCCGCTCGTAGACGTACACGTCGGGATCGTCGGCGTCCTCACTTTCCTGTTCGGCGAAGATGATATGCGCTTCGTCTTCGACGTGCGCCTCGGCGTCAGCCAGACAGCGGCTGCACTCGAGGACGACGTCGCCGTCGAGGCGTCCGTGCCAGTAGAAGCGGCCCTGCCCGGCCGACGAGAGTCGGCCGGTGACATGCACGCCGTCGATGGGTTTTCGATCGCTAGCGTCCCACACCGGATCGTCGGCCGACAGCACCTCGTCGACGACTGCGGCGTGTGCTTCGAGGGATCGAATGTCGAATGACAGCATCCCTCAAAAGTAGCCCGTCACGTGGTTCACTACAAGTTGCTGGGACGACAGAGCTTAGATCGAGCTTAGCGAGCGCCGAGCACGTCCGCCTCGGCGAAGAAAAACCGGGCTTCGCGCGCGGCGTTTTCGTCGGAGTCGGAGGCGTGAATCGCGTTTCGCTCCTTTGATTCTGCGTATAGCTTGCGAACCGTTCCGGGATCCGCCTGCGCGGGATCCGTGGCGCCAATGACCGTTCGCAGCGCGGCGACGGCGTTGTCCTTCTCGAGCACCATCGGCATGCAGGGGCCCGAGGTCATGAACGCGACGAGCGGCGTGAAGAAGGGCCGCTCGCGGTGTACGGCGTAGAACTCGCCCGCCTGGGATTCGCTCATGTGCATCACGCGGCCCGCGAGGATCCTGAAGCCCTGCTGCTCGAGGTGCGCGATGATCTTGCCTGCTTTGCCCGTCGAGAGTGCGTCGGGCTTGATGATGGTCAGAGTGTAGTTACCGGCCATGTCGTGTGCCTGTGAATTCGGGCGTGCTCTCGCGCGACCGGGTGTCGCGCGACGGCGCCGCACAAATGTAGCCGTCCTGGCGGTCGCGCTCACCTGCGTCGTCGGCTGCGTGCCGTCGGTGACGCACTCGCCGCGCGTCGAGCCGGGTCCGACGCTGGATCTGGCCGTCGAATTCGGTGGGATCGTAGACACGATGCCGGGCTGGCCGCCGTTCCTCTTTCCGCCGTCCTCAGGTGGGCTCGCGTACGGATGGCGAGACACGTCGTTGGACACAGGGCTCCGCGTCGGCGCCGGAATGAGTGTTTTCATTTCGTTCGAAGCCGACGCCTACATCCAGCTCCCGCGGCGGCTTCTGCTCGGTCTCGACGGCGGCGTGGGAGTCAGCGCTCTGTGGCCGTCACCGGCGGGGACGGTACCCACGCCGTACGCTGAGCTGGGAAGGGTCCGATCCGACCGTGGGCCGTACGCGATCGTCGCGTACATCCACCAAACCGTGGACACGAACCGCGTCTTCGGCCCCGGGGCCATCCGACGTGACGACGGATTGGCGACGACACTCGCGTATCAATTCTCCGACGGTGTAATTCGCGCGCGGCCCTTTGCGACCCTCGTGTTTGGACACCGCTTCATCAAGGAGTGCATGGGCAAATTCTCCGACTGCTCGTCGTTGGCGACGCCGCGCGCGCTGTTCGCGGGGCTGAGCCTCGAGCGCGCACTTCGTCGGTAACCTTGGCCATGGACTCCTGCGCGGGGTTCGGAGGATCACGCACCGTTTATCGAATCTCGGAGGCGTCGGACGGCCCGGCTTCGGGCGAACGCCTCGAGCGGGAGCCCCGAGCCACTTGATACGCGATCGACGCGCGGCTCATCCTCTGACGCACGCTGGACGCCGAGCTCGCTGCAGCGTCCCGGGATGCTCGCGACGCGCGATCAACTCAAAGTTCCCTAAACCCAACGGCCAATTGTGGAATCGACGGCCCGGGTTTCGCACTCCTTCCGGTCAAGTCGCTAACGGAGGGCAGTATGCGAGCGACGACACATTTCACATCGTACTTGGGATTGGCGGCTGTGCTCGGTCTATTCGGTACGTCGCCATTGAGCGCGCAGCGCGAACTGTTCAATTGGAGCGGGCGCGTCGATCAGCAAGTTCTATTGACCATGACGGGCCGCGAGGTCACGGCCACCAATGTCGGACCGTCTGAACCCGGCCAACTCGGCGTGACGGTGATGTCCCGTCTGCCCGACCGCGACGGCCTGGTGACCGTTCGAATGCTCGAAGGCCGCGGGACGGCGGACGTCATCCGCCAGCCGACGGCTGAAAACGGATACACGACCGCCATCCGCATTCGTGATCCGCGGGGCGGAAGCGGCTTCTATCGAATCGCAGCCGACTGGCAGCCATCCGAGGCCGGTGAAGTCGGGCCGCCGCTCGAGCGTCCGATGATCAGCGACTACGACCGTCACATCGCGCTTCGCTGGAGTGGTGACGTCGACGACGATCTCGAGATCACCCTTGGCCCGAACGCGATTTCCTACAACACGCTCCAGGGGCGCGATCCGCGGCTCGTCGAATCGACGCTCAGCGGCGTGCCCGCGGGTTCACTCGGCATCAGTGTGACGGAACGCGAAGGCCGCGATCCGGTCATCGTCACGCAGCAGCCGTCGCCCGACAACGGCTATACGGCCAAGCTCCGGATCCACGATCTGGAGCCGGGGTACGGGCACTACAGCTTCGACATCATCTGGCGTTGACGTCTTGGGGCGCGCAGGTCTGACCCACCGGACGCCCCGCTGCGCAAATGGCTCGCCGAAAGGCGAGCCATTTGTCGTCCAGCGTCAAGAACGTTCAGAGTCTTTTCTTCAATAATTCGACGAAGTCGATCGGCCGCTTAGCGACGCCCATTCCCGCCGCCTCGAACGACGCGATCTTTTCGGCGGCCGTTCCGGCTGAACCTGAGATGATCGCGCCGGCGTGCCCCATGCGGCGCCCCGGCGGCGCCGTCTGGCCGGCGATGAATCCCACGACTGGCTTCTTCATGTTCCGCTGCACGAACGCGGCGGCGTCTTGCTCGTCGGTGCCGCCGATCTCGCCCATCATCGCGACCGCCCTCGTATTCGGATCCGCCTCGAACGCGGCGAGGCAATCGATGAAGTTCGTGCCGTTGATCGGATCGCCGCCGATGCCGACGCACGTCGACTGTCCGAGCCCGGCGCGCGTCAGCTGGTAGACGACCTCGTAGGTCAGCGTCCCCGAGCGGCTCACGACGCCCACGCCGCCCGGCGCGCAGATGCGCCCCGGGATGATGCCGACCTTGGATTGTCCCGGCGAGATGAGTCCCGGGCAATTCGGGCCGATGAGCCGCGCGCCCTTCTCCTTCACGAACGGGTAGACGCGCGTCATGTCGAGCACGGGCACGCCTTCGGTGATCGCCACGATCAGCTTCACGCCGGCGTCCGCCGCTTCCAGAATCGCGTCGGCGGCGAACATCGGCGGCACGTAGATGACCGACGTGTTCGCGCCGGTCGCCGCGACCGCATCGGCGACCGAGTTGAAGATCGGCGTCGTGTCCTCGAACTTCTGCCCGCCCTTGCCCGGCGTGACGCCCGCGACGATGCGCGTGCCGTACTCGAGCATCTGCTTGGCGTGGAAGGAGCCGTCGCGGCCGGTGATGCCCTGCACGACGACGGTCGTGTTCTTGTCGATGAAGATGCTCACGCGGCCTTTCCTCCCTGGGCCAACGCGACCGCGTTCTTCACCGCTTCGTCCATGTCGGATGACGCCGAGAAGCCGTTCTCCTGCAGAATCTTCATCGCGATCTCTTCGTTGGTGCCGGTGAGGCGAATGACGATCGGCACCTTGAGCGGATTCTGCTTCGTCGCGGTCACGATGCCGTTGGCGACGTCGTCCGTGCGCGTGATGCCGCCGAAGATGTTGAACAAGATCGCCTTCACGTTCGTGTCTGCCGTGATGATCTTGAGCGCGTTGACGACCTTTTCCGGATTCGACGACCCCCCGATGTCGAGGAAGTTCGCGGGCTCGCCGCCGTAGTACTTCACGAGATCCATCGTCGCCATCGCGAGGCCCGCGCCGTTCACGACGCACCCGACGTTGCCGTCGAGCTTGATGAACGTGAGGTTCGCGTTGCGCGCCTGCACTTCACTCGGCGCTTCGGCGCTTTCGTCGCGCAGCGCGGCGATCTCCGGGTGACGATCGAGCTCGTTGTCGTCGATCACCATTTTCGCGTCGAGCGCCACGACGTCTCCATTCGGCGTCGTGACCAGCGGGTTGATCTCGGCGAGCGAGCATCCGTTCTTCATGAACGCCGCGTAGAGCTGCTGCAGAATCCTGCCCGCGGCGCGCACTTGCTTCACGTCGTCGTACAGGAAGAAGCCGAGCCGGCTGGATTGGTACGGCTGAAGGCCGTACCTGGTATCGATGGGCAGCTTGAGAATCTTGTCCGGCGTCTTGGCCGCGACCTCCTCGATGTCGATGCCGCCCGCCGGGCTCACCATGAACACCGGCTTCTTGGTCGCACGGTCGAGAATGATGCCGGCGTACGCTTCCGTCGCGATGTCCGCGGCCGGCGTCACGAGCACCTGCTCCACCGTGAGCCCCTTGATTTGCATTCCGAGGATCTTGCTCGCGATCTCGCGCGCGTCCTCGGGCGTCTTGGCGAGTTTCACGCCGCCCGCTTTGCCGCGGCCGCCGGCGTGCACCTGTGCCTTGACCACGACCGTGCCCCCGAACTTGCGCGCGATCGCCTCGGCGTCGGCCGCGCTGCGCGCGACTTCGCCCGGCGGGATCGGGACGCCTTCCTTTCGCAACAATTCCTTTGCCTGATACTCGTGAATGTTCACGCGTTCTCCGTATGCGTCGTGTCGGTCATGCTGTGATCGTCGTTCCCGCTTCGCCGTGCACCGCCGCGGGCCCGCGCGCGAGTGATGTGATGATCGCCCGCGGCGGCTCGCCGCCACGGCGCGCGGCCTCCGTGCGGCGCACGAAATCAATCGCCGCGCGTATCTTCGGCGCCATACTGCCTTCTCCAAAAGCCCGCTGTCGATCCATCGCCTCCGCTTCGGCGGCGGAGAGCTTCTCGAGTGCACGCTGCTGCGGCGTTCCCCAGTCGGCGTAGACCGCGTCGACGTCGGTCAGGATCAGGAGCAGCGCCGCGCCCAGGTCACGCGCCAGCACCGCCGCGACGAGGTCCTTGTCGACGACGGCGTCGATCCCCTCCCACCCGAGCGTGGGGTGC
>Ga0187776_10001289_pt1 | contig 12464 bp, 12 predicted proteins | sample 0216_BV02_MP12_2_FD_132426 | JGI IMG/M metagenome (GOLD analysis project Ga0187776, IMG submission 132426) | Tropical peat soil microbial communities from peatlands in Department of Meta, Colombia - 0216_BV02_MP12_20_MG | ecosystem: Environmental > Terrestrial > Soil > Wetlands > Peat | place...
CGACGAACAGTGCATGATCATCATGAACACCCGGGACGAAGTGCGCATTCCAGTGAGTCGCAGTAACGTGCAGCGGCTCAAGCTGATGTTCGGGCTGAGCTAGAGAACCACTGATTAAGTCCCTTTCCCCCCTGAAGGGGGAGGGTTGGGGTGGGGGTGTGACGGCTTAAACTCTTGATGAAGCACGCCCCCCATCCTGTCCTTCCCCCGTGAAGGGGGGGAAGGGACGTTCTTGTTTTGGTGCTTGTTCAGAGCTTCCCTGGCTGACCGCTACGGTTAAGCACCGGGCTCGCCAATCGTTGTGGCGCGGACGCGCGTCAACGCCGTGTTATCGAACTGTCCCGTGACCCGCTATTAACGTTCCCTTTCATATCCGCGCATTCGTTCGCGCACCGTTTATGTCGTCGTTCCCCCCGTTCACGCACTGAATCCGCCGCTGGTACGCCTGTTCCCGGTGTTGATGCATTCGCGATTGAAGCGGTCGCCGGTTTCCCTATTCTGTAACGCCGAAGGTGGACCCCGAGCGATCCATTAAGCTGGGGGCACGCCAGCATTTTCCGATTCCGACGTTACCGTGAGGGCACCTCGATGATACCAGGGACGTTTGAATATCATGCACCATCGACCGTCGACGAGGCCATTCGGCTGCTGGGTGAATACCGCGACGAAGCCAAGCTCCTGGCCGGCGGGCACAGTCTTCTGCCGATGATGAAACTCCGCTTCGCGGAGCCGGGACATCTGATCGATCTCAACCGCGTCCAGGCACTGAAGGGCATCCGCGAGCAGGGCGGCATGATTCACATCGGCGCCATGACCACGGAGAACGAGCTGATCGCCTCCGAGCTGTTGCGGAAGAAATGTCCGCTGATTCCCGAAGCCGCGCGCCTGATCGCCGATCCGCAGGTGCGCAACTGCGGCACCATCGGCGGCGATATCGCGCACGGCGACCCCGGCAACGATCATCCCGCGATCATGCTAGCCACCGAAGCGTCCTTCGTGCTCCGCGGTCGCGGCGGCGAGCGCGTCGTGCCGGCGGACGGTTTCTTTCTCGGTACGTATTCGACCGAGCTGAAGGCGGACGAGATCCTGACGGAGATCAGGGTCGCCAGCGTGCCCGCGGGCACCGGCTACGCCTACTGCAAGCTCAAGCGCAAGACCGGCGACTTTGCCACGGCTGCGGCGGCGGTGCAGCTGCAGCTCGACGGCAAGACCTGCAAGAAAATCGTGATCGCGCTGACCAACGCCGGCCCGACGGCGCTGAAGGCGAAGGAGGCGGCGGCGGTGCTGACCGGCAAGACCGTCGATGACAAGTTGATCGAACAGGCCGCGCAAAAGGCGATGGCTATCTGCGATCCCGCCGAAGATCTGCGCGGCGACCGCGAGTACAAAACCCACATGGCGGGCGAGATGACGCGCCGGGCGATCCGCCAGGCGCTGGCACGGGCACAGGGGAAATAATCATGGCCAAGAAACCAATTTCATTCATGCTCAACGGGCGCAAGGTTGAGACCCTGGTCGAGCCGCGCGAGCTGTTGATTCATGTCATTCGCGAGCAACTGAACCAGACCGGCAGCCATATCGGCTGCGAGACCAGCCACTGCGGCGCGTGCACGGTCGATCTCAACGGCAGATCGGTGAAGTCGTGCACGGTGCTGGCGGTGCAGGCAGAAGGCGGAACCGTGCTCACCGTCGAGGGCCTGCCGAAGAACGGCACGCTGCATCCGTTGCAAGAGGCATTTACGCAGGAACACGGCCTGCAATGCGGCTATTGCACGCCGGGGATGCTGGTGCGCGCGTATCGCTTCCTCCAGGAGAATCCGAATCCAACGGAGGAACAGATCCGCTTCGGCATGTCGGGCAACCTGTGCCGTTGCACGGGTTACATGAACATCGTGAAGGCGGTGCAATCGGCCGCCAAGAAAATGCAGGCTGCAGGAGGGAAATAACGTCATGGCGACCACCGCAGAAGCAGTTGAACGCGAGCAGAAACTCCAGGGCGTCGGTTGTTCGCGCCGGCGGAAGGAAGACGCGCGCTTCATCCAGGGCAAGGGCACCTATGTCGATGACATCAAGCTGCCCGGCATGTTGTTCGGATCCATCGTGCGCAGTCCGTACGCGCATGCACGCATCAAATCGATCAACAAGGCCAAGGCCCTGGCGGTGCCGGGCGTCGTCGCGGTCCTGACGGCGGACGATCTGAAACCGGTGAATCTGCATTGGATGCCGACCCTTGGTGGCGACGTGCAGGCAGTGCTGGCGGACAAGAAGGTCTGCTTCCAGATGCAGGAAGTGGCGATGGTGCTCGCCACCGATCGCTATGCCGCCGCTGACGGCGTGGCGCAGGTGGAAGTCGAGTACGACGAGTTGCCCGCGATCGTCGATCCGCACAAGTCCATGGCGCCCGGTGCGCCGGTCATTCGCGAGGATATCGCCGACAAGAAAGAAGTCGGCCACGGTCCGCGCACGCATCCGAATCACATTTTTACCTGGGAAGCCGGCGACAAGGCCGGGACCGACGCGGTCTTCGCCAACGCCCCGGTGACGGTGCGCGAGGAAATACTGAACCCGCGCGTGCATCCCTGTCCGATGGAGACGTGCGGCTGCGTCGCCTCGTTCGACAAGGTCGCGGGTCAGCTGACCGTGTACCTGACATCGCAGGCGCCGCACCTGGTGCGCACCGTGGTGGCGATGCTGTCGGGGATACCGGAGAGCAAGATCCGTCTGGTCGGCGGCGACATCGGCGGCGGCTTCGGCAACAAGGTCCCGGTCTACCCCGGGTACGTGGTCGCGATCGTGGCGTCCATCGTGACCGGTGTGCCCATCAAATGGATCGAGTCGCGCATCGAAAATCTCTCCACCACCGGATTCGCCCGCGACTATCACGGCATCGGCGAGCTCGCGGCCGACAAGGACGGCCGCATCCAGGCGCTGCGCTTCACTGCGCTCGCCGATCACGGCGCGTTCAATTCGCACGTCTCGGCGACGAAGTTCCCGGCCGGCCTGTTCAGCATCTGCACCGGTTCCTATGCCATTCCCAAGGCCTATTGCCGGGTGGACGCGGTCTATACCAACAAGGCGCCGGGCGGCGTCGCCTATCGCTGTTCGCTGCGGGTCACCGAGGCGGTCTATCTGATCGAGCGCATGATCGATATCCTGGCGCAGAAGCTGAACATCGACAAGGCCGAGATCCGCCGGCGCAACTTCGTGAAGGCGGAACAGTTTCCGTACACCACCGCCCTGGGCTGGACGCTCGACAGCGGCAATTACCGCGCCGCGCTCGACAAGGTATTGAAGGCGGTCAACTACGAGGCGCTGCGCAAAGAACAGGCCGAGAAACGCGCCCGGGGCGAGCTGATGGGGATCGGTATCTCCACGTTCACGGAAATCGTCGGCGCCGGGCCGAACAAGGCCTGCGACATTCTGGGCATATCGCTGTTCGACAGCTGCGACATCCGCGTCAATCCCACCGGCAGCGCGATCGCGCGTCTGGGCACGATGAGCCAGGGCCAGGGACACGCCACGACCTATGCGCAGATCATCGCCACCGAGCTGGGTTTGTCGTCGGATGAAATCCAGATCGAGGAAGGCGACACCGACAAGGCGCCGTACGGGGCGGGAACCTGGGGATCGCGCTCGACCCCGGTCGGCGGCGCCGCGGCGGCGGTGGCGGCACGCAAGGTCAAGGCGAAGGCGCAGAAAATCGCGGCGCACCTGCTGGAAGTGGCCGAAGGCGATCTGGAATGGGATGTCGACCGGTTCAAGGTCAAAGGCAATCCGAGCCAGGCCAAGACCATGAAAGAGATCGCGATGGCGGCACACACCAGCAACATCCCGGACGGTATGGAGAAAGGTCTGGACGGTTCGGAATATTACGATCCGCCGAATATGACGTATCCGTTCGGCGCCTATCTATGCGTCGTGGACATCGATCGCTTCACCGGCGAAACCAAGGTGCGGCGCTTTTACGCGCTGGACGATTGCGGCACGCGCATCAACCCGATGATCATCGAGGGGCAGATCCATGGCGGTCTGACGGAGGCCTATGCCGTGGCCATGGGACAGCAACTCGTCTTCGACAGCGGCGGCAACATCCTGAGCAACAGCTTGATGGACTACTTCGTCCCCACGGCCGTCGAGACGCCAAAATGGGAGACGGACTACACCGTCACACCTTCGCCGCACCATCCGATCGGCGCCAAAGGCGTGGCGGAATCGCCGCACGTCGGGGGTATCCCCTGTTTCAGCAACGCCGTTGTGGATGCCTTCGCGCATCTCGGGGTGACACATATGGACATGCCCCATAGCGCGTTTAATGTGTGGAAGACGATCCACAAACTGGGCCTGGACAAGCACGCGTAAGCGGATTTCCGGCGGGGCAGCGGGCGCAGATCGCAGGAGCGTTTCAAGATGTTGGTCAAGCTGGAAAAAACGTTTCCCATCGACGCGCCCGCGGACGTTGCCTGGAGTCTGCTCCAGGACATCCAGAGCGTCGCCGCGTGCATGCCCGGGGCGCAGATCACGGAGCGCGTCGACGACCGACATTATCAGGGGCAGGTGGGCGTGCGCATGGGACCCGCCAGCGTGACCTTCAAGGGAACGATTGAAGTCCAAAGCGTAGACGCGACACAGCGGCAATTGCGCCTGGTCGGCAAGGGCGCGGACACGGCGGGCACGTCGTCGGCGAGCATGGATTTGACCGCCAGTATTCGGTCGACGGCGGATGGCAAGGCTGAATTGACTGGCCTCTCGGAAGTGACCGTGAACGGCAAGCTGGTGAGCTTCGGTGGTCGCCTGATGGGCCAGGTGTCGGATCAGATACTGACGCAGTTCGGGGAGAATTTCGCGCAGCGCGTCCTGGCGCAGGGCCAGGGCGCGACGGCGCAGCAGGCGGCCGCCTCCGTGGCCGCGCAACCGCGGGAGATCAACGCGCTGGCGTTCCTGTGGCGCGTTGTTGTCGGCTTCTTCAAATCGCTGTTTGGCGGCAAAAAACCCAGGTCCGCCGGTTGAGGCGGAAACACCGCCGCATCGAACGAAGCGTCGGGAGCCGCGGCAGCGGGCAGGGCGCGTTTGCGAGGATGACGACGTCCGGGTGAATTGCTCTACGCTTGCTGGGGTAATTGCGGGGCAAGTTTGGCTCCGACACAACGATGTGATGCGAATGGGCCACAAGCAACGCCCAACCAACTCTCCGGCCAGGGACTCAGACTGAGATATGATGTTGGGGTCTATAACGTTCGCTCAACCATCAGTGAGTGACACGGGAAACATGACAGACATCGTCGCGTTTCAGGAGCGGTTGGAAGCGGCCGGTTACATCGCCGAGCAAAGCCTGGCGGCGACGTTGCTGCTGTTCGCGGAGCTCAAGCGCCCACTGCTCGTGGAGGGCGACGCCGGCGTGGGCAAGACCGAAATCGCCAAGGCCCTGTCGAACGTTTTCGACTGTCCGCTGATCCGGTTGCAGTGCTACGAAGGCCTGGATGCCAACTCCGCGGTGTACGAATGGAACTATCAGCACCAGCTGCTGGCCATCAAGATCCAGGAGACCGAAGGCCGAACCGCCGAGGACCGGGAACGCCATATTTTCAGCGAGCGGTATTTGCTGAAGCGGCCGCTGCTGCAGGCCATCACCATGCCCGAATCCCCGGTGTTGCTGGTGGATGAAATCGACCGCGCCGACGAGGAGTTCGAAGCCTACCTGCTGGAGGTGCTGTCGGACTTTCAGATCAGTATCCCGGAGCTCGGTACCATCAAAGCGCGCAGCATTCCTTATGTGGTGCTGACGTCCAACGCGACGCGCGAGCTGAGCGATGCCCTGCGTCGACGCTGCCTGTATCACTACGTGGATTTTCCCAGTCTCGACAAGGAACTGCGCATCATCAACCGGCATTTGCCGCAGATCGGCCAGGAGCTGGCGGGCCAGGTGGTGCAGTTCATGCATTCGCTGCGCGAATTGGATTTGCGCAAGAAGCCGGGTATTTCCGAGACGCTCGATTGGGTGGCGGCGCTGATGCGTTTGAATGTCAAGCAGCTGGACCGCGACCCGGCGCTGATCGCCCAGACCCTGGTATGCCTGCTGAAAACCAAGGAGGATCGCGATGCCGTCACCCGCGAGGTGGTGCAGCGGCTGGTCGCGAACGCGGTATGAACAGCCTGCACGCGAAAAATTCCGCGGTAAACCCTGGCGTCGCCGGAGAGGAACTGCTGGTGGCGCGCATCGTGGAGTTCGTGCGCCTGGTGCGCGAGCATGGCTTTCAGGTGGGTGTGCGGGAAGAGATCGATGCGTTGAAAGTGGCGCAGCACTGCTCGGTGCTGGACCAGCAGCGCCTGCGCTGGGGATTGCGCAGCCTGCTGTGCGGCAACGTCGACGAGTGGCAACGCTTCGACCAGCTGTTCAATGCCTACTGGTTCTCCAGCAACCGCCAGACTCGGGTCGAGTACTCGCCCCGCGCCAGACTGGACGCGCGCGAGGCGCCGGGGCGATCCGGCCACGGTGGCGTAGCCGAGGCCGATCAGCCGCGACCGGGTGATGACAGCAATGCGGGTAAAGGTGGCGCGCGCGGCGGCGCCAGCCGGCAGGAAGTCATGACCGGCACCGATTTTCGTTTCCTCTCCGATGCCCGGCAAATGCGGCAGATGGAACAACTGGTCGAGCGGCTGGCGCGGCGGATGCGGCGCCGCCTGCTGCGGCGGCAGCGCCTGGCGCGGCAGGGCCGGCGCGTGCATTTGCGTCGCACGATCCGTAACAGCCTGCGCTACGGCGGCACGCCCCTGGAACTGATCTTCAAGCAGCGTCGCCGGCAGCTCCCGCGGCTGATTCTGTTGCTGGACGTCAGCCGTTCCATGAGCCTGTACAGCTACCTGTTCCTGCGTTTCGCCCGCGGCGTGCTCGGCGCCTTCCGGGACTCCCACGCGTTCGTCTATCACACACGCCTGGTTCCGGTGACCGAAGTGCTGCGCGAGCGGGACATCGACAAGGTCAAAGAGAAGCTTGCCATCATTTCCCTGGGATGGTCCGGCGGCACCCGCATTGGTGAATGCGTTCAGCGATTTAATCAGCAGTACGCGCGTAAAATTCTCGGTTCGCGTTCGATCGTGGTCATGGTCAGCGACGGGTACGACACCGGGCCGCCAGAGCTGCTGGCGGAACAACTCGGGCGCATTCAGCGCTGCGCCCGAAAGATCGTCTGGCTGAACCCGCTGCTCGGTCGCGCCGACTATCAACCCCTCGCGGGCGGCATGCAGGCGTCGCTGCCGTTCATCGATGTGTTTGCCTCGGCCCACAGCGTTGAAAGTCTCGCGGCGCTGGAATCGCAGTTGGTATATCTGTAACGCCGCCGGAAAACTGGAGTGAACATGGTTGAAACCGACACCGTGCTGGACAGGGCGAACCGTCTGAAAGCGGCCGGCAAGCCGTTTGCGCTGGCGACGGTGGTGCGCTGCGAGTCACCGACCTCAGCCAAGCCCGGCGCGAAGGCTATCATCACTCCCGACGGTGACATCGAGGGATGGGTCGGCGGCGGCTGCGCCCAGCCGGCGGTGATCAAGACGGCGAAACAGGCGCTGCAGGACGGTCAACCGCGGCTGATTCGCATCAGCCCCGAACGCAACGAAACGGCGGAGGCCGGCGTCATCGACTTTGGCATGACCTGCCATAGCGGAGGAACCTTGGATATTTTCATCGACCCTGTGATCGCGCGTCCGGCGCTGTTGATCATCGGCGCATCGCCGGTCGCGCAAGCATTGAGCGGGCTCGCGCGCCGCGTCGGTTTTTCCGTGACCGCCGCATTTCCGGGGGCGGACAAGGAACTGTTTCCGGAAGCCGACCGGGTCGTGGACAGCCTGGAAGGGATCGAGCTGGCATCCGGCGTGCCGGCCTTCGTGGTGGTTTCCACGCAGGGCAAGCGCGACGAAGCCGGCCTGGAGGCGGCGCTGGCCACCGGTGCGGAGTATATCGCCTTCATTGCCAGCGAACGCAAGGCCCAAAAACTGAAAGCCTATCTGCGGGAGCGCGGACATGACGGCGCGCGCGTCGACGCAGTAACTGCACCCGCCGGGGTGGCGATCGGCGCCGTGACGCCGGAAGAGATTGCGTTGTCGGTTCTGGCGGGTGTGGTGCAGGCGCGGCGTCGCGGCGCGGGTGCAGTCGTCGCCGTGGCGCCGCCGGCCAAGGCCGCGGCGGGTGCGCGTGCCGGGCGGGCGCAGGAACCCGCGGACGCGATCGATCCGGTTTGCGGCATGACCGTGGCGACCGCCGGCGCCGAGTTCCGCAGCGAGTATGCCGGAAAAAATTATTACTTCTGCTGCGGCCACTGCCAACACAGCTTCGAGAAGGAACCGCAAAAATACCTGCAGGTGGCGGCGCGATGAGCGGCGTTTCTGCCATCCTGCTGGCGGCGGGCGAGTCCCGGCGCATGGGCGCGGTGAACAAGCTCACGCTGCCCATCGACGGTCAGCCGCTGTTGCGGCACAGCGCGCAGACCCTCCTCGCATCGCGGCTGCAGGAAGTGGTGGCGGTGCTCGGCTATGAGGCCGACCAGGCGGCACCCCTGCTCGAGGATCTCGACGTGACGCTCGTCCACAACGAGCGCTATGCGGAAGGCCAGATGAGCTCGGTCCACTGCGGGCTGGAGGCGCTCTCGGGCGATTGCGAAGGTGTGATGATCTGCCTGGCGGACCAGCCGCTCCTCACTCCCGAAGACATCGATGCTTTGATCGAGGCCTTCGGCCGCCGGCAACAGGGCTCGATCCTGGTGCCGACCCATTGTGGCCGACGCGGCAATCCGATCGTGCTGGCCTATGCGCATCGCGATGAAATCCTCGGCGGCGGGCGCGACTTGGGATGCAAGCGGCTGATCGAACGCAACCCGGAGTGGGTGACGAGGCTGGAAATGGAGACGGACCACGTGGTGTTCGATCTCGATACTCCGGATGACTATGCGGAGTGGCAGCGACGCTTCGGACCGCCGCGCGAGCGGCGCGCAAGCCGGTAATGAACATGTGCGGGAGGATGCTGGCATGGCAAAAGAAATCCTGGACGTATTAGTGGAAATGCGCGCCAAGGGGCAACCCTTTGCCGTGGCCACGGTGGTGGAGACGACCGGCTCGGTATCGGCCAAGACCGGCGCGAAGGCGGTGATCGACGCGGAAGGGCGCGTCGTGGCCGGCTGGGTCGGCGGCGGCTGCGCCGAAGCGACCACCTGCAACGCCGCGCTGCAATGTCTGGCAAACGGCAAGAGCGCCGTCATCGACGTCGATCTCGACGATGAAGTGCTCGGCGCGGGGATGCCCTGCGGCGGCCGGATGCGGATCTACGTGGAACCGGTGCTGCCCATGCCCACGATGTGGATCATGGGCCATGGCCGGGTCGCCGAATGTCTTTGCCTGCTGGGTGACCTGATGGGATTCATGGTCGTGGTCAACGATCCCGGGGTGGATCGCCAGCACTATGCCGCGGCCTCGCGGTTGATCACGGATGATATCGACTACGAGCAACTGCAGCCGTTGCCGGGCGACTTCGTGGTGATCGCGACCCAGCACAAAGGTGATCACGAGTCCATGCGACGGGCGCTGCAGTCCAAGGCCGGGTATATCGCGCTGATCGCCAGCCGCAAGCGCTCGCGACTGGTTCTGGATTACCTGCGCCAGGAGGGATTCAGCGACGCGGACCTGCAGCGCGTCATGGCGCCCTCGGGCCTGGATCTCGGTGCGCGCACCCCGGAAGAGATTGCATTGTGCGTTATCAGCGAGATCGTCATGATCCGACGCCACGGCACGGGCGTGCGCATGCGGGATAAGCTGCACATTGACGTCCGGCAGATCAAAGCGGTGGGGTAATCGTTCATGCGCGGGTTAGCCAAGAATGAATCGAGTCCGGCCATGCTGGACGTGGAAGCGATTCGCTCCCAGTTCCCGCTGTTGAGCGAAGCGGCCGGCCGGCGAGGTGTCTGTTATCTCGATAACGCCGCCACGAGCCACAAGCCGCGCGCCGTGCTCGACGCGATCGACGACTGCTATCGCCATCACTATGGACCGGTTCACCGCGGGCTGTACACGCTCGCCGAGCAGGCCACCGCGCGCTACGAGCAGGCGCGGGCCGCCGTGGCCCGATTCATCGGCGCGCCGTCGGCCGATCGGCTGATCTTCACCCGCTCGGCCACCGAAGCGATCAACGCCGTGTCGACCGGGTGGGCCGAACCGCGCCTGCGCCCGGGAGATCAGGTGTGGGTCTCGCGCCTGGAGCATCACTCCAACTTTCTGCCGTGGCAGCGGGTGTGTCAGCGGACCGGAGCCCAGCTGCGCATCATAGAGCTGTGGCCCGACGGTCGCCTCGATTTCGCGAGCGCCGCCGATTTATACGGCCCGCGCACGCGGCTCATCGCGCTGGCCCAGGTGTCGAACGTTCTGGGCACGATCACCCCGATCCGCGAAGTGGTCACGCAGGCGCAAGCGCATGGAATTCCGGTGCTGGTGGATGCAGCCCAATCAGTCGCGCACGGATCGGTGAACGTGGCCGAGCTCGGCTGCGACTTCCTGGCGTTCTCGGCGCACAAGATCGGCGGTCCCACGGGTATCGGCGCGCTGTACGCCAGAACCGAGCATCTCGACGCCATGGAGCCATGGCTCGTCGGCGGCGGTATGGTCGACGAAGTCGGCGAATCACAAACCAGCTGGGCGCAGTATCCGGCAAAATTCGAGGCTGGATCCCCGAACCTGGCCGGCGCCATCGGTTTCGCCGCGGCGGTCGACTTTCTCGCGGGTATCGGGATGGAGCGCGTGCGTGACCACGTGCAGGCCCTGACGCAACAGGCGCTGCGCGCGCTCGCGGCGATGCCGGATGTCCAGGTCCATGGTCCAGCGGAGGCGACCGGACGCGCCGGAATCGTCGCTTTCAATCTGCGCGGCGTTCATCCCCATGACGTGGCGCAACTGCTGGCGGAACGCGGTGTGTCGATCCGCGCCGGGCACCATTGTTGTCAACCGTTGATGCGGTTCCTGGGCGTGCCGGCCACCGCGCGCGCGAGCTTTGCCCTGTATAACAGTCCCGACGACGTTGATGTCTTCATTGAAGCCATTCATTGGGCGCGACGGGTGTTAGTTTGAACCGAGGCGGCAGTGTTGAACGCGACGACCTTATACCAAGGTGTGCTGAAGGACCATTTCCGGCATCCACGCAACTGCGGCGACCTTAGTGACGCCGATGTCGTTCGCCGGGGGACCAACCCGCGCTGCGGCGACGATGTCGAAGTGGGAATCTATTACGAGGGAGAAACGCTCAGGCAAGTGCGATTTCGCGGACGCGGTTGCTCGGTGTGCATCGCGTCGGCTTCCCTGATGAGCGAGGCGGTGGCCGGAAGGAGCCGCGTCGCCGCACGCCAATTGGCGGAAGAAATGAAGCAATGGTTCAGTTCGGGCGAAGGCAGTCAGGTGCCGGATCCGCCGGAGTCCCTGCAGGCGCTCTCGGCGGTGCGGGGCTACCCGGCGCGGCGCCGCTGCGTGTTGCTGGCGTGGGAGGCGCTGGATGATGCCCTCGGCGTTGCGTGAAACCTGGCGGATCGACCACTGCCGCGCCGGCGTTGTCGGTGCGCTGGTCATCGGGCAGATTTTTTTTCTTGTGTATCTGTGGCAGTTGAACGTCGCCAAATCGATGCTGTTTGCGCTGGGCGCGGGGTTACCTGTCGCCGTGGCGTGTTACGGCCTGCTGGCGCGTCCGGGCAACAAGCGCTGCGTGCAAAGTCTGGCGGTGATGTTTGCGGCGGGCGGCTTCGGCATGCTGCTGGGCTGCGTTGTCGATTTCGGTCCGCTCGGTCTCTATGGACTGCTGGGGCTGTGCCGGTCCTGGGCATCCTCGGCATTGTGGCCCGGCCCGGCGGATCTGTGGCTGATGACCAATCGGATGCCGTGGGCATGCTTCGGCATGTTGGCCGGCGGCAATGCGGGAATGGTGCTGTTCGATGCGCTCGATCGCCGCCGCGCTCAATCGGTCGGTCATCGCATCGGCTTTTATGGCGTCTGCAATGCGGGCATGTTGTTGGGAATGGTGATTGCCGAGCACGCGGTTACGCGTCTCGCGCTCGATCTGGATCAGGAAGTCGCCGCGGCCTTAACGGTCGTGGCGATGCTGGCGGGGATGGCCATGGGGATGAGTACACTGCTATCGTTGGCGATGCGCCTTCCCGCGATCGGCCGGGCATTCGCTGTCTGAATGGGACCGAGAGCACAAAATTCGGTGGAATCGCTGCCGGGTGTCGCGCTACAGTCCCGACTCCCGCAGCACCGTCAGCGGGCTCTGGTTCACCACCCGCCTCGTACCGAAGTAGCCGACCCCTCCTATTAGCATTCCCCCGGCCAGCGGCGCCGCCAGCCAGACCGGCCACTTGAAGTGGTATTCGAGGTCGAACGCGCGCGTGTACAGCACCCAGGCGATGAGCTCGGTGCCGACCGCGGCCAGCAGCCCCGCGAGCACG
>Ga0187776_10001290_pt1 | contig 12459 bp, 12 predicted proteins | sample 0216_BV02_MP12_2_FD_132426 | JGI IMG/M metagenome (GOLD analysis project Ga0187776, IMG submission 132426) | Tropical peat soil microbial communities from peatlands in Department of Meta, Colombia - 0216_BV02_MP12_20_MG | ecosystem: Environmental > Terrestrial > Soil > Wetlands > Peat | place...
ATTTCATCGTGCGAAGAGATCAGGTTCAACTGATGACGTCCCGTAATCGGGACGGTTTGGCAGGATAGAAGCATGACCCCCGTCGCGCAGGGGATGAAAAACACCCCCCACCTCCACATGGTGGATGCCCATTCGTTGATGTTTTCATAGAACTTCATGCCAAGATTAGGACACAGGAAGGTCAAAATTCTCAAAGGACGCGGAGTTCAGTAGAGGGGGGGTTGAGGACCGGGCTTCATACCGGCCAGATCGGGATCCGTGCCCTCCTCGGCGGGGGGCTCGGCCTCCTTGGCTTTCTTTCGCGCTTCGCGGCGCATGATCTTTTCGTTGCGCTTCTCGACCTTCGCGCGCTCACGGCTCCGCTTGGTCGCGGTGGCTTTCGGATGACCTGCCATATCGGTTCCTCAAAATCTTAAAATTAATTTCCAGTCCCCTACCCTATCACACTGCCGGAAAAAACGCAATCAATCGTTTACAGGTAATATTTGAATTCGCTGCCGAAGGTGGGAAAGTAGGCCGAGATCAGGGTGATGTCAAAATTCGACAGGATGGACTCTCTTGATTCTCGCTCCAGCAGATATTCAAAAGCCGCCTGGACGCAGCGGGCCGGGCCGACCTTTCCTCCCGTCAGTTTCCGGTAGGTCGCAAGCGCCATCGTGACCTTGTAGCGGCTCGTCCCGTTTTCATCCTGAACCGTCACGTCGAAGATCATCGGATCGCCTTCGTCCGTCGGCTTGACGTCGATCATGTCATCTTCCTCCGATGAAGATCATCTCATCGCGCCTTCTTGATGCCTTTCGATCGGCGGGTTCGTTTCTGCTCCTCCGGCGGCAGTTCTTCCAGCACCATCAGCAGCTGTTTTTCGACGACGGCCTCGTTGAGTTTCACCGCGATCTCTTTGACGACGCCGTGACCCGGCGACAGGACGGCGGTCTCGACCTTCATCGCCTCGATGTTCATAATCTCCTCGCCTTCCTTGACGATGTCGCCGGTTTTGAGAATGCGGTCTTTGTCCCCGATCCGCCAGACGTTCCCCATAATGGGGGAGGCGACCTGTCCGGGAACGGTCGGATCGGCGAAGCGCGTCCCGGCCTTCTGGACCGCCTTACGGGACGGCATTTCGACGGGGAAGACATGCATCGTGCTGTTCACCGAAAGGACGATATGCTTGACCCCGTCGATCTCCTGGCCGATCGAAACCAGCTTGATCGTGTTCGGTTTTCCGCGGGTCTCAAAGTTCACCTCGCTTCCGAACGCCTTCAATCCATCGAGCCAGACCCCTGTCGGAAGGACCGTGGTATTCCCGAAACGGGTCCGGAATCGGATGAAGTCTACCGCCGCGCCGGGATGCTGCAGGTAGAGCACCAGCTCCTCCTCGGTGGGGTGCCGCTCGATCTTTTTCTGAAGGTCCTCCCGAACCCGCCCGATCTCCTCGTCCGGTTTCTTGGCCAGCGGAGACTCTTCGAAGCGCTCCTTCGCGACCTTTTCCCGCCAGCCATCCCCGAAGACGGACTGATAGACCCAGTCGGCCGGCCAGCCGAAGGGCAGCGGCCCGTACTTCCCCAGCAGCAGATTCTTCAGATCGTCCGTTGCGCGCGCGTACAGACCCAGCAGGGCCTCTTTTTCTTCCGGCCTGAGCGCGTCCAACGACTGCCCTTGCGCGATGAACCGTTCGCAAAGATCGAGGAGATCCTCCACCTGCTTGAGGCCTCCCTCCTTATAGTGATACTGAACGATCCCCGCCCAGGTGGTCCAGGTGATCTGCGATCCCGGCGTGACGTCGAAATACTTGATGAACCGGTTGCCGTTGCTCATCCCGCGAAGGATATGCGGCATCAGCGGAAGGAAGCCGCCCTTGGCGGCCTGCTCAAACGAGCTGGGAAAGGCGCCCCCCGGCATCCGGTGCTCGGTCACCTTGTAGGAGAAACCCCGGAACTGGGATTCGAATTCCTGATACTGACCGATGAAGCCGGTGATCGCCTCGGCCGCCCTGTCCACCATGGGAAGGTCCAGACGGGCCTCGATCCCCATCTCTTGAAGGAGCGCCTGGACGGCGCGGACCGGCGCATGGCCGTAGTACCGGGTAAACGGGTCGTCCGTCACGTCGAGAATTTTCACCCCGGCCTTCGCCGCGGCCGCCAGGGCCGGTACGGCCAGCCCGTCCGTCGCGTGCCGATGGTACTGGATCACCAGATCGGGATATTTCTGAAGCAACGCGTCCGTGAGCTGGGCGATCCGCCGGGGCGATCCCACGCCGGCCATGTCCTTGATGCAGAGGACGATCGATTCGGTTCCGCCGCTGATCCGGAGGATCTCATCCGTCACCTTCAGATAATAGGCATCGGTGCAGTCTTCGGAGACGCTGAAGGAGATCGCGGGCTGAAACAGCCTTCCGCCCTTCATCACCTCTTCCGCGATCGGGATCATATTGGGAACGTAGTTCAGAAAATCGAAGCAGCGCCAGACATCCACGTAAGGGAGGAACGCCTTCACCGAAAGACGGATCACGTTGCGGGGATACATCCGGTATCCCCAGAGGTTGGTCGAGCGGACCAGCGTCTGGGTCATCACGTCCGGCATCCGCTCCTTCCAGAGGATCGCCTCCTCGAATGGGTCGATCATGTTCTGAAGGAGGTTCTGGTGAAACCGGGCCCCGCCGTGGTTTTCGATCGAAAAATACCCGGATCGGTTGTAGAACGGCGCGAGCCGGATCAGGTCATACAAGGTATGCCTGTTCTTGAAATCGCTCTGGCCGGTGTCCCGGGGACCGGTGTTGGTGAAATAAACCCGCCGGTCGTTCCGAAGCGCGGCGACATTCTCGCGGGGGCTTTTACTCGGATGGATCGTCATCCCTCTTCCCTATTGTGTAGGGGCTCGCGTCGCCCCCTCCGTCCGCCTAAGGCGGAATGGAGCCCCCCTCCCGCTCGCCGTGCTCGCTGGATATCGGCGCTACCGGCAGTAAGGATTTTTTCCGAGCGCCGTGATCTCGGCGATGAAACGGCTGATCTTGAGGATCTCGTCCTCGTCCTCGACATAATCCAGGAGCTCGGCGAGATGCTCGTCGATGAAGTCCGTGTCGAACCGGCCGGAAACAAAATCCGGATGGTCCATGATTTTCTTGAGCAGCGGGATCGTCGTCTTGACGCCCCAGATGTTGAACTCCGAGAGCGCGCGGCGCATCCGCTCGATCGCGGTCGGCCGGTCCTTTCCCACCGAACAGATCTTGGAGATCAGCGAATCATAGAACGGCGGGATCTCGCAGCCTTGAAAGACCCCGCTGTCGGCCCGCACGAACGGCCCGCTGATCTGGCGTAGGTAGGTCACGGTCCCGTACGAAGGCGCGAAATCGTTTTTGGGATCCTCGGCGTTGACACGGCATTGAATGGCATGGCTCGAGACCCGGATCTCTTCCTGGCGGAAGCGGAGCGGCGTGCCGACGGCCATCCGGATCATCATCCGAATGATGTCCAGGCCGACGATCATCTCGGTGACCGTATGCTCGACCTGAATCCGGGGATTCACCTCGATGGCGTAGTAGCGCAGATCGGGTGCCACGAGAAACTCCAGGGTGCCGGCCGTGACGTACCCGATCTCCTTGGCAGCCTTCACGACGACCTGGCCCATCTCATTCCGGAGACGGTCGTCCAGCAAAGACGACGGCGCCTCCTCCACGAGCTTCTGGTGCCGTCGCTGGATGGAGCATTCCCGATCGCCCAGATGAATCACGCGGCCGTACGCATCCGCGATGAACTGGAACTCGATGTGGCGGGCGCCGCGGATATATTTCTCGACATAGACCTCGTCGCTGCCGAAGAGTTTCTGCGAGATCGAGACGGCACGCTCCAATGCGGCCTTGGCCTGATCGGCCGAATCCACCCGGTGCATGCCGCGACCGCCCCCGCCCGCCACGGCCTTGATGATGATCGGCCAGCCCACCTCTTTCCCGAACTTGACCATCTGATCGGCCGACATCACTCTCGGCAGGCCGGGGATGATGGGAACACCGGCGTCCGCCAGCGCCTTCTTGGTCGCGATCTTGTCCCCCATCCGGGCGATCACCTCGGAGGTCGGTCCGATAAAGAGCAACCCGGCATCCCTGCAGGCCCGGGCGAATTCAGGATTCTCCGAAAGAAACCCGTATCCGGGAAAGACGGCCTGACAGCCGGTTCTCCGGGCGGCATCCACCACCTTTCCGATATCCATGTAGCTCAACATGGCCGGCGATGGGCCGAGATGGACTGCTTCATCCGAAAGCTTCACATGGTAGGACAGCGCGTCGCAATCGGAATAGCCGACCACCGTCCGGATCCCCAGCTCCCAACAGGTTCGGATCGTACGGCAGGCAATCTCGCCTCGGTTGGCGATAAAGAGTTTTTCGATCGTTTTCAGCTGCGGTTCTTGCATCCGGTTCAACCTCGTGCCCTTGGATCAATCATACCCATACCGTTCAAGCGCCTCTTCGTCAAAGCCGAAGTAATGCGCGATTTCATGGACGACGGTGATCTCGATCTCCCGGATCAGATCCTTCCGATTCGGAAAATCCTCCTCCAGAGATTTCTGGTAAAGAAAGATGATGTCGGGCGTCGATCCGGAATCGTCCGCCGCCCGATCGGGAAGCGGGACCCCTTGATAAAGCCCGTAGAGGCTTCCCCCTTCCTCTCCGTCTATATCCTCGTCCGCCTCGGGTCCCGGCCGATCCTGGATCACCACCGCAACATTTTTCATCGCGGACTGGAACTCCGACGGGATGCGATCCAGCGCTTCCTGAACCAATTTTTCGAAGGATTTTCTATCCATGCGCGAAGGTCTCTAATTGTAGGGGCTCGCGTCGCCCCCTCCCGATCGCCTTGCTCGCTGGGTCTCTATTTCGCGCGCAGGACGCGCGCACCCTGTTTGTCAATCCGGGAAACGGTGATCGTGGATGAGATCCCGTGCTGCTGGAAGATTTTTTGCATCGCCAGACCGATCTTCTTGGCGTAACTGGACCGGTCCGTCACGGCGAAGACCGAGGCGCCCGCGCCGCTGATTGAGGAGCCCAGGGCACCCGCTTTCAGGGCCGCGGCCTTCACGTCCTGAAATCCCGGGATGAGATGGGCCCGGGCCGGCTCGACGATTCCGTCCTGGATCGCCAGACCGAATCGCCGGGGGTCTTTCTGGGCCACGGCCGCCACCATTGTCGCGGTAAAGGCCATGTTCGACACTACCAGGTTCAACGGGACCTTGTCCGGAAGCACGGCCCGTGATATTTTGGTCAGCACGCTGTGATAGGGCGTCACGACCACCACAATCAGGTCGGGAATGGTGCCGATCGAAAAGGCCTGACGCTGGGCCGCATGGCTGACAATGATTCCGCCCAACAGCGAAGCCGCGACGTTGTCGATAAAGTACCCTCCGCTGATGGTGTGTTCGGCCACGCCGCACGGAGCGATCAGCTCGTCGCGATCCAGCCTGTTTCCGAACAGTGCATTGACCGCGACGGCCGCGGCCACGGCGCTGGCCGCGCTGCTTCCCAGACCCGTTCCGGGGATGTTTTTCTGAATCGTGAGCTCCACCCCCTGTTTGGCCTTGACCAGTTTGAGGACTTCCCGGGCCGCGATCCCGGCGGTATTCCGATCGGCCTCCAGAGGGATGGTGCGGTCCCCTCCTTTGATTTCGCGGATCACGACCTCCCGGCCCCGGCTTTTTTCGGCCGTCACAATGTCACCCAGACCGGTGATGGCCATTCCCAATACATCGAATCCCGGACCTATATTTCCGATAGATGCTGGAGCAAAGGCTTTTACGATTTTCATCTTGTCTGCCCGCCCTTCTTCACCGTTAATGACCCGCCACGGTCATTTTTGATATTTTGATCGTCGGTGCCGCAATCGTCCCTCGAAGCTCCAGGTCGTTTCCGATCATTTCGATATTCATATAAATTTCCTTCAGGTTTCCCGCGATCGTGATCTCTTCCACGGGATAGGTCAACTCGCCGTTTTCGATCCAAAGTCCCACCGCCCCCCGTGAATAATCCCCGGTGACGTGGTTGACTCCGAACCCGATCATCTCCACGACATACAGACCCCGCTTGACCGAGCGGAGGATCTCCTCCGGGCTGTGCGTCCCCGGAACGAGGTAGAAATTCGTGTGCGAAACGGACGGAACGTCCCCGACGCTCCGGACCGCATTGCCGGTGGATTGCAATCCCAATTTACGGGCGGAGTAGCTGTCCAGCAGATAGCTTTCCAGGACCCCTTTCTTGATCACGGTCGTCTTCTTCGTCGGCAATCCCTCCCCGTCAAACGGCCGGGAGCCCAGCGCCGAGGGAATCAACCCGTTATCCAAAACCGTCACGGAAGAAGCGGCCACGGGTTGGCCCAGCTTCCCGGCCAGAAACGAGGCTCCTTTATAGACGGCATAACCCGACACGCAGGCGCTGAGGCTGCCGATCAGCTCGGCCGCGGTCTCGGGATCGAAGATCACCGGTATTTCATCGGTCGCGATCTTACGCGCCCCCAGTCTCCGAAGCGTTCTCTGGGCGGCCGTGCGGCCGACCGATTCGGGGGAGGCCAGCTCCTTGATCTTCCGCTTGGCCGAGTACCAGTAGTCCCGCTGCATCAAGCCGTCGACCGTCGCAACCGGTGAAACCGAAAACGAGACATAGCTGACCGGAAAACTTCCGATCACGTCATGGGTGTTGGCATAAACCACACGCCGACTGGAATGGGAAAGACCCGCCCCTTCGGAATTGGTGATCCGGGCGTCGTACCCCAACGCGGCCGATTCGGCCTGCACGGCGAGATCGATTTTGTCTTCCATCTTCCATTCGTGTAGCGTATCGTCGTAGAGATCCAGGTCCGGCAAAGCGAGAGCCGTCGGCTCCGGGAGACCGGCATGGGGATCTTCGGCCGTGCATCGGGCCAGATAACACGTATCGTCAACCAGTCGGTCGATGGACTCGGCCGAGAAATCGGAGGTCGAACAGACCGCGCTCCGGTTTCCGAAAAACAACCGTAGCCCCAACCGTTTCTCATGGGCGTTGCTCAGTTTGTCGATCGATCGAAGCCGGACCTGAGCATCGAAGCTGTCGCCCTCCACAAGCATGACATCGCCTGCCGTGGCCCCTTTGGACCGGGCCTTTTTTAATACCGCCGTGACAAGATCCTCGTATGGATTCATTCCTTCACTTTCCAAATTATCCCTGGGTTCCCCCGACGGTCATGCCGTTGATCCTCAGGGTCGGCAGCCCAACCCCCACCGGTACGGATTGACCGTCTTTTCCGCAGGTGCCGACTCCCGCGTCCAATTGAAGATCGTTTCCGACCATCGTCACGCGCTTTAAAACATCCGGACCGTTTCCGATCAGTGTCGCGCCTTTTACCGGCGCGGTCACCTTCCCGTCCTCGATCCGGTAGGCCTCGCTGGCCGAGAAGACGAACTTGCCGCTGGTGATGTCCACCTGCCCTCCGCCAAAGGAGACCGCGTAAAGGCCGTTCTTGACCGAACGGATGATCTCCTCCGGAAGGGACTCCCCCGCCAGCATAAAGGTGTTCGTCATGCGCGGCATCGGGATATGCATGAAACTTTCCCGTCGGCCGTTCCCGGTCGGCGCCATCCCCATCAGCTTCGCATTCAGACGATCTTGAAGATATCCCTTCAATACACCCTTTTCGATCAGGACCGTCCGGTGGGTCGGCGTTCCTTCGTCGTCGATGTTCAAGGACCCCCGACGCCCCGGGATCGTCCCGTCATCGACGATCGTGCAGCGCTCGGAGGCGACCTGTTTTCCGATCAAATCCGTAAAGGCCGATGTCCGTTTTCGGTTAAAATCCCCCTCCAAGCCGTGACCGATCGCTTCATGCAGAAGAATTCCAGGCCAGCCCGGTCCCAAGACCACGTCCATCATGCCCGCCGGGGCATCGACGGCCGAAAGATTCAGGATGGCCTGACGGGCGGCTTCTTTGACATACGTTTCAAAACGGCGGTTCTCCAGGAAAAAAGAATACGCGACGCGGCCCCCTCCTCCAAAACTTCCGACCTGCCGGTTTCCGTTCTCTTCCGCAATGCAGGTCACATTAAGACGGGAAAGCGGCTGGATATCGCCCACAATCCGGCCCTCGGAAGTGACGACCAGGATCGCCTTTTGCTCGCTGGCGAAGGAGGCCATCACCTTTATAATCCGCGTATCGTAGCGGCGCGCCAGGAGATCGATTTGATGCAAGAGGTCGATCTTTTCCTGGACAGGAATCTCCGAAACCGGGGTCTGGATCGGATACAGATCCGGTCCGACGACATCGCTCCGAACCGGCACGGGTTTACCTACCGAGCGATCTGTCGTGATGTATCGTGCCGTTCGAGCGGCCAACTCCAGATTCTTAAGCGTGATCTCGTCCGAGTAGGCATAACCCGTTTTTTCATCGGCCACGGCCCGGACACCGACACCCTGGCCCACCGACTTTGCGGCCTTCTTAACCATGCCTTCTTCAAGGCTGACCGATTCGTTCGTGCGGTACTCAAAATAAAGATCGGCGTAATCAATCTGTTTTCCCAGCGCTTTTCCGATGGTTTGTTCAAGCTGAATCGCGTTCAGATTAAATTTATTGAGGAAAAACTCCTCGGCCTTCGTGAGCTGCTTGGCCACAATGGTCCCTTTCTACTGATTTAAGGAATGTTTATACGGTATTATACGGAGAATCTTGACGATAATCAATAAGAAATATACCGGGTTGCCTTAGAAAGCGGCAGGAAATTAAATATAAGCTATTGTTTTATATAGGTGAGTCTACAATTTTCGACCACCGTTTTCGACCCGAGAAATCAGGACGGAATCCTTCGGATCAATTTCTCAATTTCTTCTTTTAATTCAGGTATTTCAGCCAAGTTATTCTGTATCGCTCCCAAGATCTTTTCCAAACGGGCTTTACGGGTCATTTCTTTGTCTTGTAATACTTTTTTATCCAGTTTTCGATAGGCCTCGGAAAGGCGTGATTCCAGTTCAGGACGAAGCGACTGAATACCCTCATAAATCTGATGAATGGTAGGGTCGATCTTTGAAGCCACCGTAAAGGTCCCGTCATCCATCAACAGGACGGCACCGGTTCCGTCTTTGAGAGGAACAACCATTTTGATTTTCTTGCCCAGAGCCTCGGGCCAGTTAAAGACTAACCCGGGGAATGCCTTAATAAATGCCGCCTTTTCTTCATTGGCGGCCCATTTCTTTTCGATCGATGAAGACATGGTATTCTCCGATGCGTCAACCGCAGGGGCGATTCAAGAACCCCCCTTACCATCCTTCATCAAAAGCCGCGCGACCACCTCGCCCTTGATGATGTGACGATCCATAATCTCATCGGCGTCCTCGAGCGTCCGGACCGTGTACCAGACCCCGTCCGGATAAACCACAACCGAAGGACCGTTTGCGCAATGGTCAAGGCAACCGGCCTTGTTCGCCCGAACCGTTCCCTTCAGACCCCGCCGCTTGACCTCGGAGGAAAAATGTTCATGAATCTGTCTGGAGTTCTTCGCCGAACAACTTCCCCGCGGATCGTCCGGGGTCCGTTCATTGATGCAGACAAAAATATGCTTTTTGAAACCCGGCATTCCTTCTCCATTGTGCGTGATGAATCACGCACCACCATCTCCCAACAAATCCTTCAGGTGCCGCTCCACCGACCGGGCCAGCGCGTCCAGATTGTATCCCCCTTCCAGACAGGACAGGACCCGTCCCTGACAATGGGCCCGGGCCCAACTCTGAACTCTCCGGGTCATCTCACCGAAACCGGCCTCGGTCACCTGCATGTTGGCCAGCGGATCGGCCCGATGGGCATCAAAACCGGCCGAGACCAGAATGAAGTCCGGACGAAACGCCTCGACGGCGGGACGGAGCGTTTTCTCGAAAACCGAAATGTATTCCTCATCCCCTTGACCCGGCGGCAAAGGACAGTTCAGCGTATAGCCTTCACCCGCGCCCCGGCCATGCTCGTCCGCCCGCCCGGTCCCGGGATATAGAGGAAACTGGTGAACACTGAAATAGAAAACGCTCGGGTCCTCCTCAAAAATATCCTGTGTCCCGTTTCCGTGATGGACATCCCAGTCGATTATCATCACACGGGATAGGTGATGCCGTCCCTGTAGGTACCGGGCCGCAACCGCAATATTGTTAAAAAGGCAAAACCCCATCGCGCGATTGGACTCGGCATGATGACCCGGCGGCCGCACGGCACAAAACGCGTTCGTGAATCGTCCGGCCATGATCCCGTCCGCCGCCGCAAGTGTCCCTTCCACGGCCAGCAATGCGGCATGATAGGATCCGGGAGACATGACCGTGTCCGCATCGACGCGGGCAAGGCCCTTGTCCGGCCGGAGGCGCTGAAGTTGGTCCTGGTAGCCGGGCCGATGAACACGGGCGATCCAGTCGGCCAGATCCGGCCGAGGGGGATCCGGGGTGCAAACCGTCAGCTTTTTTATCAGTCCTGTTTCCTCCAACCGACCGATAATCGCTTTCAAGCGGGCGGCCGATTCCGGATGATGGGGACCTGTGTTGTGTAAAAGATAATCGGGATGATAGATTAAGGCGGTGCGGTTCATGGGCCTATGCTAACACAGGATGAGCGGTAGAACAAGGGATGGGGGCCCGACCTGTTACATTGGCGGGTCCTGTCCTTCGGCAGCCCCATCCGTCCTCGCTCAGCGTCCTTTCAAGGGTTGCAGTGGAACCACACCAAAAACTTCTTGGCCTTTCCGTTGCGGGCGGATGGGGCACCCCGCCTTGGCCACCCGCCAATTGTCACTTAAATATTTCGTTTGTATCAGTTTGCGAATTCCAGCGGGTTCGGTTACAATGGGTCGAACCCTGTCAAGGAAACCCCATGCCGAAACCGATTCCAGTCCTGGTGTTTCTCCTGATTTTCATCTTAACAGGCTGCAACCCCCGGACGCCGGCTCCGCCGCCGCCCCAATTATTTAGCGGACCGACAAGCTACCCGGTCGGCACCAATCCGACGGCCATCGCCGCGGCCGATCTGAACAATGACGGGAACCTGGACCTGATCACGGCCAATTTCGGCAGCAACGATCTCTCCGTCCTGCTCGGAAACGGCGATGGCACCTTTCAGGATCAGAAAATCGTCAAGGTCGGGGTCCAGCCCAAATCCATTGTGGTCGGCCGTTTCGATGCCGACCCCTATCCGGATATCGCTGTGATCCACAACTCCGACGCTTCTTTGATGATTCTCTCGGGAGAGGGAAACGGGAATTTCCATTTGACGCAGCGCGAGGACCTCCACAGGACGCCGACCGCCATCGCAATGGCCGATTTCAATCATGACCAGAAGCTTGATCTTGCGGTCTCGCTGTTGCTGGATCGCATCCTGATTTACATCGGCGACGGCCATGGACGGTTCACGGCCGGCGAAACCTTCGATCCCGGCGACAGCCCGACCTCTTTGGCGCCGATCGATCTGAACCATGACGGTTACCCGGATTTATTGATCGCGGACAACGGCGAAATGCAACCCGGCATCGCGATCTATCGGGGCATTGGAGACGGCCGTTTTGAAAAGTCGCAATTCTACAAAACGCGCCTCCGGCCGCTTATCGTCAGCTCGGGGGATTACAATGGGGACGGCGTCACCGATCTGGTCGTCATCTACAGCTCCCAGAGCACGATGGCGGTTTTTCTCGGCCGTAGCGACGGCACGTTTCAAGACGGGATGGAGTTCGGATCGGAGGGGGGCCCGACCGCCGTGCTCACCGGAGACTACGACCACGACGGCAAACAGGACATCCTCACCACGAATGATCTGACCGGAAAATTTTCGATTTCCTTTGGAAAGGGGGACGGAACGTTCGTTTATCCGCCCTCGATGTACCGGTCCGGCGACGGTCCCTTCGCGGTCGTCACCGGAAAGTTCAACAAGGAAAGCTCAAACGGCCTGGCGATCGCCAACAATGTGAGCAACACGGTTTCGATTTTCCTCGCCAAGGAACATCCAAAACCGTAGGGGCGGTTCGCGAACCGCCCCTACCCGAATTTCATCCCCGCTTCACCAGCCTGAAGATCATACTCATACCCGGTTGCAATTGGTTGATCTTCGAAAACCCGGCCGCAGCCTGCATGACATAGAGGGCCTCGGGTTCTTTCGGCGAGTATGTGGGACAGGGATCATCCGCACAGGGCGGGGCGGCCTCCTCGATATGCAGGATCTTTCGATCGCGGTCCAGCCAAAGAATGTCGATCGGGAAATGTGTGTTTTTCGTCCAGATGGGGTGTGAGTCTTCATCGTCATAAATATTAAGTACGGCCCGGTCGGGAGGAAGCTCCTTGGTGAAAAACAGCCCGACGACCTGTTTCTCGGGACTGTCCGCCACCTGGGCCAGGATCTGCTTGCCGTTCGGAAGCTCGACCATAAAATAATTGGTGTCCTGGTTTCCCATCATGAAGGGCATGGCGATTCCCATCGCGACAAGAGCGATCACGAG
>Ga0187776_10001291_pt1 | contig 12447 bp, 11 predicted proteins | sample 0216_BV02_MP12_2_FD_132426 | JGI IMG/M metagenome (GOLD analysis project Ga0187776, IMG submission 132426) | Tropical peat soil microbial communities from peatlands in Department of Meta, Colombia - 0216_BV02_MP12_20_MG | ecosystem: Environmental > Terrestrial > Soil > Wetlands > Peat | place...
ACCGAGACGCCGATCCGTATCGAGATTAAAGAGGCCATGAGGGCAAGGATCAACCAGGTCATGGCGATCAAGAGATTATTTTCCACGTCAAACGCCCCCCACTTCAAAACCAAAACGGCCAGGACTTTCGCCGGACATAAAAAAACCCCTACTCAACTGTTCAGAGTAGGGGTCATTAGTCTCGAATGTTTGTCGGGACGGTTTCGGCGAACCCCATCGCCTATAAAACTAATTTTAAAATATCATATCCTCTGCCGGTTGTCAACGGGCGCCATTATACACGGGTGATAACCGTTCGCGGTTTTACTCATGCGGCGGATTCTTCCGTCATCCAGGGCGTCGCCCACATACTCCCCAGAACCATGACGATAATATCCAGATAGACGTAGAACATGACCGAGCCCATGGGCGGATTGGTGGTGGATAGGACGCCGAACGGTTTGGGAGACCAAGACCAGCAGCCGAAGGCGGTTCCGACGAACTCCACGAAAAGAACAAAGAGCGGCATGAATATATAGATCACCCTTTGCCTCATCGCAAAGACGCCGATAAAATAAAGAGGGCCGAGAAGGAGGGTAAAGCTGTCTCGATAGAAAAGGAATACGCCGAGAAAAAGCCCGGCATAGAGCATCAAGCATAGTTTGATCATACCGTCGGCGCGCTTATGTACCTCCGAATGCCAGAGAACCTGAAACCCGGAACCGACCACGAGCGCATGGCCGAACGGCACATAGAACGGGACATAGCCCAACTTGTACGCATAGAGATCGAGCCCCATGCTGAAGAAGACTTCCCCGACGGCGGATACCGGGATCGTGATCAGCATGATCTTTTTCAGACGCTCATCCGGCAGGGTTCGGTACATCGCATAGACATACAGCGGGACAAGAATGTTATCCAGAACCTGGCCGTTGAATCCGTGGGCCAAAACCCATCGCGAGTCCAGAAAGAGCATCGCCGCGGTAAACGGCGCGAAGGTGTAAAAGGACCAATGGAACGGTCTCGATCGGATCATTCTTTCTTCAGCCTCGGTTTTGCGATCACCTGAAGATTTCCAAACACCTCGACCTCGAACGGCATTCCCTGAGCGGTCAGCGCCTTCTTCGTTTCCTCAAAGTCCCGCGGATTGCCGTAAGCCAACAACAGTCGGCCGCAGCCGTCGCAGGTCGCGACATCCCGGTGTTTCTTGATGTACCGTTTCATCGACTGAAGGCAGCAGGGGTTCATCGGATCGGCTTTCGACCCATCATTACATCACCTGCGCGGGTCCTGTCCTCGGTGAGCCCAGCCATGCTCGCCACCCCGCCCCACGTAGGAACCCCGCCTGCGCTCGTACGGGCGCCCCACCTCGGCCACCCGCTTCGGTGCATCGTTTTCATCTCCGCTTTGGTTTACTGGATGGAACCGTTTTTTGCTCCCAGAGCCGGTTTTTAATCACATATCCCCCCACGATGATAATGAGTAGAACGCTCACGACATGCGGCGCGCGAAGGGGGCCAAGATACAGATCATCGGCGCGAAAGAAACTCACGATGAATCGGACAACGGAATAGCAGATCAGATAGAGACAGAAGACAAAGCCATCGCCCCAGGGCCGCTTCCGGATGGACCAGAGAAAGGCAAACGTCGTCACGTTCAGCGCCAGCTCGTACAGCATGGTCGGATGAAGCGGGACCGGACCAAACTGCTGTCCGGCGATGCTCCCCGGCGGAAAGACGATGCCCCACGGCATCGTCGTCGGTATACCGTGCGCGTCGCCGTTCATAAAATTCCCGATCCGTCCGAAGGCTTGGCCCAGGATCACACTGGGCGCGCCGGCATCGGCCAGTTGCCAAAACGAGACCCGGTGGCGACGAACGAACCAGATCCCGATCAGCACCCCGCCGATCAGTCCGCCGTGAATTGCAAGACCGCCATGCCAGATCGCGGGAATCTCGGAAGGATTTTGACCGTAGTAAGACCAGTTGAACGCGACGTAATAGATCCGGGCACCCAGGATCCCGCCCAAAAGACAGTACATGATCAGGTTCCAGCTGTCGTCATTCGAGAGCGGGATCCCCTTCCGGCGGACCTCTTTGGCCAGCAGCCAACCGCCGACCATCGCCGCGATGAAATACATCAGGCCGTAATAGCGGATCGTGACGGGACCGAACTGGATAAGAATCGGGTGCATCTTATACCTTCATCGCCTCCCGGACCTCGTCGAGGGTCTGCCGGGCCACTTTACCGGCCTTCTTTGTGCCTTCGGTCACAACTGTTTCAACTTTCTTTGGATGCTTCGCCCACTTCTCCCGCTCTTTCCAGATCGGGTCGAGCCGCCGGACCATCCGATCGGCCACCAGCTTTTTGCAGTCGATGCAGCCGATGGCGGCGGTCCGGCATTCCGTGTTGACCCGGTCGACCACGCCGATTTCGGAATAGATCTTATGATAGGAGAAGACGGGACAGACATCCGGATTGCCGGGATCGCTCCGCCGGATTCGGGCCGGATCGGTCACCATCGTCCGGAGTTTTTCACGCACGACCGGTTCGGGATCGGAAAGATAGATCGCATTGTTGTAGCTCTTGCTCATTTTCCGCCCGTCGGTTCCCAGAAGTTTCGGCACCTCCGTGAGCAAGGGCTGCGGCTCGGGAAACACCGTTTTGTAGAGATTGTTAAACCGTCGTGCCAACTCACGGGTCAATTCAAGATGCGGAAGCTGATCCACGCCCACCGGCACCACATCGGCCTTGTAGATCAGGATATCCGCCGATTGAAGGACGGGATATCCCAGAAAACCGTAGGTCGTCAGATCCCGCTCGCGAAGTTCGTCGATCTTCTCTTTGTAGGTGGGGTTCCGCTCCAGCCAGGGCACCGGCGTGATCATCGACAAGAGGAGGTGCAGCACGGCATGCTCCGGAAGCCGGGACTGAATGAAGACGGTGCATTTCTCGGGGTCGATCCCGGCCGAAAGCCAGTCGATCAACATCTCCTGAACGTACTCGCGAATCTTTTGGGTGTCGGCATAATTCGTCGACAGCGCGTGCCAGTCGGCCACAAAAAAATAGGCGTCATAGTCTCTCTGATATTTGATCCAGTTGTCCAGCGCCCCCAGTAGATTCCCTAGATGCAAACGCCCGCTAGGTTGCATCCCGCTCAGCATGCGCTTCTTTGGCGATTTCACCCTCCGGCGCCTCCTCTTCGATTGGTTTTAATAAAAGAATGAGTGGATGCCCAGGATCCACATCATCACGGTGGCGATCAGCGGCGAAATGATCTGCGTCCAGAATCCGAACGGATCCAGGAGGACGAGGGCAATGATGATAAAGAAGCCAAACGGCTCGATGCTGCTCCAGGCCTCCGATTGCCGATCGGGAAGAAGTCCGACCATGACCCGCCCGCCATCCAGCGGCGGAATGGGAATCATATTGAAAACCGCCAGGACCACGTTCCATTTCACCGCTTGAAGAAGCATCAGCAGAATCGGAATTAGAATGACGGCGACCGGATCGCTCCAGGCAGACGGTCCGCCTTCCTGACGCAGATGCAGGATGAGACTCGGGTTGATCGCCAAGATTATTCGAAACAGGACCCCGCAGAGGATCGCCAGGAGCAGATTCGTAGCCGGGCCTGCGCCTGCCACCAAGATCATATCCTCTTTGGGCCGGCGGAGGTTCATGAAATTCACCGGGACGGGTTTTGCGTAGCCGAACACGAAGCTGCCTTTGGTGGCGATCAACAAAAAAATCGGAATGATGACCGTCCCGACCGGGTCGATATGCGGCAGCGGGTTGAGCGTTAGGCGGCCCACGAGGCGAGCAGTCGGATCGCCACGCTTGTTCGCCACCCAGCCGTGAGCCACCTCATGAAAAATGACCGCCATAAGGATCGGGATGGCCGAGATAGAGATTTGCTGTACGATATGATCGATATTCATCGTTATTATCGGGGCCCACGTCGCCCCCTCCGCTGGCATAGCCAGCCGGAGCCTCCCCCTCTCGCTCCCCTTGCTCGCTGGGAAGATTCCCGCATATTTCAGTTTAATTGAGTTGGACGAATTTGCCGTCCTTCGCCTGTATCACATAGAGCCGTTTCGCCAGGTCTCCGTCCGGCGTGTATGTAATCGGACCCGTGACTCCCGAAAAGTTTCGAACACGGCCGAGGAAATCCCGCACGGCCTCGCCGGTCACGGCGCCCTGTTGCAGGGCTCGGAGAACCAGGCTGACGGCGTCATACCCCTGGGCCGCAAGAAGCGTCGGTTCCTCCTCGTACCGGTTGCGATAGCGTTCCACAAAGGACTGCACCTGCGGTTCCGTACTGCCGGGGAAGAAACCGTCCACGAAGATCCCGCCGTCGATATATTTCCCGCCGATCCGGAACAGATCCTGGGAGTCCCAACCGTTCGTACCAAGAAGCGTCACGCCTTGAATATTATAAAAGGCCAACTGGGCCGCGATCAGGCCGGCCTGATCGTAATCGCCGGGAAGGAAAATGGCATCGAAGCCGGGAGTATACTCCCGAACTTCGCCCTTCTGTTCGGGCGGCGGGCCCATGACGCCGTATTTGGAGAGGTCCGTTTCCTTAAGAGACTTGATCTGCGGTCCGAAATCGGTGGCCTGCGGGTCGTACGACGCCCGTGCGATGATCTCGCCGCCCGACTTCGAGACCTCCTCCGAGAAAAACCTCATCATCTCCATTCCGTACCCGTCATCGGAATGCAGGATGCAGAAACGCTTCAGATGGAGCGTGTTGAGCGCGTACGATGCGATCTCGCTGGCCTGTTGTCGATTGGTCACGGAGTTTCTCAGAACAAATTTCCACGATTTGGTCCAATCCTGCGACGCCGCCGGCGTCAACAACGGAATCCGGTATGCGTCCGCCCGAGGTGCCGCGGCAGCCACCTGGCGGCTCAGCATCGGTCCGATGATGGCGCTCACGCGGTATTCCCGCACCAGCTCATCCAGACCGGTCTGAAGGGCAGGGGATTCCCCTTCCGTGTTCTTGACGACGACCCCGACGAATTTATCAGGAACCGGGTTAAACGCGGGGTCCAACGCCAGCCGAACTCCGTTGAGCACCTGCTGGCCGAACGGCTGCATTCGGCCCGACAGCGGAAGCATGACACCGATCAAGTGCTGGTAGCTCAGATAGATCTGTTTGATCGCGATGAGCCGGCTTCGCGCTTTCGGAACGGCCCGGTGCTTGGGATAGGTCGCCAAGAAACGCCTGAGTTCACGTTCCGCTTCAAAATATTCCTTTGACGACTCGTCGAGATCGGCCAGTTTCAGGAGGGCCACGTCGCCGGGATATCCCTTGGAGTACTGACTGATCAGTTCCTTGAGTTCCGCCCGGGAGCTCTGATCGATCAGCTCCTGCACTCGGTCCTCGACCGTCCGTTTTTCCCCCTCTTGACTCCCCTCCTGCTTCAACAGTTCTTGAATGGCCTGCACGTGGTCTTTTTTCTTGAGATATACGTCAACAATCCGTTCGGTCAACGCCTGTCGGGCGGCCGGATCCGGACTCAGGCTTCGCTCCCTTTCCAGTAGAGTGATTGCGCCGTCGTACTGACCGAGACTAATATAGGCCTCGGCCATCGCATGCCGGGCCTTCTCGATCAACGGCGAGGTCGGGAATTCGGTGATTAACTTTTGATACTGGGCGGCGGCTTCGGCATAATTCTGTTGTTGCTGATCGATCTGAGCCAATCCGAAATAGACCTGATCCATCAACGGTGATTGCGGATAGGTTGTGAGCAAAAGTTGATACGTCAGCTGGGCCTGCTCCAAATCCCCCGCACCGGCAGCCGCAACGGCCTTATCCAGCAATTCCTGTGCTTCGGCGTCGGGGGAATCCGTCGGCTCAACGGCCGGCGTCGGCTGTGCCCCTGAAGGCGTCGGCTGCAGGGTTCCTGAAATCAGGAGGGCCGCCAAAATTCCGGCCCCCGCATGCACCATCAGGATCCTCGATCTCATCGTCGTCATCTTCGCTTACTGTCACTATAAGGTAAGCCGAACACCTTGTCAACAGAACGGACCGGCAGCGGGTTGTATTTCCTGAAGAAATTATCTATAGTGACAAGGAAAGACTCCATTCTCTCCCAAAAGGATCCTCATTCCATGTCGATCGGATTGACGGCGATCAAAAGGGCGTACAAAACGATTCGATCCTCCATCGATGCGACCCCGCTGGTTTCATCCCGTTCGCTAAGCCTTCAGGCGGGAATGCCGGTTCTTTTAAAGCTTGAAAACCTTCAGAAGACGGGATCCTTTAAAGTCCGCGGGGCTTTTAACCGAATCGCCCAACTGACGGCTGCGCAACGACGAGGAGGAGTGGTGACGGCCTCGGCGGGAAACCACGCGCAAGGCGTGGCTCTGGCGGCTCGAACGCACGGTATTTCCGCAACGATCGTAATGCCCGAAGGGGCCTCGATCGCCAAACAGGAGGCGAGCGGGTCTTATGGCGCGCGGGTGATTCTTCACGGAAGGGACTTTGATGCCGCGATGGAGAAAGCCCGCGAAATCGAGCGGACGGAAGGAAGGGTCCTCATCCATGCCTTCGATGACGAGGCGGTGATCGCCGGTCAGGGGACGATCGCGTTGGAGATATTACAAGATCGACCGGACATTCGAACGATCCTGGTTCCCGTCGGGGGAGGCGGCATCGCTTCCGGAATCGCGATGGCGGTCAAGACGGTCAAGCCCGCAATTCAGGTCGTCGGCGTTACCGCCCCGGCTCGACCCACGCTGGCGGACGGAATCGCCGTCAAATCCCCTGGTAGGTTAACGCGGCCGCTTTTGGAGCGGTACCTGGATCGCACGATTCCCGTCGCGGAGGACGAGATCGCCGAGGCCGTCCTGTTGCTGATCGAACACAAACGAATCATCTCCGAAGGGGCCGGCGCCGTTCCCTTGGCGGCGCTTTTAAACCATGGGCGCCGGCTTCGGGGTCCGGTCTGTCTCGTGATCACCGGGGGGAATATCGATGTCACCCTCCTTGAACGAATTATCGATCGGGGCTTGGTCCGAACCGGTCGTCTCTTGCGCCTCTCGGTCGTTCTGCCCGATCGCCCCGGGGCCTTGGCCAAGCTCACCTCCGTCATTGGCGAGATGGGCGCCAACATTCTTCACATCGTACACGATCGTCTCTCGTCCGGGCTCCCCCTCACCCAGAGTCGGGTGGATCTCTCTCTTGAAACCCGGGGCCATGAACACAGCCGCAGGATCATGAAGGATCTTAAGCGCCACGGGTATCCCTTGCGTTAACCATGCACGAACACATTCAACAGTTTCTTCAATACTTGACGGTCGAGAAGGGACTCTCATCGAACACGGTCGCGGCCTACGGCGCCGATCTGAAAGGATTCTCGGAATTTCTAAAGACAAGAATGTTGAACCGTTTGGAAGACGTTACCCGTAGGGATCTTCAGGATTTTCTGGCCGCTCGAAAACAGAACGGCCTTTCCTCCCGCTCGCTCGCGCGCCAGATTGCGACCCTTCGCAACTTTTACCGCTTCCTCAATCGCGAAAACATCCTTCAGACGGATCCCACCCACAACGTGGAATCGCCCCGCGATTGGAAGCGATTGCCAAAAACGATGGCTTTTGAAGAGGTCGAACGCCTGCTCAACCTTCCCAAGGGCGGAACGCCTTCGGCCGTGCGCGATGATGCACTGATCGAATTGATGTACGCCACCGGACTCCGCGTCTCGGAACTGACCGGGCTCCCGCTCCAGGCCGTCAATACCGAGGTAGGATACGTCCTCGCCACTGGCAAGGGGGGCAAACAGCGGATCGTCCCGATGGGCGACATGGCGCTTCAAAAGCTCAAGACGTACCTCGAAACGGCTCGGGCGAAATTGGCCAAGGGGCGGGTCTCCGATCGGGTCTTCATCAACCGGTCCGGAGATGGATTGACACGGCAGGGCTGCTGGAAGCTGTTGAGGCGTTACGTCCAACGGGCCGGCATTAAGCGTTCCGTTTCACCGCACATGCTGCGGCACTCCTTCGCGACACATCTTCTCGAGAGGGGCGCCGACCTGCGCTCGGTCCAGGCCATGCTGGGTCATGCCGATCTATCCACCACCCAGATCTATACGCAGGTCACGCGTCATCGCTTGAAACAGATTCATCAACAACTCCACCCCCGGGGTTGATATTCGGAAGGTTTTCGGAACCGCGGCGGGGGACTTATTTGACGGTGACTTTCCGCATGACGTCCCCCTGTTGGATCTTCTGGATCACGTCGAGACTGGCCTTGTCCGTCACCTGTCCGAAGACGGTGTATTTGCCGTCGAGGAAGGGCTGCGGACCGAGGCAGATGTAGAACTGGCTGTCGGCGCTGTCCGGATCATTCGCGCGGGCCATGGCGACGGTGCCGAGGAGATGCGGTTTCTTGTTGAATTCGGCCTTGAGGTTGACCCCCGAACCGCCCGTCCCGTTGCCCTTGGGGTCACCGCCTTGAATCACAAAGCCGGGCACGACACGATGGAAGGTCAGACCGTTATAGAAGCCCTGTTTGATTAACTCCGTGATACGCGCCACGGTTTTGGGCGCCACATCCGGAAACATTTCGAAAGCGATATTCCCTTTGTCCGTTTCAATTGTTACCACCGGCTTACCTCCCTGGGCCCAGGCCGTCGTAAAGGAGACGCCGAGGCCGCCCGCGCTAAGGGTGAGTGTCCATAGAACAATCGCCATGATCCAATTCCGTTTCATCGTCCCTCCCGTTTCCGTTCAATTCATCGGATGACGTTACGTTCAAACCAATCGATCAAAACCCCTTCTCTCAACCCGTAATCGCTGACCACCACCTCCTTCGCCTCGGCCACGCGCATCGCGATCCACAGCAGCGCCGCGCCGGCCACGATCAGGTCTTCCCGACCCTTCTCAAGACCGGGCAGACGCCGTCGTTCATCCAACGTCATTCCGACGAGCCTGCGATACCAGCTCTCGACCCGCGCGAAACCCAACCGCATGTTCTGGACACGCGATGGATCGTAGGTCGTCAGCCCCAGCTCCAGAGCGGCCAGCGTCGTCACGCTCCCGGCCACCCCGATAAAGCGATGGCCGGACAGCCGGCCGACGGATGGAACCATCGGCCGGAAGCGGTCTTCAATGGCCTGGATCAGTTGCCTTTGGTCTTCGGGGGACGGCGGATCGGTGACGAGATAGCGATCCGTCAGCTTGACGACCCCGATATCGAACGTCCTCATTTCCTGAACTCGGCCGTCCGTCACGACCATCCATTCCGTGCTTCCACCGCCGATGTCGAGTACCAAGAGATTCGAATCATCCCCTCCCAACCCGAACCGCACACCCAACAGGGTCCGGCGGGCTTCTTCCTCTCCGGAGATCACCTCGACATCCAGCCCGGTCTCCTCCTTCACCCGGGCCAGAAACAACGGCCGGTTTTCCGCCTCGCGGACCGCACTGGTGGCCACGCCGATGATCCGGTCCACCGGATGTTCGGCAAAAGCGGCCCGAAACTCCTTGAGCGCCTGAAGAGTTCGCGACATGGCCGCCAGAGACAATCGACCGCTCTCCACGATTCCTTCTCCCAATCGGGTAATCCGGCGGGCCTCAAAGATCGGCCGGATATGAACGCGACCCTGAACCGACCGAAGCTCGGCGATCATTAGCCTCAGCGTATTGGTTCCGATGTCGATTCCGGCCATCTTCACCGAAGGGTTATTTCTGATTTTCGTTTTCTTCCCGGTCAAAGGCATCCCGTTCCGCAATCAGTTTTTCCCGCTCCGCACGCTTGGCGTCGACCTCCTGGATCAGATGAAGCCATTCTTTTTCTTTCAAAATGTCCGGGTGGCCTTCCTGCATTTTGATCAAACCGTATTTGCCCAACGCCCGGTAGGCATCGACCAGTTGCCGTTCAACCGCCTGGAGCCGATAACGAAGCTTCAGCCGGTCGACCTCCTGCGATGAAGAAACGGCCGCAGTCAGTAATCCGCTTCGTAAAAGCAAGATGCCGTTATAGAGGTCCTCTTTGATGCGCGACCAGGGAAACACGATGCAGTATCCTATCGAAAGCGCAGTGGAAGATCAAGCGTAGGCGCATGGCCATGGGGCCGCTCTGTCTTTTGAGGCCGCGGAGGGCCGCCCACACACACCCTCCAGCCCTGTTATTCTTACCTGTTATTCTTAGCTGACCGTGAACAGCTCCAACTTCCCCTTCCATTTCCTCGCCAGGGCGGCCTTGAGTGCGGCGTGCTCGGGCCGGCTCAACAGAGGATCGGCCGAAAGCACCTTCCTGGCCTCTTCACGGGCCTCTTCCAGCAGCTTCGCGTCCCGCAGAATATTCGCAACCCGCAATTCGGGCAGGCCGGACTGGCGCGTCCCGAAAAATTCGCCGGGCCCCCGGATCGCCAGATCCTCCTCGGCGATTACGAACCCGTCGTGGCTCCGGACCATCGTACTCAGCCGCCGTTTCCCCTCCTCCGAAACCGGGGCGGCGGCCATTAAGATACAGTAGGACCGGTGACGGCCACGGCCCACTCGGCCCCGAAGTTGATGGAGCTGCGACAGCCCGAACCGCTCGGCATGCTCAATGATCATGACGGTTGCATTGGGAACATCAATCCCGACCTCGATCACGGTCGTGGCCACGAGGATTTGAATCCGTCCCATCTTGAAGGCATCCATGACTCTTTCCTTTTCATCCATCCTCATTCGTCCGTGCAACAGACCGACCGTCATGGAGGGAAACACGTCGCGCTGCAGATGGCTCGCCATTTGGGTGGCCGCCTTTAGATCCGTCTTCTCCGACTCCTCTACCATCGGATAAACCACGTAGGCCTGACGTCCCTCCGCCACCTGCTCGGCCACAAGGGCATAGGCCTGGGAACGTTTCGACTCAAAGCAGAGGCGTGTCTCGATCGGGTCCCGACCTTTGGGCAACTCATCAATCACGGAGAGATCCAGATCCCCGTGAACGGTTAGGGCCAACGTCCGCGGAATAGGCGTGGCCGTCATGATAAGGACATCCGGATGGTATCCCTTTTTCTGAAGCATCGCGCGCTGCATCACGCCGAATTTGTGCTGCTCGTCCACGACCACGAGGCCCAATCGGCCGAACCGCACCTCCCCTTGGATCAACGCATGCGTTCCAACGACGAACGCGGGCTGGTCGGAGGCTACGATCTTCAAAGCCCTCGCCGTTTCACGTCTGGATTGACCTCCGGTCAGAAGAAGGCAGGGCCGCTCGAAAGGCGTCAGCCATTGCTTGAGGGAAAGATAATGCTGTTCCGCAAGGATTTCGGTCGGGACCATCAGGACGGCCTGATATCCGTTGTCGGCTGCGATCACCATCGCGGCCAAAGCGACGACCGTTTTTCCGCAGCCGACGTCTCCCTGAAGCAGGCGGTTCATCGGATGGGAACGCGCCATGTCCCGTTTGATCTCCTCCAGAACCGTTTTCTGGGCCGGGGTGAGTTGATACGGAAGCCCCGCAAGGAACTGTTTAAGATACGGGCCGTCCGTTTTAAAGGCCGTTCCCTTCACCTCCTCCGACGCCTCCCGCTGTTTCAGACCGAGGCCGAGTTGGAGAAGAAGAAATTCATCGAACGCCAACCGACGGTGGGCTTCGCTGCGTCCCTGATTCAACGAATTCAAAGCCGTACCGGCAACCGGAAAATGGGCCTGGGACAAGGCCTCCGATATCGAAATAAAATGATGGGCCTTGAGGACGGACGACGGAAGAATTTCAGGGAGCCGAGGGGCATACTCTTCCAGGATGGTCGTCATCAGCGATCGGACAGGCCGGCTGGTCAACCCGCGCGTCTCATGATAGATCGGCACGATTCGACCACTGTGCAAGCCGACCGTCGTGGTCTCGTCGTCCAAAAACTCGTAAACCGGGTTTTCCATTTCCAGGCCGTAACCCTGGCGGCGGTTCACCCCCACCTTTCCAAAGAGCATGAGCCTCTGCCCGTTCTTAAACCGCTTTTCCAAATAAGGCTGATTGAACCATTTGACGAGAATGGAGCCGCTCTCATCTCCCAGCAGCATTTCGACGATTTTAAATCTACGACGGGACGTGATCGTGAGATGGATCGATTGAACTACGCCGCAGACGGTCTGCCCTTCTCCAAGAGTCACCTGGGCAATCGGCTTAAGATGACTGCGGTCCTCATACCGCCAAGGAAGGAAGTAAAGGAAATCTTCCAGCGTATTGATTCCCAACCGCGAAAGCCATTCGGCCCGCATGGGGCCTACCCCTTTCAGGTATTGGATCGGTCGGTCCCAAAGGCCCCCATTGAGATGCAATGCGGGGTTCCCGATGACCGGGGCCGTGTCGAATGCCCGAGGGACCGCCGGACGCCGGGCGAGGCGCTCCAAAACCTCCAGGGCTTTTTGCAAACGGTCTTGTCGATCTCCCTCAAGAAGTTCGTCGTAATCGGCGAATAGATCTTTTAAGCGAACCCAGTCAGGGGCCTCCTCTTCGGGCGGGTTCTGTGC
>Ga0187776_10001292_pt1 | contig 12446 bp, 14 predicted proteins | sample 0216_BV02_MP12_2_FD_132426 | JGI IMG/M metagenome (GOLD analysis project Ga0187776, IMG submission 132426) | Tropical peat soil microbial communities from peatlands in Department of Meta, Colombia - 0216_BV02_MP12_20_MG | ecosystem: Environmental > Terrestrial > Soil > Wetlands > Peat | place...
CTGGCAGTGGCCGCAGGTCCCCACACCACAGCTCATGTTGCGCTCCATGGAGACAAAGATGCGGTCTGGGGGCACGCCCATTTTCGTCAGCTCGAGTATGGAGAACTTGATCATGAGCTCGGGCCCGCACATGAAAGCCACCGCGCGCCCGGGGTCGATTCCTGCCTTAGGGAAGAGAGTGGTGACCACGCCTACGTTCCCCGGCCATTCCCTTGTCCCACTATCTACAGTGAGCAGGAAGTCGCACCCCTCGGCCGCCTTCCACCTTTCGTACTCGTATGTGTAAATCAGATCGGGCGGAGTCCTGGCCCCGTAGAGGACCTTGACTCGGTCGAAGCGATCGGGGGCCGCAAGGGCCTCCTCTATGACCGGTCGCAGGGGAGGCAACCCCAGGCCTCCGGCGATCACTAGTAGCTGTTTGCCTTCCGCTTCAGCCAATGGCCATCGCTTCCCGTAGGGCCCCCTGACGGCGACGGCGTCCCCCACGTCGAGTCTTGTCAGCAGTGAAGTGACTGTGCCCACTGACCGTACTGTGTGCATGAGCAACTTCTCTTTGCGGAACGAAGCGACGGAGATGGGCACCTGGCCCACGCCGTAGACGTAGAGCATGTTGAACTGACCGGGCATGAAATCAGCCGGCGTGCGGCTGTCGTTCAGTCTGAAGAGGAGGGTGAACGTGTCCGGCGTCTCTCTTCTGACCTCGGCGACGGACGCCATCGGCAGGAGGCGCACAGTCTGCCTAGACAAGAGGAGACACCTCAAGTTTCTTCGCGTTCTCTCGCCGTCCTCTCAGTACTGCGTTGACGGTGTCGGTGATGTCTATCCCGACGGGGCACCAGGTGATGCATCTGCCGCAACCGACGCAGCCGTAAACCCCGAATTCATCGGGCCAGTAGGCGAACTTATGCATGACGAACTGCCTGTAGCGGGACGCTCTGCTCTGCCTTGGGTTCCCCCCTGCGGAGTAGGTGAAGTCCTTCGAGAGGCAGGAGTCCCACACCCTCACTCTTGACACGCTCCCATCCCTCAGGTCGGTCGTGTCGCGGACGGTGTTGCAGAAGCAGGTGGGGCAGACCATGGTGCAGTTCCCGCAGGCCAGGCATCTCTCCGCAGTTTTCCCCCAGATGGGGGAATCCATCCCATCGTGCATCAGCCTCGCAGGGTTCTCTTGCTCAATCGCTCTGCCCATGTGCTCCCTTGCACTGTTGAACATCTCCCTCGCCACGCGCAGGTCCTCCTCGGAGGCAGGGCTGAGTTCGATCCCCTGCAGCAGCCCCCTGCTTTGCTCAGGGACGTCTAGCAGGAGTTTCTCGGGGAGCTCGGTAATCGCTACATCATACCCAGAATCAGCCTCCGGGCCGGTCCCCATGGAGGCGCAGAAGCAGTTCTCCCCGGCCCTCGTGCAGTTGACGACCACGAAGACGGAGCTCTTTCGCAACCCCGAGTAGAAAGAATCCTCGAAACCCGGCACCATCATGGTCCTGTCCATGACCTCCACCCCCTTGAGGTCGCAGGGCCTCAGGCCGAAGAAGGCGTACTTCGTCTTGGAGCTGTAGGCAGAAACCACCTCGACCCCGCGACTGCCCTCCGCGTACTTCACTAGCTCGACTTCGGCGGGGTGGAGGTACTTCTTCGGAGAATCCGGGCCGTTAACAGGGGAGAACACCAACTGGCTGTTCTCTTCGAGCCTGTACCTGCCCGGGGCCTGGACATCCACGGCCCCAGACGCGAGGTCGATCTGACCCCTGATTTCTGCTAGGCGGACGACGCCGTCGGAAACAATAGGGCCGATTATGACGTACCCTCGGTCGCGGAGGTTCTGGATGAGCCCCTGGATGGCCTCCTTCCGCGTGGTGTAGTGCATCGTATGTTCTGCCGAATGCATCTGGGAAAAAACCCTCTTTCGATTCCCAGTGTTGAGAATCGTGTATGCCGGCATCGCGAACCGTGCCCGGCAGGCTACTGAACCCGTCCGGGGTCGTGGAGAAGGTGTAATTCGCTCGCTTGTCGACGGGTGCGGCGATGGTCAAGGTCATCTATACGCCCTACAGAGAAATAGTGATCCACGAGGTCATAGAGCAGGAGAGCCAGGTTCTGTTCGAGGACATGGTAAGGCAGGCCCTCTCCAGCCCTGTCCACGCCGAGCCCACCGTGAACTGGGCCGACGGGGTGGCTTTCGTGGTGGCGCCCATGCCTCCAACTGAGGACATAGTCAGGGAGAGCCTCGAGGGGAAACTGCACTACGCGTCCGTGATGTTCACCAAGATTCCGTTTCAGAGCCAGGTGCCCGTGAGGATAGGGACGCAGAACTACAGCGCCCGTCTGCGCAAGGCGGACAACAACCCGCACCTTGCAGCAGTGGCCAAGTTCTTGAAGGAATTCAAGAACGAGTAATCCTGGAACTCCTGAACGCGCAGACAGGGCATCTCGAGCTTACTCAATGAGCAAGCAATCTTCCCAGGCACACCGGTAGCGATTTCTATGTTCGAATGTCATTCTCTGATGGCTTCTAGCCCCTTCTCCGTGAGTGTGCCGTCGCCCGATATGTATCCCCGGACCTGTAGCGTCGCCACTTCCTTTCCGAGGGCGACGGCTGGCACCTTTGCCACCCTGGCCAAATCTTCTATTCCGTTGGCCCTCGGTATAGAGCGCAGTATGAGTAGCTCGAGCGCAGACAGCCCTTCCTTGCCATTCATGCGATGACCGGTAAAGGGCGGTAGTTTTGAATTCTCCGCGTAAGATTAGAGGCTAGGGACGAAGTCCCTGGTCAGTGGCCGTCCCCGGCCGGGGGGACGAGGAGCAGACTCATCATCGCTCGATAAAGGCCTCCCTCGAAACGCTCCTGCCTCTCCAACGCATCTCTGAGCAGGCACACGAAGCACGTCCTGCGGCCCAGACGGGCCAGGAGATCCTTCTCGGTTCCGCCAAGGCTTCGCCAGAACGCTGCCTCCCTTGACGTGAGCACGTAGTACCTCCATGCTCCCGCTCCTTCAGGAATCAAAGTGTGGTGGTCTCCCCTGTGCCGATGGTAACGCGCCGCGGATTCAGGTTTGCGGATGGTTACTGTTTCCAACTGATTCGCGAGTAGGGTCACGCGAGATTTATACGGTATGAAGGAGCAAACCAGATGCCGGGTCGATTTGTGATCGCAATCTTCCCTCCCGGTTGCTGAATTCCCTTGATGGCCGGAAGTCAGATCATCTGTATCATAGCCTTGATCTGAGAACTCACGTCCTGGATTGACAGGGTGGCGCCGCAGTACTCACACTTCACGAATCGGCCTGTTGGCATGGGCAGTGACGCCCCGCAGTTCGGGCACTTCAGCTGGATGGCGTCGACGTAACTTGCTCGCTCAGGAAGTGGCTGACCCAGCCGCCTGGCCTTGTCCTCCTCTACAATCTGAGCGGAGATCTCCGAGACCTTGTTGTCTATCTCCTTCTGGAGCTCCTTAATCTCATTCGCGTGCAGTTCCATTTCTCGATCCTTGCGAAGCCTGGATGAGAGGGACAGGGCGGGGCTGCGTTCGATGCGGCCCCGCTCTCCGTTGAGGATTTCAGATATTACAAACAAATGGCGCTGGAAGTCCGCGAGGCTTGTGATAGCCTGTCGTATTCCAACGGACAACGTGCCCTCTTCGATTGGATAGCCCGCCTTCGCTTCCAGCTTCCTGAGAATCTCCTGCCTTGAAGTCCTAGAAAGCATCCTGTCACATGAACTGCATCATTTGTTGATAAAGAGTTTTGATTTCCCCCGCGGGACCGGACAGGTTCATCTCGGCCTTGAAGCTCTGCACGTGGATGACGCCCTTCTTGGCTACGATGCCTTGCTCGGTGTACTTCACCCCTTGCAGCTCGTCAAGTTTCTGGGAGACGACGTCGTCGTTCTTGAACAGCGCCCCCCTCCGTGCGAACAGAAGGATGCGCCTGTCGCTCAGAATCACGTGGTATGGTTTGTTTCCGTAGCGGACTGCACGAGTGCTCTGGAATCTAATCTCCTCTCCGGGCATGAGATAGTCTCGCAGGGTCAACCTGGAACCTCAGCTCGGTGATGACAGAAAGCTCCACACTAGGACTGCCAGGACCATGACCGTAGAACCGAAGAGGCCTGCCATGATTCCCTGAGTCAAGTCTGCACTCAGACCGAGATTTTCTACAAACTGAATCAGTGGAGTCTTCACCAGCCATGCAAAAGCGCCTAACGCGTACCCGCCTATCCAGAACACGAAAAGAGCTGCTTTTCTGCCCATACTACTTCTATCGATGATGGCAAACGAAGGCTTGGTAAATCAGGACGTGATAGGATTACTTGATAGCGAAGTCGAAAATTCTAGACGAAAACTCCGGGAGACTGGGAAGATTTTCGTCTTGAGGATGGAGCAACCAAGATGCCCTTACGGGAGACCCTTACTCGTTCCTTCACGTCTGAGGGTCTGTCGCAGATTCTTGGTCTGAATTCGCTTCGACATCATGAACCAGCGACTCCAACTCCTCTTCCTCCGAAGCTAGCTCGGCGTCCTCCTCAGGCTGGAAACGCCCGGACTCGGCGTACTTTATGATTGTGACGTAGTACTCCATGGCGTCCGTCCCGAAGGCCTTGAACAGTTCTGCGGCGAGTTTCTCAGGATTCTCAACGGATGGTTGGCCGAGACGATTCAGCAGGTTGTCCATCTCTCCCCCGTACTTCGCCTCCAGAGCTTGCCTAACAAGCGCGGCAAACTCGGGACCACTGAGATTCATTTGCGCGATGTGTTCCACGAAGGCCTTCTCGTACTCGTTCACCAGACGTCTCCTCGCTTTCTGGACGGGAAGAGTCGGCTCCTAAAGATTGCGTTTTCTGTGTTCCCGAGCCCGAGTTCCAGAGAGCCTGGGAACATCGTTGAAGGAGACGTCAGCGGCGAGACATCGTTGATTTCCTACACCACTCGGTTTTCAAGATAGCCAATCCCTTCTGCTTGGACCCTCACAACGTCCCCCCTCCTCAAGGTCCTCTTGCGTGCTACGCCGACCCCCGAGGGCGTGCCTGTAGAGATGATGTCCCCTGGGTCGAGAGTGACCCTCCTCGAGGCGTGCTCGATTATCTTCGGTACGTCGAAGACCATGTCCGAGACGCTCCCCGACTGTACTTTCTCTCCGTTGAGGAAAGTCTCGACCCGCAGATCGCTGAAATCCCCGGCCTCGTCTCGGGTCACGATCCAGGGGCCCACGGGGGTAGAGTGGTCGTTCGCTTTGCAAGAGAACCAGTCCAGCATCACGCCCTCCCCCTGTGGGACGCGGAAGAGGCTCCTTGCGGAGACGTCGTTGAGAAGGGTGTAGCCTGCGACAGTGCCCCACGCGCTTTCGCGGCGGACGTTGCGTGCCCTCTTGCCTATCACCACAGCCAGCTCGCCCTCGTAATCCATGATCTTGCTGGTGGTGAAATGTGGAATCTGGGTGTAGGGACCTGTCAGGCTCGCATAGAACTTCGTGAAGAGTACAGGCTCCTTCGTCTGTTCGTTGTGCATCTCCTTGATGTGGCTGTGGTAGTTGACGGCCATGCATAGAATCTTCGAGCGTATGTCGGCTGGAGCCCTGATCAGGGCGTTGTCCACCTTTGCGCCACCGGTCGGTCGCATCTTCCTCAGATTGGAGATGTCGGCGACCAAATCCGCGAACCCAGCGTAGGAGGACGAGAGGTCGGTAACTTTGCCATTGGAGTAGATTCCGAACTTCTCACTGCCGTCCGTGGACGAGTAGCAAAGCAGCTTCATGAGGGCCCGCGACTCTGGTTCGGATAAAAAGAATTCAAGCGCAGCCTTGAAGACGTCTTGTTGAGTTCGAGGTCATCTATGCGCTACACCGTTTCTTATGACAGACTGCGGCTGTTGAATCTGCCGTATGAGTCTGCAAGAGATTGTGGTCATGATCCACAACGGAGAGTACGGCAGAGCGATATCCTCGTTGGAACTTGAAGTCCATGACGATTCGGTCCCACCGGTGAAGAAGCTAGAGTACTGCAAATGGCTGGCTGAATGCAACAGCAGGCTGGGGGAGCACCAGGAGTGCGGCAACTGGTATCTGGAGGCCGTGAGAATCATTCTCTCCGAGCAGATGGACCAGAAAGCGAAAGCGAAACTGGCACTTCCCCTCTGCGAAGGAGCACTGGAAGCCTATCAGAAAGGGGGGGACCCTGCGGACGTTCTTGTGGCCTCGAGGCTGAAGCAGTACCTCACCGGACTCTTATGGCAGATGTGAAACCAACTCCTCTGGACGGAACCTAGGGATCGCGCTGGCTCCAGCCTGGCGGGGTTTCTCGTTAGAGATGGGCTCGATTCAACAGCCATCTTGTCGTTCTCAGTAGCGCCAGAAGACCAGCCTCGACAAGGCGGACGATGGCTCGTATTGCCTCGACTGACAGCGAAAGCAGATTTGTGCGCCGAAGATCTTGGGCGGGAGTCATAGCCTCCTTGATTCTAAGACCTTGACGCTTGAGTCAACCGGGCGTGCACCCAGAAGCATGTCAGGTAACACTAGGCCATCCTCTAGAGCAGAAAGAGCCCGTAGTCCATCCGCATTGTGATGCCCTTGGCCCCCTTCAGCTTGAGTACGCGCCGACGGGATGCTTCCCCTAAACCTGAAAGCCTTGCCGCCAGCGTCTCATGGTCATTGAAGACCTGCCTCGTCGTGAGTCTCCTGCTGCGCTTGACCCCAAACGACTCGACCGCCTTGGTGCTCTTGAGGACGAGGGGTTCCCCGGCCCAGTAGTACACCCATTCCGAGCCGGGGAGGTGGTCCATGACCACGATCTCCACCGCCAGAGAGCGGGCGTGTTCGAGGGCTTCGTGTGGGCTTCCCATCTGGTGCAGACAGAATTCGAAGTACACCACATCACCTCGGATGTTGACTGCTTCGAACTTGTGTGGGATGAACTGGACCGGGATTCCAGCCCATTTTGTCTTGGATTCGCTACGGAATCCCCGTAGCGACTCCGAGTTCGAGTCAATCGCCACCACCTTCTTGGCTCCGCATGCGGGACTAAGGAGCTGGCCCCCGCCTGCTCCAACGTACAAGACAGTCTTTCCTTTGAAGTTGTAGAAGTCAGTCAGGTTCGCAGTGAGCTCGCTCCGGTCAACAACCAAGTGCCTGTTTCCTTCGCTGTGCAGTCCCAGGATGGTTCCCCATACTTATCCACCACCTTCTGCTTCGATCGGATTTTCCGCGTGCCGACAGGCTCCCTTCCCATAGACGCCGCGAGGGGAATTCTTCAAATTGGGGGAGGATTCCTCGCTCAGTGATTAAGCTGAGGCGCAGCCATGTATTCTCAATCTTCACGGCCGGGTTTCTGGCCGGAGCCGTAGCGCTCGGGTTCAATTTCATTCTCAGGCTGGGTGGCATCGCAGCCTTCCCTCCCGAGTCCGCCCTGAGTGCATTCCTTAGAGTGATTCCCGCTTCGATAGAGGAACCCGCAGTGGAGCAACTGGGCGAACTAGCGGGCGAGCTCGGGCTGGTGATTGCGACGCTCATCGCTGCGGTCGTCTACGGGGTAATCGCAGTGGTGTTCGATGCACTCGCGGCGAGGAGAATAGCTTCCATGAAATTGGGCAGGATGGAGATTCTTCTCATATCAGGCATCATTCCCTGGTTGCTCTTCGGGCTTGTAGTCTTCCCGCTCGATGGGGACTCGATCTTCGGCATTGCTGCGCCCTTTGCGACCGGGGCAGGGGCGTGGACTTTCCCCTTCACGCTCCTCTTGGCGCAGGCAGTCTACGCTTGGGCGCTATCCGCTAGGTATGACCCGCGCCTGCCTGCTGTCGCCGCTGCTCAGGGTGCAGCCCCCCAGCAGGACGTGGCCAGGAGAGAATTCATCGAGAAGGGAGCGATAGGAGTTCTTGCTGTCCTTGCAGCGCTAGTGGGACTGACGAGCTTGTTCCCGACCGCACCATCCCAGCTTCAGCCCGGCGGGGGTGGCCAACCGGTAGACCTGCAGGACGCGCCTGCGATATTCAGTGACCCCCGCATTGCCAACGTCGTCGACTATGAGATCACGCCCAACCAGGACTTTTACAGGGTGGCGGTCGATATCATCGACCCGGCGGTGAACCTCGACAACTGGTCCCTGATGGTCGATGGGCTGGTGAACACCCCGAAACAGTATTCGCTCCAGGACGTTAAGAATCTCCAAGGGACGAGCCAGTACACCACCTTCGAATGCGTCAGCAACACTGTCAACGGGAGCCTGGCCAGCAACGCGAAGTGGGGAGGCGTGAAAATCAAGGACATCCTTGCCGACGCGGGCGGGGTCCAGCCGAGCGCGAAGTACGTGGCCTTCCACTCGGTTGAAGGCTACTCGGTGGGGATTCCAATCGAGAAGGCGATGATGGACGACAGCATCGTCGCCTACAGCATGAATGACCAACCCCTCCCTGTGAAGCACGGTTTCCCCCTCAGGGGCGTTATCCCTGGCCTGTACGGAATGATGAGCGCCAAGTGGCTCGACAAGATATCTGTCGTCGGGTCCGTCTACGTCGGGTTCTGGCAGAGCAGGGGGTGGACCAGCGACGCGACCGTCAACACTGGAACGTTCATCGTCGCGCCCGAGTCGTCCCAGGTCAGCGTCTCTCAGAACAACGGGTCGATAATCCTCGCCGGGTACGCCTTCGCAGGGGACAGGGGGGTCTCAAAGGTGGAAGTCAGCCTCGACAACGGGAGGACGTGGCAGCAGGCACAGCTCAAGAAGCCTCTCTCGAACCTGACATGGGCCGTCTGGGCCTTCGAGTGGGTTTCTCCTGCCCCGGGCAATTACAACATCATCGCCCGAACGACGGACGGCACGGGCCAGGTGCAGACAGCGACCGCTGCACCCCCATTCCCAGGCGGTGCAACCGGCTATGCCGCGGTGTCTCTTCAGGTCACGAGCTGACCACCGAGGCGCACGGCCATGTTGAATCCCTGAGGAAGAGGGGAATGAGCGCCTGGCCCCAGTTTGTTCTACCAACGAGAACAGACGTAGCATGATATAGAACCAAATACCCTGCATGGCCAACGGGAAATCGCGTTGACGACGAAACGTGTGGGAACCGGTGCAGCGTCAACCGCTACTGTACTCGTTTCCATTGCCGCCGTCGTCTTGCTCGCGGGGGCCTATGTCTCCTTCACAATGGGCGGTGCCACCCAATCACAGACCACTTCTGCGACGACCACGAGCGCGGGAATGGAGGGGGTGGTCACAGGGTTCGTGACAGTGGGGCCGTCCCAGCCAGTCTGCTCTGAGAACAAATCGTGCAACGTTGACATGACGGGCTACAGCATAGTGTTCACGCCGCAGTGCGCCGTGTCTGCGCTGAATTGCAAAGCCCTGACGGCGTCGCTGTCTCCTGCAGGACACTATTCGATTCTTCTGCCTGAGGGGACCTACACGGTGACGGGCCTGAATCCTTCCTGTAGCTGGGTAGGTTGCTCCTCAGCCTTCCCCAAGACGGTTGCCGTCGAGGGCGGAATGCAACTGGTGCTCAACTTCGAAATAGATACAGGGATCAGATGAACTGGGGCTGCTTTTTCGCTCGCCCCTCCGCTACGGCAAGGTTTAGGGGATTCGATTAAGGCTCGGCCTCCCCCCAACCACGGCCGGATGTACTGCCACAAGTGCGGGAAGGAGTTACCGCAGGATGCCGCCTACTGCGCCAACTGTGGCGCCAGGGTCGGAGGGTATACGCCTGCAGAATACTGGTGGGGGCGGTGGGATAGGGACAGGGATAGGGAAAGGCATAGGCACGACTGGGAGCCCGCTGATGCTGCGTGGGGGGCATTACGCGCCGTCGGGTTCCTGGTAGTCATAGGCCTGACAATCGCTCGGTTCCCTGATGTCTTCGTCCTGATCCTCAGGTACCTCGAGAGCTGGGGGACCTACGGCTATCCGGTCCTGCCCCCGTCGGCTCTCGGGCAGGTGATCGTCTTCTTCCTCACCGCGGGCGGTGTCTGGGGCCTGGTGAGTTCTGGCCTGAGACTCGCGTTCTCTGGCCGCCTGCGCAGACCTTTGCGGGATATTGTGGGGGATGTGTTCTCCCTCTACGTTGCCTATGCATTCGCCCAGTTCTATGCGCGGACCATAAGGGGGGCTGGGCTCGTCCTAGCGTTCTTCATCGGACTTGCAGCGGTAGTCCTCGTCAACGCCCTAATCACTCACTTCGTTCCGCGTCGCAGGGGGACAAGGCAAGAGACAACCCCCTAGAATTTTCATGGATTCTTTGCTTCTGTAGCCCGCGGATTGCGGCACGAATGTCGTTGTCCGAATGCCGAGTATTCATGCGGGACTAATGGACTGTGAAGTACAGGAAGGCCTGGGCACCCCATTCGTCTGCGGCCACGATGGTATAGGCCCCCGGGGGAAGCTGCTGAGCGCTGGGTGTGTAGATCATGCTCACGTTGACACTTCCAGTGAGTGGCGAAGGAGAAGCACCAAAGCTTGGGAGTACCACCGCGAGGTCGCTATGTGGCTGGAACAGGTACCCGGTCACGAGCCGAATGAACAACGGACAGGGTACGAGTGGGAATATCCTCAACGGCTGGCCCTGGGCGATGCTCTGTTCGTCAAGGTGCCCCGAATAGACCGCGATCCCGAAGGGCTGGACGTAGGTCCCGCAGGCGCCAAGTGATACCTGCACCGGCCAGTGCCCGGAGGCCGTAACGTTGTTGATGGCCGCAAGCGTGTTGAACTCCTTCAGGTCGACCCGGAGGGCACCGCCCACCTGTATCTCGGTCGCGTTTGTTGCGGCGATGAGCTCAAGCCCCTGGGACGAGGTCATGGTTACGTTCCTCCCTGGAGTGCCCGACGATGTGGTAGTCGTGATGGGGGGCTGCGTAGTCTGCCGGCCTCCGGTCGCGATTAGTTGAACGGTCATCACAGCTGCGGAAGCGACCACAATAATCATCACTGCGAGGAACGCCAAGACCCCCGGCGTAATGCCCGACCTGTTCATGTATGCGGGAGTGACTTGAGGAGCGGATATAATTCTAGCCAGAAGAACACGTGGAAAAGAGTACAGAACGCACTGAGAGCGGGGCTGACTACCTGGGCTGACCTTCTTCCAGGTAGACGGAATCGTACTTCTCTCTCCTAGGTATGATGCAGAGGAATTCAGCGTTCCCCTTGCCGGTGTTCTCGTACCAGTGGACGGTTCCGGGCGGGATGTAGATCGAGTCTCCTTCCTTCACCTCGTGGACCTTCTTCCCCATGCCCACCTTGTATCTCCCCTTGAGGACGTACTGCTCATGTTCCAGGTCAGGGTGGTAGTGCTTCGGGATGCTCCCGCCTGGTTTGATTGTGAACCTCCGCATTTCGAAGTTGGGGGCCCCGTCGTGTCTGTCCACCAGCCATTCGATCTGCGTCTTCACTGCCTTGTCCACCTTCTGCGGACTTGCTTTCCCTGCAGGTTTCACTGACATGCCGATGCACCGTTCAGGCCAGTCCCGCTTTAAGAGAATTGCCTACCGTACAGACGACCCGCTCAAGCGGCCCTGGCCTCATTGGGTGTCTTTCGTGAGCTGGGACTGAATCTGCTGCCACGCCTGGCGCGCCTCGTCCACCGACTCCTCGGACTCGATGGTGGAGACATCCCCAGGCTCCTGGTTAAGGACCACGGCCTTCAACACGCGCCGCATGATCTTTCCACTGCGTGTCTTGGGAAGAGTCGCAACGAAGTTGATCTCCTCAATCACTGCCAGGGGCCCGAACTCCTTCCTCACCGTCCCTCTCAGCTCCGACTTCAGCTGCTCTGTCGGGGAGTAACCAGCCCTCAGTGTTACGAAGGCCACTATGGCCGAACCCTTGAGCTTGTCCGGGTGAGTGGTGACTCCGGCCTCTGCCACCGCGGGGTGCCGTAGGAAGGCGCTCTCGACTTCAATCACCCCGATTCTGTGGTCGGCTACCTTGATGATCTCGTCGGACCGGCCGCTAAACCAGACGTAACCGTCCTCGTCTATGAATCCCGAATCGCCCGTGAAGAACACGCCCGGGATCTTCTCCCAGTACTCCCGCCGGTAGCGCGCAGCGTCAGCCCAGATGGTCGGCGTGAGTCCAGGGAACGGGCGGGTTATCACGACTATGCCCTTCTCGAGCTTGGCAGCTCTTGTCCCGTCTGGGTTGCGAATCTCTGCCGATATGCCCGGAAGGGGCAGGCAGGCCGACCCCGGCTTTATCGGAAGTAGACCGACTCCGTATGGGTTCCCGAACAGCGGCCCTCCTGTTTCAGTCTGCCACATATGATCGACCACCGGAATCCTGTCCATGAAGAGGTCCTTCTGCATCCAGGCCCAGGCAGGAGGGTTCAGCACTTCGCCTGCTGAGAATACACGCTGGACCGTCCCGAGGTCGAAGCGCTTTGCAGGCTCGCTGCCGTAGCGCATGAGTAGCCTCACTGCGGTCGGTGAGGTGAAGATTCCAGTGACGCCGTCTTCTTCGACTATTCTGTAGAA
>Ga0187776_10001293_pt1 | contig 12443 bp, 18 predicted proteins | sample 0216_BV02_MP12_2_FD_132426 | JGI IMG/M metagenome (GOLD analysis project Ga0187776, IMG submission 132426) | Tropical peat soil microbial communities from peatlands in Department of Meta, Colombia - 0216_BV02_MP12_20_MG | ecosystem: Environmental > Terrestrial > Soil > Wetlands > Peat | place...
GCGGTCGATGCGCAGCGACACCATTTCCTTGGCGCCGGGAACCGATGGCGCCTTCGGCGGTAGGTCCGCCGGCTTGGTAGTCACGGCCTTGAAGGCCTTCTCGGCTGCGGAGCGGCCATCCGGCGGAGTCGGTCCTCGCGCCATCAGGCAAACCGCTCGCGGGCCCGGGCCCGCGCTTTCTCCGCTTCCACCGCGCGGTCACGTGCAGGCGCACCGGTCTGCAGCGAGGCGAGCAGCGTGTGAGCGGCCTGCGCTACCTCATCGACCGCGCGCTCAAATGCTGCGGCATTGGCATGAGACGGCTTGTTGAAGCCGGAGATCTTGCGCACGAATTGCAGCGCGGAAGCATGGATCTCATCTTCCGTTGCCGGTGGCTCGAAATTGAAAAGCGCCTTTATGTTGCGACACATTGCCTGGCTCCTTGCCATCAAATGTAGCAAGCCACCTCCGATGCCGCTATCCTTCGCCGCAATTTGAGGAGGAACGATGGCCGGACTTTTGCAAAACCACATCGCGGTTGTGACCGGCGCAGGTTCCGGTATCGGTCGCGGTATCGCCCTCGCCTATGGGCGCGAGGGAGCCGAGGTCATTTCGGCTGACATCAATGGCGACACGGCGGCCGCAACCGCCGCCGATATCCGCAAGGCCGGCGGCAAAGCGCACAGCTTCACAGTCAACGTCACCAACCGCGCCGACTGCCGCGTTCTGGCTGCGGAGGTCGCTGCAAAAGTCGGCAAGGTCTCGGTCCTGGTCAACAATGCCGGCATCAACCGGCGCAACGCCTTCACTTCCGATCCGGATGTCTTTCTCAAGGACTGGCAGGACATCATGGCAATCAACCTCAACGGCATGTTCAATGTGACGCATGCCTTTCTTGATGTCCTGCGCGCGACCAAGGGGCGCATCATCAACATCGCTTCGATCCAATCCTTCATGCACGTGCGAACGCCAAATTCTGTTGCCTATACGACGTCGAAGCACGGCGTGCTCGGCTTTACCCGGGCGCTTGCCGCGGAACTTGGCAAAGAGGGCGTGCGCGTCAACGCGATCGGTCCCGGATTCATCGAGACGCCGCTCAATGAAAACGTGCGAAAGAACAATCCCGGGCTGGTGCAGATGTTTCTTGATCACACGCCGCTTGGCCGCGCGGGCAAGCCAGAAGACATCGCCGGTCCAGCCATTTTCCTTGCATCCGATCTTTCGGCCTATGTCACCGGATCGATCGTCATGGCAGACGGCGGCTACCGGACCGTGTGAGGACTGCGCCCTGGAAACTATCTTGGGATTTTCAATACGCGGGAAAAATGGACGCCGATCCGCACTTCGCCGGCAGTACGCGCACACCATTTTTTTGCATTAGCCGTCGTTGTCCTTCCATATTTCGCGTTTGTCCCCCATTCGGATGACGCCACGACCGTGTCTCTGGCCTAAAGACACGGCCCTCACCGACACGAGTCATGCCAGAGGCGCATTCATGACGATTTCAAGTAATGTCGCTTTTCTACTGTCCACATCCACGATCGCCGGGACGACAGCGGCCAAGGCCGCACTGACGCGCATCGCGTTGAGCGCCGGGGCGCTGGCCACCGCATTCATTGCGACGATGGCTTCCAGCTTTCACAAATCTTCCGACGCGGACGACGGGGGCTCACCGGTAAACTGACGCTCCGCTGGCGGCCGAGATCCGCGTCATCCTGAGGAGCCGCGCGTCAGCGCGGCGTCTCGAAGGGTGATGGCGGCCGCATGCTCGAGCCGCGCTCCTCCGGAGCGCTCCCCAGCATGAGGCCATCTGGTCACCGCTTGAACAACCCCATGATCTCCGCTTTCGCCAGCGTGTTGAAATGCAAATTAAAGCCGACGACGGCGGCTGACGTGTCCGCCTTCACGTCAAGCTTGTCGGTCTTCACCGCGAAAACCGTGAACAGATAGCGGTGCGGATGGTCGCCTTCGGGCGGACACGGCCCGCCGTAGCCGGGCGCGCCGAAATCGGTGCGCGTCTGCAAGGCGCCGGCTGGCAGCTTGCCACCGGCGCTGCCGGCGCCGAGCGGGAGCTCGCTCACGTCGGGAGGAATGTTCACAACCAGCCAGTGCCAGAAGCCGGAGCCGGTCGGCGCATCGGGATCGTAACAGGTGACGGCAAAGCTCTTCGTACCCGCCGGGGTCCCGGCCCATTTCAGATGCGGCGACTTGTTGCCGCCCGCGCAACCGAAACCGAAATCGGCCGACAGGATGAATTCCTTCGGCAGGTATTCGCCATCCTTGAAACTGTTGCTTGTGACCGTGAACGTCATTGATATTCTCCCGTCGGCCTCCTAACGCACGAAGCCTAGCCCGGTTCGGGCGAAGCGCAATGGCCGCGCATGCCCCTGACATCGCGGTGCAATCCGCGCCGTTCACGGTTTTTTCGTCGGTCTTTGCTAGCAGTAAAAGAGGCAAGCGCGGCGTCAATCCTCGGCTATCCATCGATGACCGATACCCTGTCCATGAACCTGTTCGATGTGGCGATCTATCTTTGCCTCTTCATCGCGGTTGTCATGGGCTTCATGACCGGGCTGCTACGCAGCCTGGCAACGATCTTCGGCTATGTCGCGGGCATGGGCATCGCAGTTGTTGCGACGCCGCGCGTGATCCCGCTTCTGACAGCCTATCTGAAAATGCCGACTCCGCAGACGTGGATCGTGATCGTCGCAGTTTTCGTGGCGGCCGGCGCAACGCTCAGTGCGTTGCTGCGTCTTTTGGTCAGCGAAATGGTCAGCCCCGATGTCAGCATTCCGGACCGTATCGCCGGCGCAATGCTGGGAGCATTTCGCGTCGGTCTAATGGCTGTGCTGATCGTCGTCATTTTCGACCGGTTCATCCCGCCAAGCCGCGAGCCCGCCTTCTTGCATGGATCGAAATGGCGGCCGGCCTTGTCGGATCTGGGAAATCACGGCTTGCAAGCCTTGCCGCCGGACGTCGAGGACTACCTCAACCGCTTCAAACGCCAGCAGCGGATCTGACATAATCCGGTATGGCAAACCCGCCTCCGGTGACCGTCACCCTCAAGTTACGCGCACGTTTCGCGATCACCGGTGCGGCGCTGCTGGCGCTCTGGAGCATCAGCGTGCTCGCACTGTTTCGCAGCGTCGATGGGTTTCACGTCCTCATGCTTGCGGCGTCGACTGTCACTGTGCTGCCACTCGGACTTATTCTGTTGTCAGGCGGCGTGTCCGGCAGCGAGCGCGGCATGCGGCGGGCCCATATGGCGTTGTTCGTCACCGGCGGCCTCCTGTTACTCATTGTGTCGGGTGAAGTCATCCGCCGCATCGTATTTAGCGCGGGCGGCTAGGCAGGCACGCATTTTCCCGTAAAAAAGCCTGCGCGCTCACAAAATTGGCCGTCTGAAGGCATGCGGTAACGTTTGGGTGCACACCTCCTCTTGTGACTGGCGCAACCAACCCCGAAGGCGCTACGTTATCGGGGCGTCTTTCGTTCTCGGGGGTATCCATGGTGGACGTCACTTACGAAATCGTCGAACACGACGGCGGGTGGGCATACAAAGTCGACGGCGTGTTTTCAGAGCCGTACCCGACTCATGCCGACGCACTCGCGGCCGCGCAAGCGGCAGCCGAGGAGCAAACCGTTCCCGGCCACACCGAAACTATCGAGTACGAAGACGAGAAGGGCCGCTGGCACACCGAAACCGCGCGCGGTTCAGACCGGCCTCAGACGTACATCAAGGACAAGACTTAGCGGGGCGGCGCAGCGCACGATCGGGGGATCAGTTCATGATTTGGTTGCGTGTACTTGCCGTAGCGCTTCTGGTTTCACCGGCTACGCCGGGCTTTGCACAATATCTGATGCCGTCCTCCGCACCGACGATGCAGGACGTGGACCCCGGGGTCGATCACACCGGCCGCGACGTCGACCTTCCGCCGGAATTGCGGAAGCAGTCGGTGTTCTACCGCACCGACGAGCCGCCCGGCACCATCATCGTCAACACCGCCGACCGCCATCTCTACCTGGTCATGGGTAACAATGTCGCGTTGCGTTACGGCATCGGCGTTGGCCGCGACGGTTTTCAGTGGGGCGGCGTGCAGAAGATCTCGCTCAAACGCGAATGGCCGGATTGGGTGCCGCCGCCGGAGATGATCGCGCGCCAGCCCTATCTGCCGCGCTGGATGGCGGGCGGCCCAGGCAATCCGCTCGGCGCGCGGGCGATGAATCTCGGCGCCACCGTCTATCGCATCCACGGCACCAACGCGCCGGAGACCATCGGGCAAGCGGTATCGTCCGGCTGCTTCCGGCTGGTCAATGACGATGTGATCGATCTTTATTCGCGCGTACCGCTCGGCACCAAGGTCGTGGTGCAGCACCACTAGCGTGACCCGGGATCGTTTCCGTTAACACAGCCTCATGCCCGGGCCTCGCGTCCACTCGTCATTCCAGCGAACAAAAGTCACGAGGCGTGGATCACTGCCACAGGCCGAATGACGCCCATTTGGATTCGGGGATTTCCTCGCCGAGAGTGTAACTGAACGTGACGACCTTCAAATGGTCGGGCGTTGCCGTGCAGCGATAGGAGAGCGCGTACCATTTTTTCTTGCTGCGGAAGGCGCCGCCGGTGACTTCCAGCGTATCGCCCTTAGCGGTCGGCTCCGCCATGGCATTGGCCACGGCGCGATCGGGATGAAACTCTTTCTTCTCGCCGCGGATGCGCGTCATCGCCGTGTAGTCGCAGAGCTGCTCGAGCCGCTCTTCCGGCGCCAGCATCTGCAGGCTGCTTTCGAAGCGCTCCGGTCGCTCGCTGGCAATCGCGGCGGCCGCCGCCACAACAGTCGCTGCCACAATTGCCAAACCAAATGGCCGCATGAAAAACCCTTTTGTCCGATGCTGACCCCAGGCAACCCGCATGGCCTGCAATCCCGGCCAAACGAAGGCACGCTATCCAGGGCACGATGGCAGCGTTTTCCGTGCTTTTTCGCCCCGCTGCGTCAGGTGTACTTCGGGTCGCGGTCGAGCAATTCGATCGATATGCCCTGCGGTCCGCGCAAGAAGCAGATCTTGATGCCGGGACGCGGCGAATGCGGCTCCTTGGTGAACTCGACGCCTTTCTTTTTGAGATCGACAGCGATTGCATCGATGCCGGAGACCGCGAAACCGAAATGATCGAGACCCTGATAGGGCGTGACCGGCGGAGGATTGACGCCGTCGCCCGGGTTGACCTGGGCAGTGAAGATCATGGCACCGCCAAGCTTGATATCGATGCGCGGCTTGCCCTGCTGCATCGTGCGAATCACCTCGGCGCCGAACATCCGCTCAAACCATTTTGCAGTGCCCTCCGGATCGGGGGTGCGCAGATGAACGTGGTCCCAGGTGAAGGTCGCCATGGATCTTGTCCTCCGTGATTTCGCGAAATAGGACACGGCGCGCGCATCCAAGCAACAGGGTTCGTCACCCCCATGGTCACGAACCATCTTGTCGCACGGCACAGCCAAAGTTGCGAAAGACGCCGGGCTCAAATTCAACTGAGCGTACACCGGCACTACCGTCGCGCGACAGAATTGTGACACCACGCAGCCATAGTTGCCCACAGGGCGCGCGTCGGCTGTGCGCATTTCCCTGCATGTGTCGCAACAATTTTGCTAAACGGAACAGTTGACTGGATCGGTGGGACATGGCGCGCAAAACGATTCATGCGGCAGGCGGCATCGTGGTGCGCAATGGCGCGCGCCCGCTCATCGCCGTTGTGCAGCGCGCGAAAGATGAGCTGTGGGTGTTGCCGCGCGGTAAGCTCAAAGTCCATGAGAGCCCAGTCGGCGGCGCACGACGCGAGGTCGTGGTAGAGACCGGCCACCTGGTGCGCGTACGTGAATTTCTCGGGGCTATTACCTATCGCGCGCGCGGCCGGCCAAAGATCGTTCAATTCTGGCATATGCACGCGAAGGTCAATCCGAGCCGTGATTTGATGAAGGACATCACGGCAGTCGAGTGGCTGCCGTTGCGGGCGGCGATACGACGGTTGAGTTACCCGCTGGAAAAATTATTCCTGCAAAACGTTGCACGGAATATATTGCGGCGCAGGCAGCGCTCACACCGAAAGGTACGTAACCGAAGCCGTCCCGCTGCCAAAATGCGCCACAAGTCGCGACCACCACACGCGGCTCCGCGGAGTCGCGCACGCAAACTGGCCGGACGCTCGACCGTCCATGGGCGTCGATCGACGATTCTGCAACGGGTCTTCCGACAGCTGTCGCGATAGGCAGTTTTTTATGTTTCATCGGCGCGCACATCCTAGTGCGCTGCACTCTTTCTGAAATTTAATTTGCGCGAACGAGCCGACGATCGATTCCGAACAGCACATTCAGCGGTCATTCACGCGCACAATGGCAATCTGCACATATAGAAATGACGCTTGCCTGAAATGGCAACGTTGGTTGCCCAGCAAGTCCAAATAGGTGCGCTATGTTCAGAACAACGAAGACCCTGACGGCTCTCGCCGCTGCCGCAAGTTTCGGCGTCGCAGCCATCGCGGCTCCGCAAGCCGCGCAGGCGGGCGGCGGCCACCATCACCACCACGCACACTTTGTATTTATCGGCGCGCCGCTTGGCGCGTACGCTTACTACGATCCATTTTATTATGGCGAATGCTATTGGACTCAACAGCGCGTATGGGATGGCGTTCGCTGGCATTTGCGTCGCGTGCAGATTTGCGGTTAAGCGGCGGTCCCGGCAGTCAAAGTTGAGGACGCGCCATACACGGCGCGCCCTCACCGCGGTCAGCCGCAGTTCGGCAATTGCCGCGATGTCGCCGCAACCCTTGCCAAAATTTAATCTGGCAAAACAGCGCGTCGGACCTATTCCAAATGCCGTATTCACCCGCCGTTCACGCGGAAAACAGGAACCTCGCAATCAGGAACAGCGTTTTAGCTGAGCGAAATACGCAGGAAATGAGGAACATCCTCGTTGATTGGGTAAGACACCAGCGAAACCAAGGAAATACGCCATGACCAAAACAACCAGAATCCTGACTGCTGTGGCGGCTGCAGCGACGCTTGGACTTGCCTCTGTCGCCGCTCCCCAACCCGCCGAAGCCCATGGCAGCGGCGGTGCAATTGCCGCCGGCATCATCGGCGGACTGGCCGCCGGCGCGCTCATCGGCGCAGCCGCACACGGCCCCTATTATGGGCCAGCCTATTATGGACCAGGCCCCTACGGAGGCTGTTACTGGACCCGTCAGCGGGTTTGGGACGGCTGGGGCTGGCGCGTACGGCCGGTGCGAGTCTGCGGCTAGGGTCTAGCCAAATCAGCCAAACGCGCGCATGAAGTTAAGAACAGCCCGGATTCGGTTAACGGGTCCGGGCTTTTTCAAGGGTACCAAGGGAGCCGGCGCTAACAAATTTCCGACATATTGGAACAGTCTCTAATTCGGCTCGGGGACATGTTTCGCTCATCACCGCTTGGCCGGCGCGGACCGGCCTGACCCTGGAGGAATACCCAATGAAGAAGACAATCCTCGCGCTAGCGGCGGCCACCACTTTGGCAGTCGGCACCCTGAGCATCCCGACCACCGCCGATGCTCGTTGCTATGGTTGCGCGGTCGGCGCGGGTGTTGCCGCCGGCGTGATTGGCGGCGCCATCATTGGCGGCGCAATCGCCAACAGCCAGCCCTACTACGCTCCGGCGCCCGGCTATGTCGTGTATGAGGGCTACGGCGCCCCCTACCCGGCGCAATGCCCGGGCGGCTATTGGGCCCGTCGGCCGCTGCGTGACGCCTACGGCAATTTCGTTGGCTGGAGCCGCCCGCGGTTCATCTGCCCTTAAAGATCGCGTAACGACTTGGGTGGATGATCGGCGCCAAAGAGATATCGGCCCGAGAGGACACTCATGAAGAATACCATCATTGCGCTCGCCGCGGCCGCCACGGTGGCCGCGGCGTTGCCGTCTTCAGCACAAGCTTATTGCCGCGGCTGTGGTGTTGCAGCTGGCGTGGTCGGCGGACTGGCCGCCGGCGCCATTGTTGGCAGCGCCATCGCCAACAGCCGTCCGGTCTACGTCGAGCCCGCGCCGGTTTATGCTGATCCGCCGCCACCGCCCGCCTATGCCGAGCCGCCGGCCTACGGCGATGGTCCGGTCTGCCATACCGAGCGTCAGCAGGTGTGGGACGGTTACGCCTACCGGACACGCCGCGTCCAGGTGTGTGACTAGCGCACCGTTTTCCCGGGCGCAGCCCGCAAGTCGGATGTTTCCGACTTGCGGCATTATTAAATTGCCGCACATCGCGTAAATACAACGTGCGGTGTGATGCGCTGCTGACCCGGGATCTTCACAACTTCAGAATTTGAAACGACCCCGGATCTGCGGTGCAGCACGACGCCTTCGCGTCGTGCTGCACCGCGTCCGGAGCACGATTTTCCGTCACCGCCGCATGTGCTCTAGCACCGCGGCGGTCGGCCAACAGTCAACCTTCAGTCCGTTCTTTTTCTGATAAGCGCCGAGTGCGGCGCGCGTCAGCATTCCCGCCTTGCCGTCAACTTTGTCCTTGTAGAGACCGAGGGCAGTCAGCCGCTTTTGCATGGCCTCAACGTCCGTCGTCTTGAGCTGGGCGTTCTTGCTCCACGGTGTCTCAAACGGCTTGCCGCCGGCGATGCGGTCGCTGAGATGGCCGACAAACAGCACATAAAGATCCGAAAAATTATAGTCCTTGATCACGAAATAATTCTTTGGCGTCAGGAAGGATGGCCCATAGCTGCCTTCCGGTTGTAACAGCGAGGCTTCATACGAGAGCTCGGCGGCGTTTAGTTTACGGCCGAAAGCCGGGGCAAACCCCCGCTTAATCCAGTCACCCATCGGCCTGGTGACTTCGGGGACGCCGATGCTGCAATCGGCGCCGGCCGGCGCACGCACTTCGATCGCCCAAGGTTCGCCCCGTTGCCAGCCCTTGTCCGCGAGCTGCTTTGCCGCCGAGGCCAGCGCATCCGGGACCGATCGCCAGATATCGGCGCGCCCGTCTCCGTCGAAATCGACGGCGTATTTTAAATATTCCGAGGGAAGAAATTGCGTGAGCCCCATCGCCCCGCCCCAGGATGAGCGCAGGTCGGTGCGCGGCACACCTTGCTGCAGCATCTTCAGTGCGTTGAGGAATTCGTTGCGGAAGAAATCCTTGCGTTTGCCGGTATAGGCCTGCGTCGCCAGCACGCGGATGGCGTCCTGCCCGCGGAATTCGCGCGCGTAGCCGCTCTCGCGCGCCCAGATCGCCAGCAGGATATTGCCCGGCACGCCGATCTCATGCTCGATGCGCGAGAGCGTATCGCGATATTGCGCCGCGAGTTGCTGGCCCTGCGCGGCGAGGTTCTGGAACGCCGCCTCGCGCAGATATTGCGAAGGCGTCTGCACGAATTCCGGCTGCGCGGGCGGTGGCGAAATACGGCCGGGAATGTCGAGATCCGGCAGCGACAAGTCCGGTTCAAGCCCACGCACGGCCGCGTCGAAAACGGCGCGCGAGACGCCGAGCGCCTGTGCGTCCGGCCAGGTAGAGCGCAGAAATGCGTCGAAGGCTGCATCGCCGGCGTAGGCGATCGGGCAAAGAATTGTTACCGCGACGATCGCCGCAGCGATCAAGTGCTTCGCGGCCTCAATCGGCCTCATGGTGAGGAGCGTCGCGGAGCGGCGCGTCTGGAACAGCACAAGTCGGATATATCCGACCTGTGCCATGACTCAATTTCCACATCTCGGGTAAACCGGAGATGTGGTGGCCGTCCCGTCCTTTGACACGGGCGCTGCGCGCCCTCCTCAGGATGAGGCGGATCAGTGTTTTGCCGATCAAGTGCCATAACAATCACGCCGTCTACCGCGAGAACTTCTTGTACTTCAACCGGTGCGGAATAACCGAATCCGTGCCCAGCCGGCGCATCTTGTCCTGTTCGTAGTCCTGGAAGTTGCCCTCGAACCACTCGACATGACTATCGCCCTCGAATGCGAGGATGTGCGTAGCGATGCGGTCGAGGAACCAGCGGTCGTGGCTGATGATCACGGCGCAGCCGGCGAAATCTTCCAATGCCTCTTCGAGCGCGCGCAGCGTATCAACGTCGAGATCGTTGGTCGGCTCGTCGAGCAGCAGCAGGTTGGCTCCGGAGCGCAGCATCTTGGCGAGATGAACGCGGTTACGCTCGCCGCCGGAAAGCGTCCCTACTTTCTTCTGCTGGTCGGCGCCCTTGAAGTTGAACGAGGCGCAGTAGGCGCGCGAATTCATCTCCTTCTTGCCGAGCAGAATCATATCGTTGCCGCGGGAGATTTCCTCCCACACGGTTTTCTTGCCGTCGAGCGAGTCACGCGACTGGTCGACATAGCCGAGGTGTACCGACTCGCCGATCTTGATAGTGCCTTTGTCCGGCTTCTCCTGTCCGATGATCATGCGGAACAAGGTCGTCTTGCCGGCCCCGTTTGGGCCGATCACGCCGACAATGCCGCCGGGCGGCAGCTTGAAGGTCAGATCGTCGATCAAGAGGTTGTCGCCAAAGCCTTTAGACAGATGATCAAAATCGATCACGTTCTGGCCGAGGCGCTCGGCAACGGGAATTGTGATCTGGGCGACCGTGTTCTGCTTGGCATTGGCGATCTTGAGCAGGTCCTCGTAGCGCTGGTAGCGCGCCTTGGACTTGGCCTGTCGGGCTTTCGGCGAAGATGCAATCCACTCACTTTCGCGCGCTAACGTGCGTTGACGCGCCTCGTCCTCGCGCTGCTCCTGTTCCATGCGCTTCTGCTTCTGTCCGAGCCAGGAGGTGTAGTTGCCCTGGTACGGAATGCCGCGGCCGTGATCGAGTTCTAGAATCCAGCCGGTGACGTTGTCGAGAAAGTAGCGGTCGTGGGTGACGATCAGGATGGCGCCCGGATATTCGCGCAGATGGCCTTCCAGCCAGTTCACGCTTTCGGCGTCGAGATGGTTGGTCGGCTCGTCGAGGAGCAGCAGATCCGGCTGGTCGAGCAGCAACCGGCAAAGCGCGACGCGGCGGCGCTCTCCGCCGGACAGCTTGGTCACATCGGCATCGTCAGGCGGACAGCGCAACGCGTCCATAGCCAAGTCAACCTTGCTGTCGAGATCCCATAGATTTTTCGAATCGATCTCGTCCTGGAGCTTCGCCATCTCCTCGGCGGTCTCGTCCGAGTAGTTGGAGGCGATCTCGTTATAGCGGTCGAGCAGCGCCTTCTTCGCGGCGACGCCCTCCATCACGTTCTCGCGCACGGTCTTCTTGGGGTCGAGTTGAGGTTCCTGCTCGAGGTAACCAACCCGCGCGCCTTCGGCGACCCAGCCCTCGCCGGTGAAGTCCTTGTCGATGCCGGCCATAATCCGCAACAGCGTGGACTTGCCGGAACCGTTGACGCCGAGCACGCCGATCTTGGCGTCGGGGTAGAAGGACAGGTGGATGTTATCCAGCACCTTCTTGGCCGGCGGATAGGTCTTGGTCAGACCCTGCATGTGATAGATGAATTGACGACCGTTCATTGCAATCAGAACCCTGGCTTCGGCCCGAATCCGCCCGCTCGCGCTCTTGGCGCTACCGCACGTTATGTCGGGAATGCGCGGCTGATGTAGCGGCGGGAACTCGAAAGAGCAAGCGGGACACCGCTCGCTGCCGGGTTTTCGGTCGCAGTAAAGTTCTGGAAAGGCTGATCGAAAAAAAGCGGCGCCCGTCCATTCGTGTACCGCTTCTTAACCGCTGCACGCCATGATCCATGAACCTAGGCGCCGGATTGGGCGACCAAGGGACAGACGGACCGCTCCTGGTCCGCCGGTCGGTGTGGGAGCTGCATCATGGGTCGAGCGATCCTGGCCTTGTCGGGTTCCGCAATCGCGCTGCTGCCTCGCCCGTTCGCGCTTATCAGCAACTTCTTCGGCGGTTTCTGGCGGGAAATGACGCGCGACGTGCTGCGGCCTTATCGCCCCGAACTGCACTACATGCGCGGCCCCGGCCCCGCCTGGCGCGCAAAGCACGGCATCCGTTCCCAAGACTAATCCCCCTTTCCTTTCGTTGCTCGATGCCTAAGGTGGCGCGGCCCAAGGTTTTTCGGGCGCAATGAAAGGGTTTTTGCATGGTTCGGGCAGCCATTCTGGACGACTACCAGAACGTGGCGATGGGGTTCGCCGACTGGTCTTCGATTGCTAAAGATGTCGAGATCAAGATCTTCAACAAGCCATTTGCCAGCCAGGACGAGGCGATCAAGGCGTTGCAAGGCTTTGCCGTTATTGTCGGGATGCGCGAACGCACGCCGTTTCCCCGCAAGGTGATCGAGGCCCTGACCGACCTCAAGCTCCTGATCACGACTGGCGCCCGCAATGCGTCGTTTGACGTCAAGGCATGTGCCGAACGCGGCATTACCGTCTGCGGCACCGGCTCGGCCGGCAGTCCGACCACCGGTATCGCGTTCGGCCTGATGCTGGAACTCACCCGCCGGATCGGCTTCGA
>Ga0187776_10001295_pt1 | contig 12435 bp, 11 predicted proteins | sample 0216_BV02_MP12_2_FD_132426 | JGI IMG/M metagenome (GOLD analysis project Ga0187776, IMG submission 132426) | Tropical peat soil microbial communities from peatlands in Department of Meta, Colombia - 0216_BV02_MP12_20_MG | ecosystem: Environmental > Terrestrial > Soil > Wetlands > Peat | place...
CGTTCAGAGAAGCCCGCCCTCCCCCTGCCGCCCTCGCGGCCCGAGGCTCCAACTCGCCATCTGTGGTTCCTAGCATCGATTCCCACTGATTAGTTTAGCAAGATCTATACCACGGAAAATCGGGGGAAGAGGCGACCCGGCGCGCACGCGAGAGGAAACGTGGTCGCCCGATGGAGCGAAGGGGGCGCATTGGTGGCACCTCGCCTCCGGGGATTCGGAGTCTCCCTGGCGTACACCCTAAATCCTATTCCTGCTGGAGCCCGTGCGACAGCAACGGTAGTCGGCTGCATCATCCATTTGACAAATCCTAGCGGCTCGGATATGTTGGACCAACTTTTATGGAGCATGGGTGCATGAGTCGGAGATCGGAATACCAGCCAGAGGTTCTCAGCGGCCGCGGCTTTTTCGGATGGTTTATGGGCGTCCACCCGGTCTCCTAGCACGTTAGCTCGAGGCCCCGGGTGGACTGAGAAGGTCGGCCCGGGGCATACGTTCTGCTCTGCTACGTATGGCGAAGCCCCTGGGCGGTGAACCCGGGGGCTTTTCCTTTTGACCGCGGAGCAGAGAGGGAAGCGCGCCATGATCATCGTTTTGAAACCGGATGTAAGGGCAGAAGAAAAGGAGCACGTCCGTGCCGTGCTGAAACGGGAAGGCTACCTCGTGAGGGAGATATCCACCACGGACGAGACTATCATTGGCGCCGTGGGCCGGGTGAGTCGCGATCTCCGGTTCTTCGAGCAGATGCCCGGGGTCGCCAGGGTGATTCCCATCTCACATGCTTATAAGCTCGTGAGCCGGGAGCTTCACGCCGAAGATACGGTAGTGAGGATCGGTGATGTGGAGGTCGGCGGCCCGCGCATCGTGATTATCGCCGGCCCGTGCGCCGTGGAGAGCCTTGAACAGGCCCTCACCATCGCGCGGCACGTGAAACGGTCGGGCGCTGTGCTCTTCCGCGCCGGCGCCTTCAAGCCCCGGTCCTCGCCTTACTCCTTCCAAGGACTTGGGGAGGAAGGGCTCAAGATTCTTGCCGCAGTTCGGGACGAGACCGGCCTTCGCGTGGTCAGCGAGATGACTTCTCCCAGCCAGGCCGACGTGATGATGAAGTACGTGGATGCCATTCAGATCGGCGCCCGCAACATGCAGAACTTCGAACTCCTCCGGAGCGCCGGGCGGATCGGCAAACCGGTGCTCCTCAAGCGAGGCCTGGCGGCTACCATGGAGGAGTGGCTCATGTCCGCGGAATATATCCTGTCGGAGGGAAACGACCAGGTCATCCTCTGCGAGCGCGGGATCCGCACTTTCGAGCGCTACACTCGCAACACCCTGGATCTCAGCGCCATCCCCATGCTCAAGAAGCTCACCCACCTCCCCATGATCATCGACCCGAGCCACGCCACCGGCATCCGGGAAAAGGTGAGCCCCATGGCGCGCGCCGCCATCGCCGCCGGCGCCGACGGTCTCCTCATCGAGGTGCACCACGACCCGGAGAACGCCCTTTCCGACGGGCCCCAGAGCTTGTACCCGGAGCAGTTCGACCGACTCATGCGCGACCTTTACGTGATCGCCCCGGTAGTGGGCAAGCAGCTTGATTTCGCCTACCTCGAGAAGGCAACGGCGGTTCGGCCCGTGCCGTCGGTTCGGAACGGCGGACGGCGGAGAGCGGTATTCGCAGGGGATCCGCACGCCTTCAGCCACAAGGCCGCCACCCAGTTCTTCGGGAGCGGCGTGCAGATCGATCCGGTCTCGTCCTTCCGAGTTGTTTTTGAGGAGGTGAAATGTGGCGCAGCGGACTTCGGCGTCGTGCCCCTGGAAAACTCCCTCACCGGGAGTATCCACGAGAACTTTGACCTCCTTTTGGAGCATGATGTGAGGATTGTCGGTGAGATCGCCCTCCGCATCGTCCACTCTCTCATCGTCCATCCGGAGACAACCCTGGAGGAGATCCGGCGGGTCATCTCCCATCCCCAGGTTTTCAACCAGTGCCGTGAGTTCCTCGATCGTCAGACCGGCTGGGAGCTCGTCGCCGCCAGCGATACCGCGACAGCGGTGCGGCGGGTGAGGGAGAGCGGTGACCGCAGCGAGGCGGCCATTGCTTCGAGGGAAGCTGCGGAGATCCATGGCCTTGCTGTGCTCAAGGAGGCGATCGAGACGAACCCACGGAACTACACCCGCTTCGTCGTGATCGCCGCCCAAAAATTGGCCGACGGCCCAAGAAAGAAATCCTCCCTCATCTATTCTACCGCCAACACCCCCGGGGCTCTCTACGAAACACTGAGGCTCTTCGCCGAGCACGGGATCAACCTGGTGAAGCTGGAGTCACGGCCCATTCACGGCAAACCCTGGGAGTACCTATTCTACGTGGACGTGGAGGCGGATGTGGAGGCGCCGGCTCTCCAGGGGCTTATGGCCAAGCTCGTCGAGAAGACGGAGTTCCTGAGGATTCTGGGGAGCTACTGAGAAAGGCGCTAGCGGGCGCGAAGTGCTCCCCTGCGCCAGGTTGAGTCACTCCTCGATGGAGACGAGGGCGCAAAGGTCGCTCGTGACCGGGGTTTTTCGCTCCTTGGAGTTGTATTTCTCCCTCGCACCTCATATGGTGCTCGCACCACAGGGCTTTCGTCGTGTATGACACGGCCGGCACTCACGGGAGCAGGTGCTGGCCCGACGAAGGTTCATCTTGGTCCATCGGTCAGTAGAAAGGAGCTTGATGATCTACCTCGGCCATCTCCCGACGAGAGACCCCCTTTACGACTACCTCAGATTCGACATCCTGCCGCAGTTGGGCGTCTCCGGCACCGTGCCCGACTTTCGCGTCTACCAGCTCCAGGCCTCCAATCGCGTGTTTCTCTATAAGGATCGCCGGAGCAGCACCCGGGTCATCGGCAAGTACTTCGCCTCTGCCGACCGGCCGGCCGAGATCGCGTGTTACCGCATGGAGCGGGAGTTTCAGAACCTTTTCCACCTCCGCAGCCTCGGTTTTGTCGGGTGTCCCCACTACGTTGCTCGCCCGCTGGGCCGGAACGGCTACCTGAGCTGCCTTCTCGTGGTCGAGTACTGTCACGGCACCTCCCTGAACGATGTCATTGTAAAAGCTATCCAAGAGCGAGCAAGAGACCTCCTCTTCCAGAAGCTTGCCGCCCTGGCTTACTTCCTGGCGACCCTCCACAACCGCACCGGCAAAGGGGTCCCCGTGGACTTCGGGCGGGAGTCAACCTACTTCGAGGAGATCAATCAGCAGTTGCGAGGTTGGGGGCACATCGGCTGGGAGGAGTCTCAGAACCTCCGCGAGTTGAGGGATCGGTGGCGGGATAGGGCGTGCATGTGGGAGGATCAACAGGTTCTGGTTCACGGAGATCTTACCCCCACCAACATCCTCTTCGGCGACAGCCACTGCGTAATCGCCCTGGACCTCGAGCGGATGAAGGCGACAGACAGGGTCTTCGACCTGGGGAGGGTTGCCGCGGAGATCAAGCACTTCTTCCTCCTCTATACAGGGAACGGCGGAGCGGCCGAGCCTTTTATCGGGCACTTTCTCTGGGAGTACGCCACTCACTTCCCCGACCGCCAGACCGCCTTCGCCGCCGTTACCCGTCGGCTTCCCTTTTACATGGCTCTCACCGAGATCCGCATCGCGCGGAACTCTTGGATCACCGACCGCCATCGGCGCCGGTTGCTGGAAGAGGCAAAGAAAACCTTGAGGTAGGAAGACCATGGCGACCAAGGGTATCCTCTTCGACCTCTACGGCACCCTTATCGACATCGAGACGGACGAGGGAATGGAGGAGATCTACCGGGGACTCGCCCATTTCCTTACCTACCACGGCGTGTACCTCCACCGGTGGGAGGTGAGAGAACACTACTACCGCATCCTCCGCCAGCAGCGGGATCAGAGCGGCGAGGAGTATCCGGAGATAATCGTGGAGGATATTTGGGATACCTTCCTCAAAGAGCAGGGCGTGAGACCGGCCTCCATCCGCTTTCGGCTGGCCCTTACCCTGGCCCAGCTCTATCGGGGGATCTCCCGGAAACGCCTCCGGCTCTACCCCGGCGTGAAGGAAACCCTGGACGCGTTGCGCGGCTTGTACGGCTTGGCTCTGGTATCCGATGCCCAGCCCTTCTTCGCTCTTCCGGAGATTCGTGCCGTGGGGCTGGAAGGTTACTTCGATCCCGTGGTCATCTCTGCGCAATACGGCTTCCGCAAGCCCGACCGCCGTTTGTTCCGGGCCGCCCTGGACGGACTCGGACTTCACCCCGGGGAGGTCATCTTCGTTGGCAATGACATGCATCGCGATATCTTCGGGGCCACCCGGATCGGGATCAAGACCATTTTCTTCGCCTCGAACCAGGGTGCGCAATCCTATGAGGACACAAGTCCCAACTATGTGATCACCCGCTTCGAGCAAGTGCCCGAGGGGGTGGCGGCCCTCGGCGGGAAACCCTGACGGAGGTAGAAAAGCCCGCCGTTTCCGTGTCTCAGCGCCTCTCGACCCCTCTCATGATGGGCCGCGGTTTCCGCTGGCTCTCCCAGCTCTTCGCGACCTGTTGCCTTTTTCTCGAGAGACGATTAACATTGCAAGCGGTAGGCGCTCCGAGATGTGAGGATGGCACAATGATGAGGAGATGGTTTCTCGTACTTCAAGTGGCTGGTCTGCTCGTCGGATGTGCGGGGATGGAACCGTACAGCCCTTCGTCACCGGTGGCTAGGGGACAGTCGCCCATAATTCTGGATGCCTACGCCGCCCCGTCCGTTCGCCCAGGGGATACCTGGATGATCTTCCTCAAGGCCGAGGCCCCGGGCGGAGAGATGAAGAGCATCGCGGCCGTGCTGTGGCAAGCGGGCGTGGGTTACTACCCGACGGAAGTGACGATCCTCAAACCTGACAACAGGAAACAGTTTTCCGGTTATCTCTATCTGCAGACGCCCGCTCTCTTTACCCTCAACTATGATGAGTTAGAGCTCTACCTCTATGTGCGGGACGCGCAGGGAAACGGAGCTCAGCCGATCAAGCTCCCCCTCCGCTTCGACATGGCGGCGCGGCAGGTTGTCCCTGAGAAGTGGCAGGAAGCCGCCAATAACCGCATCGCGGCGCTCATGTTCGACATGGAGAGCGCGATGCGATACAACCGCGGCGGGGGCGGTGGAGACGTCAACTAAGCCGATGCAGAGGTGACTCGATGGGACGGGGAGAAAGCCGAGAAGAGGAACCGTCGCAACCCCGGCGCTTCCCTTGACGGAGTCCCGGTTTATTCCCTCGCCGCGGGTACCCCGTGTGCGACCTATGGGCAGATCAGCCCCGCAGAGGAAGGTGGGGGAGCCGGGAAGAGCCCGGGCCTAGACAGAGCCGCCCCCGCGAAGCCTCGCGCGTGGCACTTGCAAAGCCGCAACGGCACACCATCCCGATCCTCAAGCCTCTCTACGGCCGCAACAACCACGCCTCGTCTTCACTCGGAAGATCATCGCATCCCTCCAGCCTCCGGCGGAACACCTCCGCCCCGGAGCGACGGACGCCGCCCGTTCCGAGCCGGGTTTCGATCGGAAAGGCCCTGCATCCCTTGGGTTTGACCGGATAGATGGCGCAACCCTTCTCGGCGCCATCTGAGACGAGAGAGGGACAAGGGGTTCGCTTCATCGTGTGACTGTGCAGCCTGGCCGAACAGATCGCCCGGGCTCGCCCCAGCCCACGGTCGAGCCTCCCGCGAGAGACCGTCAGTTGGGCCGGAACGCGGTGAGGGGTTCGTGAACGAGATCGCCCTCGCGAAAGCGCGAGGGTCTCAGGGCATGGATATCCAGGGTCCTGGCCTTCCCCTCCACGATCACCTCAGCGACGAGGATCCCCGCGGCCGGGCTGTGCATGAACCCGTGGCCGCTGAAGCCGTTGGTGCAGATGAATCCCTCCACCTCGGGAAAGGAGCCGATGATGCCGTGATGGTCGGGGGAGATCTCGTAGAGCCCGGCCCACCCCCCGGCGATGCTCGTCCGTTCCAGGATCGGCACCCGGTGGAGGGCGCGCTCGGCGGCCCACTCCTGACCTGCGAAGTCGGTCGTTTCCTTGAAGGAGCTCTCCCCATCCTGGGGGCCCGCCAGGAGGAGCCCCCTCCCCTCCCGCCGCATGTACCAACCGTGCTCCATGTCAATGGTGAGGGGAAAGACGGAAGGAAGGTCAGGGAAGGGGGGAGTAGAGAAGACCTGTCGCCGCAAGGGTCGAACCGGGAGATCGAGTCCGGCCATGCGGGCGATTCGCGCCGCATGAGGCCCGGCGGCGTTCACAACCACCTCGGTCCTCACCCGCTCGCCGATGGCGGTATCCACCGCTACAACATGGCCTCGTTCCACCTGGACGCCAGTAACCTCCACCCCCTGGCGAAGGGTGGCGCCGTGCCTCCGAGCTCCACTCATGAATGCCCAGAGCACCTCGTAGGGACCGGCATAGCCGTCCTGAGGCGTGTACGATCCCCCGACCAGGTCATCCACCTCCAAGAACGGCCAGCGCCGCCGGATCTCCCGGGGCTCCAGCAGCTCCACGGGAACGCCCAGCCGCCTCAGGAGAACCGCGTTGCTCCGGAGGACCGACCACTGGCGGGCGTCGCTGGCCAGGAAAAGGTAGCCGATCTCGCGGAACTCCGGATCGACGCCGAGTTCGGCCTCGAACCCGTCGAAGACCTCACGGCTCAGCAGGGAAAAGCGGACGTTCACCTCGGTGGAAAATTGAGTGCGTATCCCGCCGGCGCACTTCCCCGTGGAGCCCTCCCCCATGAGTCCCCGCTCCAGGAGGAGTACGTCCCGAACTCCCCTCCTCGCCAGGTAGTAGGCGACACTGGCGCCGATGATGCCGCCGCCGATGACAACGACGTCCGCTCGCGCGGGAAGGGAGTGGTCCACCTCAGTCCTCCTGCCGACCGCGAGGCCCCTCGCCGGGAACTTTCCCGAACGGTCTTCTTCCTCGATGGGAGGCGCGACGAAGAGGAGGGTCAATCCGAAGACTCAGCCAAGTGGTGGATTTCGGGCACCAGTGACGCACTCCAGACCGTGCGAGATACCCCTCTGAAGGCGCGGCTCAACGCGGCCTTCCGCATGCCTTCAGCTTAGTGGAGCGCGGCAGAAGGGGCAAGAAAAAATACTGGCGGTATCTTCTGGGATAACCTTGCGGGGTCGCCGCCTGCCTGCGGCGAGCCACCTCCCTAGTGGGCGTTACGGCCGGGCATCCTTGATAAGGTGGTACATAACAAAAAAATAGATGAACATTATTAAGCACCCTCCGACGAAGGGGTACTCCTCGAAGAAAAGGCCTTCCAGCATACTATCCTCCCACCACCAGAGCTATCCGCGAGGCGGTGCCCGAATGAGGTGAACATGACCGCTTCGCACAATATCAAGATCCATGCCAAGCGCTGCGGCGGAATGGGTGGCAGCCGATCACAGCTTGGGGGAGAGGAGCAAGGCCTTCTCACCTATCAGCATTCTTGGACGGACATGAGATTGCAGTCAGAGCACTTCCCGGCCGACCCTCCCGCGGGAGACCGGATGGTCTGTGAAGCAAGGCGCACCTTGAGCAAGCTCTTAACTCCTCGGCCCGCCGGGAGCGCCTCCCGAACCTGCACCATCGCCACGCAAAGGGCCGGACCACGCCAACCGTAATCATGGCGCGACTGCGCAGCCTTGCCGAACAGATCACCCGGTCTCACCCCAGCCCACGGCCGGTCAAGACCCGTGTCTCGGCCACCCTGGAGGATCGCCTCTCGTTTGCTTCCCCTGATGATGGGTCAAGTGCGGCTGACACGTCCATCCTGCCTGTTGAGCCATGCTGCCAGGGTGTCAGCCGGGAACGAGTATGTTAACGTGTTGGATACGTTCCCGTTACAATTGGTTCAAGCAGTGAAATCGCTTGACTTGCTCCGATGAGCACATAGAATGGCGTTTTTGAGCGACTTTTCTTCGGTTGATCGATGGAATCAGCCGCTTGGGACCTCGCGGCTATAGGAGTCCAACGAACCCGAGAGGTTAATCACCCCGACCTTCCCCGAGCGGGAGGGGAAGGGGAATCGCTCAATGTGGGAAAGCTCTTACTCGAGGCGAGAAGTAGTTTACCCCCTTTGGCGCCATCACTATGAAACACTTCACCGACGTTCAAATCCTGGATCAGATCGATGCCCTCCTCGCCGAGAACCCTGAGGAGAAAATCCTAGCCTTCGCCTGCAACTGGTGCTCCTATGCTGGCGCGGATTATGCGGGGGTTTCACGGCTTCAGTACCCTCCCACTGTGCGGCTCATCCGCACCATGTGCTCCGGTCGCGTGGACGAATCGTTCATCCGACGCGGTTTCGCCAAAGGGGCGCCCGTGATTCTCGTGAGCGGCTGCCACCTCGGTGAATGCCACTACATCAACGCCAACCACTCGACCGAAAAGCGGATACAGAGGGTGCTGAAGAAGATGGCCAAGCTCGGCATCCGACCCGAACGCCTCCAACTGGAGTGGATCAGCGCCGCTGAAGGCATCCGCTTCGCCGACACCATGCACCGCCTGGAAACCTTGCGCCAGGAAGTCACCCATCAGGAGATAGCAGAGACAATCGAGCTTCTCGCCAACGACAGCAAGACTGAGTAGGACCGGTCGGATTCTTGCGGACCCGGAGAATCTCTACGCTCGATTCCGGGGGAGATGATGTGATCCGGGGCGCCAGGGCGAGGCCCGGCTTCATTTCATCCCTTACTGGGAACTGCTTCGAACGTGGTTCCAGCCCACCAGGGGCATCTCGTATTTGAGGAAAACAGTCATGGAAAAAACGGTTAAGGATAGCTGCATCACCCTTGCGCACGTCATGATGCCTGAAGACGCAAATCCCGCCGGCAACGTTCACGGGGGAGTGGTCATGAAACAGATCGACACTGCGGCGGGGGTAGTTGCCGCGCGTCATGCCCGCTGCAATGTGGTCACCGCTTCCATCGAGAGGCTCGACTTCATTCATCCCGTCTACGTCGGCAACCTTCTCAGCCTGAAGGCCAGCCTGAATATGGTCGGGACCAGCTCCATGGAGATCGGAGTCCGCGCTGAGACGGAGGATCTTCTGACCGGAGAGGTGCGCCACACCGTTTCCGCATACCTGACCGTTGTCGCCCTGGACGCAAACGGTCGGCCGAAAAGAGTGCCGGGCCTCATCCTGGAATCAGAGGAAGAGAAGAGGCGCAATCGCGAGGCGTTACGCCGACGAGAGGTCAAACTGGCTGAGAGAGAAAGAGAGAGCGAGTCCCGGCGGAACCCCACCGGTTGTCGTTGACCACAGCTAGAGTGGAGCTGCGCCACCGCAGGTGTCCGCTTCGCCGACACCATGCACCACCCGGAAACCTTGAGCCGGGGAAGCCGGGGAATCACCTCTCAGAGAATAGCTGAAATCATCAACCTCTCGCAGAGGAGAGACATCATGGATACAGCCGAAAGGCTACGAAAGGTACTGGAGGAAGCGGGCCACAACTGCTACTTCGTTTTGTCCGGCAAGATGAAGACCGAAAAGATCGAGGGAGACAAGGTGAACTTGGATTTCGAGGGCGGAGCCATTCACAGCAATGACCTCGCAGCGCTCCACTGGGCCATTCTCGGGTGGTTGAGACAGCACACGGAGGATGGCCGGTTTCTGATTCTGGTAGAGCCGGTCAGGGAGTTGGTGCACGAGATGGATAGGAGGATACGAGAGGCGGCAGGAATGAAGCCGGAGAGTGACCGTTGAGTGTGGCGGCTTTCAGAATGGCCGGTGGCACAGATGGAAGCGAAAGTAGTCAAGTCCGGCAATACCCTCGAAGCCGCAGCGCGTGGCGCAGACTTCAACTCTGCATGCCTTTCACTCTTCTTGATGAGAATCCGGTGTAGCGAAGCAAAACCACTCGATGATTGCCCAACAGATATGGGGCTTACATGGATCAGAATCTGAAAGTGTTCTGCTCGACTGTTATAGCCATATTCCTGGAGGCTTCACCCTTCTTATTCTTAGGCTCACTTCTATCCGCCCTTGTCGAGCTCTATCTGCCTGAGGATAAGATCGCAAGACTCTTGCCGAAGGGAAAGCTATTGGGACTGGGTTACGGGTTATTCGCAGGCATGTTAATCCCTACCTGCGAGTGTGGAGTTGTTTCTATCGTGAAGCGATTCTTGAAGAAAGGCGTCCCGCCGCATGTTGCCATAACGTATATGCTTTCGGCTCCGGTCATCAATCCCTTGGTCCTCGCAGCCACCTACATCGCTTTCCAGGGCAATATCTGGATGGTCCTCGGTCGGGCGAGCCTGGTGGCCGGATGTGCGGCCTGTCTCGGATGGGCAATGTCGGGTATCAATCCGGCCCTGCTTCTTCGGCAGAGCGACAACGAGTCGCTATTCGATCATGCGCGTTCAGCCTGTGGTCATGCCGACAAACACAATGCGCCCCACCCCCGTCTCGGAACGGTCCGCGATTGCGGATGTTACTCTGAAGGGCGCGGACAATCCGCGCTGACCCAGGTTTTGCTACGTACCGCTTCGGAGTTCTTAGACATGGGGAAATACCTCATCTTGGGTGGCATCGTTGTGGGTAGTCTCAGGATTTCACTGCCCCAGGAGTTATTATTGGTTTTTCGGGAGAACGTGTTTCTATCGGTCGGAGCGATGATGCTTCTAGCCATTTTGGTATCGGTTTGTTCGGAAGCGGATGCCTTTGTAGCCGCTGCATTTTCGACCTTTCCGGCCGTAGCGCGACTTTCGTTTGTAGCAATCGGACCGATGGTCGATCTTAAGCTTGCCTTTATGTATGGTGCTTTCTTCAGAAAGCGTATTGTCCTTGCTCTCGTTGCCGTGCCTATCGCAATCGTGTATTTCTCATCAATTCTCTTAGGGATGCTAATCAGGTAATATCATGAAGAGGATCGGTGGAATTATAGAGGGACTGATCCTGCAAGCCGTAGGTGCCTATGCCGGCGCCTTGGTTTTTTTTGGGGATTATTGGCGTTTCTTGAACCCCAAGTTCAAGTGGCTGACAGGCGCAACCGCCGCCATGCTTCTCATCATAGGCACGGTATCCATCTTTAAGCCCAATAGGCGGTCCAGTCTCTCAAGGATTATTATCTTCCTCCTCTTCTTAAGAGTATTTACTGTCGGGGTTACCGGAAGCATCTCTTTTGCCAATTTCTTGTCGGGGTTCAGCGGCAAGGAACAAATCGAAGAGAAATCGCGCTTGATGTTGAATGGTCTTGAATACATTAAAATAAACCTTGTTGAGCTCTCTCTGCTTTGTGGGACACCGGAATCTGAAAAGACAGCCAACCGGTATGTGGTGAGGGGAATAGTCAGGCGGAACCAAGAGCTTGATAGCTTAGGGCAGTTTGCGCTCATGCGGATTTCGGTATTTTGCTGCCTCGCGGATGCCGTTGCGATGGGGTTTAGGGTCCAGTATGACCGACCGGACGAATTCGCTGACGGGCAATGGGTTGAAGTCTACGGGACCGTGAAGCGGTTGCCTCAGAAGCTTCCGGACCCACACCTGTACACACGAGGCATGCTTCTAACGATCTTATTCGATTTCCACCTCTTGGTACCAGATAAAGTTCTTCTGATAAGAGAGCCGGGGATCCCATTCATGTTCGATTTTAGGAAGGAAGAACCCTACGCATACTGAGTTCAAATGCTTGGTTCAGGAAACTCAACCCATGCCCGTGCCCGATCCCTTGAGGTTAGTTCCACCTTGACAGCAATAGTCGCATCGTTTAAGATTACACTAAAATCTAGTGAACTGCTATGGAATGCTCCGAGGGCGGGCAGGAATGAGCCTCAAAATGTGCCAGCTCAACTCCCAATAGAACGCAGGATCCGTTCTCTTGGGAGTTCACCAACCAACTCTGAGTCTATTGGGCAGGCTGTTCTTTAGGGTTGTATGGAGTTCGCAGGATAGCAACCCCTCCCGCGACGCCAGACCACGACTTCCGCTCCTCACTCCCACTCGTCTCCTTATCATCCCGGCCTCAATACTGGCCGTCTCGCGATATCAGTCCCCGAAGAAAGCGGATGCCGAGAGCTCGGAGAGACATCCCATTCCTAGTGCCACAATGGGGAGACGGTGGTACAGCCTCAGGTCGCTAAGCCAACCTCTAAACGCATTTCTTGAGAGGAGGTGTGGGTATGCAAGTAAGTCACGAGACCGTATTTAGACAAAAGAAACTGCCAAACGTGGGGCAAATAGTTCGGAGTAAGAAGTATGGCACTTTTTGGAGAGTCATGGAAAAAAGGGAAGTCTGGCAACACACCGCAGATGACCCGCAGACCGGGGAACCTCGCATGGTTCCGGCCATTTATCTTGCCTACTGGCGAGTCCAAAAAGGAGTGCTGCCCGGAATTGGAAGGATGTTGGGATATGCATATACTCTCCATGACAACACTTTTGAGGCGAACTGGGAGATAGTCTCGGAAACGCAGTAAAGCAATC
>Ga0187776_10001296_pt1 | contig 12430 bp, 13 predicted proteins | sample 0216_BV02_MP12_2_FD_132426 | JGI IMG/M metagenome (GOLD analysis project Ga0187776, IMG submission 132426) | Tropical peat soil microbial communities from peatlands in Department of Meta, Colombia - 0216_BV02_MP12_20_MG | ecosystem: Environmental > Terrestrial > Soil > Wetlands > Peat | place...
CCGGCTTCACCAGCGGCGCCAGCACGCGCTCCATGTCCTGCCGGTCGCGCCGCGCCACCTCCTCCCGCACCGCGTCGAGATCCCCGACGCTCTGCCCCCGCGCCACCAGCTCTTCCCGCCTCCGGCGGGCGCGCGTGTCGAGGTCGGCGTCGAGGTAGAACTTCACCTCGGCCTCCGGCCACACGACGCTGCCGGTGTCGCGCCCCTCCAGGATCGCGCCGCCGACCGCCGCGAGGTCCCGCTGCGCGGGCGTCATCTTATCTCTCACCGGGGCCAGCATCGTCAACTGCGACGTGAGCTGGCTGATCGCCGGGGTCCGGATCTCGCCGCTGACGTCCCGATCGTTCACCAGGACGTGTCCCCCCTCGAGCCGCACCGTGGTGGCCTCGAGGACCCGCCGGAGCGCGGGGCTGTCCTCGATGGGGACGCCCGACTCCCGCACCGCCCAGGCCAGTCCGCGGTAGAGCGCCCCGGTATCCACCAGCGTGAACCCGAGGCGCCTCGCGAGGGCCGCGGCGACCACCGACTTGCCGGCTCCGGCCGGGCCATCGATGGTGATGACGATGTCGCGCTCGCCGGCGCTGCGCCTCACCCTGCCGCCTCCCGCGTGCGGCGGATGCGGTCGAGCTCGCGCTCGACCGCGGTCGCGTCCTTCGTGTCGATCAGCCGCTCGAGCTCGTCGAGCGCGGCCCGGAACGCGGTCAGGGCCTCGCCGAGACCGGCGCGGTTCTCCTGGAAGATCTCACGCCACATCTGTGGATCGGACGCCGCGATCCGCGTGGTGTCCTTGAAGCCGCGCCCCGCGATCTCGAAGAAGCGCGGGTCCATCCGCACCACCGCGTCGACGAGCGCGTCGGCCACTAGATGCGGCAGGTGGCTGATCGCGGCGGTGGCCCGGTCGTGGGTCGCGGGATCCAGCGTCACCAGTCGCCCCCCGAGAGCCTCCCAGAATGCCCCGACCCGCTTGACCGCGTGCGAATCGGTGCGCTCGGTGGGGGTGAGGATCACGGTCGCGCCCCGGAAGAGGTCCGGGCGGGAGACCCCGTAGCCGCTCTGCTCCGAGCCGGCCATCGGATGGCTTCCCACGAAGGCGAGCGGGCGGCGGCGCGCGAGGCCCTCCGCGGTCTCGACGATGAACGCCTTCGTGCTGCCCACGTCGGTCAGCACTGCATCCGCCGGCAAGGCGTGCCACACGACCGGCAGCAGGGCGGCGAGGGTGGCGACCGGGGTCGCGAGCACGCAGAAGTCGACGCCGGCGACGCCGTCCTCGAGACGGGTGCTCACGTGGTCCACCACGCCGTCCCGCAGCGCCGGCTCGAGGCGCGCCCGGTCCCGTCCCACCGCCACGATCTCGTCGGCCAGGCCGTCGGCACGAGCCGCCTTCGCGATCGACCCGCCGAGGAGCCCGAGCCCGACGAGACCGAGACGCCGGATCACGCGCCCTTGGCTCCGGCGAGAACCTTCTTGAGCGCCTTCACGAACCGACGGTTCTCCTCCGGGGTGCCGACGGTCACCCGCACCGCGCTCTCCATCCCGAAGCTCGTCATCGGGCGTACGATGACGCCCTCCTTCAGGAGCCAGTGGAAGACCTCGCTCGCGCTCCGGCCCACGTCCACCAGGATGAAGTTCGCGCGCGAGGGGGCGAACCGCAGCCCCATCGCGGCGAACTCCTGGCTGAGGTACGCGCGACCGGCCTCGATCATGCGCAGGCACTCAGTGACGTGCGACTCGTCGTCGAGCGCGGCCAGCGCCGCCGCCTGGGCCACCGAGTTGACGTTGAAGGGCTGGCGGATGCGGTTCAGGAGCGCGACGCAGTTGGGGTCGGCGACCCCATACCCGACCCGCAGACCGGCGAGGCTCGCCGCCTTCGAGAAGGTGCGCAGCGAGGCCACCTTGCGGCCCTGCTTGAGGTACGCGAGCGAGTCCGGGAAATCGGGCCCCTGGGCGAACTCGATGTAGGCCTCGTCGAAGACCACGATGACCTTGTCGGGCACGCGGGCCATGAAGTGCTCGACCTCGTCCTTGGTGACGATGGTGGCGGTCGGATTGTTCGGGTTCGCGATGAAGACCATCTTGGTCATCGGCGTGATCGCCCGCGCCATCGCCTCCAGGTCGAGGCGCTGGTCCTTCAGGGTGACCACGACCCGGATCCCGCCCACCGCCTGCACGATCATCGGGTACACCACGAACGACGGATGCGGGATCACCGCCTCCTCGCCCGGTCGCAGGAAGGCCCGCACCATCAGCTCGATGAGATCGTTGGAGCCGTTGCCGAGGATGATGTGATCGGAGGTCAGCCCGTGGCGTCGGGCGACGGCCTGGCGCAGGTAGTAGCCGCTGCCGTCGGGATAGCGGTTGACATGGGCGAGCGCGGCCACCATCGCCTTCATCACCCGGTCGGACGGGGCCAGCGGGTTCTCGTTCGAGGCGAGCTTGATGACGTCGCTGATCCCGAGCTCGCGCTCGAGCTCCTCGATGGGCTTGCCCGGCTCGTAGGGCGCGATGCCGAGGATGTGATCGTTGGCGAGCGATTCCCAGGACACACTCATTCGGATCTCCTCAGGCGGCGGGATAGGAGCCGAGGATTTTCAAGAATTGACAGCGCTCCCGCACCTCGGCCAGCACGCTCCGCACGTTCTCGGTCTCGCGATGCCCCTCGAAGTCGAGGAAGTTCACGTATTCCCAGGGCCGCCGCTTCGTGGGTCGGGATTCGATCTTGGTCAGGTTGAGCCGGTTCGCCGCGAACGGCTGGAGGATGCTGTAGAGCACGCCCGGCTCGTTCTTCATGGAGAAGAGGATCGAGGTCTTGTCGCGTCCAGTGGGCGGCACCGGGCGGCGCCCGATCACCAGGAACCGTGTCGAGTTCGTCGCGTTGTCCTCGATGCGGCCTCTCAGGATCGGCACGCCGTACACCTGCGCGGCGATGTCGGAGGCGATGGCGGCCACGGTGGCGTCGTCGCGGGCGCGCTCCACCGCGGCCGCGGTGGACGGCGTCTCCTCGGTCAGCGCCTCCGGGAGGTGGGCGGCGAGCCAGGCTCGACACTGAGCGAGGCCCTGCGGGTGCGAGCACACCAGCTTGATCTCCGCGAGGTCACCGGCCCGCGAGATCAGATGCTGCGAGACGTCGAGCGTCATCTCGCCGGTGATCGTCACGTCGGAATCGATCAGCCGATCGAGCGTGACACTCACCGCTCCATCGGTCGAGTTCTCCACCGGCACCACGCCGAACTCGGCGCGGCCCCGCTCCACCTCGTCGAAGATCTCCGCGATCGTGCGCACCGGCCGGAGCTGCGCGGACGAGCCGAAGCGGCGAGTGGCAGCCTGGTGAGTGAAGGTGCCCGGCGGGCCCAGGTACGCGACCGGGAGCGGATGCTCGAGCGCGAGCGAGGCAGAGAGGATCTCCCGCCAGATGGCACGGATCGCGTCGGCGCCGAGCGGGCCCTCGGTGAGCGACACCAGGCGGTCGAGGACCTGTGCCTCGCGTTCGGGGATGAAGTACGGAAGACCCTGCTGCCTCTTGAGCTCGCCGATCTGGAGTGCGGCGGTTCCGCGCTGGTTGAGGAGTTTGAGGATCTCTTCGTCGAGGTTGTTGATCCTGGATCGCCAATCGTCCAGGTTCATCGGAGGCTCCTGAAGCACATCGGTCGCTTAACCTTGGGCAGTATAAGAGAAAGCTACCTCCCACGCAAGTTGTCAAGGGCGGCTCGCTCCGCGGTCGTGAGCGGGCGGTGCCGGCCCGGAGCCAGGTCGCCGAGCCGCAGCGGTCCGAACTGCACTCGCTTGAGTCGGCGGACCGGATGCCCCAGCGCCTTGCAGTAGCGCTTCACCTCGCGATAGCGCCCCTCCGCGAACGTGACGCTCAGCCACGTGGAGCGCGGGCCTCCGGACAGACGCGTGACGTGTGACGGCACGGCGGGACCGTCGTCGAGGACGACCCCGCGCCGCCAGCGCGGCAGGTCGGTCTCCGGCACCCGGCCCTCGACCTCCACTTCGTAGACCCGCGGGATCTCGTAGCGCGGGTGCAGGAGGCGGTTCGCAAGCTCGCCGTCGTTGGTCAGGAGCAGGAGCCCCTCGGTGTCGAAGTCGAGCCGACCGACCGGATAGAGCGCGCGCGCGTCGGGCGGAAGGAGGTCCAGCACCACCGGGCGGCCCGACGGATCGCGGCGCGTCGTGACGTATCCGCGTGGCTTGTGGAGCAGCACGTGCTGGAGCGGGGCGCGTGCCGGCAGCGGCCGACCGTCCACCGCGATGCGATCGGTCTCGGGATCGGCCTGTGCGCCCGGCTCGAGCCGGGCGACCCCGTTGACGGTGACGCGCCCCTCCGCGAGCAGCTGCTCAGCTGCTCGCCGTGACGCGATCCCCGCCCGAGCCAGGATCTTGCTCAGACGGATCGGCGGCAGCGGCGGTCTCTCCTTGCCCGGCGCCGGGCTCCGCGGCCTGCTCGGCGGCGGGATCCGCGAGCTGCGCCGCGGCGGCCTCGGCCAGCTCGGGCACCACCAGCTCGCCCTCCACCTTGGGCAGGTCGCCCAGGTCCCGCAGCCCGAAGGCCACCAGGAACTCGCGGGTCGTCTCGTAGAGGAACGGGCGGCCGGGCGAGTCCTTGCGGCCCGCGATCCGGATCATGCGCCGCTCGAGCAGGTTGTCGAGCACCGCCTCGGAGTTGACGCCGCGGATCGCGTCGACCTCGGGGCGCGACACCGGCTGGCGATACCCGATGATCGCGAGGGTCTCGAGCGAGGGACGGGATAGACGCGAGCGAGTCCGGCTGCGCGCGAGCTTGACCAGCCACGGCGCGATCTCCGGCCGCGTGACGAGACGGAAGCCGCCCGCCACCTCCACGACCTGCAGGGCGCGACCCTCGGCGTCGAGCCGGGCGCGCAGGCCCTCGACCAGCTCGCGGGCCGCCGCGGCAGACTCCAGATCCAGCACTTCCTGGATCCGATCGGCCTCCACCGGCGTGTCCGAGGCGAACAGGAGCGCTTCCACCACGTCGATGGGCTCAGGCATTCGGGAACTCTCCCGGTTCACGCTGGGGTTCGTCCACGGGGTCGGCGTGCGCGACGGGCTCGCGCACGCTCACGGCATGACGCTCGATGACGATCTCGCCGAAGAGCTCGGCCTGCCGCGCGCGAGCCTGCCCGAGCCGCACGAGCTCGAGCAGGGCCAGCAGCGTCACCACCCACTCGGCGCGGAGGCGCTCGGCGCCGGCCACCGAGGAGAAGAGCAGCGACCACGTGCTCCGGAGCAGATCCAGGATCTCGCTCATGCGCTCGAGGACCGACAGGGGATTGGCCTCGACCTGTCGGGGCACCCGTCGCTTCTGGTCCTCGATCAGTCGCTGCATCGCGCGCTGAAGCAGGTGAACCGAGAGATCCTCGAGCGGGATGTCCTCGGGAGGCGGCAGCTCGGCAGTGGTCCGTCCGAAGATGAGCGCCTGCTCCGACTCCCGCTCGGCGAGCCACGCGCCGAGCGCCTTGACCCGCGCGTACTCGCGCAGGCGGTCCTCCAGCTCGCGCTTGAGCAGCTCCCCTTCCTCGTCCAGTGCCTCCTCGACGTCGTCGGGGTTCGCCGGCAGCAGGATCTTCGACTTCAGGTAGATCAGCGTCGCCGCCATGACCATGAACGAGCCGGCGGTCTCGAGATCCTGGAAGCGCACCGCTTCGAGGTGGCTCAGGTACTGGTCGGTGATCGTGCGCAGCGCGAGCCGCGAGAGGTCCATCTCGTTGGTCCGGCAGAGATGGAGCAGCAGATCCAGCGGCCCGACGAACGACTCGACCCGAACCGTCAGCCCTGCGGAGTCCGGGACTGCTCCCTGTGTGGCGGCTTCCGGGACGGTCATGGCTCGAGCTGCACCGCCTCGCGGACCTCGGTCATGGTCTCGACCGCGATCCGGCGGGCACGCCTAGAGCCCTCACGGAGGATCTCCACGATCTCGGTCGGCTTCTCCGCGAACCGCTGGCGCCGCTCCCGGATCTCGGCGAGGGGCGGGAGCATGTGCTCGAGCAGCACCGCCTTGCAGTCGAGGCAGCCGATGGCCGCGGTCCGGCACCCCCGTGCACACTCCTCGCGTGGCGCTTCCGGGGTGAAGATCCGGTGCAGATCGAAGACCGGGCAGATGTCGGGATTCCCAGGGTCGGAGCGACGCTTACGGGCCGGGTCGGTGACCATCGGCTTGATCTTCGCGGTGATCTCCTCCGAGGTGTCGGACAGGTAGATCGCGTTGCCGTATGACTTCGACATCTTCCGCCCATCGGTGCCCGGCACCCTGGGGATCCGGGTGAGCCGGGCCTGCGGCTCCGGGAACACCGGCTTCCAGGTGTTGTTGAAGCGCCGCGCGACCTCCCGCGTCAGCTCGATGTGCGGGACCTGGTCGGCGCCTACCGGTACCCACTGCGCCTTGTACATCAGGATGTCCGCGGACTGCAGGAGCGGATAGCCGAGCAGGCCGTAGGACGGCGACTCGAGCCCGAGCTGCTCCACCATCTCCTTGTAGGTCGGCACCCGCTCCAGCCAGCCGACCGGCGTGGCCATCGAGAACAGCAGGTGCAGCTCGGCGTGCTCCGGCACCAGCGACTGGATGAAGAGCGTCGAGCGCTCGGGGTCGAGCCCCGCGCCCAGCCAGTCGGCGCCCATCTCGATGGTGTCCGCGGGCACCTCGGCGGTCCCGCCGGGATTGGTGGTGAGAACGTGCCAGTTCGCCACGAAGTAGAAGCACTCGAACTCGTCCTGGAGCTTGACCCAGTTCTCGAGTGCTCCCAGATGGTTGCCGAGATGCAGCTGGCCCGTCGGCCGCATCCCCGACAGCACACGATCCCGTGGTCCCGTCATGACCGCTGATCACTCCCTCTGGACTTCCGTCCTCTCTGCGTCTCCCACACCTTCGCCATCCGGAGGAAGACGTACTCCGCGTAGAGCACCGCGAGCACGAACCCCCGCCAGCCGTCCAGGAAGCCCCGATGAACAATGTACATGGAAAGGAACCGGCCGAGGGGACGAGTCACGAGGCTCAGGGGGCCGGCTCCCTTTCCGCGACGGATCCAGTCCTGGGCCGACAGGGTCGAGTATCGGTTGGAGCGCCGCACGAAGTCTTCCAGATCCCGGTAGGAGTGGTGCAGGAGCGGGTCCTGGAGGGTCTCCACCCGTCCCGAGACGGTCACCGACTCGTGCACCGCGTTCTCGACGAACCGGCCCGCGGTCCGGCGGAAGAGGCGAAGCTGATAGTCCGGGTACAGCCCACCGTGGCGGACCCACCGTCCCCAGAAGATGTTGCGTCGCGGGATCGAGTAGCCGTCCGCCGGGCCATCGTTCTTGACGATGGTCCGGAGGCGGTCGCGCAGCTCGGGCGTCACCCGCTCATCGGCGTCGAGCGAGAGGATCCAGTCGCCCGTCGCTTGATCGATCGCGAAGTTCTTCTGGTTGGCGAACCCGGGCCACGCACGCACCGAGACGCGATCGGTGAACTCGCGGGCGATCTGCACCGTCTTGTCCACCGACTCCGCGTCGACGACCACGATCTCGTCGGCCCAGGCCACGCTCTCGAGGCACCCGCGCAGACGCTCCTCCTCGTTCCAGGCGATCACGGTCACGCTGAGCCGGGTCACGGCGCCGACACCCGGGGAGCCAGCAGCTCCAGTGCGGTGCGGAACGCCTGCTGTGGATCGAGACCCGCCATCGTCCCGTCCGGGCTCTGGACACCTCGACCGTGGGGGCCATACGGCCCGTTGCGCTCGGCCCGCGTCGGGCCGAACAGGCCGAGGCTCGGGGTGCCGAGAGCCGCGGCCAGGTGCAGCGGGCCGGTGTCGCTGGCCACCATGAGGGCGGCGCGCCGAAGGAGCGCCGCGAGCTCGTGGAGATCGGTCGGCGGCGCCAGGATCGCCCGGGACTCGAGACCGTCGCGGATCTGGCGCGCCATGTGGACCTCGTCAGGACCCCACAGGAGCAGGAGGCGGACGCCCGGCTCCTGGGCGAGACGGTTGCCGAGGCGCTGGAAGTGCTCGACCGGCCAGAGCTTGTCGGCGCGGCCGGCGCCCGGGTTGATCGTCACCAGCAGGTCTTGGCGCTTCACCCCCTGCTCGCCGAGGAAGTCGTCCATCCGACGCGCGGCGGCCGGCGGGATCGGCACGTGGAAGCGCGCGGGCCCGGGCTCGAGCCCCAGGGGCGCGAGCAGGGACAGGTACTGGTCGACGACGTGCACCGCGGCGGCGGGAGGTCGTACGCGTCGGTTCGTGAACAGGCAGTTCAGGCGCTCGCGACAGTGGTCGGCGCTGAAGCCGATGCGCAGCGGTGCACCGGCGTAGGCGGTGAGCAGCCCGCTCTTCATCAGCCCCTGCAGGTCGAGGGCCACGTCGAGGCGAGCGGAGCGGATGCGACGGCGCAGGCGGCGCACCTTGCCGAGCACCTCGCGGGCTCCCGCGGGCCGCCAGATCAGACGGCGCCACAGGCGAGTGTCGACGGGGACCACGACGTCGAGATCGGGATGGTCCTTCAGCAGCGCGTACTCTCGAGCCTCCACGATCCAGGTGAGCCACGCACCCGGCAGCCCCCGCCGGAGCGCCGCCGCGACCGGCAAGGCGTGGATGACATCGCCGAGCGACGAGAGCTTGATGATGGCGATGTTCCGCTGCACGGTCATCATCGCCTGGCGGGTGCCCGACACGGCTCCGGCACTCCGCTCGGGCGCGCTCATCGTGGCCTCTCCGGGAAGCGGTCGAGGATGGTCGCGATGAGGTCCTTGGTGGAGTGCGTCTTCGGGTCGCCCGCGATCGCCACGGTGGCGCCGACGGCCGCGGCGGTCGCCCGCTCCGGGACGCTCTGCTCGGTGTAGTCGGTGCCCTTCGCGTGCACGTCCGGGCGCAGGCGGGCGATCAGGGTGTCGGCGCTGTCCTCCTCGAAGATCACTACCGCGTCGACCCCGCTCACCGCCGCGACCAGCTCCGCCCGCTCGGCCTCCGGCATCACCGGTCGGCCGGCGCCCTTGAGTCGTCGAACCGAGGCGTCGGAGTTCAACCCGACCACGAGCGCGTCGCCCAGGGCCCGCGCTGCGTGCAGGTAACGCACGTGGCCCACGTGCAGCAGGTCGAAGCAACCGTTGGCCAGCACCACGCGCTTGCCCTGCGTGCGCCAGAGCGAGGCGAGCCGGCCGGCCTCCTCAATGCTGAGGACGTCCGCCATCGCTCGCCAGCGCGGCCAGCAGCTCCGCCACCGACACGGTGGCCGTCCCGCGCTTCATGACCACGACACCCCCGGCCACGTTGGCGAGCCAGGCCGCCTCTCCCGGGGTGGTCCGTGCCGCCAGCGCGACCGTGAAGGTGCTGATCACGGTGTCCCCGGCTCCGGTGACGTCGGCGATCTCGTCGCTGCCGTGGATGGGCATGAACGTGACCGGCCCCTCCCGCTCGAAGAGGGCCATGCCGCGGCTGCCGCGGGTGAGCAGGAGGAGCCGCGCGTCGAGCCGGTCGAGCACCATCCGCCCCGCCTTCTCCACGGCGGGCTCGTCGGAGAGCTCGGTGCCGGCCAGCGCCTCGACCTCGGGCTCGTTGGGAGTGACCGCGGTGGCGCCCTTGAAGCGGGGCAGCTCGTACCGGCTGTCCACCGTGACAGGTGCCTGACGCGCCTTCGCGGTCTCGAGCACCGCCTCGTAGAGGCGGGGGGTCACCGTGCCGTAGCCGTAGTCGGATACCAGGAAGGCGTCTGCGGCGGCACCCAGCGTGCGAACGTGCTCGATGAGGCGACTCTCGGTCGGGCCGCCGATGGTGGGATCGGGCTCGCGGTCCAGGCGGACGACTTGCTGCCGCGTGGACTGGTAGCCGCCGGCCATGATGCGAGTCTTCACCGGCGTCGGCCTTCCGGACTCGCGCGAGATGCCGTCGGCGCTCATGCCTGCGCTGCGGAAGAGCGCCTGGACCTCGTCGCCGGCACCGTCCTGCCCGAGCAGACCCACCGGGAGCACGGTCGCGCCGAGCGCGTGGACGTTGTGCGCGGCATTCGCGGCGCCGCCCAGTCGCACCTCGCGCTCGGTGAATCGCAGGATCAGCACGGGCGCCTCGCGCGAGATGCGCGCCGGCTTGCCATAGAGGTACTCGTCGGCGATCAGGTCGCCGACCACCACCACGCGTCGGCCCGGCATCCGGCCGAGGGCCTCCCGGAGCCGCTTGATCGGAAACATGTCAGCGCCTCGGGCCCATGCGGCCGAGCGCCCACTCGACGGCATCGAGCAGATCCTCGGCGACGTGATCCGGCTTCGCGGTGTGGCGGTGGCGCTGGTATTCCCATTCACCGCGTCCGTAGCCCGTGAGCACGAGCACGCCGGCGGTGCCGGCGGCGTGTCCTGCCGCGACGTCCGAGAACTTGTCACCCACCATGACCGAGGCGGCGAGATCGAGCCCGAGCTCCGCGGCGGCCCGCGTGAGGAGTCCCGGACGCGGTTTGCGGCAGTCGCAGTCGGCGCGGTAGGGCGGCTTGCCTTCCCGCGGATGGTGCATGCACACGTAGACACCATCCAGCCGCGCGTCGGCCGCTTCCAGGTCGCGCCGGAGCCGGGCATTGGCCTCGTGCAGGATCTCCTCCGGGAAGTACCCGCGGGCCACCCCTGCCTGGTTCGTGACCATCACCGCGGCGACCCCGGCTTGATTGAGACGCCGCACCGCGGCCGCGGTGCGCGGGAGCAGCCGGATCCGGCTGGGATGGTTGACGTAACCGACCTCTTCGGTGAGACAGCCATCCCGATCCATGAACACGGCAGGCCTCGGGACTTCACTCGCGGCTGGCATTGCTCCGGAGTGTAATGCCGCCATCCCGAATGATCAATGAAAATCGGTAGTTTGGACCGCCTCTCGGGGCGGATCGGCGGGTCAGCTCCGCAGCAGGCGGTATATGTCCGTGAACCCCTGCGCCTGGGCGGCGTACGTGAAGGCCTCCACGGTCGGCCTCGCACGCTGTGCCCACCCCTCGGGAGGCACTTCGTGGAGCGCGGCCAGCCCCTCGGCTATCAGCGCAGTCTCCGGTCGGGCGACGACCCACCCGGTTCGGCCCTGCTGGATGACCTCCGACCCACCGGCGGCGGCGCTGCTGAGCACGGGCAGGCCGGACGCCAGGGCCTCGAGGTGCACGTTGCCGAACGGCTCGTACAGGGCGGGTAGCGCCACGACGTCCGCCGCCGCGTACAGCCTCTCCACCGCCGGCTGCGGCCCGGTCCAGATCACGTGCTCGTCGATGCCGAGATCGGCAGCCTGGCCCTCGTAGCGCCGGGTGTTCCCCTTGCCGGCCACGACCAGCCGGCTCTCACCCGCGAGGTGCGCAAACGCGGACAGGAGCGGGCCGAGCCCCTTTCGCTCGAAGCCAGATCCGACGAACAGCACCGTCCACGCTGCGGCCGGGATGCCCAAGGCCGCCCGCGTGTGCGCCCGGTGGCGGGCGCGGTTGTCCGGATGGAAGCGCTCGAGATCGACGCCGTTGTAGACGACCGAGAGGCGCGTCGGGTCGGTCTGGTAGCGCCGCTGGATCTCGGCGCGATCGCGCGCCGAGATCGCGACGACGTGTCGCGCGGCGCGCAGTCGGAAGATCCGCCCCTCGAGGGCACAGACCAGCCGATGGTACGGGTCGAGGAGGACGCGGCGCCCCATCGCCTCCAGATACGCGCGATGCGATCCCTCGCCGGCGCGGTAGAGATCCTGCGTGAGGCCGCGCTCGTGACTCTGCACGATGTCGTAGCCACGCCCGGCGGTGACGTGGCGGGCGGCGAGCGCGAACGAGAGCAGGCGCAGGACCGACGGATGGCGTAGCACCGGTACGCGTCGCACCGGGACTCCCGGGATGTCCGGCTGCCGTCGGGTACTGATCAGCTCGACAGTGTGCCCGGCGCCGAGCAGCCCGCGCAGCAGGCCCGCGGTCGCGGTCTCGACGCCGCCGTGGAAGGAGAAGGGGCGACAGATCAGCGCGACCTTCATCGTCGCGCGCGCACGCGCTCGACCAGCGGGAACAGCACGCGTCGGGCCGCCTCGAAGCTGTAGCGCTCGACGGCACGGCGCCTCGCGGCGGCCCCGAGGGCGCGGGCCTCGTCGGCGTGATCCAGCAGGTGGCCGATCGCGGCCCCGAGAGCGCCCACGTCGCCCGGCTCGACGACGATCCCGCAGCCCTCGAGGACCTCCGGGATCATCGACACGCGCGTGGAGACCACCGGTCGACCGAGCGCCATCGCGTCGAAGAGCTTGGCCGGCACCTGCCCGCGGGTGTCGGTACTCTCGCGCTGCGGCACCACCACCACATCGGCCGCCGCGAGGTAGGCCGGCACCTGGGCGATCGGCACACGGCGCACCAGCCGGATCGCGCCGCCGCGATCGGCCAGCGCACGGCCCGCGTCGGAGTCCGGATCCATCCCGACGAGGGCCAGCGTGACGTCCGGTCGGTGGAGCAGGCCGACCGCGGCGACGAG
>Ga0187776_10001297_pt1 | contig 12423 bp, 8 predicted proteins | sample 0216_BV02_MP12_2_FD_132426 | JGI IMG/M metagenome (GOLD analysis project Ga0187776, IMG submission 132426) | Tropical peat soil microbial communities from peatlands in Department of Meta, Colombia - 0216_BV02_MP12_20_MG | ecosystem: Environmental > Terrestrial > Soil > Wetlands > Peat | place...
ACGCTGGCGATCGGGGTGACATTGCCGAGCGCCGAGAGCCGCACAGGCATGGTCTTGCGCTCGGCGGTCGCCGTTTCGACGGGAACCGTGCGCACCTGCGAGCGGGCGGCAGCGCCTTCGGTCGTCCAGAAGCCGCGCACCACAAATACGGCAATGCCGATCAGGACGAGCGCCGCTCCCCCAATGAGCAAATTTCGCTTGTTCATCGGCAATTTCAGGTCCGGACTCATGTCAGACTGCCCGGACGCTCCCTAAATCCGCGGAAAGGCTTGTTTCTCCACCCGTTTGGGGACCGCGTTAGCGGCTTTCCTAGCATATAAACGTTTACCAGTGCATATACCTGCGCTTGCAGCTAAACACGGTGAATACAGCATTATTCGCCCGTCCGGACGCCGAACCCCATGCGAATTGCCACCTGGAACGTCAATTCCATTCGTCAGCGTATGGACAACCTGCAGGCATGGCTGAAAGAACGGCAACCGGACATTGTCTGTCTGCAGGAAATCAAATGCACAGACGAGGCCTTCCCCCGCGAGCCGCTGGAGGCGCTCGGCTACAACGTAGCGGTGCATGGCCAGAAGACATTCAACGGCGTCGCACTACTCTCCAAACTGCCCTTCGACGAGGTCGCTCCAGGCCTCATTGGCGATGACGCCGATGTCCAGGCGCGCTTTCTCGAGGCCATCGTTTCCACCAAAACCGGCGCGCTGCGCGTAGTCAGCCTCTATCTGCCCAATGGCAATCCGCCTGAAACCGAGAAATACACATACAAACTCAACTGGATGAATCGCCTTATTAATTTCTCACATGAACGACTTAAACTAGAAGAACCAATGCTTTTGGCCGGTGACTACAACGTCATCCCCACCGCCGACGATGTCCGCAATCCGGAAAACTGGCTCAAGGACGCGTTGTTTCTCCCCCAGACGCGCGAGAAATTCCGCGCTCTCATCAATCTCGGTCTGACCGACGCAATACGCGCGGTGAGCGACGCTCCCGATCTCTATACCTTCTGGGACTACCAGGCCGGTTGCTGGGACCGGGATTACGGCCTGCGCATTGACCACCTGCTGTTGTCCCCGCAGGCCGCGGACAGGTTGATCGATGCTGGCATCGACCGCTACGTCCGCGGCTGGGACAAACCATCCGATCACGTACCCGTCTACGTCGATCTGGATATTGCAGAGCGGTAGCCCTCATTCGTCATGGCCGGGTATGTCGCGGCCATCCCGCTTATAGACGCAATGCCTTCTAAACGAGATCGCCGGGACAAGCCCGGCGATGACAAGACTGCCTAGCGCAAAACGAAGAATTACTCGCGCCGGTTTTCCAACCAGCGGCGGAGATAGACGGCGGCGACCGCGCGCTCGTCCTCGCTGGCTTGCTTCATCGCGGTATCATAAAGCTTCGTGATCCACGCCTGGTCGGCGCGCGCGCTGTCCTTGGCAAGCGCAAGCCACATCAGGCCGCGCGCCGCCTGGCGCGGCACGTGGTCGCCCTCGAACAACATGGCGCCAAGCATGGCCTGCGCCTCGCACTGTCCCTTCTGCGCCGACAGCCCAAACCAGCGGGCGGCCTGACGCGGATCGTGCGGCGCGCCGGTGCCGTTGAGATAGAGCCGCGCCAGATAATATTGCGCATCGGGATCGCGGAAATACGAAGCCGCGTAGGCGAACATCTCGCGCGCGCGAGCCGGATCCGGTTTCACGTCGGTCTTCGGAATGCCCTCGAGATAATAGTGACCGAGCGCAACGAAAGCGTTGGCGACAAAGCGTGCCTGCGGCGTGTCGGGATTGTCGTCGGCGTGGCTGTCGGCGATGCGGCGGAAATATTCGAATGCCTTGAGATCATTCTGCGCGACACCGTCGCCTTCGGCATACATGCGGCCGAGCTTCCACTGCGCCAGCGCATGACCTTTCTCAGCGGCGTATTCGAGCGAGTTAACCGCCTTGACGGTATCACCGGCCTTGAGCCAGTGCGCGCCGGAGCGGAACGCCTCAACCGGCGTCATGGGCGGTGGACCCACGCTGCCATCGGTCTTGCTGCCGTCGAGCGCAAACACGGGCGGCACGGCGATGAGGCCGGCGCCGATCAGCAATACGCGCAGCAGGTTCTCAGCTGTCCGCATAGCACTCTTTCTCGGCCGCCCCGCCGGGATGGGTCACCGCGCCGTTGACGGCCGGTCCCACCTGCTGGGCGTATTTCCACAAATAGCCAGATCCGAATTCGGCTTCGCGCGCCTTCCACTGGCTCTTGCGCTTGGCCAGTTCATTGGCGGAAAGCTTGACGTTCAGCGTGCCGTTCTCGGCATCGAGCTCGATAATGTCACCGTCGCGGATGAGCGCGATCGGCCCTCCAAGCGCAGCTTCCGGACCGACGTGGCCAACGCAGAAACCGCGCGTTGCGCCTGAGAAACGCCCATCAGTGATCAGTGCAACCTTGCTGCCCATTCCCTGGCCGTACAACGCAGCCGTGGTCGACAGCATTTCACGCATACCAGGGCCTCCACGAGGTCCCTCGTAGCGGATCACCAGGACTTCACCTTCTTTGTATTTGCGGTTCTTCACCGCCTCGAAGCAGGCTTCTTCACCATCGAAGCAACGCGCCGGGCCACTGAATTTGAGGCCGGACATGCCGGCGACCTTCACGATCGCGCCTTCGGGTGCGAGGTTACCTTTGAGACCCACCACGCCGCCGGTCGGCAGCAGCGGCTTGTCGGCCGGTCGCACTACGTCCTGATCGGGGTTCCATTTCACGTTTTTCAGATTTTCGGCAATCGTGCGACCGGTCACTGTCAAGCAATCGCCGTGCAGGAACCCGTGGTCGAGCAGTGTCTTCATCAAAAGCGGCACGCCACCAGCTTCAAACATGTCCTTGGCGACATAGCGGCCACCCGGTTTCAAATCTGCGACATAAGGAGTCTTTTTGAAGACTTCCGCGACGTCGAACAGTGTGAAGGGGATACCGCACTCGTTGGCGATCGCCGGCAAATGCAGCGCCGCGTTGGTTGAACCGCCGGTTGCGGCGACAACGGCCGCCGCATTTTCCAGCGCCTTGCGTGTAACGATATCGCGCGGGCGAATGTTTTTGACGATCAGATCCATGATCATCTCGCCTGCGAGCATGCAGAACTTGTCGCGGATCTCGTACGGCGCAGGCGCGCCGGCCGAGTAAGGCAGCGCGAGGCCAATGGCTTCCGACACCGTCGCCATGGTGTTGGCGGTAAATTGTGCGCCGCACGCACCGGCCGACGGACATGCATTCTGTTCGAGAACGTCGAGCTCCTCGTCCGACATCTGCCCGACGGAATGCTTGCCGACCGCCTCGTAGACATCCTGTATGGTGACTTCCTTGCCCTTGAACGTGCCGGGCAGGATAGAACCGCCATAGATGTAGATCGACGGCACATTGAGGCGGCACATCGCCATCATCATGCCGGGTTGCGACTTGTCGCAGCCAGCAATTCCGATCAAGGCGTCATAGGCGTGGCCGCGGATGGTGAGTTCGATGCTGTCGGCAATGACCTCGCGCGACGGCAGCGAGGATTTCATGCCAGCATGCCCCATCGCGATACCGTCAGTCACGGTGATGGTGCAAAACTCGCGGGGCGTGGCACCGCAGGCGGCAACGCCCTTCTTCGCCGCCTGTGCCTGGCGCATGAGCGCGATATTGCAAGGCGCCGCCTCGTTCCAGCAGGTCGCGACCCCGACGAAAGGCTGGTGAATCTGTTCGGGCGTCAGACCCATGGCGTAGTAGAAGGCACGATGCGGTGCGCGCGCCGGGCCTTCAGTGGCATGTCGGCTCGGCAGTCTCGACTTCAAACTCGTCTTGGCGTCCATAGCCTTTTGTCGCCCTCGCCCCCGGCACCGCTGCCGGGTCGACCCAGCCGGCTTTGGAAGGCGATCACCCGGCTTGGCGAGCATCGATGTGGTGAAAGGGTATGGCCAAATCGCGGCGCGAGGCCGGTCGATCGGGCGGTATGCTTAAATGTTCCAATAGTGTTGCAAAGCGGATACAGCCTTACAGGCCAGGCTTTTGGGCCTTTTTCGCGGAAAACAAGACAGCTTGGACGGTGGGGCCCTTGGGTCGTTAGCCACAGTGATACACAAGGCGCCCATGCCCGCGCCCCCTCGCCTCAGCCGCGCGTTTTTCGACCGCTCCGTACATGACGTCGCACCGCAGTTGATCGGCGCAACACTGCTGGTCAACGGCGTTGGCGGGGTCATCGTCGAGGTCGAGGCCTATCACCACACCGACCCGGCCGCACACAGTTACGGTGGGCGTACCGACCGCAACGCCGTCATGTTCGGCCCGCCCGGCTATGCCTATGTTTACCGCTCCTACGGGATCCACTGGTGTCTCAATTTCGTCTGCGAGGAAGAGGGCAGCGCCAGCGCGGCGCTGATCCGCGCCCTCGAGCCGACGCGCGGACTGCCGATCATGCGTCGGCGGCGCCAGCTGAGCGATGTGCATGATCTCTGTTCCGGACCGGGCAAGCTGTGCGAGGCGCTCGGCGTCACACGCAAGTATAACGGCCAGCGGCTCGACCGCGCCCCGTTTGAGCTGCGCGCGCGCCGTGGAATACCGGAGATCGTCGCAGGCGTGCGCATTGGCATCACCAAGGCCGCGGAGAAACCGTGGCGCTACGGCCTGAAGGGTTCGCCGTTTCTCAGCAAACCGTTTCGTTGAGCACGCGCTGGCCATGTTTCCTCATGGTGAGAAGCGCCGCGACGCGGCGCGTGTCGAACCATGAGAGAGCGCTATCCTTCGAGACGCGGCCTGCGGCCGCTCCTCAGGATGAGGTGATTACTACTTTCGCTCTGACAGTGAGCTCACTAGTACGAAATAACAAACTCGCATCCCGCCGCGGTCGGGAACTGTCGCATGATGCGGGCGCCCGCCAACTCGAACTCGAGCGTGGCCGCGGCGTCGTGACAGCAGAGATAGGCATGCTTGCCGTCGCCGGCAAAGCCAAACCCCATGGGCGCTTTTGGGGTGGCAAAACCGCCGATCTGCTTCAGCGTCGGGGCATCATACACCGCGGCGAAGTTGTCGACATGCGATGATGCACAGACGTAGCGTCCGTCCGGCGACACCCGCACCCGGCGGAGCTGATTGGCCTCGCCCGGCGCGCCCTCGATTGCAATCGTTTTGCGATGAGCGTGCGTGCGGGTGTCGAACACGTGCACAATGCCTTTCTGGCGCGCGCAGACAAAAAGCGTCGCTCCGTCAGGAGAAACGGCGATACCCTCCGCGCCATACGGAATGGCAATCGTGCCGAGCATCTTGCGCGCGGCGGTATCGAGCACCGCGACCCCGTCTTTAGTCTTGAACGAGGCGAACAACTTTCTAGTGGTGTGGCTGATTGCGATCCAGTGCGGCGAGCCGCCGACCTCGATGCGATCGACTTTTCCCGAAGCGGGATCAATGGCGAGAACCGCATTGCCGAGTTCGGCCGTGGACCACAGTGTCCGCGCGGCATCCATCATCAGGGAATGTGGCGCCAGATTGGCCCCGACATCGATGGTGCGATCGAGCGACTTCGTGGCAAGATCGATTACTGCGATGCGCCGGTCGGGATCTTTGTTTTTTCCGAAAATGCCGCCGCCGTAGACCGAACCATAGATCTTGGCGCCGTCCGGCGAGCGGATCAGCTCATGGGTCGAGGCCGGCATGTCGAGATCGGCAATGTGCGCGAGTGTTTCGGCGTCGAACCACTGAATTTTGTTTGCAGTTTTGGCGGTGAGGATGAGCGTCTTGCCGCCCGGACGATTGTTGGGATCGATGATCATCGATGCGTCGTCCTTTCTCGGCCTCATGGTGAGGAGCTGCTCCCATCCTTCGAGGCGCGGCCACACAAGTCGGCTTTAGCCAATTTGTGTATTTCAAATTGCCGATGTCGGGTAAACCCGACATCGGTGGCCGCTCCTCAGGATGAGGCCGGAAATAGAATTACTCCGCCCCCTTCAACCGCTCCAGCGCCTCGGCGATCCTGGCCTTGCGCCCGACCGCTTCCTCGCGCTTTTCCTTTTCTTCTTCCACAACCTCTTCCGGCGCACGCGCGACAAAGTTCGCGTTGCCAAGCTTGGCATCGACACGCGCAATGTCGGCATCAGCCTTTTGCATTTCCTTCCCAAGGCGCGCCCGCTCGGCGGCAAGGTCGATCACGCCTTTGAGCGGAAGCGCTGCCACCTCGCCGCGCACGACGAGCTGCACCGAACCTTGCGGCACAGCGCCGGCGGACGAGATTTCAGACACGCGCGCGAGGCGCTTAATGAATTCTTCCCAGCGTTCGGCTCGCGCCTTGCTCGCGGTGGAAACTCCCGCCAGCACCAGCGGTATCGACGCGGTGATATTCATCTCGGCGCGCACCGAGCGAATTGCGCTGACGAGATCGATCACCCACCCGATTTCGCCCTCGGCTTTGTCGTCAGTAAGATCCGTGAGCGAAGGCCAGGACGAAAGGGCGAGCAATGTGTTGTGTTTACCGGTCACAGCCCACAGTTCCTCGGTAACGAAGGGCATGAACGGGTGAAGCAGCTTCAGGATTTCATCGCGCGTCCAAGCGACCATCGCCTGCGTTTCAGATTTGGCCGCGCCGTCCCGCCCGGTCAGCAGCGGTTTCGCCAGCTCCAGGTACCAGTCGCAATAGATATTCCAGACGAAACGGTAGATCGCTGCCGCTGCGTCGTTGAAGCGGTAGGCCTCGATCGCCGCGCTGACTTCGCCCGCCGCCTTTGCGGTTTCATGCGCGATCCAACGATTGAGCGTCTCCTTGGTCGACTTTGGATCGAAACCTTTCACCGATGCGCAGCCGTTCATCTCGGCAAAGCGGGCGGCGTTCCACAGCTTGGTCGCGAAGTTGCGGTAGCCCTCGACGCGCTGGGTGGAAAGCTTGATGTCGCGCCCCTGAGCTGCCATCGCGGCAAGTGTGAAACGCAAGGCATCGGCGCCATACTCGTCGATCAATGCCAACGGATCGATGATATTACCTTTCGACTTCGACATCTTGGCGCCGGATGCATCGCGCACCAGCGCATGGATGTAGACATCGTGGAATGGAATCTCCTTCATGAAGTGGAGACCCATCATCATCATGCGCGCCACCCAGAAGAAGATAATGTCGAAGCCGGTGACCAGCGTTGATGTCGGGTAGTAGCGCTTGAGTTCTGGCGTCTTGTCCGGCCACCCCAATGTCGAAAACGGCCACAAGGCGGAAGAGAACCAGGTGTCGAGCACATCCTCGTCGCGCTTGAGGATCGGCGCCCGCTTTTCCGGATGCTGCGCCATCTCCACAGTCTGGTGATGCCGAAGCGTCCCGATTTCCTCGTAATATGCTAGCGCGCGGGCGATGGCTTCGTCTTCGCTTTCCGCGACGAATACCTTGCCGTCCGGCCCGTACCACGCCGGAATCTGATGGCCCCACCAGAGCTGACGCGAGATGCACCAGGGCTGGATGTGCTCCATCCATTCGAAATAGGTCTTTTCCCAGTTCTTCGGGATGAATTTGGTCTTGCCCTCGCGCACAGCATCGATCGCCCGGACGGCCAGCGCTTTGGCGTTGACGTACCACTGGTCGGTGAGGAACGGCTCGATCACGACATTAGAGCGGTCGCCGTGCGGCACCATGTGCGTCTGTGGCTCGATCTTGTCCACCAGACCCGCTGCTTCGAGGCGTTCGACGATGGTCTTGCGCGCCTTGAAGCGATCGACGCCGTCAAGCTTGAGCGTCTCGTCAAGTTCGGGCGACGGCGGCAGGTCTTCGAGGAAAGCGCTGTTGTCACGCAGGTCCAGTTTCGCCTCGGTAGTGAGCACGCTGACCTGCGGCAGATGATGCCGACGCCCGACCTCGAAATCGTTGAAGTCGTGCGCCGGCGTGACCTTCACCGCGCCTGATCCCTTCTCCGGATCGGAATAGTCGTCGGCAATGATCCGAATTCGGCGCCCCACCAGCGGCAAGATGGCTTTTTTGCCGACCAGCTTCTTGTAGCGGTCGTCGTCAGGATGCACGGCGACCGCGGTGTCCCCAAGCATGGTTTCCGGCCGCGTGGTCGCCACCACGATGAATGTCGACCGATTGTTCGGATCGAAAGTCTTTCCCTCGATCGGATAGCGCAGGTACCAGAGGTGGCCCTTGATCTCGACCTGGATCACTTCAAGATCGGAGATGGCGGTCAGCAGCTTGGGATCCCAATTGACCAGCCGCTTGTCTTTATAGATTAGACCGGCACGATAAAGTTCCACAAAAACTTTAAGAACTGCGCGCGACAACCCCTCATCCATGGTGAAGCGCTCACGCGACCAATCACAGGACGCGCCAAGGCGCTTGAGCTGATTGACGATCGTGCCGCCACTCTCGGCCTTCCACTCCCATACGCGCTTGAGAAAGGCTTCACGGCCCATCTCGCGCCGGCCCTTCTCTTGCCGCTCCATGAGCTGCCGCTCAACAACCATTTGCGTGGCGATGCCGGCATGGTCGGTGCCCGGCTGCCAGAGCACGTCCTTGCCGCGCATGCGCTCGAAACGGCACAGGATGTCCTGGAGCGTATTGTTGAGCGCATGGCCCATATGCAATGAGCCGGTCACGTTGGGTGGCGGAATGACGATAGAGTAAGGCTTGGCGCCGGCGCGCTCGGGCCGGCCGGCGCGGAAGGCGCCCGCCTGCTCCCAGGTCTTGTAAATGCGGCCTTCCACCTCGGAAGGCTGGTAGGTCTTGTCAATCGTCACTGTGCTACGTGGTGTCCTGTTTGCGCCGAACCAAGATCCGCTCATTCCCGGGCAATCGGGAATCCAGCTTACGGTCCCGCACTTCATCCCCGCTTTCGCGGGGATGAACGGTTAAGCCAAATGAACGCGCGGTAGAAAGCCCGTCGAGGCAGCCGGAGTCAACTTTGCATACGCGCCAACCCCCGCCGGACGGCACCGCCACCTCCGCCATTACGCTTCTGGCGCTGGCATCCTTTGCCGCCCAGGCCATGGTGCGGGTAACCGATTCCGTGCTGCCGCAGATCGCTGCCGATCTCGGCGTTACCGTCGGCGCGACCTCGATCGTCGTCACCGTCTACCTGCTCGCGCACGGCTCGGTGCAGCTGGTTATCGGACCGATCGGCGACCGCGTCGGCAAGTATCGCAGCATCGCGCTGGCCACGGCAGGCTCCGCAGTCATGGTCGCGTTGTGCGGATTGGCCACATCGTTGCCGGCGCTGATCGCGGCGCGGCTTGGCAGCGGCCTCGCCACCGGCTGGATCATTCCACTTGCGCTCGCTTTCGTCGGCGATGTTATCCCTTATGAGCGGCGGCAGCAGGTGATCGGCCGTTTTCTGTCCGGACAAATCCTCGGACAACTATTCGGCCAGGCAGCCGGCGGCGTGCTCGGCGACTGGTTTGGCTGGCGCAATGTCTTTTTCCTCCTCGCCGCGTTGCTCGCGCTTGCCGCGGCCGGCTTGTGGTACGAATTGCTGCGCAATCCGGTCACACATGCGCGGCATGCCACAGCGCAGCCGGGACGCGGCTTCATCGCCGACTATTCTACAGTGTTGCGTTCGCCGTGGGCGCGCGCGCTGATCCTTGTGGCGTTCATTGAAAGCGGCTTGATGTTCGGCGCCTTCACTTATGTCGGTGCCGATTTGCGTTTGCGCTTCGGGGTCAGCTTCACGTTGGTCGGCGTGTATGTCGCCGCCTTCGCCATCGGCGGATTGCTCTACAGCCTGTCAGTGCGCGTGCTGGTCAATCGCCTTGGGCAAGTGAGACTGGCGAGCACGGGCGGTGCGCTGCTTGGCCTCGCTTACATGGCGCTCGCCTTCGAGCCGCACGCAACTTTTGCTCCGCTCGCCATTATCGCCATCGGCCTTGGCTTCTACATGCTGCACAACACGCTGCAGACCAACGCCACGCAGATGACACCGGAAGCGCGCGGCACCGCGGTGGCGATTTTTTCCTCGGCGCTCTATCTCGGGCAGACCGCCGGTGTGGCCGTCAACGGCATAATTTTCGACCGCTTTTCCGGGGCGCCCGTGTTCTTGATCGCGGCGGCAGGCCTCTGTGCACTCGGTCTGTGGTTCGCGCGCGAACTCAAGCGGCGACGTGACGAGGGTGTGTGAGACATCAAAATCGTCATTCCGGGTGCGGCCTCATATTCCGCTTACCCCCCGCGAAGGCGGGGGCCCAGATTCGTAAGTAATCGGTTGTTCGATTGGATTCCCGCTTACGCGGGAATGAGCGGGGAACGACTCAGCGGCCGCGCGAGACGCGCTCGATCTCTGCGCGCACGATACGCTCGACCATGCCCGGCAGATTGTCGTCGAGCCAGGATTTGAGCATCGGCCGCAGCATTTCCTTGACCAGATCTTCCAGCGTGCGCGCGTTCTGCCCGATCACCGTGTGCGCGAGCGTGTTGAACGCGCTGTCGACCGCCGCAATGGTCTCGTGCGAGATCAGCGCGCGCTCGGCCGGAGGTTCGGGCCTGTTGGTGAACACCACATCGGACGCGGCATCGATGGTGCGGAAGCTTGGCGCGGGCCCCGGTGACGGCGTTGCGGGCTTTGTCGGCGCCGCCATGGCCTCGGTCAGGTCGAGCACTTCAGCGGCGGGCGCGGCGGCTGCAGGCGCAGGGGGCGCGACGGGTGACGCCGCGGCGGGCTTCGGCGTCACCTTCGGTGGTCCATCGAGCTCTGCCAGCATGGCGTCAATTTCGTCCTGGCTGTTGGCGGCTGCGGCCGGTGGTGGAACGGCGGGCTTGGGCGGAGCAGGCGGCGGCGTTGCGGGCTTTGCCGGCGCCGCCGCAGGACGGCTGGGCGCGGGTGCAGCCACCGCTGGCTTGGATGGCGCGGCGGGCTCAGTCTTGCTCGCGGGCTTACTGACGTCGTCGTCCGCAATGATACGCCGGATGGAGGCGAGGATTTCCTCCATCGAGGGCTCTTGCGCCTTCGCCGCTTGTGTCATTCCTAAAGAATCCCGACACGCTCCCTACGTTCCGCGCAGCGACCAAGATTGTCGCCGACGCGAATCGCTGCCGTATACCCGTTTATACGCCAGAGTTGTGCCGGGGTGGCAGGCGGAAAGTCCTCGCCATGCAATGAACTGTGGACACGGTGATTCGAATCACCGCCCGTCGGGGGTGCGCACGCCGACCCAGGTATCGCGCACCTGCTGGTAGTGCACGTTGGAGTCATAGGTCGGCACATGCAGCGCGAGCACCTGCGGCGACAGCCGTCCGACCGCGGCCAGCAGCGTGAAGGAAGCCACCACCCGGTCGCGCTGCGCGGACACCAGCGCCACCCGCGCATTCACCAGTTCCTGCTGCGCGTTGAGGACATCAAGCGTGGTGCGCTGGCCAACGCGCGCCTCCTCGCGCACGCCGTTGAGCGCGATCTCGGAGGCCTGCACCTGCGCCTGCGTCGCCTCGATGTTGGCTTTCGCCGCCTCCAGCTGGCCCCACGACTGCACCACCGTCTGCCGCGCCTGGTCGCGCACCGTGTCGAGATCAAGCCGCCGCTGACCCAGCGTCTCCTTGGCCTGCCGGATCAGCGAATATTCCGACCCCCCTTGATAGACCGGCACGTTGAGCTGCGCGATCGCCGAAGCGGTAAACGTCTTGGTCTGCAGCAGCGTCGCTTCGTTGCTCTGCTGCACGTTGCCCTGCAACGACAGCGTCGGGTAGAGCGCGCCTTCGGAAACCTTCACCGCCAGCAGCGCCGCATCCACATTGTACTGCGCCGTCGTCACCGTCGGGTGTGTTGCGGTCCCAACGCTGATCGCCTGCGGCAGCGTGCCCGGGGAAAACCGGTCAACCGGCGAGCCCGCCGACAGCTTGCCGGGCTCAACCCCGATCACCTGCCGGTAGGTCGCAACCGAGGCCTTGTAGGTTGCCTCCGCACTCAAGACCTGCGAGCGGCCGGCCGCCAGGCGCGATTCCGCCTGCGCCACGTCGGTGCGCGTCACCTCGCCCACGTTGAAACGATCGCGCGTCTGCCGCAATTGCTCCTGCAAAACCTCGACGTTGCGCCGCTGCAGGTCGAGGATCGCCCCGTCGCGCAACAGGTTCATGTAGGCCGTCACCGCGTTGAGCAAAACCACCTGCTCGGTCGTGCGCAACGTCTCGCGCGCCGCCTGCACCGCGCTCTCCGCCTGCCGCGTCCGGTTGGAGGTCTGAAAGCCGTTGTACAGCGTCTGCGTCATCGTCGCGCCGTAGGTGTTCGGCGTAATATTGCCCGACAGCTGCGTATAGGTCGGATTGCTCGTCGACGACTTGGTCGTGGTGTCCCAATATTGCGAGCCGATCGAGCCCGACAGCGTCAGCTTCGGACGATAGCCAGACAGCGCCTGCGGCACCCCTTCATCGGTCGCACGCACCGAGGCGCGCTGCGAATTCAGCGACGGATTGTTCTGATACGCCAGAACCAGCGCACCTTCCAACGTGTCGGC
>Ga0187776_10001298_pt1 | contig 12420 bp, 12 predicted proteins | sample 0216_BV02_MP12_2_FD_132426 | JGI IMG/M metagenome (GOLD analysis project Ga0187776, IMG submission 132426) | Tropical peat soil microbial communities from peatlands in Department of Meta, Colombia - 0216_BV02_MP12_20_MG | ecosystem: Environmental > Terrestrial > Soil > Wetlands > Peat | place...
GCAATCGTGGCCACCATGATATCAACCTCTTCACGGGCAAACCGATCTTGATGAAGGCGGCGGGTATTATCGTCCAGGCCGGCATGATAAGGAAGGTTTCTAAAGCCGAGCTCATTCAGCCTGGCAGAAAGGGTATCCACGTCGTCCCGGCGCAGGCAATAGATGATGCCCGGTTCATCGGCATGTCTCTTCAGGAGGTCCGCAACCTGTTCGACAATATGGGAGCGCGGCCTGACCCGGTAGGTTAAATTGGGGCGATCTACCGAACCGATATGGGTCAGCGGGTTTTCCAGGCGGAGCTGTCCCAGAATGTCCAGGCGCACCTCATCCGTGGCCGTCGCCGTAAAGGCGTGCACGGCAATCGGCCTGAATGTTTCTTTGATGATTCTCAGGTTCCGGTAATCTTCCCGAAAATCATGGCCCCAGTGGCTGATACAGTGGGCCTCGTCGATCACAAAGAATGAAAGCGGGACCGCTTTCAAAAGCTGGTTCGTGTTCTCCTTCTGGAGACGCTCCGGAGAGATATATAAGAGCTTGACTTCCCCTTTTTGAATCTGGTTCACGATGGACCTCTGTTCCTCCGGCGGCAGGCTCGAATTTAAACACTCCGCCGGAATGTCCATATCCTTCAGGCTGTCCACCTGGTCCTTCATGAGAGAGATCAGAGGAGAAATGACCACGGCCATTCCCTCTTGCAGCAAAGCCGGAAGCTGGAAACAGAGTGATTTCCCCCCTCCCGTGGCTAACATGGTCAGGGTATCCCTTCCCGCCAGGATGGAAGAAATCGTCTCCTCTTGCAGCGGCAGAAAAGAGGTATAGCCCCAGTGCTTCTTTAAGACGGCCCTCAGTTTTTCCTTGTCTTGATTCAGAAAAATGTCTCCTTCATACTGGTAAGACTGCCGCAGAAAGCCACCGGCTTGAAGTCCCGATAGTCGGTTGCAGACCACTGGGCCACTGACGGGGAATACTGAGAATTAAGACGGAAAGAGGATGATTCGCTTGCGCCCGGCGAGAGCGGAGGCCGAGAATTCTACCCGTCCTGGCGCTTCTCGATCGCTAGCCTGTGTCCCTCTAAGTTTTCCATCTGCGCCAACCGCACGGCGGGGGGGGAGAGTTTCTTCAGTCCTTCCGGTGAAAGGCAAATCAGGCTCGACCGCTTCAAAAAGTCGTAAACCCCGAGGGGAGAGGAAAACCGGGCGCTTCCACCGGTTGGCAGGACATGGTTGGGGCCAGCCACAAAGTCCCCGATGGGTTCAGGAGAGATATGACCTAAAAAGATGGCCCCGGCATTCTCAATCTTGTCAAGGAGCGTCCAGGGGTCCCTCACCGCCAATTCCAGGTGCTCTGGCGCCAAATCGTTGGAAATCTTGGCTGCCTCAGACAATCTTCGGACAACGAAGATTGCTCCCAAGCCCTTCAAAGAGCGCTCGGCAATTGGCTTCCGGGGAAGGTCAGCGAGTTGCCTGGAAATCTCCCGGAGAACCTCTGTCGCAAAAATTTGAGAGGTACATATCAGGATGGCCGCCGCCCGCTCATCGTGTTCCGCCTGAGAAAGCAGGTCCGCCGCCAAATGAGCGGGAGACCCGCTGCCGTCCGATATGATCACGATTTCACTGGGTCCGGCGATCGAGTCGATGGACACTTCCCCGAAAACCAACCGTTTCGCCGCCGCCACATAGATATTTCCCGGGCCTACGATCTTATCTACTTTGGGTATAAGATGGGTTCCGTAGGCCATGGCCGCAATGGCCTGGGCGCCTCCGACTTTAAAGACGGCGGTCACCCCGGCAACAAAGGCAGCGGCCGGAACCACAGGATTGAGATATCCCTTCGGGGCGGGACAGGCCATAATGATTTCTGGAACTCCGGCCACCTTTGCTGGAATCGCATTCATGAGGACGCTGGAGGGGTAAGTGGCTTTTCCGCCCGGGACATAAATGCCCACCCGGGCCATCGGCCGGACGATCTGGCCTAGAATGGTCCCGTTTTCTTCGGCAAAGGACCAGGACGTTTGCCGCTGCAGGACGTGGAATCTTTCGATCCGCTCTGCGGCAAACTCTAGGGCAACGCGCTCTTCCCGGTTCAAGCTTTTCCAGGCAACTTCCATATCCCGGCGCGAAACCCGCAGCTTCTTCGGGGTGGCTTTCCATCTATCATATTTTCGGGTCGATTGAAGGAGCGCTCGATCCCCATGTTTTCTGACCTGCTCGAGGATATCCCGCACGGATCTCGCCACATCTTCGAAACCGGCTTCTCCCCGGTGGGTTAATTTTTCCAAAAACCGCGAAAAGCCTTTCGTTCCCGAGATCAGGATTCTCATGGGTTCATTCCTTCACCCGTCTGATTTTTGCCCCGACCTTGCTAAGCTTCGCGTCCAATTTTTCATACCCCCGGTCCAGATGGTAGATGCGAGAAACTTCGGTCACTCCCTCCGCCGCGAGTCCCGCCAGGACCAGAGAGGCGCTGGCCCGCAAGTCCGTGGCCATCACTGGTGCCCCGGTCAGGTTTGTCAGACCCCGGACAATCGCATTGGCTCCCTCCACCCGAATGTCTGCCCCCATCCGTATTAGCTCACTGACATGCATGAAGCGATTCTCGAAAACCGTCTCGGTGATGACCGAAAGTCCGTTGGCCAAGCACATCAGGGCCATAATCTGCGCCTGCATATCCGTGGGAAAGCCTGGGTAGGGTAAAGTCTTTACATCAACCCCTTTAATGTTAACGGGTCCGATGACTTTCACCCCTTCTCCCTCCGGAAATATTTCCACCCCGGCCTCTCTCAGCTTGGCCACAACCGCTTCCATCTGGGTAAGATCACAATTCAGTAACTTTAGATTCCCCTGGGTGATTCCAGCGGCGACCATGAGGGTGCCCGCTTCGATGCGGTCCGACATGATGGTGTACTCAACCGGACGGAGTTCTTCCACCCCATCGATGACCACAATATCGGTGCCGGCCCCCTGGACTTTCCCCCCCATTTTGTTCAGAGCCTTGGATACCTCCACGACCTCGGGTTCACGGGCGGCATTTTCCAAAATCGTTCTTCCCTCAGCCAGGACCGCTGCCATCATGATATTCTCGGTTCCCGTCACTGTCGGAATATCAAAATAGATTTTCGCCCCCTTCAGTCGATCGGCCCGAGCCTCCACGTAGCCGTGTTTGAGCTCGACCTTGGCTCCCAGAGCCTCGAGGCCTTTGAGGTGCAGGTTGATGGGGCGGGCACCGATCGCACAACCCCCGGGAAGGGATACACGGGCTCGTCTCCATTTGGCAACCAGCGGCCCCAGGACGAGAACAGAGGCTCGCATGGTTTTAACCAGGTTGTAAGGCGCCTCGCAAGAGTGAACTTCCGCAGCGTTCAGGCGAACCGTCCCCCGATCCCCTTCCACTTTCACGCCCATCTGCCGCAGGAGCCGGGATATGGTTCGGATGTCTGCCAGTTCTGGAACTCTCTTCAAGGTTATCCATCCATCCACCAGAAGAGCGGCCGCAAAAAGGGGGAGGGCAGCGTTCTTGGCCCCGCTGATGGGGATTTGTCCCACCAGGCGATGCCCCCCTTCGATGATCATCTTTTCCATATGCCCTGCTCCAGATTTATTTTTATCGGGACGCGGATTCTCGCAGATCTACGCAGATCAAGAGGCGAAAGGGCCGCAGGCCAATGGGCTTCCTGCTTTGTATTTTGCCTTTTGGCCTAATTGGCTTTTCTATGTGTAAATCTGCGGTCATCTGTGTCGATCTGTGTTCCGCAACCATTTCTTCTATCATTTTTTCCGGGCCTTGAAAACCCGCTCAATCCCGGCCAAGTCCCGGACGAAACCGCAGGAGACGAACTCGGGGTTCCCCTCGGCAATCTGACGAATTTTCCCTCCCTGCCCGTCGCCGATCTCCGCCAGGAACCAACCTCCGGGGTTGAGAAATTCTCCCACTCTGGGCAGGACCCTGCGGAAGAAATTCAGGCCATCTTTTCCCCCGTCCAAGGCTAATCGGGGTTCAAAACCGCGAACCTCGGGCGGTAAGGATGGAAAATCTTCCTCCGCGATGTACGGCGGGTTGGTGATGATCAGATCAAAGGCGAATTCTTTCTCCACCGGGACGAAAAGGTCACCCCGCAGAAATTGGACCCGTTCGCCTACGCCCAGACGCGAAGCATTTTCCTGGGCGACGATGAGGGCCTTTGCAGAAAGGTCGGTGGCCAGCACCGAGGCCGATGGGAACTCCCTGGCCAGGGCGACGCTAATCGCCCCGCTCCCGGTCCCCATCTCAAGAATCCGGAAATGGCGCGCGGTTCTTGTGGGGGAAGACAAGACGTTCAATGCTTCGGCAACGAGTATTTCCGTCTCTGGACGGGGAATCAGTACGTCGGGGGTGACTTTGAACGTGAGCGACCAGAACTCCCGCCGGCCGATGATATAAGCCACCGGTTCCCGCTGGAGCCTCCTCTGGAACAGCTTTTTGAACCGCGCGAGCTCCTCTGGGTGAAGCGGCTGATCGAAATGGGTATATAGCCCCACCCGGTCTACTCCCAGCGTTTCGGCCAGAAGGACTTCCGCGTCAAGGCGAGGTGTACTCAGGCCTTCTCTCCGAAAACGTTCATCGGTCCAACGAATCAGATTGAGGATGGTCCATGGAACTTGAGGCAACGGGAGTTCCTTATCCCCGCGATTTAAGGGCCTCGGCCTGGAAATACGTGTTCAGCGCATCGACCACCTCGCCCAGGTCGCCCTCCAGGATGCCGTCTAGACGGTGCAAGGTAAGACCCAGGCGGTGGTCGGTGAGGCGATTCTGGGGGAAGTTATAGGTGCGCACGCGCTCGCTTCGGTCCCCGCTGCCCACCTGGCTTTTGCGCTCTTCAGAGATCTCGCTGCGCCGCTCTTCGATCAATCGGTCCAGCAGGCGGGCGCGCAACACCTTCAGAGCTTTGGCCTTGTTCTTGTGCTGCGATTTCTCATCTTGGCAAGTAACCACCATGCCCGTGGGAAGATGGGTAATGCGTACCGCCGAGTCTGTTGTATTGACACTCTGCCCCCCGGGGCCCGAGGATCGGTAGACATCAACCCGCAAATCATTGGGGTTAATTTCTACCTCCACCTCATCGGCTTCGGGTAAGACCGCCACGGTGACGGTCGATGTATGGATTCGCCCCGATGCCTCGGTCACGGGAACGCGCTGGACGCGGTGAACACCGCTCTCGTATTTCAGCCGGCTGTATACTCCTTTGCCTTCGACCAGGGCGATGATCTCTCGGAAACCTCCTAGGCCGGTGGGGTTCTGACTCATGACCTCCACTCGCCATCGGTTCATCTCCGCATATTTGGCGTACATCCGAAAGAGGGAGGCGGCAAAGAGGGCCGCTTCCTCCCCGCCCGTTCCGGCTCGAATCTCTAAGAAAACGTTCTTTTCGTCCCTCGGCTCCTTGGGGAGAAGCAGGACCCGGATCTCCTGCTCCAGGGCGGTCTGGCGTTCTTTTAGAGACTGAAGTTCAGACTTAGCCAGCTCCCGCATCTCTTCATCCGCCTCCAAAAGCAGGGCGCGGCTCTCCTGAATTTCCTCATCGACCTTTTTATAGAGCCGATAGCTTTCTACCAGGTTAGAGATCTCCGCCCGCTCCCGGGCCAGTCTCTGCATCTCTCGGGGATTGGCGAACACCCGAGGGTCGGCCAGGAGCCGCACCAATTCTTCATACCGCTTCTCGACCTCGTCCAATTTTTCAAACATGCTCAATTTAAGGGACCGCTTTCTGGCCGGATTCCAGCCTCAGGGCGCCCTGGAGGGCCCGCAGGGCGACCTCGATCTGGTCGTCCATGGGTGGCCGGGTGGTGATGCGCTGGAGCCAAAGACCCGGGGCAATGATCACTCTGAGGAGCGGATGGTTCGGCTTTTTCCCGCTCAATTTGATTACCTCATATGCCAGGCCAGCGATGGGGAAGAGCAGGGGAAGCTTGATCCCAACGTAAATCAGGTTGGTCAAACCTTTTCCCAAGGAAGGAAACCTGGGCAGAAAAGGAAAGAGGGCTGAGAAAAGAATAATACTGATGACGAATACGACGAGCAGAAAAGCCGTTCCGCAGCGGGGATGGAGGGTGGAATACTTCTGGGCATTCCGGACGGTTAATTCCTCTCCAGCCTCGTAGGCATAGATGCACTTGTGCTCTGCCCCATGATACTGGAAGATCCTCTGGATATTCTTCATGAGCGAGATGGCATAGATATATCCGATGAAGAAAAAAACCTTAATCAACCCATCGATGAGGTGGAAAAGGAGATTTTCCACGTCCAGGTCCCGGCCGAAAAATTGTCCCAGGAAGCCCGTAAGATAATGCGGCAGAACGACAAAGAATAGAATCCCGACGGCGAAGGCCGCCGACATGATGAGGCCGAGCCCCCAAGGACTCAGTTTCTTTTCCTCTTTGGCCGCACCCTTCTCTTCCTCCAGGGCCTGATTGGCTGAGAAGGAAAGGGCTTGAAAACCATTGATGAGGGCCTCGATGAACACGACCGAGCCCCGAATGAGCGGCCATTTTAAGAATTTTAGCCGATTCGAAAGCGAGCGCCAGACATCCTCCTTGACCGCCACCTTGCCGTTGGGTTTGCGAACAGCGATGGCCAAGGCGTTGGGGGCTCTCATCATCACGCCCTCGATGACCGCCTGTCCTCCGACGGAAATTTTCTCCATGGATCCCTTATTTCAACCCGTATTTTTTCTGGAAACGTTCCACCCGTCCGGCCGAGTCGATCAGTTTCTGCTTGCCCGTGAAAAAGGGATGGCAGCGGGAACAAATCTCCACGGATATCTCTTTCTTGACGGAGCGGGTACGGATCTCATTGCCGCAGGCGCACTTGATGATCGCATCGACATATTGAGGATGAATCCCCTTTTTCATCATAACCCTCCTGCTGGAAATCGTTCAGCCTTCATGGATTAATATACGTGGATCATGAACCGCTGACCCCCACAATTTTTTCTATCGGCTCATCGAATCTAAGAATTCGGGGTTATCCTTGGTCCCCTTCATCTTGTCCTGGAGAAATTCCATGGCATCGATGGAATTCAAGGGCTGGAGAAGCTTTCGCAAAATCCATACCCGGTTGAGCTCGTGGGAGGAAAGGAGGAGCTCTTCTTTCCGTGTGCCGGATTTATTAATGTCGATAGCGGGAAAAATTCGCCGGTCCGCTAATTTCCGGTCCAGGACGATCTCCATGTTACCCGTACCCTTGAACTCTTCAAAGATCACCTCATCCATCCGGCTCCCGCTATCGATAATGGCGGTGGCGATGATGGTCAGGCTCCCCCCCTCTTCCACATTCCTCGCGGCTCCGAAAAAGCGCTTCGGACGGTGCAGGGCGTTCGAATCCACCCCGCCGGAGAGGATCTTCCCACTGGGCGGGACAACCGTATTATAGGCCCGGGCCAAGCGGGTAATGCTGTCGAGGAGGATGATGACGTCCTTCTGGTGCTCGATCAAACGCTTGGCTTTCTCCAGGACCATCTCGGCCACCTGAACGTGGCGCTGGGCGGGTTCATCGAACGTCGAGCTGATCACCTCTCCTTTGACCGAACGCTGCATGTCCGTAACTTCTTCCGGCCGCTCGTCGATTAGGAGGACAATCAAAACCATGTCCTTGTGGTTCACTGTTACGCTGTTGGCGATCGATTGCAAGATCATGGTCTTCCCCGCCCGTGGAGGACTAACGATCAACCCACGCTGCCCCATCCCGATGGGTGTCAGGAGGTCCATGACCCGCATGGACATGTTATTCTCCCCGGAGACTTCCAAGTGAATTCGTCTATTGGGGTAGAGCGGGGTCAGGTTATCGAAGAGGATCTTCTCCCTGGCCAGGTCCGGTTCTTCATAATTCACAGCTTCCACTTTTAGCAGGGCGAAATAGCGCTCGCCTTCTTTGGGCGGCCGAATCTGCCCCGCGATCGTATCCCCGGTGCGTAGGTTGAACCGGCGAATCTGAGAGGGCGATACGTAAATGTCGTCGGGTCCGGGCAGGTAGTTGAAATCCGGGGATCGGAGAAACCCGAACCCATCGGGCAGAGTTTCCAGAACCCCCTCCCCATAGATTAGCCCGTTTTTCTCGGTCTGGGCCTGAAGGATGGCAAAGATAAGGTCTTGCTTGCGCATCCCGCTCGCGCCCTCGACGTTGAGTTGCTTGGCTAATTTATTCAATTCGTTAATCTTCTTTTCTTTTAGGTCAATGATATTCATTTCTGCTCCTCAAAGATATTAGGATGAAACGATTCTTCACTGATAGGTGCCCCTTTCGGGTCGGGCGGCGATTACGCCCCTTCTATTTCTGGAATGAATGGCCCTCCCAGCCCGGAACCAATGGGAAGGAGAAGATATTTTGGGCTTTACGGCCGAATCGCTATTTGCTCCACCGCTTTAAGAATAAATCTTTTGAGACCCCGAAAGAACATGAGAACCTTATTCGGTTTCCCGGAAAGGATTTCTTCGGATTAGATTTCAAGGCAGATTCTTTGAATTTTTCGGTAATCCCTGCGGAAGGATTCTTCACTTATATTAAGAATTCATCAAACCTTTGTCAAGGAATTTTTGCAGGCCCGTAATTCCGAAAACTCCTTCTTGCCGTTTTGGAAAATTTTCCTTGAACCTGCCCTGAAATCAAATTTCGTCCCCCTTTCTCATGGCAATGAAGTTCAGTTGTCGTCCAGAAGTTTTTCCCTCAGCCCGGTAAGAGTAAAAAGTATCCCTGTGGCAGGAAGTGCATAGTTCCAAACGATGGATATTTTCCTCTCGCATTCCCGCAATCGTAAGAAGGTAGGTATTCGCCCGGGGCAAGTCTAGAGACCATCTCTTTCTTCCACGAGGGTAGGCAAACAGTTCCCAGGGGAGTCCAGCCTCTGCATAAACCTCTTTAACCGGCCCATCCACTTCATAACAACAGGGGCCGATACAGGGACCCATCGCCGCAAGAATATTCTCACATATACTATCGTAAGTTTCCGCCATTACCTTAAGCGCCTTCTGGCAGATGGCCCTTGCGGTCCCCTGCCAACCGGTATGTACGATGCCTACTACCCCCTGGACGGGGTCAAAGAGGATAATCGGCAGGCAATCGGCAGTGAAAACGCCCAAAGCATATCCCGGTACCCGGGTGACCAGCGCATCCCCCTCTTTCATCCAAATTTGTTCAGGCTCTCGGGGTTCTCCTTTGAAAACAACGACGCCACCTCCATGCACTTGGCGAGTGGAAAGTAGAGTAAAGATTTCTTCACCCACCATGAACGACTGATCCCGCCAATCCTGTTTGGGCCTTTTTCCCAAAGTCTGGTCGCGCATCCCGAACCCATGGGCGACCCTGCCTTTATCTCCCCATCCTTCCACCTCAAGAAATCTCATTCTTCGATTACTTTCTTTAGATCCTGATCATCGGCGTTCATCTGCCTCCGAAAAAGAATTCTTCATACTGTCCAATTTTTCCAAGAGCCCGATGGTCTCCTCCATGTCTGCGGGGATGGGCGATGAAAACTCCAACTGTTCCCCCGTGGCCGGATGGGCAAAGCCCAGCGAGGCCGCGTGTAGGGCTTGGCGCCGTAATTTCTGGAGCCCTTGTCTAAGAAGAGGGGGTGCGATGGAGGTCAGCCCCCTTCGGCCCCCGTACAAAGGGTCCCCCAGAAGGGGATGGCCGATAGAAGAGAGATGTACCCGGATCTGATGGGTTCGACCCGTCTCCAAACGGAATTCAACCAGGCTGAATTGAGCGTATCGTTTTAGAACCTTCCAGTACGTCCTGGCCTCCCTTCCTTTTCGGGAACGGGCCGACATCTTCTTCCGATTCAGAGGATGCCTCCCGACGGGCGCGTCGATCTTTCCTTCATCGGCAATGTGGCCGAAGGCAATGCCGATATACTTTCTCGTCGCCGTGTGCCTCTTGAACTGCTCGGATAGACCTCGATGAGTTACATCGTCTTTGGCCACCACCAGAACTCCAGAGGTATCTTTGTCCAGTCTGTGCACGATCCCCGGTCGAAGAACGCCACCGATTCCGGGAAGATCAGGGCAATGGTGAAGAAGAGCATTGACCAGCGTCCCCGAAAAGTTTCCAGCCGCAGGATGCACCACCATTCCCGCGGGCTTATCCACCACAATAAGATGGCTGTCTTCGTAAATAATCATCAGGGGAATCGGTTCACCCTGAGCCGCCGGGTGTTGGGGCTCGGGAAGGGTTAGAGTGACGACATCATTCTCTTTGAGGCGCATCCCGGCCTTGGCTTTTCTTTCACCGATTTGAACATTCCCCTTCTCAATCAGCCGTTTAACCTGGGACCGGGACAATCCTTTTGCCTTTTGGGATAGGAAGATATCCAATCGCTTGGCGGAGTCATGGGCACTAACGCAGAAGGAATTGCGCGGATTCATCCTTGAGGTATAGGGGGAGAAAATAACCGGCCGCGAAAGACGCTGAAAACCTTTTTCAGCTTTTTCCTTTTCACCCGACCTTTTATTTCATGCAGTTTTTCCCGAGTGGCTTTTTCGCCGGCGACAAGGCATTCATCTAGATGCCCGAAGTCAGACCAATGAATCCCGGAGACATCCGGGCTGATCACCACGTCTGCTTCTTCCAACTGCAGCCGGCCCAAAGCAAGACGAGTAATATCATTGGTCCGCAGGACGATGCCCAGGCCCGTGTTATAATCTTCCCGGTCGCTCAAACCTTCGGCGACATCAACGGCAATTACCAGGTCGGCTCCCATTTCTAGGGCAGGGCGAATGGGAACACGGTCGATCCAGCCGCCGTCGACCAGCTCCCGGTCCCCGATCTTTACGGGCGGTAGGATCCCTGGAATTGCGCAACTGGCCTTCACCGCCGTCCTCAAGGAACCCTCACGCAGAACAACTTCCTGAGCAGAAACCAGGTCCAGGGCCACGATGGCTAGAGGAATTTGCGCCTGCTGAATTTCCAGGTCGTCCACTATGAAATTGATATTCTGGGAAAAAACCTCCTCGGAAACGGGGGCTTTTTTTGTCAGCGACTGGCTGTAGAAGATTCCCTTTTTGATGAAACTCGCGAACCGCTGGAAAATCCCCTGGTATAGCGGCAATTCTTCGTGGCCGTGAAAGTGCAGGAATTCGGGGTTACTCCTTTTAAATTCTTCGCTCTCGAAGTAGCGACGAAATCGCTCGATCACGAAATCGCATCGCGGCGAAAAGGCATATACGCTGGCCACCAAAGCGCCCATGGAGGTTCCTAAGAGCAGATCGATGGGTATCCCCTCTCGTTCCAGGGCGCACAGGACCCCTAGGTGGGCTAATCCTCTGGCCCCACCACCACCCAGTGCCAAGCCAATTTTACAGAATTTGCCCATGCCTTGTGGAGACACTCAATCCCGAACGGCCTTCTCGGCAACCCGCACCCTCAACCGGGCCCTTTCCAGGGCTTCCGTCGCCTGGGGATAGTCCCGATCGTCTTTGGAAAGAGTTTTTAATTTTTCTTCGGCTCGGGCTTTGGCGGAATTCGCCCGCTCTATGTCAATTCCCTCAGCTGGTTCTGCGGTATCTGCCAAAATGGTCGTCCGGGTGGGAGTAACCTCGACGAAACCGCGGTTGATCGCCAGAAAGTGAACCTCTTTTCCCCTGCGGTAATGCAGCTCCCCGATTCGCAAAGAGGTCAAGAGGGGCGCGTGACCGGGGAGCACTCCGAAATCCCCCTGGCTTCCGGGGATATAGACCTCCTCCACTTTGAAGTTAACGACTAAACCATAAGGGGTAACGATCTCTAATAGAAAGGTCTGATCCACCTTCCCCCACCTCTCAGCCCACCGCCCCCAGGCGCTCGGCCTTAGCTATGGCATCTTCGATCGGGCCGACCATGTAGAAGGCCTGCTCGGGAAGATGGTCGTACTTCCCCTCCGCCAGCTCTTGAAATCCACGAACCGTGTCTTTGATCTTTACATAAGCCCCCGGGGTTCCGGTAAATTCCTGGGCAACGAAAAAAGGCTGAGAAAGAAAGCGCTGAATCTTTCTGGCCCGTGAAACGATGAGTTTGTCTTCCTCGGAAAGCTCGTCCATTCCCAGGATCGCGATAATATCCTGAAGGTCTTTGTATTTCTGGAGGATGAACTGGACCCTTCGGGCCACCTGGTAATGCTCTTCCCCGAGGATCAACGGATCAAGGATTCGAGAGGTGGAATCGAGGGGATCAACTGCCGGATAAATGCCCAGCTCGACAATCTGGCGGGAGAGAACCGTGGTGGCATCCAAATGGGCAAAGGTGGTAGCCGGAGCGGGATCCGTGAGGTCGTCCGCCGGTACATAGATGGCCTGGACAGATGTAATCGATCCACGTTTCGTTGAAGTGATCCGCTCCTGCAGTTCGCCCATTTCTGTGGCCAGGGTAGGCTGGTAGCCCACGGCCGAAGGCATTCTGCCCAAGAGGGCCGAGACCTCC
>Ga0187776_10001299_pt1 | contig 12416 bp, 11 predicted proteins | sample 0216_BV02_MP12_2_FD_132426 | JGI IMG/M metagenome (GOLD analysis project Ga0187776, IMG submission 132426) | Tropical peat soil microbial communities from peatlands in Department of Meta, Colombia - 0216_BV02_MP12_20_MG | ecosystem: Environmental > Terrestrial > Soil > Wetlands > Peat | place...
AGCTCCGAGTAATGACGATAGAGCCGGTGCAGTGGGGCGTCAGTCATGTTCGAAACCTCTGGTCGCGCGGCGCGGTCGGCGCCAGCGCCGCGCTTGCAGCGCCGCGCGGCTCAAGCTCGAGATCGGTTGCATACAGCAGGCGCAACCAAAAGTCATTTCTTAAGCGACGCGTAATACGCCGCCAGGTTCGCCATGTCCTGGTCGCTCAGCTTATCCATGAAACTTTTCATCATGGCATTGCTTCTCTTGCCCGACTTGTAATCGTGCATTGCCTGGTCCAGCGCGGCCTCGGACTTGCCCGCAAGCGCCGGGAAGGTGCCTTTCCCCTCGCCGTTCGCACCATGGCATCCGGCGCACTGCGTCGATTTGGCTTTGCCCGCGGCGAGATCCCCAGCGGCGTTGGCCGTGCCGACGATGCCGAACAATGCAAGAATGCCTACGGTCAAGACTGTGCGTTTCATACTCGAGCTCCTTTGTCGAGGGTTGGTGATTTCCGAACAACTGCAGTGCGGCGCGAATAGGCTCGGTCGCGGCTGAACGCCCGTAAGCAATCCCATCGTCACTTTGCTGGCACCATGATGTAGACGACGGCGCGCGCCTTCTGGTGGGCGTAATAGGCCGCAATGCTTTCGACATCGGTTTCACTCAGCACTTCGGACATCGCGGCCATCTGCGGGCTCTTGCGTTCACCCGTCCGATAGGCATGCAGCACCTTCTCCAGGTAATCCTGCCGCTGTGCCGCCAACGCGGGAAGCTCAGGCTCCGTGCTGTTGCCGTTGACGCCGTGACAGCGGTCGCATCGTTGCACCCATTCTGCCGTCGTCAAGGGCTTGCTCACCTTCGGCGGCTGAGGCTGTTGATTCGCGTAGAAGGCTGCCAGGTTCTTCGCGGTGGCCTCGTCGAGCGCGACTGCGATGCCCTTCATCGCTTCGTCGGATCGCGACCCATCCTTGTAGGCGCTGAGGGCTGCCACGAGGTATTCGGCGTCCTGGCCGGCAAGGCTAGGCGTGGCCGGATTGATGCTGACGCCCCGATCACCATGGCACCCGGAGCAAGCCGCGGCGGCGCTCTTGCCGGCACCCTGGTCGCCCGGCGCCGCATTTTGGGCGCGTGTGGGTCTTTGCAGCGCATAGTAGAGCGCGACGTTCTTCATGTCGGTATCTGAAACGGCAGCAAGCATCGCCTTCATGGTGTCGTTCTTGCGTTGCCCGCCCCTGTAGGCTTGCATCGCCTGCACAAGGTATTTGGGATCAAGCCCGACGAGGCTGGGTGTGCCTGGCATCTTGCTCACGCCGGCTTCACCGTGGCAGCCCGCGCAGGCCGCCGCGACCGCCTTGCCGGCCTGGACCAGATCGGACTTGGCGGGCGTGGACTTGCCAGTACTTGGCGCCGCGGGCTGCGCCGGCTCGAGACTTGCATAATACGCGGCGACCTGGACGAGGGCTCGATCGCTCAACGGCCGGGTCACGTTGCTCATGTCGCCGACGGCGCGGGCACCGGACTGATAGGCCTTGAGCTCGAGATAGAGGTACACCGGCCGCTGGCCGGCAAGGTTGGGGACGCCCTTGATGCTGCTGATGCCGTTGGCGCCGTGGCAACCGGCACACGTCGAATCCGCGACTCGCTTGCCGTCCGCGACATCCGCAGGGGTCGCATATGCGGCGCGCAGGTCCTCGCCCTTGCCGGCTTGAACGCTCGCCGCCTGAGCGGCGGCGATCCGGGAATACCCCGCAGTTGTCGCGCTCACGACAAGCGCACACGTCAGCACAAAAAAGGCCCATCCGCCGAGCTTCATCCGTTTCTCTCCAGCATTTCGGGAGATCTTCGCGCTGCCGTCACTGCTAAAGCTGAACTCGCGCGCCCGTGACTCGGAGGAGTCCTCACGCGGGCTTCGCTTCCTGTCCCCATGGCGGGAACAGGCGCGTCATTATAACCAAGAGGACAAACGGTGCCGCTAGAACCCCGGCGGCGGCCAACAAGCCCTCGCGACCAGAAATTTCCGGGTGGTAGCTGAGCAGCCCCTTGCCTGTCTTGGCGATCTCCTGCCCACCGATCACGACGTTCCAGCGCATCATCAGCACGGCGAGCAGTACCAGCAGGGCGCTCGCGGCGGACCCGACGAGGAGTGCCTTCCCGGTGGTGCCTCGCCAGATCATGAACGTGAGCACGACGAGGGGTATAGCGGATCCGATGCCGAATTGAAGGACCGCGAAGGGCACGATGAGCGGGCCCTTGACGTACTCCATGATCATGTCGATCCCCTCGCGCCCTCTGTAGACGAGGCTCGCGAACTCCACGCCCTCCAAGAGCAGCGCAAACATCAGGAATCCCCAGAGCGTGTAGGCCATGCCCTTCAGGCAGGGAAGGTCGATGGCAACCCTGCGCAGCTTGCACGTGACGACGTAGATCACCATCACCAGCGCAGTGCCGGAGATGATCGCGGAGAACAGAAACACCGCCGGCATGAGGTCCGAGGACCACCACTCGCGCGACTTCAGCGACCCGAAAACAAAACCCACATATCCGTGCAGGCCGTGTGCCGCCGGTATGCCGATGACGGCCAGCGCAAAGATCCACTTCCGGTCGTAACGCATCGCATTTTCCGACAGGTCGTACGACCCGAGCGACAGGATGCGATAGAACCAGCCGAGAGGACCTTTCTTCTGCTGCGCCTGCCGAACGATGTGGGGGCGAAACACGAACCAGTTCTCCAGGATCAGCAGAATCACGTAAAACCCGGCCGCGTAACCGAAGATCGCGAAGGCCGATGTCGTGTGGGGCGTGATCATGGCATTGAGCGCACGCTCTGGATGACCCAGATGCAGCATCAGCGGCAAGGGCACCACCACCATGCAGCAAAGCGACGTAAGCAGCGCCAGGTGCGCCACGGGCCTGAAGCGCTGCATATGGAAGACCTGGTACAGGCTCGAGATGGTAAAGGCTCCGGCGACGAGACCCGTGAGATAAGGATAGATCGCGATCAACAACGACCACGCCATCACCGTCTCGTTGGGATAGACGTAGCCGCTAAACGGCAAGATGGTGAACGCGGGATCCATCACAGAACGTCCTTGTCGATGCCCACGTAGAACACGTTCGGCGCATTGCCCGATTCGGGCCTCAAGACGAACACCCGATTGTTTCGGACGAACTTGCTGATCGCGCTTTGCTTGTCGTCAAGGTCGCCGAAGATGCGCGCGCCCACCGGACACACCTCGACGCAGGCGGGCAACAGCCCCTTGGTGATGCGGTGATAGCACCAGGTGCACTTTTCGGTGACGTGCTTGCGCTCGTTGAAGAAACGGGCACCGTACGGACAGGCCTGCACGCAGTACTGGCAGCCGATGCAATAGTCGTGATCGATGAGCACGGCCCCGTCGAGGGTCTTGTACGTTGCACCGGTCGGGCAGACCTGCACGCAGGCTGGATGGGTACAGTGGTTGCAGAGTTTCGGCACGAAGAAGGCCTTCTCGACCTTGGCATCCTTGTAGCGGTTGGCGAAGCGATACTCCCGTTCCGAGCCCGACGCTTCGATGTTCACCGGATCGTTCTGGCTGTCGACGCGCGGCTTGTCTTCGCCTTCCAGATAGACGTATCGTTCGACCCAAGTGCGGAAGTGATGCGCGTCCAGAGCGACGTCGTTCTCCAGCTTGCACGCCTCGACACAACGCAGGCAACCGATGCACTTCGTGGCGTCGACGCCGTAGGCCCAGCGGTGGCGCGTCCAGTCGTAATTCGGTATGGCGGGCCGCGGTGCGGGCGGCTCGGCCGCCGCACTTGCCTCGGACACTACGATCTTTGCGGCGACCGCGGCGCCGGCGCATGTCGCCGCGGCGCCAAGAGTGCGCAGAAACTCGCGCCTTGCGACTCGACCCTTGTCCTTCGCCTGCGAGATCTCAGGCCGTTTCATCATCGCATCAGCCTCAGTTTGCAGCCGCGCTCGAGAAATAGAGCGCGAGCGCCTCGATGTCCACGTCACTCAAGCCGCCGGCCACCCCGGCCATCATGTCGTTCTTCCGCGAGCCGTCGCGGTAAGCCTTGAGCGCAGCGATCAGGTACTCCTTCTGCTGACCGGCGAGTGACGGCCACGCGGGGTTCTCGCTCACGCCGGTGGCGCCGTGGCAAGCCGCGCAAGCACTCGCCTTGGCTTTGCCCGCGGTGCCGTCTTGCGTGCCACGGTCCCCTTTAGCACTGGGGATCTTGAGTGCTGCGAAATGACTGGCAAGGTCCTGCATCTCCGCCTCGTTCAGGCCCTTGGCGGTCGCAGACATCATCGCGTTCTGCCGCGCTCCGGTCCTGTACGACTTGAGCGCGTCGACGACGTAGGCAGCCTGCTGGCCGGCGAGGTTGGGCCAGACGGGATTGCTACTGACACCGTTGGCGCCATGGCAACCCTCGCAGACCGCCGCCTTTCCAGCACCCGGTTGCGCAGCCGGTGCGGCCGTGCGGATCATCTTCGGGGAATGCACGTTATGGCAGGTCGTGCACTGCTGCGTTCCCACGTACGTGACGATATCGATCTGAGGCTGGTCCGCAGGCCTGCCCGGCATCTTCTCGTGGCAGAGCGGGCACAGCTTGAGAGTATCGTGAGGAATCGGCAGCTTGCCGCCGGCGGGGTGATCGACGCCCGTCGATACATGCTGGAACATGCCACCCACGTCGCGCCCACCGGCCGCTTGATGGCAGACCTCGCACTTGACGACCTTGCCGACGTCCACGCTGTGATGCACGCCCGTCGACCACTCGGCGTATTCCTCGGCATGGCACGACTGGCAGTATTCGGAGCCCTTGTACTTGGGCTTGTCAGACGCGATCGCCGCGACCGAGTCGCCGCGGTAGTGGCCGTAGGCGTAGAACGAATCCGCGGTAAAGAAAACCTTCGCCGCGTACGCCACCGCGGCAAATCCCACGATGAGGGCGATCAGCCGAGCGATGTGCTTGGGCATGCCGGCGCCTTTCAGGCGGACACGCCCCAAGTTCGCGCAAAGCCGTCAAACATGCTTCACCCTCCACTTCGGCGCTTCCAATCGCGACGATGCCCCGGGTCCATGGCCCGGATCGTCGGTTCCCGATCAGGAACAGGTATAGGTGGCCGCTCTCTCCGGTGAAAACGTTGGGCTATCCTGCTCCGCACCCGAGCAAGGCAATTTGACTCAGATCAACGTGCCGCCACTGCGGTGATGCTCTCTGGAGAACGCGCTGCGGATCGAGTGTCGGAAGCATGATCGCTCTTGCCGCCGAATGGCGATGCGCGCGAGTGAACTCGATAACGAGTCCCCGACGATCTGGCGCCACGGCGGCGCAACAAAAGGGGCGAACAGCGTTCGCCCCTGCACCTTCAGCGGCCGGCGACTCTATTGCCAGCGGTAGACGTACGAAAGTCCCACGACGTGCACGTTGTAGTTGAACGGCTGCTGGTTGGTCGGCATCACGTTGGTGAGCGAGCCGAACTGGAGCCCGTCGTAGATATAGTCGTTCGACTTCAGGTGCTGGTACCAGTAGGTCAGGCGGACCGCGGACGCTCGATCGATGGCATACCGGCCGCTCAACCTTGCCTCGAAGAGCGTGTTCTTGGCGGTCGGCGTGGAAGCCGCCGGGATGAAAAACACCGCAGGCACGCCGGCGCCGAGGGGCGGCGCGGGCGAGGCCAGCGCGAAGGGGTTGTTGACGTAGGATCCGCCGGAAACCCCGATATCGGTGCGCGCCTCGGTATAGAGCAGATCGCCTAACACGTCCAGGCGGCCGGCCATCAGATTCTTGTACGTGAAACCGATACCCACCGTGTCGGCCTTGTCGCGCATGTCGGTGGACCAGTTGAGGCACGGATCGATCTTGGCGTTCTCGTTCTTCAGCAGCACCGTCGAGAAGCAGCCGCCGGAGACGATCGTGTTGCCCGCCTGCCCGACGAAAGCGGTATTGCTGTTGGAACCGTACGAAATCCCGGCGCTCTCCGACTTGTTCTCCTCGTGCGTATAGAAGGCGTGCAAGGCGAGGTCGTCGCTGGCGGCGAAACTTCCCTCGAAGTTCAGCGCCCAGCTCTCCGCGTCCGTCAGGCCGTACGTCGAATCCTTGTAGTCGTCCTTGTTGTAGTCGAAGCTGCCTTGCAGCGATAGCCGGTCGGTCGCGTCCCAGTTGACCGACGAGCGCAGCTTGTTGCGGTTGCGATCGGCCATGTTGAACCGGCGCATGCCCACTTCCTCGTTGATGTTGTTGCGGCTGCCGTAGAGGGACTGCGGCACGATGTTGTTGTTGGGCGAGAAGATCGCGGCGTCCCCGGCGAGCGGCACGGCCGGGAAGCCGGCGACGGGGCCGAATCCCGTCAGGCCCGTCTGCTGGAGATACTGGTAGGCGCTGACCGTCGCTCCGCCGGCAGGGACGACGTTGGCCATCGGGACCAGCGCGAGGAACGCGTTCTCGTCGTAGTTGACGCGGCGTTCCGAGTACGCGTAAGCCACCCTGGCGCCGACGTTCTCCACCACGTTGCCGCGCCATTCGGCCCGGAACGTGTTCTCCTTCGTCCTCGGCGCATCGGCGCAGTTGATCCACGAGCCGTCGCACTTGCGGTCGATCTGCTGGTACTCGTACGCGCCGATCAGCGTCTGCCCCTTGGCCACCGCATAGTCGCCTTCGAGGTCGAACTGGTTGAGCTTCTTGCTGTACGGCCGGTTGGCGTAGATGTTGATGTTGCTGCCCAGCGTGTTGGGCGCCAGGCCCAGCGCGGCGTTGAAGGGCGATGCGGCGCTCGCCCGCGCCTCGTTCGCGTCCTGGAAGACGTAGGTGTTGACCGCCGTCTTGTTGTCGCGGTCGTCGTACTTGTAGCCCGCTATTACGTTCAGGTCCTTCACCGGCTTGGCGGTGAGCTTGGCGTTGAACGCGGTCCACTCCACGAGCCCGTGGAGCGACGAGGCCGGAAGACCGATCGGAAACTGGTTGTTCTGCCCCTGGGTGACGAACTGGTCGTTCTGGGTGTTGCGCGCATACGACCCGTTCAGGACCAGCTTGGTCGTCGGCGTGAAGTTGTAGCCGCCCGTCAGGAGAAACTGATGAAAGTCATTGCTCGGCGGCTCGCTGATCGTCGCCGTCTTGGTCGGGTCGTTGGCGTCCTGCCAGGTCACCGACGAGATGTCGTTCCTGAACACGGAACCGTAATACGCGACCTGGAAGAAGGCGACGGCATCGGTATAGCCCAGGCTCACGTTGTACTGCTCGGTCGACTGGTCGATCGGATACGGAAGGATGTTGGAGTATTCGCTGACCTGGGAGCTGACCGCGCCGAGCGGCATCAGTCCTTCCTTCTTCTCGTGCTGGGCGCTCACCTTGAATTGCCAGTGGCGGTCGATGTCGTAGCTGAATCCGCCCTTGTAGGTCGTTCGCTTCGTGTCCAGATCCTGGTTGTGGAAATCGGGCACGTCCGTGGCGATGATGTTGTTCACGATCGCCTGCTGCGCCGCGGTGGGAGGAGTGACCACCCCGCCCACGTTGGACGGCGCCAAGCCGGTGGTCGGCGACAGCGACCGGAAGTTGATCGCCGTGGTGCTCACCTGCGGCACGATCGGCTTGATCCAGTTCGATGGCAGGGTCAGGAGATTCGAGCCCGCCCCGTCGAAGGGCGTCTGGTAGCTGTCGGACAGGTTGTGCCGCAACTCGTCGTAGACGAAATCGAGCTTGAACCTGCCCTGCTGCTCGTACTGGGCCGAGACGTTGCGCGTGTCCAGCCACAGGTCCGTGCCGGTGACCCGCCAGCGCGCCGGGTCGCCGCTGTCGTAGGTGCCGCCGCCGTGCACGTCGAAGTTGAAGATCCCGTAGAGGCCCTTGTTGAAGAGCCCGTTGTACTCGCCGAACTTGAAGGAATCCTGGCTCACGTAGCCGACGCCCGCTTCGACCGTATTGGTCGGCTGCGTGAGCTCGCGCACGGCATCGTTGCCGTCCGCGGCCTGGGCGGACGCCATGGCGGCGAGGGTAAGCAGCGCAGCCCGGACAGCGGTCACTGAGGCGCGGACCGCCAAACAATCCTGCTTCGTCTTCATGGCATGCTCCCGATTCGCTCTAGGCTACCGCTGGAACTTCGCGCCGGCGGGATGGTTCGAGCCGTGGATCAGCACGTGGCAGTTGAGGCAGGCACGCGCGTTCATCTGCGTGCGCGGGCTCTGGTTGGCCAGCGGCTGCATCCCGTTGATGGTGGTCGCGTTGCCGTTCGGCAGGTTGGCTCCGCTGTTGATCGCGGCTGCGTGGTCGCCGCTGTGGCACTCCTGGCACAGCCATGGCACCCGGGCCTTCAGAAGCGGCGCGTTCGACGATCCGTGCGGCGTGTGACAGTTGGTGCAGTCGTCGACGACCGGCGAGTGCTCCCAGAGGAACGGCCCGCGCTTCTCGGCGTGGCAGGTGTAGCAGGTTTCGTTGACGGAGTTCTTGACCAGCAGCTTCGGTCCCGTCGAGCCGTGCGGATTGTGGCAGTCCGAGCAGGCCATCTTCCCCGCGACGATGGGGTGCGTGGAGATACGGTGAGTCTGCGCGCGCTGAGTGGCGTGGCAGGCTTCGCAGACGTCCGGCTGCGTGACCTTGTCGAGCACCGGGTCGTGCGGCACGTGAACGGTGTGGCAGTTGCTGCAGGAAAGATTGCGTGTCTGGTGCTCGCTGCCAGACCAGTGCATGCGCAGGCCCGACTGATGGCACGCGAGGCACGCGCCGTTGCGTTCCTCGACGGGCGACGCGTTCTTCGACTTGACGCCGAACACCGTATCCGGGCGAGCTCCGGCGGGGTCCTTCACGTGCGCGCCGCTCTCTCCGTGACACGACTGGCAAGTCGGGGCGCGCGGATCAGCGCGGTTGCCGTGAGGTGTCTGGTAGATTGCCAGCACCGGGACGCGCCAGCCCTCGTTGTGGCACGCCGTGCACACCGCATCCTTCGCGAGCGCCTGCTTGGTGCTCGCCTGTGCGTCCGAATCGGCGGCGCGTACCTGCGCTGCGAGACAGAGTATTCCGATCCACAGGCCGCAGGCCAACGATCGTTGCAGCTGTTTCATAACACACTCCCTCCGCTTGCTTGCTTTGTCGCGGTGTCCTCGTTTCTCTATCGTCGTGCAGCGCTTTGGAAACGATTCAGCATATTTTCGGTACGGCGTCGCGCTCGCGTCATCGGACGACGGAGCTTTTGACTCAAATCAATTTGCGCTGTTGGCCGTGTGCAACATCGGCAAACAGACGTGCTTACAATTTGCTGACGTGGCGCCCAAATGTAACGACGAACGTAACGCTCGGGTCGCTCGGCGACTCCATTGTTGGTCGCGAGACGCTCCGGCGTGGAGGCGCACGATCGCGTTTGAGCAGGACGCACCGTTGCGTTGGCAGCGAGGCTGCGGATCAACCCTGCCTGCGGAAATGTTCGCGGCGTCTCGCTTCGGAGACGAAGTCCTCCAGCTCGGGATCCATCGCGCTGCGCGCGGAGACGATGCCGACGATCCTGCCGGCCTCGATGACCGGCAGATGCCGGAATCCCCGCTCGTGCATGATCGACAGCGCATACCCGAAGGGCTTGTCCGGTGCGACGACTTCGGGCGACGGCGTCATCACGTCCGCGAGGCGCGTCGTGTCCGCGTCGCGGCTTTGAGCGACGACGCGGAACACGACGTCGCGCTCGGTGAAGATGCCCACCAGCCGCTTGCCAACGACGACCATCACCGCGCCGACGTTCTTCTTCGCCATCAGCTTCGCCGCCCTGCTCACCAGCGTCTCGGGCGGCGCCTTGAGGATCTTGCTCTTCTGCATCACTTCCCTGACCAGCTGATCGAACATCGGCCATCCCCCGGACGCGTGATGTGGGCGCCCGTCCTCCTAGGGGTCCTGTCTACCACCGGCCGGCCGAACCGGTTTGATCCAGGTCAAAGCCCTCACCGCGGGAGTGGTCAAGGGCCGATGATTCCCGACCTGCGGCGGCGTTGACTTGGGTCAATAGAGCGGTACGCCGGCCCCTTACTGTAACGGGCAGAGAAACAGCGGCGCCATGAACCCGTACGTAACCTTCCTGCTCTACCTGCTCGCGATCCTGGGCTTCGTGTTCGTCACGCTGGTGATGAACCGCTATCTCGGCCCGAAGCCCAAGGCGTCCACCCTCAAGCTCGAGCCTTTCGAGTGCGGCGCGACCCCCGTCGACACGCGGAACACGCGCGCGGTTCCGATCAAGTACTACGGGGTGGCGATCGCCTTCATGCTGTTCGATCTGGAGACCGTGTTCCTGTTCATCTGGGCGCTCGGGGCCCAGCCGCTGACCGGCTTCATGCTGTTCACGTTCTTCATCTTCGGCGTGCTGCTGATCCTGATCCTGCTGTACGTGTATCGATCGCGGCTGATCGACATGGTCGCCGAGTGACGATGAACCGGGCCGAGATTCCGATCCGCCCCGCGAATTCCCGCCATCCGGCGTTCGAGTACCTTTCGACCAAGAAGGACGAGCTGGTCGGCTGGGCGCGCAAGTTCTCGCTCTTCCCCTACCCGTTCGTCACCGCCTGCTGCGCGATGGAGTTCATGGCGGTGAGCTCCACGCCGTACGACACCGACCGCTTCGGCGCCGCGCTGCCGCGCTTCTCGCCCCGTCAGTCGGATCTGCTGATGGTGGTCGGCACGATCACCCACAAGCAGGCGCCGGTGCTGCTCAAGGTGTACGAGCAGATGTGCGAGCCGAAGTGGGTGATGGCGTTCGGCGCCTGCGCGACCAGCGGAGGGTTCTACCAGAACTACGCCGCCGTGCCCGGCATCGACAAGATCATCCCGGTCGACGTGTACGTTCCGGGCTGCCCGCCGCGGCCCGAGACGGTGATCGACGCCATCATGAAGCTGCAGGACAAGATCGCGCGCGATCATCACCCCATCATCACGGAGAGCTTCTGATCATGCAGCCCGCGATCCTCGACCTCACGCAGGAGAAGCTCGCCTCGGCCGGCGAGGCCTCCGTGTCGCACCGGACGCTGGTCCTGAGCGTCGCGCCCGAGGCGTCGTTCGCCACGGCGCGGCGGCTCAAGGGCGAGTTCGGGTGCGATCTCTGCCTCGACATCACCGCCGTGGACTGGCTCGGCCGCACGCCCCGCTTCGAAGTCGTCTATCACTTCTACTCGACGCAGCACAAGGTCCGCGTGCGCATGAAGACTCGCGTCTCCGAGGCCGAACCGGTGGTCGACTCGCTCATGCCGCTGTACGGCTCGGCCGGGTTCATGGAGCGCGAATGCCACGACATGTACGGCATCGTCTTCCGCGGCCATCCGGATCTGCGCCCGATCCTGCTCTACGAAGGCTTCGAGGGGCATCCGCTGCGCAAGGACTACCCGAAGACTCGCGAGCAGCCTCTGGTCACCTACCGCAAGTAAGCAGAGCGTGGATACGCGCGTCAGCCGGCCTTTGCCGAATCCGATCCGGCCCGCCTTCGTGCGGGGCGATCGCGACGACCAGGTCGTGGTGAGCATCGGCCCGTCGCACCCGGCCACGCACGGCACGGTCCAGCTCATCGCGGCGCTCGACGGCGAGAAGGTGGCGCGGGTCGACGTGCACTGCGGCTACCTCCACCGCGGCTTCGAGAAGGAGTGCGAGGACCACACCTGGCACAACTTGATCCCCTACGTCGACCGGCTCAACTACTGCTCGGGGCTGGTCAACGACTTCGCCTATTGCGACGCGGTCGAGACCCTGATGGGGATCGAGATCACGCCCCGCTGCCGCTACCTGCGCACGCTCCTCTCCGAGTACTCGCGCATCGCCGACCATCTCACCTGCATCGCGGCCTCGCTGATGGAGCTGGGCGCGATGACGGCGTTCCTGTATCTCGTGATGCTGCGCGACTGGATCTACGAGCATCTCGCCGACCTGACCGGTGCGCGCCTCACCTATACCTACGGACGCATCGGAGGGCTCGCGCGCGACCTGCCGGACGGCTGGCTCGACCGGCTCGACTGGATCCTCGGCCAGTACGACGAGTTCGTCGGCCGCATCCACGGGCTGCTCGATCGCAACCGCATCTTCATCGACCGCATGCGCGACGTCGGCGTCTTGTCCACGGCCGACGCGCTCCACTGGGGATTCACCGGCCCGATGCTGCGCTCCACGGGAGCCGCCATCGACCTGCGCAAGGACACGCCGTACCTCGCCTACGCCGAGCTCGACTTCGAGGTGCCGGTCGGCATCAAGGGCGACAACTACGACCGCTACTACGTGCGCATGCGGGAGATGGACGAGTCGGTGCACATGATCCGGCAGCTCGTCGAGATGCTGCCGAGCGGGCCGATCAGCGTCGACGACCGCCGCTGCACGCTGCCCGACAAGCAGCTCGTCTACACCGAGATCGAGTCGCTCATCAACCACTTCAAGCTGATCATGGACGGCCCCGAGGTCTCCGCCGGCGAGGTCTACGTCGCCCACGAGGCGCCGAACGG
>Ga0187776_10001300_pt1 | contig 12415 bp, 10 predicted proteins | sample 0216_BV02_MP12_2_FD_132426 | JGI IMG/M metagenome (GOLD analysis project Ga0187776, IMG submission 132426) | Tropical peat soil microbial communities from peatlands in Department of Meta, Colombia - 0216_BV02_MP12_20_MG | ecosystem: Environmental > Terrestrial > Soil > Wetlands > Peat | place...
ACCGACCTGAAAGGTGAATCTCTCAAAGTGTGGCCCGTAAGTGCCTTTTACCACCAGGCTGACAAGCTCATTAATCTGCCGGTGGTGAAACACCACTCCCTGAGCAAATGCACGATGGCGATGAAAAATCTCTATGGCTCCCTCGGAGGCCAGAGGAACCGTCTCCATCAGGACATCAATACCTCCATCGCAGACCTCGCCTCCGCGATCAGGCCGACACTCACGGTTATGGATGCCACGAGGGTGCTCAAGAGAAACGGTCCAACCGGCGGAAACATATCAGATGTGTCCATCGAGAATACGGTCGTCGCAGGAGTCGACCTGGTGGCGATAGAATCTTACGGACTCAGATTTCTTGATCTGAAAGTAGAAGACATTCCTTTCATCACCATGGCGGACAAGAGGGGCATCGGGATTTCCGATTGGAGATCACTCAACGTTGCCGAAATAGACGTATGATGCGGAGAATCCTTACCCTCCGGAATATCAGGAGGATATACGCTGTTTTTTTCATGGTGCTTTTCGCACTTCTCCTTTGGCTGACGAGCTTCAAGCAGATGAAGGGCTACGAGACACCGCTCTTTCTGGAACTAGACCCCCTTGCGTCAGTGGCCTCCTTTCTCACAAGCTGGACCATTTACAGAGGGCTTGTCCTTTCGGTCTTTATCATAATCGGCACGCTCTTCTTCGGCCGTTTCTTCTGCTCCTGGGTCTGTCCGATGGGTATCATCAATCAGATTGCCGGAAGCGTTTTCAATAAGTTACGGGCCGTTGATACCGTTGCTCTGAATTCCTACCGTACCCTCTACCGTCTCAAGTACTATTTCCTTGCTCTGTTCCTCGCCCTCGCCGCCTTCGGGTCGCTGCAGACGGGACTGCTCGATCCGATTCCGTTCATTACGAGATCCTTTACGATCTCAATATTTCCGGCACTCAACAACAGCCGGGGCTGGCTCTATCTGAAGCAGCCCCTCTTTCAGGGCGGAACGTTTCTGGGACTGATCTTTCTCGCGGTGATCTTCGCGAACAGGTTTCTGCCGCGATTCTGGTGCCGTGCGATTTGCCCGCTGGGTGCGCTCCTCGGCCTGATTTCGTTCAGGCCGGTCCTGAGGATATGGCGCGACGTCGACCTCTGTACGGACTGCAAAAAATGCCTCGGCCACTGTCATGGCGGATGCGATCCCCACTCGGCCCTGCGGACCACCGAATGCCACCTCTGCATGAACTGCATCGAGGACTGCCCCGAGTCCGCTATCCATTACGGTCTGCCGAAACCCTCAAGTTCTGTCCAGATGCCCCTTGACGTGAGCCGCCGCAGGCTGATCGAGAGTGCCCTTGCAGGGGCTGTCCTCTTTCCCATGATGCGGAGCACCATCACATCCGGCACCTCACCACAGTACCGCGTGATCAGGCCTCCCGGTTCGATCATTGAAAGAGACTTCCTGAGAAGATGCATCAAATGCGGAGAATGCATGAAGGTCTGCCCTACCAACGTTATCCAGCCGGCATTGCTTGAGGCTGGATTTGAGGGGATATGGACACCGGTCCTGATCAACAGGATCGGTTACTGCGAGTACAACTGCGTGCTCTGCAGCCGCGTATGCCCGACCGGCGCGATCAGCATACTGACTGTAGAGAAAAAATTAGGAAAGGGAGCCGGACAGAAACCGGTCAAGGTCGGTACCGCCTTCTACGATCGGGGAAGGTGCCTGCCCTGGGCGATGAATACCGACTGCATTGTCTGCGAAGAGGTTTGCCCCACATCGCCGAAGGCTATCTGGTTTCAGACCTTTGAGGTGCAGCTCCGGGACGGAGCGACAAAAATGCTGAAGCGTCCCTACGTAGATCCCAACCTCTGTATCGGTTGTGGAATCTGCGAGAACAAGTGCCCGATACGCGATCGTGCCGCTGTCCGCGTCACCTCTATAGGAGAGACACGGTCTTTGACAAACCAGATGATACTTAAGTCCTGAAGAAGAGAGGGTTCGCTTTGTAATATAATACGGGTCCTATGAATGATTTAGTGCTTCAAATCAACAGAAAGGGTATTTTGCTGGGGTTCAGGGGTCACTTTGAAGATAATTTGCTGGTGTCTTCCGACGAAATTTTAGGCAAGAACATATACGATATAATGCCATCAGATATTGCTCAACCGGTCATGGGTTGCTTAGAGAAAGCCTTCCAGACCGGAGATCTGCAAAGTTTTGAGTATCAGCCTTGGATAAGTGGCTGTCACTATGAGCTGAGATTTATCGTCAGTGGAGAGGATACCGTATCAGTTATTGTAAGCAATATCTCAGACTACAAGCAGGCGGCGGAAAAGGTCCGATATCTTGCATATCACGATACTTTAACCGATTTACCTAATCGTTACCTGTTTAATGATCGGTTGAAGCAGGCAATAGGTTATGCTGAACGGAATGGACAGCTGCTGGCAATATTGTTTCTCGATATAGATAATTTTAAGCAGATAAATGACACGATTGGGCATAAGGCGGGGGACAAGCTGTTGCAGGGCATAGCTGATCGATTAATGATTGGTATGCGCAAAACGGATAGCATCTTCCGGTTGTTGACAGAAGAATCGGAACATATGGTGGCGCGACTCGGTGGAGATGAGTTTACCATGCTCCTTACCGACGTCAGAAATATGCAGGATCCGGCAAAAGTGGCTCAGCGCCTTCTGAATGTGTTGTCAGAACCTTTTATCATTGGTGCCCAGGAAGTGTTTATCACCGCGAGCGTGGGCATAGCCGTCTATCCCTCTGATGGTAAAGATAGTGACACGCTGCTCATAAATGCTGATGTGGCGATGTATGAGGCCAAAAAACACGGAAAAAATAATTATCAATATTATTCTGAGTCTACGAATAAATTCACCGTTGAGCGGTTTACCGTCGAAAATAAGTTGCGGAGGGCATTGGATCACAACGAGTTTATGTTGTTCTATCAGCCGCAAATCGATATAACTACGGGGAGAATGATTGGTGTGGAAGCGCTGATACGGTGGTTGCAGCCGGACCTGATATTAATCAAACCAGGTGAATTTATTCCCCTTGCTGAGGAAACAGGACTCATTATCCCGATTGGTGAATGGGTACTTCGGACAGCCTGTGCAGAAAACAGAGTTTAGCAAAAAGCCGGTCTTAAGCCGATGTGTATGACGGTAAATGTATCAAGCGTCCAGTTCAGGCAGAACAACTTCGTAGAAAGCGTATCCAGGATTTTAAGCGACACCGGGTTGGATCCGAAGTATCTGCAGTTGGAACTTACTGAGAGTGCCGTGATGAAAGACTCTCGAAATACTATTAAGAAACTGCACTCACTGCAGGCTATGGGAATACAGGTCGCTATTGATGATTTCGGTACCGGTTATTCTTCACTCAATTATTTAAAACGCTTCCCCTTATCTACTTTAAAAATTGACTATTCCTTTGTAAAAGATCTCGCCACCAGTTCTGTTGACCAGGCTATTGTCAGCGCAATTGTCACTCTGGCGCATAATTTTAATTTGAAGGCTATTGCCGAAGGTGTGGAAAAAAGGCAACAGTTGGCTTTTCTGCGTGAGTGCGGATGTGAAGGAGTACAGGGTTACTTGATTTGTCCACCTGTGAACTCAGTCCTTTTGGCAGAGTTTGTAAAGAAAGAAAAGCATTTAGAGGTGCTGAACAATTGTGGTATAAAGGTTTAGCTCACCGGCCGCAGTCCCGGCTCTTCTTAACGACTTAATTGCTCACAATTTTATCGTTCAAGCCTTGCACCTTTTTTCAGTTCTGCTATAATGCCAGAGAGGAGAAGAAAAAAAACGTGAAGATATTCATGTCTCTTATGGCAATTCTGATTATTGCTTCTCCCCTTTATGCGGGGGAAGGCAAAGAGACGGAGTTGCTTGATCAGGGGAGAAGGTATTTTTCGAATGGAGATTACAAGAATGCGGTTAAGGCTCTTGAAAAGTCCCTGGCTGTCAATCCGGAAAATGGTGAAGCCTATACATGGCTTGGAAAGAGTTATTTGGAGCTTGGAGACAATGAGGTGATGACCGATCCTCAGATGCTGGGTAAAGCGGCGCACGCCTTTCACAACGCTTTGCGGATCAACCCCAATTCTGCGGAAGCCCGCTTTCACCTCGGGATAACAGATTTGGCTCTCCATAACAAAGATGAAGCGGTAAACGAATACGAAATCCTCAGGGACCTCGATAAGGAACTTGCAAGCGCTCTGTTAAAAAGAATACGCGACTATGAGCCTCCTAAAACTTATGAGCCCGCTGGGGAGAGAGCCGGTTCTGTGACGAATGTTACGATCATCGGAAACAGCGTACTTGTGCCGGTCAGACTCGGCAATAGAGACAAAACTATTCAGGTGACATTGCTTCTTGATACCGGGGCTTCTGAATCAACAATAGTGCCGGAAGTCGCGGCTCAATTAGATATGGATACGACCAAGGCCGTGCCTGTGACGGGGCAGGTAGTCGGGGGGGGACTGCTGTCGGCCATGCGGGCGAGGATCGATTTCATAACGGTCGGGCCGATCATCAAAAGAGATTTTTATATCGACATCATCGAACACAAAGGTCCTCCGGTAAAGTTTGACGGGCTGCTCGGCATGAATTTTCTTCGGGGTCTTCGATACCACATAGATTTCGAAAACAAGCTTATAAACTGGGGTCCATGAGAGTCCCCTTCAGTCTTTCCTTTAGCCTCGTATATCTCATCAGGGGCCTGTTGTTCTTTATCGCTATCGCAAGGGCTTTTCTGGTCCCTATGATCACAACGAGTTTTTTCCCTCGCGTAACGGCGGTGTAAAGCAGGTTTCTCTGGAGCATCATATAATGCTGCGTGAGCAGAGGCATAACAACCGCGGGATATTCGCTCCCCTGTGATTTGTGGACCGAGATCACATACGCAAGAACGATCTCATCCAGCTCTGTGAAGTCATAGGTGACAGGCCGTCCGTCATAATCTACGGTCACCTCCTGGTCTTCCCTGTTAATCGAGACTACTCTTCCGATGTCTCCGTTAAAGACCTCCTTGTCATAGTTGTTCCTTATCTGCATTACCTTGTCTCCGGTCTTTAAGACCTTTCCTCCCCTTATCAGTTCATCAGTTGAAGAGTTCAGGCTCTTTTGCAGTACGACATTCAGGTTTGTTGCCCCGACAACACCCCTGTGCATAGGAGCGAGCACCTGTATCTCGTTAACCGGATGAAAGCCGAATTTCTCCGGAATCCTGTTTCCGCACATATCCAGTATCTTTTCGCAGACCTCTCCGGGATCTTCCAACTCCATGAAATAAAAGTCCTGAGGTGCATCTCTTTGAGATGTGAGGACGGGGAATTCGCCGCTGTTTATCTTATGGGCGTTCACGACGATAAGGCTTGTCCGTGATTGTCTAAATATCTCGTTCAGGCGGATAGTCGGGATAGCCCCGGAATCGATGATGTCCCTGAGGACGTTCCCAGCACCGACCGAAGGCAACTGGTCCACATCGCCGACCAGAATTAATGTCGCACCGTTAGGTACCGCCTTGAGGAGATGGTGCATCAGCGTTGTGTCTACCATTGATACCTCATCTATTACTATTAAGTCCGCATCGAGCGGTGATTCATCATTCCTTTTGAATCCTCCGTCCTTCGGACTGTACTCGAGAAGGCGGTGCATCGTCTTCGCCTCGTGCCCCGATGCCTCCGACATCCTCTTCGCCGCCCTCCCTGTGGGAGCCGCAAGAAGAACCCTCTGGCCCAAACTCTTGTATATCTTTACAATAGCCCGTATGATGGTCGTCTTACCGGTGCCCGGCCCACCTGTAATGACGAGCACTTTTTTGTCGACAGAAGCCTCTATCGCGTCTATCTGTCTGCCGACGAATTCGATGGCAAGTTCCTTCTGCACCCATGCGACCGCCTTTTTACTGTCGAACTGCCGGATGATTTTCGGAGTCCTGAATATCATCTTCAAATGATCGGCGATACCGACTTCAGAGATATGGAAACCTGCGAGATAAGCAGCCTCATCTTCCATAACAATCTTTTTTTCCTGCACGATCTTTTTTAGTGCATCAACAACGAGACTGGTCTCGATATCGAGAATCTTGCGGCACTCCTCAATGAGGGGTCCGTAAGGGTAGAATACATGGCCCTCATCCGAAAGCCTCTGGAGGACATGCATGATGCCCGCTTCTGCCCTTATCAGAGAGTCTTTCGGAATACCGAGTTTTTGCGCAATCCTGTCTGCAGTGAGAAAGCCCATGCCGAATATGTCTTCAGCGAGTCTGTAAGGGTTTTCTTTTACAACCCGTATCGATTCTCTTCCGTATTGTTTGTAGATCCGTGCGGCATAGGAAGAGCTCACTTCATGGCCCTGGAGAAAGAGCATTACATCCCGGATCTCTTTCTGTTCGGCCCACGCGGTTCTGATCATATCAACCCTCTTACCGCCGATACCATCCACTTCCTGAAGTCGTTCTATGGTTTTCTCGATGATATCGAGGGTTTCGGTTCCGAACTTCTCCACGAGGCGTTTCGCCATGACCGGACCGATTCCCTTGATCAAACCCGAACCGAGGTATCTTTCGATTCCCTTAACAGTCGCGGGGATAACCGACTCGTATGAGACTATCTTGAACTGCTCACCGTATCTGGGGTGGACATCCCACGAGCCTTTCATTCGCAGGACCTCTCCCGGAGAAACGGAGACGAGATTGCCGACGACCGTGACAAGGTTCCTTTGCCCCTGCACCTTCATCCTTGCGATCATGTAATGGTTCTCGTCGTTATAGTAGGTGATTCTTTCTAATTGTCCCTGGAGTTCGATCAGCATGATTTATTCTACACCAAAAAATTAAGGAAGAGTTCGAGGAACGCGATAAAGAAGACCCTGCGAAGCTCTGCAGGGCCCTCTTTGTCGAAGACTATGAAATGCGGTCTGAAACCGGCTCTAATGTCCTGCCGGGAAAAATGTGTAACTCACCCAGACAAGTAATCCAAGGAGAATGGTTCCGAGTATCAGACTGTATCCTATGAGTTTCTTCTCCACAGGCAGAAGGGGTTCGTACTCCATTTTTTTCAACTCTTCGGCCAATTTCGGCTCTTCAGGCATACATACCTCCTTTTCTAAACCCGTTACTCAATCGTGCTAACCGGCCAAAGGCGGCTTAACCCCGTGGAAGAAAAGCCACGAAATAAACAGCCCTATCCAGATGATAAAACCGAACAGACAGAGCAGGTAAACAGCCGCCAACCGTCCGATACCTTCTTCCCAGAGCTTTTTGAAATTGGAGACAACGCCTATCGTGAAGAAGGTCATGGTAAAAAATATCCCTCTGAAGACATTACCTTCGGCCATCGCCGCTTTTGTTTTGCCCATTAAACCCGGTGAGGTTACGCCTATATACAGTATTACGAGGAACGTCAGAACATAGCCGATGACAAACTTCGGAAATCTGTCCCATATCTGGCCGGGCCTGACTTTTTCTCCGGGTTTGCACTCTATGACCGAACACCAGATTATGGCGAGTATGAACGCCCATATGCCGATAAAGACGTCTATGAAGACCTTAACGGTCGTTGCGGCCCCCATTATCCAGCCTTCCTTGTAATTTACTCCCTCTGTGGCGAGCGCCTTTGCCCTTATGAGAGAATCAGCGACGGCCCCGCTCGCGACCGCTGCCCCGTCGGTTTTTACGGCAAGCCCCATCCAAGCCCCTGCAACCATCGGTTCTTTCGAGAGAAATTCCTGAGCTATAAAGGGGAGTATGATGAGTTCGACAACAGCAAAGATAACGACCAGCGAGGAGACCATGATGGGCACTACCGGTCGTGCCTTTATCGCTCCCCCTGTGGCGATAGCGGCCGACACACCGCAAATAGATATGCCGGAGGCGAGCGGCGCAGCCCATTCTCTGCTGAACCTGAAGTACTTCCTTGCGATAAAGTATACAAGTGCCCAGTAGATAAGATATGCTTCAACAATGGCGCAGAGTCCTCTGAACATTACTGCTGTCGCCAACCCCAATTTTTCAGCAGCGGTGACACCCAGAAATCCGCCGAGGATGACTATTGCGGTCTTGATATACAATTCGGGCCTCACGGCCTCCCGTATAGCACTGGCGAAGCCGGAGAAAAAATTTCCTACGATCAGGCCGGCGATAAGGGCCACAATAAATCCTGCTTCGGGTGTCAGTTTCAGAGACCATGTGATGCCGAATTTCTGCATATCAGGAGGTGTTGTCACCGCTATGTTCGCCCAGCTGCCGATAATCCAGCATATATAGCTTATGCAGAATACGGCCGTAAAGCCGATAACAAACCTGCCGATTTTTACTTTGAGAGCTGAAGCGCCGATGGTCATGACGATTAATAAGAATACGTACGTCGCTATCAGAGCCCCTATTCCCCCCATGGACACAAAGGCTTTAGATACAGGCTTCAAGGCCTTTGTCAGGTCGGTCCATATGCCTGTCGTTATCCCGAACCCTAAAAGATCTGCGCCGAAAAATCCGCCGAGCGACAGAATAAATATGAAAAGACCGATCCAGACAGAAAGCCAGTCTTCGCTTACGCCCTTTTTCTTTTCTTCGGCGCATGTTTCAGGCGTGTCGCATAATCCCTCGCTTAATTTGTCCTCATTTATCCCCTGATTCTTTTCTCCCATACACTAACCTCCCTGTTCTGGGATTACAATGTTGGTACTATGATCCGCAAATGAGAAAGGAAAACATCAAACTAAATCCCTGCCTGCATAGTTAAACCCGTAAATCACCCCCTTGCCACTATTTTTTCAATTTCATGATACACTTTATAGGTTCGACTTTCAATACCTTTGTCCCATTTTTGTCAGACACCGTCCAACTGCCGGCCTCAAGGTCGTTTCTTTTGAAATTGATTTATGCTATGATTTGTTTAATTTGTGCCTAAAAGGTATTGACAATTTCTAAAAGAAAATTATCATAAAGTGATGGAGGAAAAATGAATTTCAAAGAGAAGAGATGCTACCGCTCGATCCTGTTTGTTGTCCTTGCGACGGCACTGAGCCTTTGCTTTTCGACGCAGTCGCCTTCGGATTCCTATGCCCAGAGTCCGAAGATCTCGCATGAGTCGGTCGATTTGCTCACGAAGACCGGAGATGCAATGGCCGAAGTTGCGGCTGCGGTGAAACCATCGATCGTGAACATATCGACTACAAGGACGGTGAAGATCTCGGGCGGAATGAACCCTTTTTTTGAAGACCCTTTTTTCAGACATTTCTTCGGTGAACGTCAGCAGCCGAAGGAGCGCAAGTCGGCGGGTCTCGCATCGGGTGTTATTGTTTCATCAGACGGATATATCATTACGAACTACCATGTTGTCAAGGATGCGGATGAGATAAAGGTGACCCTTACCGATAAGAGAGAGTTCAGCGGCAAGGTAATAGGTTCCGACGCGAAAACCGAAATATCGGTTGTGAAGATAGAAGCCACCGGATTGTCCGCGATGCAGTGGGGCGATTCCGACGCGCTGAGGGTCGGGGAAATAGTGCTTGCAGTAGGAAACCCCTTTGGCCTGAACCAGACGGTGACGATGGGAATAGTCAGCGCGACAGGAAGGGCGAATGTCGGCATCGCAGACTATGAAGATTTTATTCAGACGGATGCTGCAATAAACCCCGGCAACTCCGGTGGAGCCCTCGTTAACGTGAAAGGGCAGCTGGTCGGAATAAATACCGCTATTTTCAGCACGAGCGGAGGGTATCAGGGGATAGGATTTGCGATACCGAGCAATATGGTCAAGTCCATCATGGACAGCCTTGTAAAGAAGGGAAAGGTGGTTAGAGGATGGCTCGGCGTCTCCATACAGAGGATCACTCCGGAGCTCGCTAAACAGTTCAACCTCTCAGGGGAAAACGGAGCACTCGTAAGCGATATCGTCGAAAACAGCCCTGCGGAAAAGGCCGGTCTGAAAAGAGGCGACGTAATCGTCGAATATGATGGCAAAAGCACGGACGACCCCAATCAGCTGAGGAATATGGTCGCCAATACACTTCCGGGCGAGGAACGTACGATCAAGGTCCTGAGAGACAATAAGATGATAACGCTCAAGGTGACGATGGGCGAACTTCCTGCCGAGCTTCAGCAAGCCGAGACCGGAGAATATCAGAATGTGTTAAGAGGTGTTGGCGTGCAGGATATAACACCTGAGATAGCCAAACAGTTGAACGTTCCTGTCAGGATTAAGGGGGTGATCATAACCGATATTGATGAAAACAGCCCTGCAACCGGAATACTTATGCAGGGGGATGTGATCCAGCAGATAAACAGAAAAAATGTCACCGGGCTGAAGGACTATCAGGAGATCGCATCGAAGGTGGGAAAAGATGAGTCGGTCTTGCTGCTCATTTACAGGCAGGGCTCCTCGATTTACGTAACACTCTCCAATAACAGGTAGATAGTTCGATACATTGGCCGGTCCTGAACCCGCAGTGTATCAGAGTGCGGTTATTGCGAGGCATCAAAGGTTGTGAAGGGCAGCGTCTGCCTAATGAGTACGACGCGAAAGGAGGTGAATTGATGAGGATCCCATTGATGAGACAGATATCATGGTACTTGGTAGTTGCAATGTTCATTATCGGCATCGCGCCGAAGGTCAACGCCGGCCTGGCGCCATCGGAACTGATCGCTATGTCGCAGGCGGACAGGATCGCTGATGTCGAGAAGATCCAGAAGTTTCTTGAGATGAAGGTCGTCAGCGAAAGGCTGGGGAAATTAGGTTTTACGCAGGATGAGATTCAAAGCAGGATGAACAGTCTCAGCGACCAGCAGATCCACAAATTGGCCCTTCAGATAGACGATCTTAAGGTCGGAGGCGACGGCCTCGGTATTGTGATCGCGCTCCTCGTAATTGCGATTCTAGTTGTCATACTGATCATGCTCACCGGTCACAAAGTTGTCGTAAAATGACGTTTAACTCATACTCGATATATAGGCGGGCTCGTTTGGTCGGGCCCGCTTTTTTTTCATTTCTTGTACTGTCGGTTGTGGTTTCTTCGTGCGCTACCATGTCTGGCGATCCGGAATCTGCGAAAACCCACCTGGTAGCCGGCGTCCCTTTCTTTGCACAGGAGAAAGACCGGTGCGGTCCGGCGTCGCTTGCGGGTGTTATGAACTACTGGAAAATCGGCGTCTCCCCCGACGAAATCTCACAGGCGATATTCAGCGAATCTGCACGGGGGACCCTCGATATCGACATGATCGTTTTTCCTCAGAAACGGGGACTGAGGGCGGAACAGTATTCTGGCGGGATGACAGACCTGAGGGAAGAAATAGATAACGGGTATCCGCTTGTCGTGCTTGTGGATTACGGCTTTTGGGTATATCAGAAGGAACATTACATGGTCATTGTCGGCTATTATGATAAAGGAATTATCGCAAATTCGGGGACAGTAAGAGGGGAATTCATACCGGAGAATGATTTTTTAAAGGCCTGGGAGAAGACAAATTTCTGGACGCTCCTGATCAAACCGAACGTGAGAACGAACAATGAGAGATAAGGGAAGGGCGGTCCGCCGTCTGATGTTTATTGCCCTTCTTCTTCTCATGAATTCCTGCGCATTGCCGCGAATAATTGTGCTTGACGATCCGCTCAGCCCTGAGGAACATATAAACCTCGGAGTCGCTTACGAAGAGAAGGGAGAACTGGACAACGCCTACAAGGAATACAGAGAAGCATCCCGTAAGTTGCCCGCTGCCTTTCTCTATATGGGAAACATCTCTTTTAAGAAGGGCGAGTTCCGCGATGCTGAAGTCTGCTATAAAAAAGCGATAAAAAAGGACCCAAAGAGCGCTGATGCCTATAACAATCTTGCCTGGCTTTACTACATGGAAAAGAGAAACCTGGATGAGGCTGAAACTCTCGCAACGAAGGCGATCGAACTGAACCCTTCTAAAAAGGATATCTATCAAGACACGCTCGACAGGATAAGAAAATATAACCAGGATTTGTCCAAGTCGTAGACCGACCGAAAGATCTTTAACGTCCCTTGTCGCTAAAGTCGGCCTCCGCGAGACCTTCGATAGGAAATATTTGCTCCCGAGACTTTCCTCTTCTAACTTCATGTGAGTGGGATGTTCACCTCGGTTTAATTCTTCAGGAAAGAAACTCTCCCTCGATTACAACTGTTTGTGCAATACACCTCCAAAGAAATGTTTTCGACATTCTGACGAGGCAAAGAGTTCCAACTGAAACTTAGCACGGTCTTGAAAAGTCGAGCTTGCAGAGTACCATGTCGTAATCTGCAAATTTGAAATAACAATTGGTAGGGCGAGAGGTTCCTCTTTTCAATCTCGAAGGATGCTTGCTGTACAACCCATCACAATATTTTTGACAAGCCCTCTAATTCATGATAAAAGAATTACAGAGTACTCTCTCTATCAATCACACATAG
>Ga0187776_10001301_pt1 | contig 12414 bp, 11 predicted proteins | sample 0216_BV02_MP12_2_FD_132426 | JGI IMG/M metagenome (GOLD analysis project Ga0187776, IMG submission 132426) | Tropical peat soil microbial communities from peatlands in Department of Meta, Colombia - 0216_BV02_MP12_20_MG | ecosystem: Environmental > Terrestrial > Soil > Wetlands > Peat | place...
CGCCCGCCTGGCGAGCCTGCACAACGTCCGGGACGAGACGGATGACGCGCGGCGCCTCGCGCAGGCGGCGCTCGAGCTCGCCGAGCAGGTCGGGTCCGACGAGGTTCGCGCCCGCGCGCTGGGAGCGATCGCCTTCAGCCGCACGATGACCGGCGACTGGGGCGGCTTCGACGACTACGCCGCGAGCATCGAGCTGGCAACCAAGATCGGGTCGCCCGACGCAATCGTCCTCATCATCAACTACGCGGGCTCGCGGCTGGCGTTCGGCGACCTTCGCGGCGTCTTCGAGCTCCAGGCGCGTGGACGCGAGCTGGCGCGGGAGCTGGGCGAGCGGCGCTACGCAGACTGGCTCCACGCCGAGCAGATCGTGGAGCTCTACTGGAAGGGAGAGTGGGACGCGGCGCTCCGGCTGGTCGACGAGGTGATCGAGGCCGGAGGCAGCGCGGGCACCGCCTACATGGAGATTCCCGCCCGTCTGATTCGGGGACGGATCCTGCTCGACCGCGGCCGGGAGGCCGACTCCGCAGACGAGGTCGAGCGGGCGCTTGCACAGGCGCTCGAGATCGGCGACGCGCAGGTCGTCGTGCCGGCGCTCTGCCAACGGGCGCGGCTGTGCCGGGAACACGACCCGGCCGCAGCCGAGGCCGACATCGCGGCCGCGCTCGACCGGATCCGCGGCCGAGAGGTCTGGGCGAGCCTCGGCTGGGCGGACATCGGCGTCGTCCTGGCCGAGCTCGAGCTCCCGTTTCCGGACCTCGCGGCCTCCAGCCGCTGGATCGAGGCGGCGCGCTCGCTGGCGGACGACCCGGCGACCGCAGCCGAGCTCTACCGCGAGATCGGCTCACGGCCCGACGAGGCCTACGCGCAGCTCCGGGGGGCGCAGCTTCTGCTCGCCGAAAACCGGTCCGACGAGGCAGCGCCGCATCTCAAGGCGGCTCTCGACTTCTATCGCAGCGTCGATGCAACGGCGCGCGTCGCTGCGGCCGAGACGCTGCTTACCTCAGCTTGAGGGTGCGTGCGGCAGCAGCCGCGCGCGCAGCCAGACGACGTTGATCGTCGCCGAATGCCCCTGCTCGGCTGATGCGAACTTGAACGACTTCCCGATGGCGAAGAAGTGGTCGGCGCCCACGAGCCTCAGCCCGTGCTTCGCGCTCGGGTTCTTGCCGTCGAACGTGACCCGGATCGCGGGGCTCTCGACCGAGAGCGCCATCGCGTCCGTGCCCTTCGGCGCCGTGAGCGACTTCACGTCGTTCGGCCCGTTCGAGGTCCTGTTCGTGCTCCCGATCGGGTCGTACGTAACGGCTCCGGCGATGTTCATGGCTCCTCCCGGTCGCTGCCGGGGCGAGTCTACGACTCCTTCGACCGGGCTGCCAACTCGCCCGCGGATTCCGCGTCTCATCTTGTTCAGTGAGCGCCGCCTCGACCGACGACGTGAACGCGACCGAAGCCGGGCCGCTCGGCCCGGCACGGCGCCGCCATGCGCGCGCGGGCTGGCCATGGTTCGCCGGGGGTGACGGGTCGGTCCTCGCGACGGTGCCGAGCGAGATGAGCTTCTTCGCCGGCCTGGGCATGTGGGTCGCCGGAATGGCGGTGGTCAGCGGGTTCGGGATGACCGTCGCGGCCAGCCAGTGGTGGAGCACCTCGATCGTGCACGTGCTCTGGGTGCTGCCGCTCTGGGCCGTGCTCTATTGCCTGATCGAGCGGCTCGTCCTGAAGAGCTTCGGCACGAACACGGCCGGGAACCTCGTGATCGCGATTCCGCGGCTCGTCCTCTCGCTGGCGATCGCGCTCGTCATCGGGCTGCCGATGGCTCAGGTGATCTACAGCGGGTCGATCAACGACGAGCTCAGCAAGACGCGGACCGCTCGCATCCACGACGCGACGAACGGGATCACGCGGCTGTACGACGCAAAGATCGCCGCCGCGCAGAAGGAGGTCGCAGCTGCGCAGCACCAGGAGTCAAGCCTCGAGCGGCAGGTCACGAACAGCAAGTTCCTCTCCCAGTGCGAGGCCGGCGAGACGAGCTGCTCGCAGACGCACAAGCTCGGTTGCGGCCCCTACTGCAAGCGCGACGCCCGACAGGCGGCCGCGGCGGCGGCGGCACTGCGGAAGGCTCGCCCGCTGCTGGCGGCGACGATCGCCGCCGGCCAGCGCAAGATCGGGGTCTGGCGAGCCGCTGAGTCCTCCCAGATCGCAAGCCGCGTTGCCGCGATCAAGGCCGACCGTGACTTCCTCGCCCGCCAGGCGGCGCTCGTCCGGGTCGAGCGCGCGAGCCCAGCCGTCAGGAAGTACGTCGAGTTCTTCCTCGCCTTCCTGATCGCGATCGACCTCGTCGCGCTCGTCCTCAAGCTGACCCACCTCTTCAGCACCGGCGGCGCGTACGAGCGGAGCGCAGCGGCACTCCGGAAGACCGACCTCGTCGAGGTGCACCGCCTCGAGGAGCGGGCGACCGTCCTGACGCGTCGCATCACCCTCGAGGCGCGTGCCGAGGAGGAGGCGAACGAGCTCAGGATCCGGGGCGAGCTCACGCGCCCGGAGGCCGACGAGCCGAGACCGTCCCGCCACGCGTGGAGCGAGCGCGGCTTGTCGATTCCTCCGGCCGACGCCTGAGCGTCGGCCTGCCTGGCGCTCACGATCGAGCCTGGAAGAGCTAGTTCTCTAAGAGCGGGTCTACTCGCGCGTCAAAGCGCTTGTTCGGGCGCTTGAGGTCCCTCAGGCTCCCGCGGGTAGCTTGAACTGGTCCATGGTCAGGACTTCTCACTGCCGCCTTGGCTACCGGGCCGGATCGCTGAGGAGCGACGAGATAACTGTTCCTCCACCGGCGCCCATCGCAGCCGCGACCCCTAGGAACAACGCGGCGAGAAGGCAATCGCCTAGCCGGTCAGACAGCGTCTCAGTACCGAATGCGAGCCAAGCGGCGGCAGCGAGCCCGTACGCAACGCCGAACGACGCGAGCGCCATCCACGCCGACCGCCGGATGACGGTCACTAGGGCAAGCCCCACGATGCAGCCGAGCGCCGCACCGACGATCAGGCCGGCTCCTTCTGGCGGTGGGGACGAGTTCTCGGGCCCCGGGTTCGAAGGAAGGCTCAAGTAGTACAACGCCACCCCACCTGCGGCAACGAGGCCGGCGATGACGAAACCTCCACCGATCAGCGCCGTCCAGCCCGATCCCAACCACTTGCTCATGAGCCCGCTTGGCTCCTGGACCGTACCCGATTGACGTCGTGTGTGCCATTCGTAACTAGTGACCGTGCACAAGCCGAACCCGCCCGGTCTCGCCACCGGCCAAGACAGCGCCTTGTCGAAGCACGCGGCGGTGGTACACGGATCTGGTACATGAAGCGCGCAAACGCGCTGCCAGACTCGGAAAGATCAGAACAGCTGGTTCTCGCCCGCGAAGATCGCGGAGACCGAGTCGTCGGCGAAGATGTTCATGATCGTCTCCGCCAGCAGAGCGGAGACCGGGAGCACGTCCACGTTCGCGGGGCGGTCGATCGGGTCGATGGCGACCGTGTTCGTCACCGTCACGCGCGCCAGCTCGCTGTTCGCGATCTTCTCGAAGGCGTTCCCGGAGAAGAGGCCGTGCGTGGCGCAGGCGTAGACCTCCGTCGCGCCCGCCTCGCGGAGGGCCGAGGCCGCCGCGATCAGCGTGCCGCCGGTGAGGATCATGTCGTCGCTCAGGATCGCGACCTTGCCGCGCACGTCGCCGATAACCTCGGTCACCTCGGCGGTGTCGTGCTCCGGCCGGGTCTTGTTCATGATCGCCAGGTCGCCGTCCAGCATCTGGCCGAAGCGGCGCGCGAGCTTCACGCGGCCGGCGTCGGGCGAGACGGCGACCACGTCGTCGCCGTAAAAGCCGAGGTCGCGGTAGTACTGCGCGAAGAGCTGGATCGCGGTCATGTGGTCGACCGGCACGTTGAAGAAGCCCTGGATCTGGCCCGCGTGCAGGTCCATGGTGACCACGCGGTCGACGCCCGCGACCTCGAGCGTGTCGGCGACGAGCTTGGCCGTGATCGGCTCGCGCGGCGCCGATTTCTTGTCCTGCCGCGTGTACGGGAACCAGGGGATGACCGCGGTGATGCGCTTGGCGGAGGCGAGCTTGGCGGCCTGGATCATGATTAGCAGCTCGACCAGGTGGTCGTTCACCGGCGGGCTGCCCGACTGGACGATGAAGACGTCGGCTCCGCGGATCGAATCCGTGTAGCGCACGTAGGTCTCGCCGTTGGCGAAGGTCTTGAGCTTGACCTCGCCGAGCATCACGCCGAGCTTGTCGGCGATCTGCTGGGCCAGGTCCGGGTTCGAGCGGCCCGAGTAGAGCATCAGCCGCTTCTGCGGCCCGCGCTCGATCCAGGGGGTGCGCTCGCTCACGGGCAGGACGGGCTCGACCGTCTCAAGCCCCGGGAGTGTCGCTTCACTCATCTCTTTCCCGCCTTTTCCGTACGTAGCCTTCCTTGTTCTCCTGGCGCTGGCGCGCGACGGCGAGCGCTTCGGGGGGGACGTCCCTCGTGATGACGGAGCCCGCCCCAGTCCAAGCATCGTCGCCAATCTCGACCGGCGCAACGAAGGAATTGTGGACGCCGGTCCTGACGTTGCGGCCGATCACGGTGCGAGCCTTCGGCTCGCCCTCGCGGTGGGGGAAGTTGGCGGTGATGTTCCCGGCTCCGATGTTGGTCCCCTCGCCGATATCCGCATCGCCGATGTAGGACTGGTGAGACGCCTTCACCCCGGCTCCCAGGCGGGAGTTCTTCACCTCCACGAAGGCGCCCGCCTTGGCGCCGGTCTCCAGCACCGTTCCGGGGCGAAGGTAACAGAAGGGGCCGACCAGCGCTTGCGGGCCGACGACGGCGCCGTCGAGCACGGCGTGCGGGCCGACCTCCGCGCCTCCGGCCACGCGGGTCTCGCCGCGCAGGACCGTGAACGGGTGGATGGTCGAGTCGGGCTCGAGCTCGACAGACGGCTCGATCCACGTCGTCGCGGGGTCGACGATCGTCGCGCCCGCGAGCATGTGCGCCTCGTTGATCCGGTCGCGCAGGACGGCGGCGGTGGCGGCCAGCTCAGCCCGCGTGTTGACGCCGACCTCGGCAGGGTCGTCGTCCCGGTAGACGGCGACGCGCTCCCTGGCCCCGACGAGCTCGCGGATCGTGTCGGTCAGGTAGAGCTCGCTCTGGCGGTTCTCCGGGGCGAGCTGCCCGAGCGCCGGCCACAGCTTCGCCGCAACGAAGGCGTAGATCGACGAGTTGATCTCCGTGATTGCGAGCTGCTCGGGGGTCGCGTCGCCGGCCTCGACGATCGCCTCGAGGCTTCCGCTCGCGGCACGGACGATGCGGCCGTAGTCGCCAGGCTCGGTCCGGTCGAAGGAGAGAACCGTCGCAGCGGCCTGCTCGCGGCGATGGGTCTCGAGCAACCGCTGGAGGGTCTCCGTCGTGATCGTGGCGGCATCGCCGCTGACGAGAAGCAGGTCCCCCTCGAAGCCTTCGAGCTTCGGGCGCGCCGCGGCGGCGGCGTCCCCGGTCCCGCGGGGCTCGCTCTGGACGGCGACCTCGAGGCCCTCGAAGGCGTCCTCCTGGCCGGGCGCGGTCACGACCACGAACGGCTGAGGCCCGAGCGGGCGAATGGCCTCGATCACCCAGTCGACCAAACGCCTCCCGAGCAGCGGGTGCAGGTGCTTTGGAGTCTGGGACCGCATGCGGGTCCCAAGCCCGGCGGCGAGGACGACAGCTGCGAGGGGGGTGTCGGCCACGGCTCGAACTATGGCTGGGCCGCCAGGATTCGAACCTGGGATCGCGGGACCAAAACCCGCTGCCTTACCACTTGGCTACGGCCCACCGCTGATTCGTTTCTATCCAACATCGGGTGTTAAGACGGCCGCACGGGCAAAGCCGCCCGCGCGGCCTCTGAGCGGCATCGCAAGCGATGCCTTGGCACTTGGCTAAGTGTCAGGTTGGTCACGAAACCCATACTCTAAAGACGGGGCTCGGTTTCTCCAGGCTCGGCGTACTCGCTCTAGCCGCGCTCGCCGAAGAGGAAGATCAGGGCGATCACGGCGAAGACGCCCGCCAGGGCCAGCGCCAGCCAGCTGAGGAGAAAGGAGAAGATGGCGACGACGACTGCCAGCGCCTGCGAGGCGCCCGCGATCCAGCCGACCTGCCGCACGGTGTCGGAGCGGGCGTTGCGCGCCCAGAGGACGTAGACGGCGAGCACGGGAATCGCGATCGCGACCACGGTCCACTTCGTGAAGTCCTCCGTGAACGCGACGAGGATGCCCTCGAGGACGGCGATCCAGAGGGCGATCCGCGTGCGGCGCGCGCGCAGCCACCGGCCGTACTTGCTCGTGCCGTGGTCAATCGTCGGGGCGGGCTCCAGGGGCCTGTCCGTGGCCATCGCTTCAACCGTACCAAGTCGGCACGGTGAGCCAGGTTCGGCCCGCGCGGCGCAGTGCGCGCTCTGCCGCGGCGGCCGGTTTGCGGTGCTGGAAGAGGCCGTAGACCGCGGGCCCGGCGCCGCTCACGTCCGCGCGGAAGGCGCCGAGCGAGCGGAGCTCTTCCGCGAGCGGGGACGCCGCGAGGTCGTTCACCGGGAAAGCGGCGAGGTCGCTCGCACGCCGGACCGCTGCGAGCGTCTCGTCGAGGCGGGCGCGGCGCTCGGTGTAGCCCTGCTCGCCGCCGCGTTCATCGAAGGCCTCGTAGACCGCCGCCGTCGACTCCTTGTTTTCGTCGCGCGGCAGGACGAGCACGATCCAGTAGTCCTGCGGGAGGTCGAGCGGCCTGAGGTCGGTGCCCGTTCCCTCGCCGAGCTGCGGGCCGGCGGTCAGGAAGAAGGGCACGTCGGCCCCGAGCGCGGCCGCGAGCTCGCGCAGGGCCTCCGCGGAGAGCGGTTCTGGGAGCGTCTCGTTGGCGAGCCGAAGGGCGGTCGCCGCGTCCGAGCTGCCGCCTCCGAGCCCTGCCGCGACGGGAATCGCCTTCCAGATCCGAGCGGCCCAGCGCGGCTCGGCGCCGGCCGCCTTGGCCAGCTCCTCGAGCGCGCGGCGGACGAGCGTGTCCTCGGCGAAGCCCTGCACGCTGAGCACCGGCGCGGCCTCGACGGCGATCCGGTCGGCGAGGTCGATCCGCTGGAGGACGGTCGCCACCTCGTGCCGGCCGTCTTCCCGCGCCGGGCCGACGACGAGCGCCAGGTTGAGCTTCGCGGTCGCCGGTGCCCGGTTCACGCGAGAGCCTCTGCCAGGGTGACGAACTCGGACGGGGTCAGCTCCTCGGCGCGGGCGCCCGGGTCGCGGCCGATCGCCCCGAGCGCGGCCGAGGCGCGGTCGCGGGGGGCGAGGCCGGCGAGCTCGAGCGAGTTCGCGAGCCGCTTGCGGCGGTGGGCGAACGCCGCGCCGACGAGCTCCTTGACCCGCGGGAAGTCTGCCGGGAGATCGCAGCGGCGAAACGCCACCAGCGCCGAGTCGACGTTCGGCCGCGGGCGGAAGGCGGTGCGCGAGACCGCGTGGAGGCCGGTCCGCTCGGCGGCGAGCTGGACGAGCACCGAGACGGCACCGTAGGCCTTCGTCGAGGGTTGGGCGAAGAACCGATCGGCGACCTCCCGCTGGACCATCACGCACCAGAGCCCGACCGTCGGCAGGCCGTCGAGGCTCTCGACGACGAGTGGTGTCGCGATGTTGTACGGCAGGTTGGCGACCAGCTTCGTCGGCGCCGGGTCGAGCGAGGCCAGCTCGAGCCGGAGGGCGTCGCCGAAGTGGAGCTCGACGTTGGCGTGCGTCGCGAGCCGCTCGGCGAGGGCCGCCTCGAGCGAGCGGTCGAGCTCGATTGCATGGACGCGGGCGACCCGCTCGGCCAGGTACGCGGTGAGGACGCCGTGCCCGGGGCCGACCTCGAGCGCGACGTCCTCGGGACCGAGCTCGGCGAGGCGGCCGATCACGCCGAGGAGGTTCTCGTCGACGAGGAAGTGCTGGCCGAGCTCCTTCTTCGCGGCCGGGAGCCTCACGGGAGCGAGAAGGCGGCGGCCGCGTTGGCGTCGAGCTGCGCGGAGAGCGCCGTCGCGTCCTCGCTGCGGGCCTCGGCGAGCACGGCGATGGTGTGGACGACGTTTGCCGGCTCGTTCGGCTTGCCGCGGCGAGGCTGGGGGCTGAGGTAGGGGCTGTCGGTCTCCGCCAGCAGCCGGTCGGCGGGCACCCCGCGGGCGGCCACGCGCAGCTCCTCGGCCTTCGGGTAGGTGACGTTTCCCGCGAAGGAGACGAAGTAGCCGCGCTCGAGCGCCACCTGCAGGAGGTCCGGGCTGGAGAAGCAGTGCAGGACGACCGTCCCGGCGAAGGCCTCGAGCGCGGCGGCGGTCTCCGCGTCGGCGGCGCGGGTGTGGACGACGACCGGCTTGCCGAGCTCGCCCGCCAGCTCGAGCTGGCGCGCGAACAGGTCGAGCTGGCGGTCGCGCGGCGCGTAGTCGCGGTAGAAGTCGAGGCCGGTCTCGCCGACGGCCACGGCGCGCTCGTCGGCGAGCAGCTCGCGGAGCTCGTCGAGGCGGCTCGCGTCGGGATCGGCCGCCTGGTGCGGATGGATACCGAGCGCGGCCCGGACGCCCGGGTGGGCGCGGGCGATGGCGAGCGTCTCGCGGCAGGACTCGAGGCCCGAGCCGACCGCGACGATCCGCTCGACCCCGGCGGCCCGGGCCCGCAGGACGACGTCGGCGGCCGGATCGGCGCACGCGTCGAGATGCGCGTGCGTGTCGGTCACGGCCTCAAGCGGTCGCAGTCGGGAGGTCGACCCGCGGAAAGAGCGGCTCGGCCGGCTCGATCCCCTCGGTCACGCCGGTCCGGCCATAGGCGACCTGCTCGAGGGCGAGATCGAGTGGGGCACCCAGGGCGGCGAGGATCCGGGGCGCGGTGTTCGGCAGGTACGGCGAAAGTGCGACCGCGAGCGCACGGATGCCGTCCGCGAGGTCGTACAGGACCGCCGACAGCTCCTCCGCGCGCGACTCGTCCTTGGCGAGCTGCCAGGGCGCAGTGCTCTCGACGTGGCGGTTGAGCCAGCGCACGACTTCCCAGATGTGCTCGAGCGCAGCCGTCAGGTCGAACACGTCGAAGCGTGCGACCAGCTTCTCCCGCAGCGAGTCCAGGAGAGACTCCAGCTCGGCGTTCGGCGCGCCCGGCGCGATGCGGCCGTTGCGGTAGCGGGCGATCATCGCCGTCGTCCGCGAGACGAGGTTCCCGAGGTCGTTCGCGAGCTCCCGCTCGTAGCGCTCGTGCAGGGCGTCGACCGAGGCGCTCCCATCCTGGCCGAACGAGACTGAACGCAGCGCCCAGAAGCGGACCGCATCGGCGCCGTAGACGTCTACGAGGTCGAGCGGGTCGATCACGTTCCCGAGCGACTTCGAGATCTTGCGATCGTCGAGCAGCAGGTAGCCGTGGACGAAGAGCTGCTGCGGCACCTCGTAGCCTGCGGAGAGGAGGAGCGCAGGCCAGTAGACGCAGTGGAAGCGCAGAATGTCCTTGCCGAGCAGGTGGTGGACGTGCGGCCAGAACTTCCCACGCAGATCCTCGCCGTCGCGCGCGTAGGTGAGAGCGCTCAGGTAGTTGATGAGGGCGTCTACCCAGACATAGGTGACCTGCTCCTCGTCCCAGGGGATCGGCACGCCCCACGGCTGCCCGGCCCGGCTGACGCTGAAGTCCTGGAGGCCGCCCTCGATGAAGCTCCGCGCCTCGTTGCGGCGGAAGCGCGGCAGCACGAAGTCGGGCCGTTCGTCGTAGAGCGCCAAGAGGCGATCCTGGTAGGCAGACAGCCGGAAGAAGTAGTTCTTCTCCTCGATGTACTCGGGTGCGATGCCGTGATCCGGGCAGAGCCCATCGACGAGCTCGGCCTCCGATTTGAACTCCTCGCACTGCACGCAATAGAGCCCCGCGTAGACGTCCTGGTAGATGTCGCCGTTGTCGTAGATGCGCTGGAGGAACTCCTGAACGAAGCGCTTGTGGCCCTCGTCGGTCGTCCGGATGAAGAAGTCGTACTCGGCGTCGACCCGGTTGGGCAGCTCACGCCAGTACGTCTCGACGATCTCGTCGACGTATGCCTTCGCGTCCTGGCCCGACTCCTCGGCGACCCGGTACACCTTCGAGGCGTGCTCGTCGGTGCCGGTGAGGAAGAACGTCTCCTCGCCGCGCTGACGGTGGTGCCGCACGACGACGTCCGCGGCAATGGTCGTGTACGCGTGCCCGATGTGCGGCGTCGCGTTCACGTAGTAGATCGGTGTGGTCAGGTAGAAGCGCATCGCGGTCAATGATACGAACGGTCTTTCCGGACGCGGAGCGGCGGCGCCCGACAGCGAGGAGAGCCACTGCGAGCGCAACGAGGCACAGGGCAGCCGCGCCCACGGCAAGCCGGCCGCGGTGCTCGGACGCGACCTTTGCCGGCGCAACAGCTCGGCGGATGACACCTACGCCCGTGCGACGGCTCGCGGACGCGCTCGACACGACCGGCCGCCCCCCGGGGGCGGCCTCGGCGACCGTCGAACGGCCCCGCCGTCCAGCCGCCGGCGGCCGGGGAGGCGTGGCGGACACAGCGGTGGCGGAACGCACGTGCGGGCGCTGCGCTCGCGCCGGCGCTCGCCCTGGCACGACCGGATGGCGCGCGGGCACGGTCACACGGCGTCCGACGCGCAGGATCTTGCCCGGCGGCGAGACGACCGGAGCCGGCGGGGGAGCGGGCGCCGGTGCCGGCGGCGGTGGCGGAACGGCGGGCGGCGCGGGGTCGCCGACCGGATCTGGAACCGGGGCGGGCTGTGGCACGGGCTCAGGCCCGGGCGCAGGCGAGGGCGGCGGGCCTTGCGCGGGCAGGAAGGCAAGCGGGTCGAGGTAGCCCTGCGGATCGACCGTGCGGCGCACTCCGAGGTAGACGTACGGCACCGGTTGCTCCGACTGGCCGCTCGGGCCGACCGTGGCGACGACCTCGCCTTCCGCCACGGCCTCGCCGCGCCGGACCGCGTACGAGCCGAGGTGCACGAGCGTGACCGAGTAGCCGTCCGGCGTCGCGATCGTCAGCGTCTTGCCGCCGACCGGCACGGTCCCCGCGAAGGCGACCGAGCCGGAGACCGGCGCCTCCACCCCGGTACCGCTCGGCGCCCCGATATCGATTCCGCGGTGCTGTCCCGCGGCGTACGGGTGCTGGCCGTCGAACGAGAAGAGCGTCAGCACCGAGCCGTGCACGGGCCAGCTCCATCCCAGGGCCGGGGCAGGGGCGATCAGCATCGCGACGGCAGCCACCGCCGCTGGGAGCAGGCGCATCTGGGCACGACCTCCGTTGTCAGGTATGCAAACGCCGGGCTACGGTAGCAAGGCGAACCGGGCGTTGTCAAATCCGCTTACAACGAGCCGCGATAGAGACGGTTTCGCGGGACTCCGGTCAGGCGGGCAACCACGTCTGCGGCCTGCCGCCGCGCCACGCCGGCCGCGACGAGCTCGGCGACCGCGGCGACGGCGGCCGGCTCCTCGTCCCCGGACAAGGCATCCGCCGGCCCGAGCACGAGCGTCACCTCCCCCTTGACCTCCCCGCCGAACCGCTCCGCCAGCTCGCCGACGGAGCCGCGCCCCACCTCCTCGAAGCGCTTCGTCAGCTCACGGCAGACCGCCGCCGGCCTCTCCGGGATCACGCGGGCGAGTACCCGTAGGGATCTGCCCAGCCGCTGCGGCGACTCGAAGGCAACCGCCGCCCAGGGCCAGGCGGAGAGCTCCTCCGCTAGCGCCGACAGCGCCCGCTCGCCCCTCGGCAGATAGCCCAGGAACTGGTAGCGCTCGGCCACGAGGCCGCTCGCAACGAGCGCCGTCTCGACCGCGGACGGCCCGGGCAGCACGGTCACGGGCACGCCGGCCTCGAGCGCCGCGGCGACCAACCGCGCCCCGGGGTCCGAGATCGACGGCAGCCCGGAGTCGCTCACGAGCGCGACCCGCTCGCCCGCCTGCAACCGGGGCAGCAGTTCCCCGGTCCGCTGCGCCTCGTTGTGCCGGTGGTACGAGACCAGCCGCGCCCTGACGCCGTGCCGCTCGAGCAGCTTGCGCGTGTGCCGTGTGTCCTCGCAGAGGACGAGGTCGGCCTCCCCGAGCTCGCGAAGGACGCGCAAGGTGACGTCCTCGAGGTTGCCGATCGGGGTCGCGCAGACCGCGAGCGGCACGGCTACGACTCCGCTTCGAGCGCCTCGAAGCCGAGCATGCTCGCGCCGATCACGCCCGCGTCAGCGCCCAGCTCGGACTGGACGATCCGGACCGTGTCGCGCGCCGGCGCCAGCCCTTCGACCGCGACGACCTCGCGGGCGGGGCCGAGCAGGAGCTCCCCCGCGTCACCGAAGCCGCCCCCGACCACCACCAGCTCTGGCTCGAACACGTTGACGAAGCTCGCGATACCGGCCCCCAGCCGGCGCCCGATCCCCGCCAGCGCC
>Ga0187776_10001302_pt1 | contig 12403 bp, 7 predicted proteins | sample 0216_BV02_MP12_2_FD_132426 | JGI IMG/M metagenome (GOLD analysis project Ga0187776, IMG submission 132426) | Tropical peat soil microbial communities from peatlands in Department of Meta, Colombia - 0216_BV02_MP12_20_MG | ecosystem: Environmental > Terrestrial > Soil > Wetlands > Peat | place...
GTCCCTCACCGAATTTCTTGAGAAGTCCGTCGGTAGTCCTGAATACGCCGCCGTCTCTCCCAACATCTTCACCGAGAACGACCACGGTTCCGTCACGCTCCATCTCTTCCCTGAGGGCAAGGTTTATCGCCTGGACCATATTCAGTTTCGTCATATTAAAAGCCCTCCATCTGTTTGATTTGCCTCTGTGAAGGAGCTTTGTATGTATAAAGGAATATCTCTTTCGGAGACGCAGGTTCTGCAGACTCTGCCTTTTTTATTTCCTCTTCGATTGTCTTCTTTAAATTTTCTTCGGTTCCTCTCTGAAACTGCTCATTCCAGAGTCCTTTTCTTTCCATGAAGAGTCTCATCCTCAGGATTGGGTCCTTTTCTTTCCATTCTTCCACTTCTTCTTTCGGCCTGTATCTTTCTGCGTCGTCGGCAGTCGTATGATCTGTCATCCTATAGGTAAAACACTCGATAAAAGTCGGCCCTTTGCCTTCCTTTGCTTTGTTGATGGCTTCCAGCGTACTCTTGTAGACGGCGAAAATGTCGTTTCCGTCCACCTGGATTCCTTCGAAGCCATAGGCAACGGCCTTTTGGGCAAGGGTTTTCGAGGCCGTCTGCCTTTCCCGGGGCACCGAGATGGCCCACTGATTGTTCTGACATATGGCGACTACCGGCAGCTTGAAAACTCCTGCCATATTAAGACCTTCGTGGAAGTCACCCTTCGAGGTGCCCCCATCGCCGAAATAGGTGATAACAGCGATTTCTTCCCTCTTCAGCTTCGCTCCCATAGCTGCGCCCGCAGCATGGGGCACATGGGTTCCTACAGGTATACAGAAAGGGAAAATATTTAAATCATCTGGAATTTTGAGCCCTCTTTCGTCTCCTGCCCAGTACCGGAGGAGCAAGTGCAACGGATATCCCATTGTCAGATAAACTCCGAGCTCTCTGTATGTAGGGAAAACCCAATCGGCTTTTCCAATAGCAAAGGCGCTTCCTACCTGCGCAGCTTCCTGCCCAAGCACAGGCGGATAGGTGCCGATACGGCCTTCTCTTTGGAGGCTCAGTGCGTACTGGTCTGCCAGCCTCGTGAAGAGAAGCATCCTGTACATATCTACTATCTGTTCGTCTTTCAGAGGCGGCATAAGCAACTCGTCAACGCCGCCCTTCTCGTCAAGTATACTTAAATGCTTCACGCTAAAATCAGCAATCACTCTTTCAGGCATAGGTCCTCCCTAAAAATTTATATTATTACACATGTCTCCAAAATCCACGCCTCGCTGAATTTTTCTGCCGCTTATGATCTTGATTAACGATAATATGTTTATCTGCCTTCGTCAATCATCTTTTTACTCAAATATTCGTAACCGAAGGGCGAAGCGACTTTGTGTCTCGGCGATCTCCTCCCGACCCATGCCCATTACAATCCGCTCTGGGCAATGGCATATGACAACTTTCCCCTCGATACAATAGGAATGAAAGAAGAATGGGAGAAAAGGGGGATGGAACAGAATGCCTGGTTGATCTTTTTGATCCATTTATACAGGCTGGCAGATTGATGAAAAGGGGAATGTGATAGAGAAAATACCTTTGATGTCCCAAGAGATGGACACTTACAGTGTCGTACAGCCCTGCGCGAACTTCTTCATCAAGTGTGCAAAATTATCTATTCTTCATTAACAAAATGGTTTAACCAATAATTCACACAGTAGCTATTTAATTTTGTTATCTGATGCTATATGCTTTAGTATTGACAAGTCCTGATGAAGTTATTCAGCATTAAGACAGGGCACTGAATAAGATGGCGGAGATCGTTCATGAACTGGGTATCAAAGACGATAAATTCAGGAGTCCTCAGACAAAAGGGATTGGGGATATTCTCTCGGGAAACAGAAAAACGGCAAGAGATGATTACGAATCTCTGGAAAAAGGAATGGCTATTTTTGAAATGCTTTATGCTTCAAAAGCATACCTAAGAGGAGAATAAATATAAAAAGTCTTCTCAATATTTTTTCTAAGAAGGATATCTGTCTGCTGCTTACCAATCTGCAGGGAGCTCATGTTGAAAAATACCGTTCTTTTATGGATTTTCTGAAGCACAATAATAATGCTCTAAAGCTGATTGCCGATATGGAACAGATTTTTTACAGCGGAAGGCCTTTTAGCCTTCCCTTTATGAGTATGAAATATAAAAGACTTCTTGAATCTGTAACTGGAGTCATCGCATCTATGGAAGCCTTGTCAGGCCAAAAATTCTCTTCATTGAACAACAGAATGCATGAAATGGATAGAGCGCTTGCAGAAGAATTGAGGCCCGTGTACCAATATGCAACACATGATATTATACTCAACTTTGAAGAGGTAACTCCTGAGTTGACAAAAATGGTCGGTGCAAAAGCAGGACATCTCGCTTTTATCAAAAACACCCTTGGATTGCCTGTACCTGAGGGTTTTGCGATAACCGCCTCTGCCTTTGAGAGGTTTATAGCAGAGAATAATCTCTCCTCACAGATAGAAGAGAGACTTTCTGGATTGTCTCCTGATCTCACAGGGAACCTGGAATCCATAAGCGATGAACTAATAACCACGATTATGACTTCCGATGTTCCCCAAGATATCATCGAAGCTATCATGGAGGCATACCATGCGATCGAATCTAAAACTCAAGAAGGTGTCCGGATTTCGATGAGGAGCAGCGCCATTGGAGAAGATACAGAGGCAACATTTGCAGGGCAGTATACAACTGTTCTCAATGTTACGGCGGAGAATATCATTAGTGCTTATAAGACAGTCATTGCTAGCAAATATTCACCACGGGCAATCTCGTACCGGTTGCATTACGGACTTGACGACCGTGAAACCCCCATGTGTGTTGCGCGAGTGACAATGATCGATTCAACAGCAAGCGGTGTTGTTTATACTGGTGATGATTCAAGCGGCAATGCCGATCTTATTAAGATCAGTTCCATATGGGGACTCGGCGAACATCTTGTAGACGGCAGCGCATCACCGGACATATTTCTGGTGGACAAGGAGAATAAGTCTATCAGAAAAAAAGAAATCAACAGAAAGGACCACCGCCTTATCACACTTGAGACCGATGGTACGAGACTGGAGGAAGTGCCTGAAAGCCAAAAAGAAATAGCTTCACTCGCTGATGATGCAGTTATACAACTTGCCGATTATTCACTTGCGCTTGAAAAGGCATTTGGAGGTCCACAGGATATCGAATGGGCTGTTGACAAGAAAGGAAGCCTGTTCATTTTGCAATCACGCCCCATCGGTCAGGGGGAAAAGGTTCCTGAAGAAGTAAGGCAGATAGACCTCTCAGGATATCAGGTTCTACTTTCAGGCGGACAAAACGCCTCTCCCGGAGTAGCCGCGGGTAAAGCTTTCATCATAAAAGAAGGGACTGAAACCAGAGACGTTCCGGAACATTGCATCCTCATTGCAAAAACTGCTTCACCCGACTATGCAAAGCTGATGACAAAAATAAGAGGCATAATTACTGATATCGGAAGCGTCACCAGCCATCTTTCCTCTGTAGCCCGCGAATTTGGAATACCGGCAATTGTAGATACAAAGAACGCAACAGATGTTCTTCAGGATGATGACATGATAACTATGTCGGCTTCTTCTACAACCGTTTATAAGGGGTTTATAGAAGAGCTGGCTGAAGTTTCAAAACCTATAGGGAAACTGGTCTTTGGAAGTCCTGTCCAGAGAAGGATGCGGAATATTCTTGATAAAATTTCTCCTTTAAACCTTACCAATCCCGAATCTCCTGATTTTTCTCCGGAAGGGTGTAAAACACTCCACGACATTATACGTTTCACTCATGAAACAGCAGTTAAGGAGATGTTCGGGCTCACTGAAGAGGCTGAAGAAATACGCTCAATCAAGCTCACTGCTTCAATCCCATTAACGCTTCATCTTATTGACGTAGGCGGAGGCCTTCAAGGGGGATTGACAACGTGTCATGTTGTTACGCCGGAACATATTGAGTCTATCCCTATGAAGGCTATCTGGAGAGGGTTTACGCATCCCGGGATAACCTGGTCCGGTGCAATAGGCATTGATATGAAGAAATTTGTGACTCTTTTTGCCACAAGTGCTACAACAGGGGAAAGAGATGAGCCCGGAGGTACCAGTTACGCAATTATTTCAGACGAATATATGAACCTAAGCGCCAAGTTTGGCTATCACTTCGCTACAATTGATGCCCTGTGCAGCGAAAACAGTAACCAGAATTACATTTCCCTGCAGTTTGCCGGGGGGGCAGGAGATTATTATGGCAAATCCCTGCGGGTTTCCTACCTCGGCAACGTACTCAAGAGACTCGGATTTCATGTGTCATTCAAAGGAGACCTTCTTGAAGCTTTTCTCATTGGATATGACAGACTTTCGATAGAAGAAAAACTTGATCAGATGGGAAGGCTCCTCGCATCTTCAAGGCTTCTGGATATGGCCTTGTCGAACCAGCAAGACATAGAACTCTTTACAGATTCATTTTTTCGGGGAGAGTATGATTTCCTTTCACCAAAGAGAGATGAGCAGCCAAAAGACTTTTATGTCCACAACGGCTACTGGAAGCGTTCCATTGAAGATGGTCATGTCTATTGTATGCAGGACGGCTCGAAGTCTGGCTACACAATATCTTCAGGTGTTGCGGGCATAGCAGGGAAATTTCTTGGGGCATCATTGCAGGAGTTTCTCGACAATATCGAGGCATATTACTACTTCCCGCTTGCAATTGCGAAAAAGAGCGATATGGAAGACGGGACAATAAGTGCACATATCAGGGCTGTGGGAGGACATATCGACCGGGCCGGGGGGATAGCCTTCGGGATTCAGAATGCAGGCAATTATTTTGTCCTGAGGATTAATGCCCTTGAGGACAACGTTATTCTCTTTGAATATAAAGAGAATAAGAGATATCAGCGTATCAGCGTTACTGAAAAAATAGAGTCACAGAAATGGTATGAGCTTTCTGTTGAAATCAGAGGAAAGGAAATCACAGGTTATCTGAGCGGAGAGAAGGTTTTGGAGTACATGGCAGAAAAACCAGTGAAGGGCCTTGTCGGATTATGGACCAAAGCAGACTCAGTGACATATTTCGATGCTCTGACTATAAAAACCGATGCAGCTGAAAAAGGCATCACTTTTTAAAGAGGAAAGGAGAATACAATGCCACCAGTAGAAAAGCACTTGAAAATCAGCGCTGAGCAGTTTTTTCACTATTGTATACCGGCGTGAAGTCTCATCTTTTTCCCCTGAAATGTATCCCTAATCTCAAGCCTTCTCTCTATATCCCTCAAAATCTCCTGTCTGCTTTTGCCCCATCGCGGCGCGATTAAAATGCTGTCGGGAGCTGTGGCAAATAACCTTTGCAGCACGATACGGGGAGAAAGCCTTTCGATAAAATCGGCGACAAATTCGAGATATTCATCGTATCCAAAGAGATGAAAGTGATTCTCTTTATATATGATCTCCAACGGTGTATCTTTAATCACCTGAAGCTGGTGTATCTTGAGAAAATCGATGGGCAGATGCGATAGCTCATCGGTCATTGCAAGCGTTTCTGCTCTTGTCTCGGTCGGAAACCCCACGATAATATGCGCGCCGATCAAGATTCCTCTGTTCCTGCTCAGATCAAGGGTTCTTTTGAACGCAGCATAATTATGCCCACGGTTTATAAACTCAAGTGATCTGTCATACATCGACTGCATGCCGTACTCAACCAGGATGAAAAATTTTTCCGCAAGCGATTGGAGAAGTTCGATCTTTTCTTCGTCAACGGTATCAGGTCTCGTTCCGATAGCCAGCCCTATGACGGAAGGATCCGAGAGGGCTTCTCTATATAGAGTCTCCAATTCATGGACGGGGGCATACGTGTTTGTATAGGGCTGGAAGTAAACAAGAAACCTCTCAGCGCCGTACCTCTTTTTAATATATTCAATGCCGTTTTTTATCTGTTCATTCACCGGCAGAGTTGGCCTGCACGAATTCGGCCTGAAACTGTCGTTGTTGCAGTAAATACAGCCTGAAGTCCCGACCGTGCCGTCTCTATTGGGACAGGTAAACCCTGCGTCGACGTTCACTTTATAGACGGTTGTCCCGAATCTTTTCTTGATATACGAACCGAAAGAGTTATATCGCCTCTCCATATTTCAATTATTTCGCTTTGATCCAGGCTATGTCAAATTCCAAGTTATCTCAACTTTTCCCCGATCTCTCCCCAATCCTTCACTTCCTCCGCGCCTTCTGCTTCCTCAAAACTGAATAACTTTGGTTTGAACAGCTTCGCAGATTCAGTAACAGAAGCGCTTCCTACGACAGCCCTTATCATTAACCCCTTTTCTCTAATCTCGTTGAAGACCAAGCCCTGTCTCCAGGGGATTACAGGTGAATCGATAAAACCGTTCTCATGAAGCCATTTCTTTGCAGCTTCGATGCCGAAAGGTCCGGTCTGAAGAAAAACCACAGGGACTCTGCCGGACAATTTCTTAAGTGCTCCTTGGCTGCCTTTCTTCGGGCTTACCGAAAATCCCCTTTCGATTAAGCTGCCTTCCACATCAACAAAGAGAATCCCGGCGCCTTTCTTTAAGGAAAGAAGCAGTCCTTTGCCTTCTTCCCTGCCTGACCTCACCATTATCCGGTACATGCCGGTTCTCAGGGGTTTAAACTGCTTGAATGCAGACCCATCGCCGCCGGATAGACTTTTACCTATCGATTTCCCGTCGAGATAAAACTCAACGACCTCTCCTCCTTTGGGCAGAAATTTACCTTTTGTCTCGACTTCAAGCATGATTTCTTCTCCTCTTAGCGCGATCGCGTCGTGCACAATCACATCAGCGTGTACAACGCCCGGAAAAATAATGAAGAAAAAGATTGCGGAGATCAACCGCATTTTATAGGTGAATATTCCCCGGCCCGGAAGAATAATATTGTTTTAACCTCTGCGCATATTCCCTGAGCCGTTTGTCCGCCAGGTAATTCACCGTCCCGTCGGCGTAAGTACCGTCTGCCTGCTTTTCTCCCGCGGACACCCCGGTCAGGACCTCGATGCCCTGATCAATCGTTTCCACTGCATAAATATGGAATCGGCCGTCCTGCACCGCCCTAAGAACATCCTCCCTCAACATCAGATTTCTGATATTTTGATAGGGGATCATAACCCCCTGCTCGCCCGTCAATCCCTTTGCCTCGCAGACATCAAAAAAGCCTTCGATCTTGTGATTGACACCGCCTATCGGTTGCACCTCGCCCTTCTGATTTACCGATCCGGTAACAGCGATATTTTGTTTAATGGGGACTTCTGAGAGAGCGGATAATATTGCATAAAGCTCTGTTGATGAAGCACTGTCCCCCTCTATCCCAGAATAGGACTGTTCAAAACAAATGCTCGCCGAGAGGGATAAAGGCTTATCCTGTGCATATTTTGAGCCCAAATATCCGGACAGGATGAGTACGCCCTTATCGTGAATGCGTCCGCTCAATTGGGATTCTCGCTCGATATTTATCACACCGCGTCTGCCGAGAAACGTTTTAGCTGTAATACGGTTGGGCCGTCCGAAGCTGAAGATACCGAGGTCATATACCGCCAATCCATTAACCTGTCCCACAACCGCCCCTTCGACGTCAACGAAGAGAGTTCCGTCTTTGATCATCCCGCGAATTCGTTCCGCCACAAGGTCAAGGCGATGAATCTTTTCTTTTACCGCTTTCTCAACATGCTCTCCTGTTATCGTCTGACTATTCGATTCCCTCGCCCAGTAGTCGGCTTCGATGAGCAAATCTTTCAAGTGTCCGAATCGAGCTGACAGTTTTTCCTGATCGCCGGCCGACCTGACAGAATATTCGATGACCTTTGCGACTCCGGACCGGTCAAAGGGCAAGAGTTTTTCGTCATCACAACAACCGCGGATGTGACAGGCATAGGACAAAATATTCTCATCAGAACGCTGCATCTGATAATCGAAATCTGCTTTAACCTTGAACATCTCCCAGAATTCCTCGTCGTACACCGTCAGAAGCTCGTAGATCATATCTTCACCCGTGACGATTATCTTGAACTCTACAGGCATAGGCTGTGTCCTCATTCCCTGGGGCGCGAAGAAACCGAATTGCTCCCAGGGGTCCTCAACCCGGACTTCTTTAGTCTTAATGACCCTCTTTAATCCCTCCCACACCTCAGGGTTAAGCAAGACATCACGGATGTTCACTATCAGATAGCCTCCGTTAGCCGATTGCACTGCCCCCGCTTTAATCATGGTGTGGTCGCTTATATAGGTTCCCATCATAGCTCTTCTCTCGATCTTTCCGAACATGTTGAACCAATTGGGATTCGGCTCGATAATGATAGGAGGACCGCTGACCGCACTGTTATCAACAAAGACATTAACGCGGTAAGCCATGAACTGGTCAGCTTGAGCGAGAGATGGAGGGGCAAGAACCTGCTGTTGTGCCGGTGGTTGAATGAATAATTCCAGTTTAGAAAGAGTATATCCCCTCACTTCCTTTAAAAAACCGATAACCTCCTGGTACTCGGCATATCTCTTGAACATCTCTTCAAATGGACGTGCTATTGCGAATTCCCCGGCTTTAAGGTCAATCTCTTTCACCTTTTCGCCGACCTCTTTTTCCATATCCCGAAGACGAGAATAGGTATCCTCAACCCTCCTCATTATTTCTATACGCTTTTTCTCTATCTCCTCTCTTTCAGACTCGGGCAGAGCCAGAAATTCCTCCCTTGATAAAGGTTTCCCTTCAACGACCGGAATGACCGCCGCACCCATCGGCGAGAGCTGGACCATCAGGCTCTTCTCGGTAGCTTCTTTGTCCAATGCATCCAGCGAATCCTGGTATCTTCTCTGATGCTCGTCCATAATTTCCTGTTTTCTCTTGTTATACTCCTCACTCCCAAGTGTCTTTGGTATTTCTTCTTTTAGGGTTTTCAACAGCTCTTCGATATGATTGCTGAAAGATCTTCCCAGTCCCTGTGGCAGGCTGAGAATACGGGGCTGGTCGGGAAAGGAAAAGTTGTAAACATAACACCAGTCATAAATACGATACTTTATGCCCTTTGCCTCTCTTTCTTCTATGAATCTCTGCAGGCGGGCCTTGATGGTTGATGCCTTTCCGGTACCGGAGAGGCCGGTCAGAAAAAGGTTGTAGCCCGCCCTCTCTACGGCGAGTCCGAAATTGATTGAATCGATCGCTCTCTGCTGACCAATAAACTCCTTCAGGGGCTCAATATCTGCGGTACACTCAAATCGGAATATATCCTGGGGGCAGATCCAGCGAAGTTTTTCTAAGGGTATCATATATTTTTCAGGGTCAATTGATTTAGTCATTATTTACTCCCAAGATGGTTTATGCTAATTATATCACTTAACCCGAAAAATGCAGATGTTGTTTTACCGCCTCCTCGAATCCGCCGGGGCGAAAAGGTATCGAAAAATAAATCTTTTCAAAACACCCTTATTTTCAAAATTGTAGTTTTTGGGTTAATATTCCTTTTATTGAGATGGTCACATGCGTTTTAATAAAATTCAATATGCAGTATATGACTATATAAAGAGGCTTTTATGAAAACGGTGGGAGGCGACAGCGTAAAGCGTGGGCAGCCGGTGAAAAGGGTTTCACGGGAAACAAAGGTCAACTTGGCCATGGCTGAGTTATCGAGAAATGTTTTATCCGAAGACCTGTATAGAACGATCTTTGAAACTACCGGGACCGCAACAATTATCGTTGAAGAAGACATGGCCATATCCATGGTCAATATGGAGTGCGAGAACCTTTTCGGATATTCAAGGGAAGAGATGGTGGGGACGAGAAAATGGGATGATTTTGTCGTGATCGAAGATCTGAACAGATTGAGAGAATATCATCGCCTCAGAAGAATCGACCGGGATGCCGTTCCGAGAACCTATGAGACGAGGCTCATCGATAAACAGGGTAATATAAAAAATGTTTCTATTACCGCCGACCTTATTCCGGCGACAAAAAAAAGCATAATATCTATTCTGGATATCACCAGACACAAGCAGGCAGAAGCGGCACTGCGGGAAAGTGAGGAATGCTACCGCACTTTGATAGAAACCTCCCCCGACGCTATTGTGCTTATGGATTTGAATACGAATGTACTTATGGTCAACCAGTCTGCATTAAGATTATTCGGATTTGAAAACGCAGTCGAGGTAACCGGCAAGAAGGGCCTGGATTTTGTCGCTCCTGAAGATCGGGAGAAAGCAATATCGGACATAAAGATGTTATCGGAGATCAGTACATTTAAGACAGTTGAATATTCTTTAAAAAAAATGGACGGTATCCGCTTCCCCTGCGAACTGAAGGGTGGGTTGATCAAGGATGGGGAGGGAAATCCTAAAGCCATCATAACGGTGGTTCGGGACGTCACCGAACGGAAGAAGGCGGAGGAAGCTCTGCGCAAAAGCGAAGAGAAATACCGGACTCTTATCGAGAATATAAATATCGGAATATATAGAAATACAGGAGGACCTCACGGAAGTTTCCTCCAGGCCAATCCTACCATGATCAAAATGTTCGGCTATGATTCGGTTGAAGAGTTCATGAAGGTTTTCACGTACGAGCTTTATCAGGATCCTGAAGAGAGAAAACGCTTTGTCGAAAAGATACAAAAACAAGGCTCTGTTGAGGACGAGAAACTAAGACTCCGCAAGAGAGACGGCACATGCATCTGGGGCTCCGTAACGGCGAAAGTGCAGTACGACTCAAATGGCGGGATTAAGTGGATTGATGGGGCAATCGAAGATATTACGGAGCGCAAACGGGCTGAAGATGCACTGTTCGAGAGCGAAGGGAGACTTCGTTCTTTTTTTAATTCCGTAACGGACTCGATCTATGTATTGGACAAGAACGGAATAATTATACAACATAATATCGCTGTGATTAATACCTTGGGATATTCGGAGGACGAACTCCTCGGTTCGGATATCGCCGTCCTCTTTACACCGGACTCTCAGGCGATCTGGCACGAAGAATTTCCTACCCTCTTTAAACAGAAGTTCATTAAGTTCATCCGGCAAGAAGTAGATGTCGTTTGCAAAGACGACTCGATTATTAATGTCGATTGCACTGCCTCGGCTGTTTGCAACGATCGGGGGGAGGTCGTAAATATAGTCGTTTTACAAAAAGACATAACAAAGCGCAAATGTGCTGAAGAGAGACTGGTGCAAAGCCTCGAAGCCCTGCAGTCGGTGTACAATATTGCGACAACCATGCGCGGTTCATACGAAGCGGCATGTGATCAAGTCGTGTACAACCTATCAAAGCTTTTGAAGGTCTCCTATGTTTCGGTTCAGCATATTGAGGAGGAGAGGGGGAAGGTAATATCGAGGATAAGGGGAGGTACGTTTACGCATAACGAGATGACTTCACTGGAGGATTCCCCCTGTGCAAGCGTCGTTGAAAAGAAGGAGCCAGAACAGATAAGGGGCCCGCTTCGGCAACTCTTTCCGGATAATGAATTCATCTCCTCGCACAATTTTAAGACCCATGTGGGAGTCCCGATAAAAAGTATTGGCGGGAGGGTTGTGGGATTAATCTGTGCGATGGACAATGCGGACAGGTCATTCACGGAGGATGAAATCCGCCTCATCGAGATATTTGCGAGGTACGTGGCGTATGAGTTTGAGAAGAACATAATGGAGGCGCAACTCAGGCAACTGGATAGGGTTAAGCTTTTGGGACAAATGGCAGCGGGAGTTGCCCATGAGGTGCGAAACCCGCTGAATGCAATACTTGCAATAACGGAAGCCCTTTTCCAGGATATCGGAGACAACCCTGAGTATCAGCCTTTTCTGGATCACATCCGGACACAGGTGTACCGTCTGTCGCGGCTGATGGGGGATCTTTTGGATCTTGGGAAACCGATACAGCCGTCAAGTCTACACAGGGAGTCCCTATCCGCAATATGTGCCGCAGCGATGGATTTATGGAACCAGACGCCCTTATCGTGGAGCCACAAAGTGCGATTAATCTTGCCGTCGGAGTGGGAGGACCTCAACATAATGGCTGACAGCTCAAAACTTCAGCAGGTATTTCTGAACCTTTTGGAGAACGCGGCCCAGAACAGCCCGGAGGGGAGTGAAATCAGGCTTGTCGTCTCGACGCCGAAGAAGACAACCGCCAGGATCCGGGTGATCGATCAGGGCGCCGGTGTGCCGCCTGAAAATCTCCAGAAGGTCTTTGAGCCTTTTTTTACGACGAGGAAGAGCGGGAATGGTTTGGGTTTGAGTATAGTCAAAAATATTATTCAGGCACTCGGTGGGGATATTCTGATGCAGAGCAATGATCCGCGCCCCGGATGCACTGTCGATATTGTTCTGCCTATTGTTCTGGAAGGTCAATCATGAAACCGAAGGTCCTCTTAATA
>Ga0187776_10001303_pt1 | contig 12402 bp, 12 predicted proteins | sample 0216_BV02_MP12_2_FD_132426 | JGI IMG/M metagenome (GOLD analysis project Ga0187776, IMG submission 132426) | Tropical peat soil microbial communities from peatlands in Department of Meta, Colombia - 0216_BV02_MP12_20_MG | ecosystem: Environmental > Terrestrial > Soil > Wetlands > Peat | place...
GCTTCTTCAGCTCTGCCACTGCGGCGCCCGCCTGATTTCCTTCGAGCATCTCCGTCGCGCGCACAATCGGAGCCTCCGCGGTCCAACTGACTTTCGCCTCGATGGCCTGGTCCAGGGTGTGCTCCAGTCCGCTGGCGCGCAAAATCACTGCGCCCACCATGCCGAATGCGAACCCGCCGACATGCGCCCAATAGGCCACGCCCCCTTCAGCCCCGGAAACGAGGCCCCAGAAGACCTGAATCACCAGCCACAGAGGCAGAATGATGTAGGCGGGAACGAAGAACTTGTAAATCCGGAACAGGAAAATCCACGCGAGCTTGATTCTCGTCTTCGGGAAGCGCGCCAGAAATCCGCCCATCAACCCGGCAATCGCTCCCGACGCGCCCACCACCGTCGTGAAACTGCCGCGGAAGACTCCGCCGTGCACCATCATCGCCAGCACGCCGCAAATCAAATAGAAAATCGGGTACACGATGCGGCCCCAGGCGTCCTCCAGCACCGTTCCTGCCAGCCACAGGAACCACATGTTGAAAATGATGTGCAGCCATCCGCCGTGGAGAAAATTTGCGGTGATGTAGCTGATGAGCGTCGGGTGATACGGATGGAATGCGTACTGCCAGGCGATCGAATCGCGATGCAATTGATCGAGCCGGGCCGTCTCCGCAGTCATTTGCTCGTTCAACATCCTGTTCGACCAGACACCGGCGATTAGTTGCGCGTCCCAGGAATCGATGGGCTTCCGCGCGCGCTGACCAATCTCCGCGTACACCCCCGCATGTTCGCGCTTAAAGGAATCCACCAAATCCTCAGCCTCTGCCGGGATGGGTATGTCCGGATACAGCGCGTTCAGGGCCAGGATGTGCAGCTCCGCTATCACGGCCTGGTGTTGTTCCTGTTGCATCCGCGAATTCGTAAAGAGAAACACCACCAGGTTGAGCGCGATGATGACAATAGTGACGTAAGGCCACCGCCGGCCTCGCTGGTCCTCATGTGCAATCGGTATGATCATCGCAATGCTTTTCTGCCGCGCCCGAGATCCATCCGGTCAGAAACGAGAAATCCGCCGCAAGCAACAAGTCGGCGGAGAGTTCCAAGGTCTTCTAACTTCAATTGTAGTAGGCCGGCAAAAAACGCCAGTGGGAATCTCAAGGCATTACGCAAAACAAGTAATAGTACCTTGGGGACACACCCCGTTCCCTTCGTCAGCCCGTGGCAATACCCTCCAATCGGCCGCGCCCGGGCGTCTCTGTAATCAACTAAGCCTTGAATCGTCCAAGCGCTATAATCTATCGGCGAGCTTAACGGAGGAAACAACCTTGGCGGAAACAGCCGTTCGACTCACCACCACGGCAAAGGCGGCCGGATGCGCCGCGAAGTTGAGCCCCAGTGTGCTGGATGCCGTGCTGAAGCGCCTGCCGGCGCAGACTGACCCGAATCTGCTCGTCGGCTTTGAAACCAGCGACGATGCGGCCGTCTACCGCCTCCGAGAGGATCTCGCCATCGTTCAGACAGTGGATTTCTTCACTCCTATCGTGGATGATCCTGCCCTCTTCGGCCAAGTGGCCGCCACCAATTCCTTGAGCGACGTGTACGCCATGGGCGGCCGCCCGGTTTCAGCGCTCACGATTGTGGCTTTCCCCACATCGAGTTCGCCCGACATCCTCGAGCAAATTCTGCGCGGTGGCCTCGTAAAAATGACGGAGGCGAAGTGCACCGTGGTCGGTGGCCATTCGATTCGTGACGACGAATTGAAATTCGGCTATGCCGTCACCGGCGTCATGCACCCCGGCCGGATCTGGAAAAATGTCGGCGCGCGGCCCGGCGATTTGCTGCTGCTCACGAAGCCGATCGGCACCGGCGTCATCTCCACCGCCCTGAAGCAAGGCCGCGCGGAAGCCACGTGGGTTGCTGCTTCCACCGCTTCGATGACGCGCTTGAACTTTGACGCCGCCGAAGCGCTGCATGAAGTAGAAAACGCCGCGCAAGGCGAATCGCCCGTGCATGCGGTCACCGACGTCACCGGTTTTGGCCTGCTCGGCCACGCGCGCGAAATGGCCATCGGCAGCCGCGTCTCGTTGAAGCTCGATCACCGCCGCGTCGCCTATCTTCCGGGCGCGGTCGAGGCAGCGCGCGCGAAGTTCTTTTCCGGCGGCATGAAGAACAACCGCGAATTCGTGGAAGACTGCGCCTCCTTCTCGCCGGGCGTCCCTGAGGAATTTCAGGCCCTGTTTTTCGATCCACAGACTTCCGGCGGCCTGCTGGTAGCGTTGGCGCCTGAAGCCGTCGCGGCTGCGCAATCCGCGCTCGAGCGCCGCGCCGTCTCCGCGCAACTCATCGGCGAAGTGGTGGCCAAGCGCTCTCCTCTCATCGAAATCGCCTGAGTCCGGCGAATCGTGTACACTTTCGGTTTTTCGACTCCTTCATGGATACCGTAACTCACGGCATCGTCGGCGCGCTGCTCGGCAAAGGGTTTTTTTCAGACCGCCACGGGCGCTCGGCCATCGTTGCGGCCACGGTTGGCGCCATGTTTCCCGACGTGGACGTCGTAGCCGAAGTCATTTCTCGCGACCCGCTCTCCATCATCAAATACCACCGCTCGATCACGCACTCGTTCATCGCCATGCCTTTTTTCGCTGCCGGCCTGGCCTGGCTCACGCGTTGGATCGCGCGCCGCCGCGGGATCGAAGTGCCGTCTCAGGGTGTGCTCACCTTGATCTATATCGTGGCCATCGCCAGCCACATCGTGCTGGATGGCTTCACGTCCTTCGGCACGCGCATGTGGTTGCCGATCTCGCAGGAGCGCGTCGCCTGGGATTTGCTGTTCATCATCGATTTCGCTTTTAGCTCGCTGGTGCTGCTGCCGCAAGTAGTCGCGTGGGTGTACCGCGACCGCGAAAAATGGTGGGGCCGCGCCATCCGCATGTGGGCGATTTTTTCGCTCGGTGCGCTCGCAGTGTGGCAACTGGCGAGATCAGTCGGCTATCCGTTTCGTCTCGAAATTGTTGCCCTTGCAAGCGCCATCCTGGCGGTCGTGTTTTTCATGCCGGCACGCGGCAACTGGGGTTTTGGCGTCTCGCGCTCGGCTTGGTGCCGCGCCGGCACTTACATTACCGCCGGCTACATAGTCCTGTGCGGCATTTCCCATCATTCCGCCATCCAGCGCGTGCAGAAATTCGCGGCGGAAAACCACATCGCCGTGGAACGCCTCGCTGCGATTCCGCTGCCGCCGTCGCTGCTCAATTGGGGCGGCTTGATTCGCGCCAATGACGGCGTCTATCAGTCGCGCCTTGATCTTCGGAGTCCCGACCCGCCGTCCTTTCGCTTCCTCGCCGATTCGCCTCCCGACGAATTTCGCGCCCGCGCCATGCAGCTTCCGGAAGTCCGGCTCTATCTGAGCTTCGCGCGCTTCCCGGTGATCCGCACGGAAACCGACGGCAGCCGGCACGCGGTCGTGTTCGGCGAGTACCGCTTCGTGAATCCCCGCCGCGACCGCCCGCAGCCGTTCACCTTCCGCGTGGTCTTCGATTCCGCCGGCCACGTCATCGAGGAAGGCTGGCAATCGAACGGCCTGTTCCTGCGGCGTATGAGGCAGATTCCGCTGCGCCCGCGCGAGGGAGAGAAGAATTGAAAATCCTCATCTTCAGCGACATTCACGGCGACCTGCGCGCTCTGGAAAAAATCGTCGCCCAGCCGGCCGACCTGTACATCGCTGCGGGAGATCTCTCGACCTTCGGCCGCGGGCTCGATCGCTGCGGTGAAGTGCTGAAACCGCTCGGTGAGCGCCTGTGGGTGCTGCCCGGCAATCACGAAACGCACGGCGACACGCTCGCTTTCTGCGAGCGGTACGGCTTCGTGGACTTTCACCGCCAGGTGCGCGCTTTGCCTTCCGCTTCAGGCCCCACCCAATGGGCCGGGCTGGGCTACAGCAATGTGACGCCGTTCAACACGCCCGGTGAATTTTCGGAGGAGGAAATTTCAAAAGCTCTCGCCGCCTTCGACGGTCTCCAACCGCTCTATCTCGTCGTGCATTTTCCGCCGGTCGGCACCCAGCTCGACGAATTTGCGCCCGGAAAACATGCCGGAAGCCCCACGCTGCGCTCCTGGGTGGATCGCGTACAGCCCGCCTATCTCTTCTGCGGCCACATCCACGAATGCGCCGGCCGCTCGGACCGCCTCGGCCCGACGCAATGCTTCAACGTCGGCAAACAGGGTTACCTTCTTGACCTCTAGCTGCTGCATTTGCCCGTAGGGGCACGGCACGCCGTGCCCTCTGGGCTGCAAAATTCTCAAAACATTCAACTCTCTGCACAGGTTTTGAAGTTCCATTCCTCGGCCGCCACGCCAAGCGGATTCTCGGCGTCAACGCAGCGGATAATCCTGCGCACCGCCCATCGGGACGGCTCAGAAATTCCATTCCTCGGAGCGCACGCCGAATGGATTCTCTGAATCAAACTCCCATCGTCGAGGGTTTTCTCGAATGTACTTCACGATTTCCCGGAATTCGTCCTCGTTGCGGATGACGTGCTCGTAGTATCCGCGCTGCCAGACCGGCAACCCGGGTGGATGGAGATTCCGGCGTGCGCGCAGCGTTACCGCTGCTTTGAAGGAACAGAGAATCGTGGGGAGCGATTCGGGAACTGGTTTACCGAACGATTCGGGAAGTATTTCCTTCTCGCGAATGCCGGCACCACGAATCACGATGATTCCGTGGATATGATTCGGCATCACGATGTGTCCGGGCAGCTCAATGTTCGGGAAATGATGCGGAATTTCCATCCAGCATTCGTTTGCTACATCCCCCAACAGAGAAAGCTTCATCGCCCCGAAATTAACTTCCCCGAACAAGAATTGCTTCCGGTGCGCAACAATTGTGACGAAATAAGCGCCCCGTTGTCTGTAGTCAAATCCACGGATGCGAATCGAGCAGCGATGCGGGAGATCAATGCCTTGGTCCATTGCCGTTGCCGTATTGTACGCCGTAGGGCACGGCATGCCGTGCCCCTACGACGAAAATATGGGAGGGCGAGAGGCATGTTGCGTGGCCAGATCTGCGGTTTATTTGCAACTGTCCAAGGCCACACCGAATTAGGAATGATGGTCCCTAGTGGCATGCTGTGCCCTGACCGCAAAGACATGGGCAGGGCGCACGAAGAAGCAGGTTGCATGGCCAGATTTACGATTTTTTCAAAACTGTTCAAATCAGAAACCAATGAAACACACGAGCCCGTAGGGGCACGGCATGCCGTGCCCTGGCCGCGTGAGAACGGGCAGGCTCTGCGCCAGGTTCGGTGCATGACGCTTTGAGGGGTTCTATTTCCTACCGGCGGGATAGATGACGAGTTGGCGGTGGTCGCCGGAGCCTTCGCTCATTGTGCGCACGCCCGGCGCGCCGTTCAGCTCCAGGTGGATGATGCGCCGCTCGCGCGAAGACATGGGATTGAAGCGGAAGGGCTGGCCCGTTTCGCGCACGCGCTGTGCCGCTACGCGCGCCGAAAGCTTCAATTCTTCCAGCCGCATGGCGCGGTAATCGCCGGAGTCAAACCGCACGCGGTCGTGCAGCCGCGGGTCCAGACGCAGCCAGCGATGCGCCACGTGCTCGAGCGCCAGCAACAAGTCCGCGTTGTGTTCGAGCAGCAGTCCTTCGTCCTCGCCGCGAAAAATCACGGCCACTTCCGGCTCGCCCGCGCCTTCGCCCTTTGCCTCGGACAACCGAATCTCATACTGAACGGCGAGGCCCATTTCGCGCAGCGCCAGGTCCAGAAATTTCTTTAAATCCGCGACTGCCTTCTCGCGGTCGAGGTGCGCCTCCCCCTGCGGGTAAGCTCGCGGCGCGAATCTGCCTCCTGCAGGACCTCGCGGCGCAGGCCTCCTGCCCGGGGATGCAGGTCTCTCGTTCATTCCGTCTTCTTCTTGAATTTCGACCGGCTGGGCAGCGGTTGCGAGCGGTTCAGATACCACTGTTGTCCCATGCCCACCAGGTTGCTGGTAAACATGTAGAGATTCAGGCCGCTCGAGAGCCGGAAGAATATGAAGCCCATCATCAGCGGCATCAGCGCCATCATTTTCTGCTGTGTCGGATCGACGGTGGTCTGCGGCGTCATCTTCGTCATCAGGTACATGGTGATGGTCATCAGGATCGGCAGAATGTAATACGGATCCATCGCCGAAAGGTCGCGAATCCACCACATCCACGGCGCATGCCGCAGCTCGATCGCCCCGTTCAGCACGCGCCACAGCGCCCACCAGATGGGCATCTGGAAAAGCATCGGCAGGCAGCTTCCCATGGGGTTGATGCCCTCGCGCGAGTAAACCGCCATCACCTCTTCGTTCATCTTTTTCTTGCGCGGATCGGTCATCGAATATTTCTTGTAGCGGTCCTGAATCTGCCGGACCTCCGGCGCCACTTTCTGCATTTTCTGCATCGAGCGCCAGCTTTTCATCTTCAGCGGGAACATCAGCGCGTTGATCACCAGCGTCAGGATGACGATGGCCCAGCCGTAGTTCGGCACGTACTTGTAAGTCCACTTCAGCACTTCGAACAGCGGCTTGGCGATTATCCCCGTCCATCCGAATTGCACCAGCTCGTCGAGCGGCGGCCGTTCCTTGCTCAGCAGCGTCAAATCCTTCGGCCCTACGTACACGCGCATGCGCAGCGTCTGAGGCTGCGGCGAACCCACCGCCATTTCCGCGAACTGTTCGCTCTCCGGCTTTTCGGCGCCGGAAATCTGGTGCCACTGCGTCCAATGCCACAGCGAGACATCCGCTCCGTCGGGAATGAACGTCGCTGTGAAAAACTGGTCTTCGATACCTGTAAATTCCAGCGGGCCGGCCTGCGCTGCGGGCTGAATCTGGTTGTTCGGCACGCCCAGTTTCTTCAGGGGCAGCAGCTCGAGCTTGCCGTTCTGCTTGTAGAAAACGCTGACCAGCGACGCCGCTTTGTACACGGCCTTGTCGCCGAACCCGCCGCGCCAGGCCAGCGCCGCTCCGGCCACCGGCGTCCCGTCAAAAGTCACCGAAGTTTCGACAGAGACCTCGTAGCTTTGACTGAAAGTCAGCTTCTTCGCGATGTCCAGGTGCCCGTCGCTCCAGTGAAAATTCACCGTCGCCGGAGCAGTCGCATGGTCCGCCGCCGGCGTTATCTCGTAGTACGACGTGTTCGCGAGCGTATTCTGCTGCGGGTCGAAAAGCATCAGCGAGAAAGGCCAGCCGGTCACTTTGGCGACTTCCGCGTTCACCAGGTCGAGCTCGCGCGGCGGTTTCTGGTCGTCGAAATATTTCTTCAGCTTCCAGCTCCGCACCACTGCGCCGCGATTCGAAAGCTCCACGCTGTAATACGGGCTCTCGACGACGATTGTTTTTTCCGTGGTCGCCTGAATGACGGGAATGCCAGGCGCGCCACGGGGGCCTTTGCCTGCTGCGGGAGCCGGAGCGGGCGCCGCGGCTTGTGGCGCCGGTGCGGGTTGCGTGACCTGCGCGGATGGCGCCGGCTTCTGCTGTTGCGGAGGCGGCGCCGGCATGAAGTAATGCTGCCAGACGAAAAGAATGGCGATCGCCGCCAGCACGAAGACGACCGCGCGAACCTGATCGGGCATCTCTTTCACTGCGCGTCACCTTGAGGCGCGAAGGAATCCCGCAGCCCCGGCCTCGGTGCGTCCGCTTCGAGCGTCTCCGGCACGGGATCAAATCCGCCCCGCGTAAACGGACGGCAGCGCCCGAGGCGTTTCATCGCCAGCACCATTCCGCGGCGCGCTCCATGCCGCGCAATCGCTTCATAGGCATAATTCGAACAGGAAGGATGAAATTTGCACGCCCCGCCCAGAAACGGCCCCAGAAAAACCTGGTAGCAGCGCAGCAAAGCAAGCAGCAGTGAAACGCCCACCGGACGAATCCGCTCGCCGAATCGTTGCATTGAACCCGCGCCTACTGCGCCGCCGCGTGCGGCAAAAGTTTCAGCAGTTCGTCGGCGAGCGCCGAAAATTTCGCCGTCTCGACGCTGCTGCGCGGATGAATCACGATGTCCCATCCCGGGGCAATCTCCTGTCGGTGCAATCTGATGATCTCGCGGATGCGCCGCCGCATGCGGTTGCGTTTCACCGCGCTGCCCAGCGCCTTTTTGATGCTCCAGCCGAAGCGGCTCAGCTCCATCCCGTTGGGGCGAAGAAAAACAGTGAACTCCCGGCTTGACCTCCGCCGGCCCTCCCGGTACACCGCGTCGTATTCGGCTCGGCGTATCAGGCGGCAGGCGCGGGGAAATCCCGACCGCGGCAGGTCAGACGCGTGTGAGACTGTGGCGCCCTTTCTTGCGGCGTTGCGCAAGGACTTTCCGTCCACCCTGGCTCTTCATCCGTGCGCGGAATCCATGCTTCTTATGACGGCGGCGCACATGAGGTTGAAACGTGCGTTTCGGCAACGAGCCCTCTCCTTAATCTGATTTCCTGCGGCCTCTATTTATGCGGCTGGCCCCAAGCGAAACAAATAGTGTAGTGGACACGCGCAGAACGGTCAAGGAAGGCTGTGCGGCGCCTCTCGCGTCAAATCCGGCGCGGGTTCCTGCTAGAATGCCCGCCGTGCGAATCCTGCTTCTCCTGATTTTTTTCGCCTCGCCCGCCGCCGCTCAAGACTGGTTCGTTGCCACCACCGGCTGGGACACAAATCTTCGCGCCGTTTCCGCCGCGCGAGCCCGCGATCCGCAGCGGCATCCCGCTCCTGTTATCTGGGCCGCGGGTTCGAACAGCCGCATGCTCAAATCCATCGATGGCGGCGCTCACTTCCGCCGCTACCGCATCATTATGGGCATCGCGCTCGATCTCCGCGGAATCCAGGCCATCGATGAAAGGGTCGCCTACGTCATGTCCAGCGGCTCCGGCAAAAAGTCCCGCATCTACAAAACCACCAACGGCGGCGGTTCCTGGAAGCTCCAGTTTTCCGACCCGCGTCCCGCTTTTTTCCTCGACGCGCTCGTGTGCATCTCCGAAAAGCAATGCGTCGCCCTCAGCGATCCTGTGGACGGCAAATTCCTGCTCATCGCCACCACCGACGGCCAGCATTGGAAAGAGCTCCCGCGCGACGCCATGCCCCCGGCTCTCCCGAACGAAGGCGCCTTCGCCGCGAGCGGTTCCTGCCTCGCCGTCTTCGACCAGCGCGAAATCTACTTCGTCACTGGCGGCCCTGCGGCGCGCGTGTTTCACTCGCCGGATCTCGGCCTCACCTGGACCGTGACGAACACACCCATCGCCAGCGGCAACGCATCTTCGGGAGTTTTCTCCATCACGCGCATGGGAAGCGCGCTCGTAGTCGTCGGCGGGAATTACAGCGATGTGGATAAAACGGATCGCGCGGCAGCCTACTCGCTCGACCACGGCGCCACGTGGAATCTCGCCGCGCAGGCGTCCGGCGGGTACCGCTCAGCCGTCGCTCCCCTCGACGGCAACACTCTCCTCGCCGTCGGCACCAACGGCGAAGACATCAGCACCGATCAAGGCGCGCACTGGACGGAAGCAGGCGACCTGAACCTCAACGCCATCGCCGTGCTCGACAGCACCCACGCCTGGGCCGTCGGTCCCGAAGGCACCGTGGCGCGCTGGATTCCTCCCGCTCACTAGCTACGGCTGCGGAACGCTGTCCTTAAATGTCAGCAGGAAGAATCGCGCGCTGCCCTGTGATTGATTCAGCAGCGTTGCCGCCGTCCCGGCTGACAGCCAAATGGCCTCGCCGGCGTGCAATGACTTTGCAGGTTTCCCGGGAGTCTGCACGCTTAATTCCGACTGGTCCGGCAACGCCAGAAGATGCGCTGGCTTGGCATCCGCCCCGGCAATCTGCATGACGGATGTAACCTCGCCGGATTGCATCATTACTTCGTCCGTTTCAAAAACCAGCGTGGTGGCTGCGCTCAGCGGCGTGGTCGTTCCCTGCGGGCAATCGAGCGCGCCATCGGCAATTACTTTCACACAGCGATTCCGCGGGGCGCCCTGCGGCTTCAGCAGTTCGATGGTGAAGTTGCGGAACGGAGTGCCGGCATCGGTGCGCACCACGTGCGCGAATCCGCCTTTCGAATAACTCGTCTGCCCGTCCACGGGCGTCGCGTGCGCTTCGGGTTTTCCGGGAACCGCGTTGATAAAATCTCCCGCTCCGACGGCCACGCCGATGTACGGCAGGTCGTGCGTATGCAACAGCGTCGCCTCATGGCCCGGCAGCGAGAAAGCCCACACGCGCACGTATTCATTCTCGAACATCAGATGATGGTGCGGTTCTTCTTTGACCGGCACGGGATTCGCAGCCGGCGCCTGGGCCTGGAGCGCACCGGCAAGAATCAAAATCGCCGAGAAGAAAATTGATTTCATCGCCTTGCCTCCGGGGTAATCCTGAAGCGCACCCTACTGCACTCGCTCCCGGGTGTCAACGATTCCGGACTTCTTTCCGGTTTCTCATCCCCCGGCTCAATTACTGCCCGCCGCCTTGGCCTGTTTCTGCGACGCAATCCACGCCGTCACGCGCGCATCCAGCACGTCGAGCGGCAGTGCTCCGCCGTTCAAAATCTCATCGTGGAATGCGCGAATATCGTACTTGCTGCCCAGCTCTGCCTGCGCCCGCTCGCGCAGTTTCAAGATTTCCAGTTGTCCCAGCTTGTATGCCAGCGCCTGCCCGGGTATGGCAATGTAGCGGTCGGTTTCCGCCTGCACGTCCGGCTCGTCCTCCGAAGAGTGCGTGTGAAAGAAATCCACCATCTGCTGCCGCGTCCAGTGCTTGTAATGCACGCCGGTATCGAGCACCAGCCGGATGGCGCGCAGCATTTCATCCGACAGCCGCCCGTAATTGGAGTACGGGTCCTGGTAGAAGCCCACATCCTTCCCCAGCCGCTCCGCATACAGCGCCCAGCCTTCGACGTAACCGGTATAGCCCGCCTGCTGGCGGAACGGCGGCAGTCCGGGCAGCGTCTGCGCGATGGCAATCTGCATGTGGTGCCCGGGCACTCCCTCGTGGTACGCGGTGGATTCCACGTTCACCAGCGTGCGGTGCTCGTAGTCGCCGGTGTTCACGTAAATCGCTCCCGGCCGCGAGCCGTCCGGCGTGCCCTGCTCGTACGACGCCGAAGCCGCTTCCTTCTCGCGGAATTCCTCCACCGGCCGCACCTGCACCGGCGCCTTCGGCAGCAGCCCGAATAGTTTCGGCAGCTCCGGCTCCATCTGCTTGATGTACTCGCGGTATTTGTCCAGCAGTTGCTGCCGCGAGGTGGCAAACAGTTTCGGATTCGACTTCACCGAAGCGCGCAGGCTGGCTACGTCCGCGAATCCGAGTTTCTTCGCGATCGCCAGTTGTTCGTTCTCGATGCGCGCCACTTCCTTCAGCCCCAGTTGATGGATCGCTTCCGGATCCACGTTCGTGGTGGTCATCTGCCGGACGCGGAAACGGTAGATGGCATCGCCGCTCGGCAGCGCCCAGACTCCCGGGTCGCTCCGGCCCTTGGGGGCGTACTCGGTGGCCAGAAAATTCGCCAGCTTCAGGTAGGCCGGACGAACATCGTTATCCACCGCCGCCACAATCGCGTCGTGCAGCCGCGTGCGGTCCGCCGCCGCGATGGCGTCCGGGAACTGCTTCAGCGGCTGCGCGAACACGCTGGCTTCCCCGGCAGGCTCCGCGATGGATTTGCATTGCGTCACCGTTTTTTCCAGCAGAAACCGCGGCGGCATCAGCCGGTCGCGCTCGCCCGCCTTCAGGACTTCGATCAGCTCATCCGTCAGTCGCGGCACCTGGTGCAGCCGCGCCAGGTAATCCTCGTAATGCTTCACGGAACCGGTGGGCACGAAACTCACGAATTGCGCCAGTTGCAGGTGCGCGCCGTAGAACTGGTCCACCGGCATCTCGTAGGTCTTCAGGTCAATCCCTTCGATGCGCTCCTTCAGGTTGCGCACCATCAGCGACTGGTTCAGCGCTTCCTGCTCGGGAAATCCGGTGGTGTCGACGGCTTCGAAGCGCGCCAGCCATTTCTCTGCGTCCTGCCGAATCTGCGGCTCGTGCCCGAGCGAGTTATCGCTCCAGCGGTCGTTGTAGCGGTAGTCGCCGATGATGGTCGCCAGCTCCGGCGTTTCGCGCAGCTCGTACTCCCACTCCTCGGCGATCAGCTCATTCAGCTTCTGCCGCCGCGCTTCCAGGCTCTCGGCGCTCTTGGCGTGCAGCGAAGCCGCCAGCGATACCACCAGCAACGAAACCGCGACCCACACAGCCGGTACCAGCAATCTCATCGGTTCTCCTGATGACAAAGATTTTAGTAGCACAGGCAATCCTGCCTGTGCAGGCCTCGCTGAAGCTCCTGGATGTCCCTCTAATCCGGCGCAGCGATCGCCTCGACACCTGCCCCCACACTTATGACACAATTCCCGCCGAAACGGGTGCCTCGCCGTCGAA
>Ga0187776_10001304_pt1 | contig 12400 bp, 12 predicted proteins | sample 0216_BV02_MP12_2_FD_132426 | JGI IMG/M metagenome (GOLD analysis project Ga0187776, IMG submission 132426) | Tropical peat soil microbial communities from peatlands in Department of Meta, Colombia - 0216_BV02_MP12_20_MG | ecosystem: Environmental > Terrestrial > Soil > Wetlands > Peat | place...
AAGATCTACTTCGGCATGCTGACCCTGGCCTTCGGCATGGTGTTCTACACCTTCCTGCTGAAGTTCTACCGGCTCACCGGAGGCGACGAGGGCATGCGCATGCTGCGGCCTTCGCTCCTCGGCAGCGAGTGGAGCGGCTTCAGCAAGACCGCGTACCTGGTCGGGCCCTACTACTACTTCTCCCTCGGGGTGCTCGTGCTCGCCACGCTCGTCATGTGGCGGATCGTCCGCTCGCCGTTCGGGCTCTGCCTGCAGACCGTCCGCGACAACCCGCTCAAGGCCGAGAGCCTCGGGGTCAGCGTCCCCCGGTACCGCTGGAGCGCGTTCATGATCTCGGCGGTGTACGCGGGGGTCGGCGGCGCCCTCCTCGCCACACCCACCGGGAACGTGGATCCGACCCTCGCCTACTGGACGCACTCCGGCAACATCGTCTTCATGATCCTGCTGGGGGGCTTCTCCTCCTTCTTCGGTCCGCTCTTGGGGGCCTTCGCCTTCATCTTCCTGCAGGACGCGGTCATGTCGGTGTTCCCCTACTGGCGCCTGATCTTCGGCGCGATCCTCGCCTTCATCGTGCTCTTCGCGCCGGGCGGGCTCATGGGCCTGCTGGCTCGGCGCCGGCCCGTCGAGGCCTCGCGCGCGTGATGCTCGAGGCCCGGGACGTCCGCAAGCTGTACGGGGCCTACGTGGCTCTCGACGGCGTGAGCCTGTCGGTCCGCGAGGGGGAGTTCGTCTCGATCATCGGTCCCAACGGCGCCGGCAAGTCGACCCTGATCAACGTCCTGACCGGCGTCCTCGCGCCCAGCGCCGGCGTGGTGCGGTTCAAGGACCGCGACATCGCCGGCATCGGGCCGGTGGCGCTCGCGCGGCTCGGCATGGCCCGGAGCTTCCAGCTGGTGCAGATCTTCCCCGAGCTGACCGTGCTCGAGACCCTCCAGGCCGCCGCGGTCGCGCGGCTGGGCCGGGGAAGCCGCCTGTTCGCCTCGCTCCGCGGCGATCGGCAGGTGCAGCGGGAGGCCCTCGAGGTCGCGGAGCTCTTCGGGCTGGCCGACCGGTCCCACCACCCGGCGCGCTCGCTGCCCCAGGGACACAAGAAGCTGCTCGATGTGGCCTCCGCCTTCGCGCTCCGGCCGGACATCATCCTGCTCGACGAGCCCACCAGCGGCGTCAGCACCGCCGACAAGCACGGCGTCATGGAGATCCTGGTCTCGGCCGCGAAGCGGATCGGGCTCCGCGCGATCATCCAGGTCGAGCACGACATGGACATCGTCTTCGGCTACTCGGACCGGGTCGTCGCCCTGCACCAGGGCCGGATCCTGGCCGACGCCCCTCCCGCGGCGATCCGCTCCGACGCCCGGGTCGTGGACACGGTCATCGGCCGCCGGCGGGGTGGCTAGCCGTGCTCGCGGTGGAGCGGATCGACGTGTTCATCCAGAGCAGCCACATCCTGCGCCAGGTCTCCCTGCAGGTGGCGCCCCGGGAGGTCGTCTGCCTGGTCGGGCGCAACGGCGCCGGCAAGACCACCACGCTCCGCGCGATCATGGGCTACCTTCGCCCGAACGCCGGGCGCATCGTGTTCGAGGACGAGGAGATCCAGGGGCGGCGGACCCACGAGATCGCGCTCCGGGGCCTGGGCTTCGCCCCGGAGGACAGCGGGATCTTCTCCGATCTCACGGTGGCCGAGAACATCGAGATCGCCACCTGGACCCGCCGGGGCGGACGCCCGGCCGCCGAACGCATCGAGCACGCCTACGAGGTCTTCCCGGTCCTGCGCCGGTACCGAGGCCGCAAGGGGCCGGAGATGAGCGGCGGCGAGCGCAAGATGTTGTCGGTCGCGCGGGCGCTTGCTCTCGACCCGAAGATGCTGCTGCTCGACGAGCCGTTCGAGGGCCTCTCGCCCGCGATCATCCCGACGGTGAGCGACGGCCTCGCCGAGATCACCAAGCGCGGGCACTCGATCCTGCTCGCCGAGTCCAACATCCACCACGTGCCCGCGTTCACCACGCGGCTGTACGTCATCGAGCGCGGGGAGATCATCTTCGCGGGGTCGCCCGACGCGGTCCGGGCGGACGCCGCGACTATGAGGATCATAGGCGGGGCCAGCTAGCCCGCGTGGCTCGGGGCGAGCACCGCTCAGCGCGCGGCGGCGCGGATCTCGTCGAGGACTGGCAGCAGATAGCGTCGGAACTGGGCCGGATTCTCGGCCATCGGGAAGTGGCCGATCTCGGTCATCACCGTGAAGCGGGCGCCCGGGATCTTCTCGGCGGTGAGCCGGGTGTCCTCGGGGGTGCACGAGAAGTCGTACTGGCCGGTCAGCAGGTAGAGGGGGCAGCGCGTGGTGTCGATCTGCCCCACCCGGTCGCGGAAGTCGCCGTCGACCCGGTAGAAGTACAGGTCCCCCTTGAAGACGCCCGGCCCGCCCTGCATGTAGCCCCACAGCGTCTCCCAGCGCGTCTCGTCCGGGCTCTGCGGTGCGATCAGGCCGGACATGAGTGCGCCGGACAGCTCGCCCCCGTGCACGTCGGGGCGATGGAGCCAGCCGGTGTCGTCGTACCAGGGCGGCTGGTAGGCGGCCGACTCCAGGCCGATCAGCGCACGAAACCGCTCCGGGTGCTCACAGGCCAGCTCCAGCACGATCTTGCCTCCGATCGAGCAGCCGAGCACCACGGGGCGCTCCAGCTGGAGAGCGTCGCAGAACGCGAGGATCAGGTCCACGTAGCCGCGGGTCGTCAGGCGGTATTCCTCGTCCTGCCAGCCCGCGGGCGGGAGCGACTTGCCGTGCCAGGGCATGTCGAAGGCGAGCACCCGGAAGTGCCGCGTGACCGCCTCGTCGTTGAGCAGGTGGCGGAACTGCCGGCCATCGGCACCGGCGGTGTGCAGGCACACCAGCGGGATCCCTTGCCCGGCCTCCTCGAAGTAGAGGCGGTGAGGCCGGCCGCCGAGCGACAGGTGCATGTAGCTGCCCCGGATCGGCTCGAAGGTGGGCGCGGCCATCAGGCCCTCCGGCGCAGCGCGGCCACGACGTCCTTGATGTAGCGCAGGTTCGCCATCAGCGGCCCCAGGTCACCCTCGATCCGCGCGACCCCGAGTTTCTTCATGGCGAAGAGGTCGTGGTAGCCGGGGGAGGGCGTGGGCTCCCAGAAGCGCCGCCAGGCGTCCTCGGAGGCCCGAAGGGCGAAGGTCCACGAGCGCATCAGGAACGGGCCCACCTCCACCGCGGCGATGCGGCCTTCCACCACCCGGACCAGGAACTCGGTGCCGCCAATCTCGACCAGGAAGGTTCCCGTGAGGTAGCGTCCCCGGCGAACGAGCGCCGGATCGCCATTGACCAGATCGGGCAGAGATAGCATGCTCGCATGGGTCTCGGCCCGGCTCATGGGGCGCCATTATATGCTTGCAGCCCACAGGAGGAAACGCAGATGGCCGCACTTCCGCTAATCCCATCCACCGTCGTCGGCTCGCACGGCAAGGCCGGCTGGTGGTACACCGCCGTGAAGGCGCACGAGGCCGGGGAGATGGGCCCCGCCGACCTCGAGGAGATGTTCGATGACGCGGCCGACACCGCAATCCGCGACATGGAGCGGGCCGAGCTCGACATCATCACCGACGGGGAGGTGCGCCGGCTCGACGGCTACGTGGACTCCTACTACGCCATCATCAAGGGGATCGAGCCGCTGCCGGTGCGCCGGAAGGCCGGCCCCTGGGGCTACGACCAGCAGACGCGCTACGAGGCCACGGGGCGCATCGAGACGCCGCCCGGAGGGCTCGGGATCGTCAGGGAGTTCGAGTACCTCAAGGCCCACACCACCCGGGCCACCAAGGCGACCTGTGCGGGCCCCCTGACCTTCGGATCCCGCATCCACCCCGGCAAGCTGTACAAGGGCGTGGTCGACGTGGCCGAGCGCTTCGCCGAGGTGATCAACGCCGAGCTCCGGGGCCTGGTCGACGCCGGGGCCCAGTTCATCCAGCTGGACGAGCCGGCCCGCGGCAACGTGAGCGGAGAGGAGATGGCCCGGCTCTACAACCTGGCGACCGATGGGGTGAAGGCCAAGCTGGCCTTCCACATCTGCTTCGGCAACCGATTCGGCCGGTCGCGATTCGACCGATCCTACCGCCCCTACTTTCCCGGCGTCCTCAAGGCCAGGGCCAACCAGCTAGTGCTGGAGTTCGCCGGCCGGGAGTTCTCGGAGCTCGACATCTGGAAGGAGTACGGGCACGACCGTGAGCTGGGGGCCGGTGTGGTCGACGTCAAGGGCTTCTACCCCGACACCCCCGAGGAGGTGGCGGGCCGCATCCGCCGCGTGCTCGGCGTGTGCCGACCCGAGAAGCTCTACGTCAACCCCGATTGCGGGTTCGGGTGGTCGCCTCGGTACATGTGCAACCAGAAGGTCCGGGCACTTGCCGCAGGGGCCGCCCTCGCCCGGCGGCAGCTCGAAGGAGGGCACTAGGGAGTGGGCCGCTGACCCCCGCTGCCGCCCCGCCGACGCTCGTAGTGGCGTCGCCCCTTGGCGCGGTTGCCGCACGTGCTCATGTCGCACCAGCGACGGCTCCGGTTCTTGGTGGTGTCCATGAACAGCCACCCGCAGTCGTAACCGGCACACTCCCGGACGAGCGGTAGATCGGCCGAGGTCAGCAGCTCGGCCGCCGAGCGGGACACCCACCACGCCACGCGGTCCAGATCGGGCGCGACGTCGGGCCAGGCCCACTCGAAGCGACTCCCGGAGGCGACGAGCCCGGCATGGGCCATGGCCTGGCCGACCGCCCGATTGAGCGTACGAAGATCGGCGGCCGGGGCCGGCAGCCCGGCCGCGCGGGCGGAGAAGACCCCGTAAATCGCCTCACGGATCAATAGGGCTTCCGACAGTGCGTCGGAAGCGGGGCGTCTCCGGCGCATCGCATTTTCGTCGAGCAGCGCCGCCTCCCCGGACGTCAGGATGGTGGCCTGGCGAGCCCAGGAGATCAAATCATCGTATTTATTGATCAATTCTATCCGATCACTCGTCGGGCGCGATCGGACCGTGTTGGCGAAGTCCAGGCAAAGACGTCCGGAATTGAACTCGAAGACCCCGACGGCCCCTGCCATCACTTCGAAATATATAACTGTCTATCTTTTCTTTGAAAGTCCTACGAGGGCTCGGCTGGAGGTGTCGATCGGAGCTTCTGGTAAGCCAGGCTCACAAGGAGCAGCACCACCCCGAGGACCAGGAACGAGAGGATGCGGTAGGAGGTCTTGACCTCGGCAAAGTCCACCGCAAAGACCTTGACGACGGTTAGGCCCAGCAAGCCGAGCGCAACGTAGCGTATGGCCGGATTCGAGCGGACGAATCCCCACGCCAGGGCCGCTCCCGCGTAGGTCGCCCACAGGACCGACAAGCCGACCTGGGTTCTCCACCGCAAGTCACCGAGCCGTCCAGCGACACGACCCGACACCCGGAGCACCTCCTGGTAGCGGGTCCAGTTCACGCTGAGCACGAACAGCAGCATCAACCCGGCAGCCCCCGAGGTGACCCGGCCGACCCGGCGCACGGTCGGGCTGGTGGCCCTGGAGAGCCCGCCGCCTGCCAGCCCGATGGCCAGGCAGGCACCGACCCGGGACAGGAGTGGATGGCTCACCAGGGACCCCGCCGCAGCCATCGCCAGGCGGTCGTCGGCGGCGAGGACGCGAAGCGCGACCATCAGGCTGAGGGCCGGGATGGCCACCACGAATGCCGTCGACCGCCCCCAGCGGGCGAGGAGCCCGACTGCCAGGAGCTCAAGGGTCAGAAGGGTCGCCGGCCAGAGATCCGATGTCTCTCGCCAGAGCACGACGGCCAGGGTCATGGTGGCGGCGACCCAGAGGACCGATCGGATCCCCTCCGGCCCGAGGCGCCTCCCGACCACCGCGCGGGCCCAGCCGGCGAGGCCGCCTCCGACCAGGAGCGCGACCACCACGAGCAGGTGGATCAGGAGGACGCCGGCGGCCCCCCGCTGGTCGAGCGCGATCACCCGGATCGCCGCAAGGAGCAGCGCCGCCAGTCCGCCCCAAGAAGCTACCGGCATCGGCGCCCGGGCGGCGAGCCAGAGCAGCATGCCGCCCTCCATCGCCCAGGCGAGCGTGATCCACTGGGCGCTCAGGGCCAGCGGGATGGCCAGGGTGAGGAAGGTCCATGAGATGCCCTCGTGGAGCACCACGGTGGCCGAGTCGTCCGGGATCCGCGCGGCGTAGTCGACGGCCACGAGACGATAGAGCACGGCCAGCGCGAGCGCGTACGGGCCCTCCGCGGCCGGGCGCCAGGGCTCCAGGGTGAGGTAGACGACCCAGAAGTAGCCGGCCGCGTTGGCCACGACCAGCACGAGGTCGACCGGATCGACCCGCTCCCGCACTGCGCGCTCGCGGAACAGGGGCACCGCCACGAAGACCATGAAGATCGCGGAGAGCAGCACCAGGCGGGCCAGCGGGTTCCGCGCCTCTGGCTCGCGGAAGAGGATCGGCAGGATCAGCAGGGCCGCGCCGGCCCAGGTCAGGCGGTTCAGCACGGGCCACGTCCGGAAGCGGGCGACCAGGAGCGCGAGCAGCGCGAGGACGAGGAGGTACGCGAGCAGGTTGCGCTCGTCGGGCCGCTCGACCTGCAGCAGGACGGGCGTCAGGAGGCCGCCGAGCACGGCGAGCACGGCGGTGCTGAGCCGGTTGCTCAGGACGGCCACCGCGGTGCCCATCAGGGTGACCGCGAACATGGCCGCGAACGCCGGCGCCGGCCCGAGCAGGCCGTAGAAGGCGTGGGCGGCGAACAGCGACAGGTAGAGGACGCCGAGGCCGCCGCCGGCGAGCCCCTCGCCGAGATAGGGCACGTCGCGGCGCGCGTGGAGCGCCAGGCCGGCCAGGAGCATCACGAGCCCGCCCAGGATGCCCACGCTCACCCGTGTGCCGGGCCCCAGGTAGTCGTTGTCGAAGGCCCACTTCAGGAAGAGCGCGACCGCGACCAGGATCACCACGATGCCCACCCACGTGGTCCAGCGGGCGCCGATCCGCTGCTCGAGGTCGAGCGCGGGCTGCCCGGTGGTGGACGCGGCGGGAGGACCGGGAACGGGTGGAGGCGGGACCGGGAGGGGGGGCATCTCCTCGAAGGCCGTCGGCGCGACCGGCGCCGGGGCGGGCGGCTCGGCGGGCGGCCGGACGGGCTCGACGGCCTCCGCCGCGAGCGCCCGCACCTGCTCCTCCAGCGAGGCCAGCCGCGCCTCCACGTGATCGGGCCCACGCCGGGCGCGTACCGCCAGGAGCGCTATCAGCGAGATCACGAGCGAGGCCATCGACAGGATGAGGCCGAGCGCGAAGGCGGTCGCGAGCACGGTGAGGGTGGGCGCCTCTCTGCGGCGAGCCTACACCCAGCGACGGGAGCAGCCCGCGTGATTTGTCTCGCTGGCGCCGCCCAAAGCGCGCCGGGTCTCGATCCTGAGCGATACTAGGGGCCGTGCCTCGACCATTCTCCGCTCGCTGGCTCGCGGCTACCATCCTGGGGCTCGGGATGCTCGCCGCGTGGCAGCCCGTGGCGAGCGACCCGCTCCACTTTCGCATCCAGCCCGAGGCGAGCGAGATCACGTTCCGGGCGACCTCGCGCCTGATGAACGCGGACGGACACTTCTCCCGCTTCGGCGGCGACGTCCTGATGGATCCCGAGGTGCCGTCGGGCGCGCGGATCTCCCTCACGATCGAGGCCGCCTCGCTCGACACCGGAATCGAGATGCGCGACAAGCACCTGCGCAGCGTCGACTTCTTCGACGTCGAGCGCTTCCCGACCATCGCGTTCCAGAGCCTGCGGGTCGAATCCGGCGGGCGGCGCGCGACCGTGCTGGGCCGGCTCACCCTGCGCGGGGTCACCCACGAGCTGGTGGTGCCCGTCGACGTGCAGGTCAGCCCGGTCGCGCTCGTCGCATCCGGCGAGTTCATCGTCAATCGCACCGAGTACGCGATGAACTACAACTCGTTCCTGAACCCGATCGGCAACGAGGTGCGCGTCACGTTCACCTTCCGTGCCCGGGTCCCCTGAGGAGATGGCCATGGACGCACAGACCGCCGGACGACGGATGACCGAGCTGCTGGGCCTCGCGACCCCACCGGTCGCGGTGTCGTTCACCGCGACCGCGCCGCCGGGGCTGCCGCGGGTGTCGCGGCCCGGGCCAGCCGGCTGCGCCTACTGGAAGCAGGCCGCCGAGGGCGCCGCCTTCTACACCGAGGCTGCCGATCACCACAACTGCCCGGTCGGTGCCTACACCCACGGCGTCGCGCTGCCCCCCGAGCGGGCCCGGGACCTCGAGGGCGTGGTGGGCACGATGGTCGGCCTGCAGTACATCCGCATGGAGGAGGTCGCCGCCCTGCCCCGGCGTGCCGAGCCGTTCCGGTTCGCGGTCTACGCCCCGCTCCCCCTGACCGCGCTACCACCCGACGTGGTCCTGGTCCGCGGCCGGGCGCGCCAGATCATGCTGGTGGCCGAGGCCGCGCTGGCGGCCGGGCTGGCCGGCGACGGGGCCGCCATGGGCCGACCCGCGTGCGCCATGATCCCCGCGGTCCTCGGGGCGCCGGGCGGCGTCACGAGCCTCGGGTGCATCGGCAACCGGGTCTACACCGGCCTCGGCGACGACGAGCTGTACTTCGCGATCCCGGGTCCGCGGGTCGGCGACGTCGCCTCCAAGCTCGAGGCGGTGCTGCGCGCCAACCGCGAGCTGGAGTCGTATCACCGGGAGCGGCGCGCGAGCCTCTAGCCCGCCCGCGAGGCGGATGCGTCTCAGGCTATAATCGGTCCCCCATGCACGCACCCCTCGCCGGGCTCCTCGTCGCCGACCTCACCCAGAACGTCGCCGGCCCCTACTGCACGCAGATCCTGGGGGACCTGGGCGCGGAGGTCGTGAAGGTGGAGCGCGTGGGGCGCGGCGACGACGCCCGTGCGTGGGGGCCGCCCTTCTGGGGTCAGGAGAGCGCGACGTTCATGAGCGTCAACCGCAACAAGCGGAGCCTCGCGGTCGACCTCAAGTCGCGCGAGGGCATCGCGGTGGTCGAGCGGCTGCTCGGCCGCGCCGACGTCTTCGTGCAGTCGCTGCGGGCGGGAGCCGTGGAGGAGCTGGGGCTCGGCTGGTCCCGCGTCGCCACGCTCAACCCACGCCTGGTCTACTGCTCGATCACCGCCTTCGGCACCGATGGCCCGCTCAAGGACCGGCCGGGCTACGACCCGCTGATGCAGGCCTACGGCGGCATCATGTCGATCAACGGTCATCCGGACCAGCCCCCGGCGCGGGTCCCGATCTCGGTGGTGGACATGGGCACCGGGATGTGGGCGGTGATGGGCATCCTGGCCGCCCTGCGCGAGCGCGACCACACCGGCCGGGGCACCGAGGTCACCACCGCGCTGTTCGACACCGCGCTGGCGTGGTCGGTCTTCCAGATGAGCCACTACTTCGCGACCGGCGAGGTCCCCCGGCCGCAGGGCTCCGGCACCGCGATGATCGTCCCCTACGAGGCGTTCCCGGTCGGCGACGGCTGGGTGATGATCGCGGCGGCGTCCGACGCTCTCTTCGTCAAGACCACCGCCGCGCTCGGCGTGCCCGAGCTCGCCCGCGATCCGCGCTTCGTCGACAACCCGACCCGCGTGCAGCACCGCGTCGCGCTGCGGGAGGTGCTGTCGGCGGTGACGCGCGAGCTCACCACCGCCGACGTGCTCGACCGCCTGCAGCGCGCGGGAGTACCGGCGGCCCGCGTGTCCACCATGGATCAGATCGCGACCGAGCCGCAGACCGAGGCCAGCGGGATGCTGCCCGCGGTCAAGCACCCGCGGCTGCCCGACTACCGGGCGGTGGCCCTGCCGATCAAGTGGGACGGCGAGCGGCCGGCCGCCACCCGGGTACCGCCGCTGCTGGGCGAGCACTCGGCCGAGGTGCTGGCCGAGCTGGGCTACGACGCCGCCACCATCCGGGACCTCGCGGAGCGCCATGTCATCCAGCTATAGGACGCTCAACGTCGCCGCCTCCGCCGACGGTTACGTGGTCACGGTGGAGCTGAACCGCCCCGAGGCGCTCAACGCGATGAACACCGCGATGGGCGAGGACCTGCTGCGCTGCTTCGACGCCCTCCGGTGGGACAAGACGGTGCGCGCGGTGGTGTTCACCGGGGCGGGGGGCAAGGCCTTCTGCGTGGGCGGCGACCTCAAGGAGCGCGAGGGCATGAGCGACGAGGCCTGGCGCGCCCAGCACGTGATCTTCGAGGCGGCCGCGGCCGGCGTGCTCCACTGCCCGGTGCCGGTCATCGCAGCGGTGGAGGGCTTCGCGATGGGAGGCGGCTGCGAGCTCGCCGTGCTCTCCGACTTCGTGGTGTGCGGGGAGACCGCGGTGTTCGCGGTGCCCGAGGTCACCCGCGGCATCTTCCCGGGCGTGGGCGGCACCCAGCTCCTGCCCCGTATCCTCGGCGCGCCCATGGCGAAGGAGATGATCTTCACCGGTCGGCGGGTGGATGCCCGCGAGGCCAAAGCCATCGGGCTCGTCAACCACGTGGTACCGGCCGGACAGGCGCGGGCCCGAGCGCTGGAGATCGCCGCCGTCATCGCGGACAATGGTCCCGTCGCGGTGCGCCAGGCCAAGAAGGCGGTGAACCGGGGCGGCGAGACCGACCTGGAGACCGGGATGGCACTGGCCATCGAGGCCTACAACAACACCGTGACCACCGAGGACCGCCTCGAGGGCGTGCGCGCGTTCAACGAGAAGCGGAAGCCCCGATTCACCGGGAGATAGCCCATGGCCGACATGACCTTCGTCCTCACCGACGAGCAGAGGGCGCTCAAGACCGCGGTCTACGATCTCTGCAAGCAGTACCCGGCCGAGTACTGGCGCGATCTGGACTCCCGGCGCGAGTACCCGGAGGCCTTCGTCAACGAGCTGACGAAGGCCGGATACCTCGCGGTGCTGATCCCCGAGGAGTACGGCGGCGGCGGGCTCGGGATCACGGAGGCCGCCCTGATCCTGGAAGAGATTAACCGGTCGGGCGGCAACGCGGCGGCGTGCCACGCCCAGATGTACATCATGGGCACGCTGCTGCGGCACGGCTCCGCGGAGCAGAAGAAGCAGTACCTGCCCAAGATCGCCACCGGCGAGCTCCGGCTGCAGGCCTTCGGGGTCACCGAGCCCAACGCGGGCTCCGACACCACCAAGCTGCAGACCACCGCGGTCCGGAAGGGTGACCGCTACGTGGTCAACGGCCAGAAGATGTTCATCTCGCGCGTGCTGCAGTCGGACCTCATGCTGCTGCTGGCGCGCACGACCCCCGTGGACCAGGTCAAGAAGAAGACCGACGGGCTCAGCGTGTTCCTCATCGACATCCGCGAGCTCAAGGGCAAGGGCCTCGACGTCCGCCCGCTGAAGATGATGATGAACCACTCGACCAACGCCCTCTTCTTCGACAACATGGAGATCCCCGCCTCGAGCCTCATCGGCCAGGAAGGCAAGGGCTTCTCCTACATCCTCGACGGCATGAACGCCGAGCGCATCCTGGTCGCCTCCGATTCCCTCGGCGACGCGCGCTGGTTCATCGAGAAGGCGGTGGCCTACGCGGGCCAGCGGGTGATCTTCGGCAAGCCTATCGGCGCCAACCAGGGCGTGCAGTTCCCGATCGCCAAGGCCCACGTCAACATCGAGGCCGCGGATCTGATGCGCACCAAGGCGGCACGCATGTTCGACGCGGGCATCCCCTGCGGCGGGGAGGCCAACATGGCCAAGTACCTCGCCTCGGAGGCGGCCATCGAGGCGGGCAACGCGTGCATGGACGCCCACGGCGGCTACGGCTTCGCGGAGGAGTACGACATCGAGCGCAAGTTCCGGGAGTCGCGCCTCTACCGCGCCGCGCCGATCAACAACAACCTGGTCCTGGCCTTCGTGGGGGAGCACGTCCTGGGCATGCCTCGCTCGTACTAGACGATGCTGGGCCCGATCCTGGAAGGCGAGAAGGTCCGGCTCGAGCCGCCGCGGGTGGAGTACTTCCCCGCCTACGAGCGATGGTTTGCCGACATGGAGGTCACGCGCTACCTGCTCTACCGCTTCCCGTTCACCCAGAAGGCGGAGGCGGAGTGGCTGGAGCAGGTGGGCAAGGATCCCCACCAGGTGATCTGGGCCATCGTGCTCAAGCACAACGGCCGCCTCATCGGCAACTGCGCGCTCGAGCACATCGACTGGCGCAACCGGCGCGCCGAGAGCGGCACCGTGCTGGGCGAGAAGGAGGAGTGGGGCAAGGGCTACGCGGGCGAGGCCATGCGCCTGCGCACGCGCTACGCCTTCCGCGAGCTGGGCCTCGGCTATTCCAATCTTGGGGCGCTGTTAATGTCACACGGCATTCCTTACGATTCGGATGAAGCCCGCGCCGTCGCCGCCGCCATCACGGCGTTAATGACCG
>Ga0187776_10001305_pt1 | contig 12400 bp, 7 predicted proteins | sample 0216_BV02_MP12_2_FD_132426 | JGI IMG/M metagenome (GOLD analysis project Ga0187776, IMG submission 132426) | Tropical peat soil microbial communities from peatlands in Department of Meta, Colombia - 0216_BV02_MP12_20_MG | ecosystem: Environmental > Terrestrial > Soil > Wetlands > Peat | place...
TGTGGCGCCGCGTTTTTTTAGTTGCTGGAGGTGCTGCCGGTATTTTCCCATTTCGGCAAACAATTTTTGTCGCCGGTCTTCGGGAACCGCCTTCTTCCCCTTTTCGGTCAAGAGGGTTGCCCTTTCCATTCCCAGTTTGAAGAAGTGGTCTTCAAACTCCTTTTCATTCTGGAGATACCGCTCCTCTTTTCCTTTCTTTACCTTGAAGAGCGGCGGCTGGGCGATATAGAGGTAGCCTTTCTCTAGGAGCAGGGGCATTTGCCGGAAGAAAAACGTCAGGAGAAGCGTTCGGATATGCGACCCATCCACGTCGGCATCGCACATGAGAATGATCTTGTGATACCGGGCCCTGAGGATGTCGAAGTCCTCCGGTCCGATCCCCGTGCCGAGGGCCGTGATCAAGGTCCGTATTTCGTCGCTCGAGATCATCTTGTCGAAACGGGCCTTCTCAACGTTGAGGATTTTTCCTTTCAAGGGCAGAATCGCCTGATTGCGTCGATCCCGTCCTTGCTTGGCCGATCCTCCGGCCGAATCGCCCTCAACAATGAAAAGCTCCGAAAGAGCCGGATCGCGTTCCTGACAGTCGGCCAGCTTTCCGGGAAGAGACCCGACATCTAACGCATTTTTGCGGCGGATCAACTCCTTCGCCTTCCGTGCCGCCTCGCGTGCCCGCGCGGCATTGATCGCTTTCTCCGCGATTTTCCGGGCCACGCTCGGGTTTTGATCAAAGTATGCGCCGAGCGTTTCGTTGACGGCGGCCTCGACGATCCCCTTCACCTCGCTGTTTCCCAGCTTGGCCTTGGTTTGCCCCTCGAACTGCGGCTCCGGGATCTTGACGCTGATCACGGCGGTCAGCCCTTCACGGACATCGTCCCCCGTCAGGGCTTCGTCGTCGGCCTTTAAGAGGTTGCTGGCCGTGGCGTAATTGTTCACGGTTCGCGTCAGGGCGGCCTTAAACCCGACCAGATGGGTCCCCCCTTCGCGGGTATTAATGTTGTTCGCAAACGAAAAAATATTATCCGAGTAGGAATCATTGTACTGAAGGGCCACCTCCATTAAGACCCCGCTTTTCTCGCGGGTGACATAAATCGGTTTATGGAGAGGGTCCTTATTTTCATTCAGGTGCTCGACAAAAGAGATGATGCCCCCCTTGTAGGAAAACTCCTGCCGCTTGTCGGTCTTTTCGTCCCCCAGAAGAATCTGGAGCCCTTTATTGAGAAAGGCCAACTCGCGAAGCCGCTGGGAGAGCGTGTCGAAGCTGAATTCCGTCTCCTCGAACACTTGGGGGTCGGGCTTGAAAGTGATCTTGGTCCCTCTTTTTTTCGTCTTCCCAGTCGACTTCAGCGGCGCTTCGGGCTTCCCGCGAATGTATCGTTGTTGAAAGACTTGCCCGTCTTGCCAGATCTCCAGCTCCAGCCATTCCGACAGGGCGTTCACGACCGAGATCCCAACACCGTGAAGACCGCCCGATACCTTGTAGGCATCCCGGTCGAACTTTCCGCCCGCGTGGAGTACGGTCAAGGCCACTTCGGCCGCCGAGCGCTTTTGACCGGGGTGCATGCCCGTGGGGATCCCCCGTCCGTTATCGATCACCGTGCAACTGCCGTCGCTGTGAAGGACCACCTCGATTCGATCACAGAAGCCGGCCATCGCCTCGTCCACGCTGTTGTCCACCACTTCATAGACAAGGTGGTGCAGCCCGTCCACGCCGGTGCTGCCGATATACATCGCCGGACGTTTCCGGACGGCCTCCAGACCCTCCAATACCTTGATCTGTGCCGCATCGTACTTTGGGGACGTTTTGGTTTCCATCCTGCTCCTCAGTTTCAGACCCGCATCGGCATGACCACACACATATAATCCGGATCATCCGGTTGGCGGATGATGCAAGGACTCAGCGCATCCTTAAATTCCAGGATGGCCTCCTCCGAGTCGATGGCTGCGAGGGCATCCAATAGATACCGGGCATTAAAACCCGTTGTTAATCCTTCATGGCCGAATTTGGCCGCGATCATTTCTTTCGCTTCTCCCATGTCTGGGTTACTCGATGACAGCGTCAGGGTGTCGGGTTCCAGGGCCAGCTTGATTGCGCTCGTTTTTTCGCGGGAAAGGATGGACACCCGACGAAGCGCGCCCTCGAGCTCGGCCTTGTTGACTGCGACCCGTTTCTCATTTTCTTTTGGGATCACCTGTTGATAATTGGGATAACTTCCTTCCATAAGCCGCGCAAGCAGCAGAAGGCCTCCTCGTTTAAAAATCATCTGGTTCTTGCTCACTCCGAGTTCTGGCCCCCCTTCATTCTCTTCCAATAGCTTCTTGATCTCCAGCGCGGCCTTCTTCGGAATAATGGCGGCCTGCTCTTGAGGAAGCCCCTTTCCCTTTCCGTCGTCAAGCGGCCTTTCGATCACGGCCAAGCGATGTCCATCGGTTCCGACAAACCTGAGGAACCGCTTTTTGTCTTTTGCGTAAAGTGAGACCAATAACCCGTTGAGAATATACCGGGCGTTGTTATCGCCCGCGGCAAAAACGGTTTTGCGGATTAAATCAGAGAGGGTCTTCCGATCCATGGGCATGAGCGGCTCGGATTCGACCGTCGGCATGGCCGGAAATTCCTGGGGTGGCAATCCCAACACTTTAAACTCGCTCTTTCCTGCCTCGATTTGGACGCGGTGTTCTTCATTCGAAGTGATTGTAACCGTGCCCTCCGGAAGCTCGCGGACGATCTCATACAGCTTCCGGGCCGAAACGGTTACCCCTCCAGGCTGGGACACTTCGGCCTTGTACGTCCCCCGAATCCCGATTTCCAGATCGGTCGCGAATAAAATGACCTGGTCTCCTTTCGCCTCAAACAGCATATTCGAAAGAATCGGCATGGTATTCCGCTTCTCAACCACGCCCTGAACTCGCTGAAATCCGGTTAACAACTCTCCTCGCGAAATCTTAAGCTTCATGCCGACCTCCTCGTGCCCTCGCGTAATATTTTAGGATGACCCTTGTCCTTCTCGCAACTGTCTCAAGATCGAATCCACCAATTGCTTAAAGCTGGCATCGGCTTCCACTCGTTTTTCGATCTGTCGGCAGGCGTGAATAACCGTCGTATGATCCTTGCCCCCAAAGTGTCGTCCGATTTCAGGAAAGGAAAGGGATGTCAATTCCCGACAGAGGAACATCGTAATCTGGCGGGGCTGCACGATCGTTTTTGTCCTTTTTTTCGACTTCATTTCGGCCTGCTTGAGGTGAAACCGTTCTGCAACCACCCGCTGAATTTCCTCGGCCGTGATGATTTTTTTAACTTGCACCGCATCGCGCAGAATCTTCTTCGCCAAATCGAGTGTTATGGGTTGTCCCGTTAGGGAAGAAAAGGCGCCCACACGGATCAGGGCCCCCTCCAACTCCCGGACATTCCCTCGGATACTCTCGGCCAGGAGGTGTGCGACCTCGTCCGGCAAATCAATGCCCTCGGTCTCGCCCTTCTTTCGGAGAATGGCGATGCGGGTCTCGAGATCGGGCACCTGAAGGTCCGCGATCAGGCCCCACTCAAAACGGGATCGTAACCGCTCTTCAATCGTCGGGATCTCTTTAGGAAAGCGGTCGCTTGATAATACGATTTGTTTGTGTGCCTCGTAAAGGGCGTTGAAGGTGTGAAAAAATTCTTCTTGGGTCCGTTCTTTTCCCGCGATAAACTGAATGTCGTCCATGAGGAGGGTGTCAACACCACGATATTTATTTCTAAACTCCAACATTTTATCGTACCGAATGGAGTTGATGACCTCGTTCGTGAACTGCTCCGAAGAAAGATAGGCGATCCTCGTGCCCGGGCGTTTCTCAAGGATAAAGTTCCCTATGGCATTTAAGAGGTGCGTCTTTCCCAATCCAACCCCGCCATACAGGAACAGCGGATTGTATGCTCTGGCCGGGGACTCCGCAACGGCGAGAGAGGCTGCATGGGCGAACTGGTTGCAGGAACCGACGACAAAGCTGCCAAATGTGTATTTGGCGTTGAGATGAACTCCTCGGCGGGATTTACTGGTTTTTTCCGGTGAGGGGATTTCGTTTTGTATCGTTTCGCCGTTCTTGATAACCAGGTTGATCCTTAAACCATCGATCTTTGAAATGCGCCCAATCTCCTCCAGAAGCATTTCGTAGTAGTGCTCTCTAATCCATTCACAAAAAAAACGGTTCGGCGCGACGAGCGTGATTTCCTTTCCTTCCACGGAATCGATGGAAAGCGGCTTAAACCATGTGTCATGAATCTGCTTATTGACACGCGCCTCGATCTTTTCGCTGGCCTGCTGCCAGATTTCTTCAGGTCTCATCTATGCCAGGTTTTTAACAGGTTTATCAACAATTGTTGATAATAAAATAAAGCCATATAAATCAATGTATTACGAATACATTTATTGCATTTAACTTTATTGTATTAAAAAACCTGCGGTTCTCTGCTGTGGTTTGAATTATTTTCAACTCAAGATAACAAAATTGGACAAACAAAGCAAGTTTTATTCAATCCATACCCACAGGGAACTGTATTTTGTATTATCCGGTTCCGTTTTAATCCGCACTTTTAACAAGCACTACTATTACTACTATTATTTTATTTAATTTATAATAATCACCAAAACCTATCCAATGGATCTCCTGTTTTGTTTTCGATTGACTCCCCGAACAAACCTGCCTATAATCAAACTTTTAATCTGATCTAGGGAGGATAAATGTCCATCACCTATCGACAACCTAGCAAGAGGAGAAAAAAAAGCACCCATGGCTTTTTGGAACGGATGAAATCAAAAGGAGGGCGCCGGGTTATTTCTCGACGTCGCTCCAAAGGGAGAAAAAAAATCGCGGTATAGGATCTCCGGTGGATCGAAAAAATCGATTGAATAGAAAATCGCAATTTGAGGAACTTTACCACGGTGGTATTGCTGTCGATACCTCGTCGTTCAGGCTGCTGTACCGAGAAAACCGTCGTTCCTCCTCAAGATTTGCAGCGGTGGTCGGTAAAAGGTTTGGATCGGCGGTTTGTCGGAACAAGGCGAAGCGAATAGCCCGGAACATCTTCCATGAATTTCAAAGCAGAATCACTCCTCCATGCGACATCGTGCTGTTTCCGAAGAAAGAGATGCTTGTTCACGGATATCGTCTATTGAGCAGCCAGTTTGAGCGGGCGATGGGACATGACCCCCGAGATAAGAATTTTCCATGAAATACGTATTTATCGGACTGATTAAATTCTATCAGCGGATGGTTTCTCCTTTCTTGCCGAGAGCGTGCCGATTCACGCCGACCTGCTCCAGTTATGCAATGGATTCGATACAACGGCATGGAACAACGAAGGGCCTTCTGCTTACAGTCGCACGACTGATGAAATGCCAGCCGTTTCACCCCGGCGGGTACGACCCCGTCAAATAAGCGCCTAAATGGAAAAGCGATTTGTCCTCTTTTTGATTCTGTCTTTTGCGATAATGATGGCCTATCCCTATTTTGTTGATAGGCTGGGTCTTTTTCCGCCGACACAATCGGGGCAGACGGAAAAGGCGTTGGGCGAACGATCCGCCCCCCCAAAGCCATCCGGGCCAGCAACCATAGCGCCGCATGAAACAACCCCCGGACCGACGGAAGAACAAACGATACAGGTGGACACTCCGCTTTATCATGCTGTCTTTACCTCCCGGGGAGGCAAGCCGGTTTTGTTCGAACTAAAAAAATACACCGGCTCGGATGGAAAGACGAGAATCAAGCTGTATCAGGTCCTCCCCGACGCAGTCCCTGCGTTTGCGATCCTGACACCGGACGACGGTCTGAACAACCGCCTCGATCATGGACTCTACGCTGTCGACGGTAAGGACCTGAGTCTCGACGAACAAAACAAGGCGGGCGCCTTAACGTTCCGCTACCAAGACCCCGAGTCAGGGGTTCGTGTTTCAAAGCGCGTAACCTTCGAGAACGACACCTATCGGATGGCCTTAGATATCGAAACGGAGGGTATGTCGGACCACTATCTCCTTTCGATGGGCACCGACTTCGGGATTACCGACTGGGGACAAAAAAGGGGGTTCGTCGGTTTCGTCGGGCCCATCACGGACCTGGGCGGCGAACTGATGAAGGACAGCCCATCCAAAATCGAACGGGAAGTCCGGCGCGACGGGCCGATCGTCTGGACAGCGCTACAGGACAAGTACTTTATCGCCGCGGCGATCCCGACAGGGGCCAGCGCCGCCGTAGTAAGACGGGCATCCGACACAGCAATAAATACCTCTGTTGAATTTAAGATTGCCGGGCCCGGCTCCGTCGTCCGCCATCTCGTTATTTACGCGGGGCCGAAGGAACACCAACGCCTGAGGGCCCTCGGGGTTGGTCTCGAAGAGACGGTGGATTTCGGCTGGTTTATTTATGGCAGCTGGGCGATCGTTCGGTGGATTGCCAAGCCCCTTTTCCATATTCTCCAGTTCCTTCATAGCTTCACCGGTAATTATGGGGTGGCGATCATCCTCTTGACCGTCGGCGTCCGCGTCTTATTCATCCCCCTCACACACAAGAGTTATCGGTCGATGAAAGATATGCAGGCCCTTCAACCCCAGCTGCAAGCCCTCCAGAAGAAATATAAGGACGATCGGCAACGCCTCCAGCGCGAGATGATGGAGTTGTACCAGAAAAACAAGGTGAATCCCGTCGGAGGATGTCTCCCAATGATCCTCCAAATCCCGGTCTTCGTGGCCCTCTTCAACGTGCTTTACACGACGATCGAAATTCGTCAAGCCCCCTTCATTCTCTGGATCCACGACCTTTCCGACAAGGATCCCTATTATGTTCTTCCGGTCATTATGGGCCTTACCATGCTGATCCAGCAGAAGATGCAGCCCACCACCATGGATCCCACGCAGGCCAAGATCTTCCTGATGATGCCCGTCCTCATGACCTTCTTGTTTGTAAGCTTTCCTTCGGGTTTGGTCCTTTACATGATCACGAATAATGTCTTGACCATTAGCCAGCAGTATTTCACAATGAAGTATTTTGAGACACGGCATGAAGAGGGGTCTGGAAAAAAAGAACCCGGCAAAGCACCCGCAACCGGTCGAGAAAAATCTTAGACCCGTCTCCGGCGATACCATTTGCGCGATCGCGACACCCGTGGGTAACGGAGGGATCGGGGTCATCCGGCTGAGCGGTGGACAGGCCATCGAGATCGCCTCGGAAGTCTTTAAGACGAAAAAGGGAGTGACCGTCAAAGACCTTGCCAGCCACACGATACACCTCGGGGCCGTGCGCGATCCTAGGATCGGAGAAAATCTGGATGAGGTTATGCTCGCGGTTATGAAAGCCCCAAAGTCATATACACGCCTGGATACAGTGGAGATTTATAGCCACGGAGGGGCGCTCCTCCTCCACCGGATTTTGGACCTTTTAATCCGTCAAGGCGCACGGCTGGCGGAGCCGGGGGAGTTTACGAAATGGGCTTTTCTGAACGGTCGGATCGACCTAACCCAAGCCGAGGCCGTAATGGATCTGATCTGTTCCAAGACAGAAGCCGGACACCGGGCCGCGCTAGCACAACTGGGTGGTCAACTGCATCGCCGGATCGCACATCTACGGGAATCGGCCGTTCAGCTTTTGGCCGAGGTCGAGGCCGGCATCGATTTTACAGAAGAAGACCTCCGGTTCTTAAACCAAGACCAGATACGTTCCCTGATTGTAGATCTCATTAACCGCACAGAGTCTCTCATTAAGACAGCAACGAGCGGCAAAGCCTTAAGAGAGGGGATTGCAACTGCGATCATTGGTCGCCCCAATGCCGGAAAATCCAGTTTACTCAACGCATTGCTTTTGCAAAATCGCGCAATCGTAACCCCGATCCCGGGAACAACTCGCGACATCATTGAAGAGTACCTAAACCTGGACGGAATCCCACTTCGTATCATGGACACGGCCGGTCTGAGAGACACGGAAGACTTGGTGGAGCGAGAGGGAATTTTACGGACCCGCCAAGCGATCGAACAAGCGGATCTGATCCTACTGGTTTTGGACGTAAGTCAAGAACTCGGTCTCGAAGAGTACCGGTTAATCGAAGAGACGGCTGGAAAAAGACGGCTAATCGTCTGTACGAAGATCGATCTCCCGATGGATGATAGTTGGAAACAACCGAATGGTCTTTCTGGGCAAAATAAAATCGATGTTCCGATCCATATTTCAGTGAAAACAGGGGAAGGCATTGATAATCTTAGAGAAATTATAGTAAAAAAGGTCCGCAGCGGCATTGTGACATGCGGAGAGCGCGAAGCGATGATTAATTCAAGACATAAAGCATTGTTATTACAGGGACTATCAGAAATGGAAAATGCCGTTCGGTCCTTAGATGAGGAAGCCCCGCCTGAATTAATCGCTGTGGACATCCGATCCGCAATCAACCGATTCGGAGAGATTACCGGAGAAACAACCACCGAGGACCTTCTCGAAAAAATCTTTAAAGATTTTTGCATTGGCAAGTGAAACGGCTCCGGTCACGGTGACGATTAAACCAGGAGTGTTCCACGTGGAACATTCGCCATGCTGATTCAGGCATTTGACCAGTCCTACGATGTCATTGTTGTTGGAGGCGGCCATGCGGGATGTGAAGCCGCACTCGCGGCCGCTCGCATGGGTTGTTCTGCGTTACTGCTGACCATGGAGCCGGATAAAATAGCGCAGATGTCATGCAATCCAGCGATAGGTGGAATTGCCAAGGGACATCTTGTTCGGGAGATTGACGCTCTTGGTGGAGAAATGGCCCGAAACACGGACAGGGCCGGCATTCAGTTTCGTATGCTCAATACCCGTAAAGGGCCGGCGGTTCAGGCGGTACGCGCACAAGCCGATAAGGCTGCTTACCGCCAGGTGATGAGGGCGACATTGGATGAGACGAATAGACTCGAAATCCGCCGAGGATCCGCTGCCAGAATCATCACAAATCGCCAAAAGGTATCCGGCATCATAACGGACAGCGGCGTTCGACTCAAGGCCAAAGCCGTTGTCTTGACAACGGGAACTTTCTTAAGAGGATTGATCCATATCGGGATGACCCACTTCCCCGCCGGCAGAGCGGGTGAAGCAGCGGCAGAAGGCCTGTCAGAGGACCTTCTTGAATTGGGGCTCCAATTGGGCCGCCTAAAAACAGGAACCCCGCCTCGGTTGGACCGCAAAACGATCGATTTCTCCGCGATGATTCCACAACATGGCGATGAGCCTCCACCACCTTTTTCCTATTCAACGGAACGAATTATAACAAAACAGGTTCCATGCCATATTACCTATACGAATAAAGAAACACACAAAATAATCATGGACAACCTCAACCGCTCACCGATGTATAGTGGCGTTATTGAGGGAACAGGGCCGCGGTACTGTCCATCTATTGAGGATAAGGTGGTCCGGTTTTCGGCCCGGGACCGTCATCAACTGTTTATAGAACCTGAAGGTCTGCATTCTGATGAGTTTTATCCAAATGGAATTTCTACGAGCCTCCCCGTGGATGTTCAGGGGGCATTTTTAAAAACGATCCCGGGCCTTCAAAGCGCAGTTATACTGAAGCCTGGGTATGCGGTTGAATATGATTACTTTCCCCCAATCCAATTAAGTCCAACGCTCGAAACAAAAGCCCTGGAGGGCCTTTATCATGCAGGCCAAATCAATGGTACATCCGGCTATGAAGAAGCAGCAGCCCAAGGGCTCATGGCCGGGATTAATGCGGCCTTAAAAATCTCTGGCAAGTCTTCGCTCATTCTAGATCGTTCGGAGGCTTATATAGGTGTTTTAATTGACGATCTTGTTACTAAAGGCACAAGGGAACCTTATCGGATGTTTACCTCAAGAGCGGAATATCGCCTCTTGCTTCGCCATGACAATGCGGATACCCGATTAATGGAAAAAGGAAAGCAGATTGGACTCGTTCCCACTGCTGTCTATAAGGCGTTTTTGGAAAAGCAGAGGGATATAAAAAAAGAGATTGATCGATTAAAAAAGACCCGGGTCAAGGCAGGGATCCTACAGAAAAGAAGCCTATTGAATAGCGATGATAATGTCGATCATACTCTTGAGCAACTGCTCAAGCGCCCAGAACAGAATTACGAGATGGTCGAGTTGCTTTCCAGCTGTGAAGAAGTGCTCTCTGAGGAAATTAAGAAACGGGTAGAGATCGAAATTAAGTATGATGGATATATCCAGAGACAATTAATGGAAGTGGATCGTTTCAAGAGGATGGAGGACCGCAAAATTCCTAGAGAGTTTGATTATAATGGTGTGATCGGACTTTCAAAAGAGGTACGGGAGAAACTGGAAACAATCTGCCCAGTTTCTGTTGGTCAGGCATCACGGATTTCCGGTATAACTCCTGCGGCGATTTCTCTAATTATAGTTGCTCTGGAACGTGGACGGCTGAATATAAAATTTAACAAAAAGTAATACCCAAGGAAAACGGACGATGCCCCGCGCGAACCGAGCTGACCCTGCTTTTCTTCTAGCCGCCGGCGCAAAAGCGCTCGATATTCCATTGTCCGATTTTCAAATCAATCAATTCATGAGCTATCTTGAAGATATAAAAGAGTGGAACCGCGCAATCAATCTGACAGCGATTATTTCGGATGAGGAGATTATCGAAAAACATTTCTTGGACTCCCTTGCGGGATTAAAAGCGATCGAGAAGCGTCCTGGCCAGGCACTGTTAGACATTGGGACCGGGGCTGGATTCCCTGGAGTTCCGCTGAAGATTGCTTTTCCTGCTCTACGGCTGAGCCTCGTTGAATCCTCCCAGAAGAAGGCGGCGTTTCTTCACCATCTTACGGGCAAGCTAAAGTTGTCCGAGGTGAGTATTTTGAACCAACGCATCGAGAAATTGTCAAATATTGACCGCCGCTACGATTTAATTGTGGCAAGGGCATTCGCAAAAATTCAGATAGTATTGGTAAAGGCGATGCCCTTGTTGGCGCCGAGAGGAAAATTGATACTGTATCAGGGCCGCATGCAATCCCAGATGCCGGTTCGTGATATGAAGGGCTGGGAAGCCACAGTCCAATACGAGCTTCCATTCTCTAAAATCGGTAGAAGCCTGGAAATCTTTAGTCGATCGTCCTAGGATTGGAACCCGCCTCAGCCCGGTCCATGTTCCACGTGGAACATTCTTAAAACCCTTCCTTCAAGGTTTGTCTAAAATGTATCGCCGGCTTTCCGTAAATGAGAAGTGCAAAAAATTCTTTTGTTTTGTTTTCTGTTGTGATAGGATTTGTCGCATCAGCGGAATACTCAAAGGAAATGGGAATCATCATTGCGGTTGCCAATCAAAAGGGAGGGGTCGGTAAAACGACCACGGCCATCAACCTGGCGGCCTCCCTTGCTGTAGCTGAAAAAAAAGTCTTGCTGATCGACGTTGATCCGCAGGGGAATACGACGAGCGGTCTGCAAATCGATCGGGAAACCCTCTCGGCCAGCCTCTATGACGTTTTAATGGGGCACAAGACGCTCGAGGATGTTGTCTTGAAAACCGAACTGCCGGATCTGGAACTTGTCCCGGCACGGGTCGACTTGGTGGGAGCGGAACTGGAATTAATCCAGATTCCGCATCGAGAATCCCTTTTGAAAAGGGCGATCCAGAATGTGGTCGAGCGGTATGACTATCTCCTCTTGGACTGCCCGCCATCGTTGGGATTGCTGACGCTGAACGCGCTGACCGCCGCACATTCCGTCCTTATCCCGGTCCAGTGCGAGTATTATGCCATGGAGGGATTGCAGCAACTGTTGCGGACGGTCCAGAGGGTTCGGGAAAGTTATAATCCGGAACTTAAAATCGAAGGAATTTTATTCACAATGTTCGACGCCCGCACCAATCTGTCCCAGCAGGTGGTCCGGGAGGTCCGAAATTATTTCAAACAACAGGTGTTTGAAGTGGTCGTGCCGCGGAATGTGGTCCTGGCGGAGGCACCCAGTCATGGTCGGCCGGTGATCCTGTACAACATTGGGTCCGCGGGGGCGCAGGCCTACCTGAGTCTTGCGAAGGAATTATTGGCCCATGCAGAAAAAAGCGCTCGGTAGAGGGCTGGATGCCCTGTTTGACCGGCCCCTTCCGGCGGGCGAGGCCGGCGCGGCTCCTCCCGGTCGGTTCCTCGACTTGGACATCCGGAAAATAATACCAAACAGGTATCAACCCAGGAAGACCTTTCGGGAGCAAGATCTCCAAGAATTGGCCGCCTCCGTGAGGGAGAGGGGAATTCTGCAACCCGTCCTGGTCCGAACGGCGGAAGGCGGCCAGTTCGAGCTGATTGCCGGCGAACGTCGTTGGCGCGCGGCCAAGCTGGCCGGCCTGGAAAAAATCCCCGCGGTGGTTCAACAGGCCTCCGATCCCGACGCCGTCGAATTGGCATTGATTGAAAACCTTCAA
>Ga0187776_10001306_pt1 | contig 12395 bp, 10 predicted proteins | sample 0216_BV02_MP12_2_FD_132426 | JGI IMG/M metagenome (GOLD analysis project Ga0187776, IMG submission 132426) | Tropical peat soil microbial communities from peatlands in Department of Meta, Colombia - 0216_BV02_MP12_20_MG | ecosystem: Environmental > Terrestrial > Soil > Wetlands > Peat | place...
AGAGCCGGCATCCGCCCGCTGTGACCAATGTCGGGGTAGACTCTGGGCGAGCCTCGATGGCCAGCATCACGTGGCAGCTCAGCGGCGAATACTGCGAAGCGTGCAGCTGTGATTCCGTCTGCCCGTGCCCGACCTCGGGGCTCGCGGCACGGCCGACCAAGGGGTACTGCGCCGCCGGCCTCGTGTTCCGCGTCGATCGCGGCCAGTACGGCGGCACGCGGCTCGACGGCCTGAGCTTCGCCGTCCTGCTGCACACGCCGGGTCCGATGGTCCAGGGCGGCTGGACCGTCGGTCTCGTCCTGGACGAGCGCGCCACTGACGAGCAGCGCGACGCGCTCGCGAAGATCGCGAGCGGCCAGGTGGGTGGCCCGATGGCCGCGCTGTCGCCGCTCATCAGCAACTACGCGGGGGCGGCGGTGAAGCCGATCACGTTCCAGATGAACGGGATGCGGCGCGCGGTATCGATCCCGGGTATGCTCGACATGACCATCGAGGGGATCCCCGGCGCCAAGCCGGGCGAGCCGATCTACCTCGACAACGTCGGGCACCCGGCGGCGCGGCGGCTGGCGCTCGCGAAGGCATCCCGCGGCCACCTGCACGGCTTCGGCATCGAGTGGGACGACATCTCGGGCCGCAACAACGGCCACTTCGCGCCGTTCGCCTGGGCCTCGAGCTGATCGACCCGGCGGCCGTCAAATCCGCGTGAGCAGCTCCCGGACCGCGCGCGCCGCCTGATCGATCGCCGCGTCGGTGTAGGCATACGCGGCGGCGTCCGCGTTGGCGATGGCGATGCGCCCCAGCGGCTGGCGCGCGGCCACGCACGGCAGAGGTCCGCCATCGATCCAGAACGGGTCCCAGAGCGAGTTGTACTGATACGCGTAGCCGTGGGGCCAGCGATTCACCGTGAGCGCCCGGATGTCCCGCGCCGGGTCGAAGCCCCCCGCCCCGAGCATGCGCCCGAGCTGATCGCGCACGTTCCGCTCGAACGCATCCAGCGTCGTGGTCAGGAGCTCCAGTCGGCCCGCTCGGTGTTGCTCGCGCGCCGGAAGCCCGGGCCGGCACGGCGTGCGCGTCATCTGCACGACGATGGGCTCATCGGGCCGATGCGAAGGCTGATAGCGCCCGACGCGCACGGGCAGGTCGAGGCCGACCAAGCTGTGAAAGCTCCCCGGGCAGTACGCCCGGCTGACGCGCAGCGCCTGAAAGCTGGTCCAGCGGCGCAGCAGCACGCTGGTCTGCACGATCGGCACCTTCGTGGCGAACGCCAGGGCCTCCCGTTGGGCGCGCGAGAGCTCGGGGCAGATGTACGGGATGACGGAGCTCCAGCAAGCCAGCACGCAGCCGCGAGCCCGCACGCGCTCGAGCCGGCCGGCCCGCACGTAGTCGATCTCGACCTCCGGCGGCTTGCTCGCGTGGCGCACGCGCACCACTGTGCTGCTCAGACGCACCCGTGCGGGACCGGGCTCGTCCAGGCGCGCGTAGTCGACGCGCGAAAGCACTACGTCCTCGGCCGTGCGCCCGGGGACGGCGTGCGGGATGAGCTGGCGCACGAGCAGCCTGGCGATCGTCGCGTTGCCGTCGGGAAAATGCAGGAACCCCGAGCGCGGTCCAGGGCGCGCGTCGAGACCCATGCCCGGCCCGGCCGTCGTGTCGAGGCGCAGGCCGGTGAATCCGGGCAGCTCGATTCCCCAGGCGTCGAGCGCCGAGACCGCGTCGATCCCGACGCCATAGAGCGAATGCGGGCGCGCCTGGAGCAGCCGCACCACACCCGTATCGCAGCCCGCCGTCTTCGTCAGGAAATCCGCGTAGCTCATCCGCGCGAGCCGGGCCTTCTTCTGGCGGTCGTCGAGCCCGGGGAGGAAGTCGCCCGGTGCCTTGATCAGCCGTTCGACGTCTCGGCGCGCCGGCTCGGCGAGCGGCGCGTCGGCCAGGAACGCGGCCAGCGGATCGGCCGGTCCCTTCGCCGGCGAGGGCCCCCACGACTCGACGATCGGCGCGGGCGCTCGCACCAGCCGATCGGCGCCGAACGTCTCGCGATCGAAGAACACGGCGGCGCCCATGCCGAATGCGGCATACAGCCCGCGCTCGAACATCTGTCCCCAGCGCGAGAGGTCCACGCCGAGCTCGTCCAGCAGCGCGCTCGCCGTCGCGCTGTAGGGCGCCGGGCTGTCGATCGCGAACGTGCCGCCGTAGCTGACGAGCGTGCGCCCGCCGACCCGGTACTCGTTACGCCGCGCGTGCCCGCCGAAATCATCGTGGTTGTCGAGCACCAGGATCCGCGTCGACGGCCCGGTGGCCCGGACGAAGGACCAGGCCGCCGCGAGCCCGCTGATACCGGCGCCGACCACCACCAGGTCGTAGCGCTCCCCGGTCTCCGCCGGCGCGCCCGCGGTCGGCCAGAACGAGCGGTCGCGGAGCGCGTGCGCCACCTCGAACGAGCCGTCGTGACTGCCGCGCATGCCGGTGAGCGCCGGCGGATATGAAGCCGGATCGTGCGCGGAGTCGTCGAGGGAGAGGCCGAGCGCCTCGAGCGGCGAGAGGACCGCCGTCCCGACGGCGAGCGCGACTCCGTTCAGGAAATCGCGTCGCGTCAGCCGGCTCACGGCAGATGTCGGGCCCGGATCGTCCGGGCGCCGGTCAGCGGGTCCCCGAACGCGGGCCCGCGTCGGACAGGACGCGACTCACCGCGGCGTGGGCCATGATCACGTCGGGCGAGTCCTGGAGCGCCAGGTAGTATTTGTCCTGAAAGTCACCGCCCGTTCCGGACTTGAGGAGCCGGTACGCCTCGCCAAAGGCCCGCTGCAGGCTCTCGGGCGGGAGCGGCTCGTCGGCGTCGACCACCTCGTCGATCTTCGCGATCATCGACGAGAGCGAGCGCAGCCAGGAGAAGTGCTCGTCGTTGAGCAAGAGGTGCAAGAGCTCGCGCGAGGCGACCGCCCCGTAACGCTCCTCGTACGCCCGCCGCTCGCGATCGAGCAGGACGCCGTGGAGGGTCAGGAGCCGCGTGCTCAGGGCGCGCATCCGGTCGCGATCTTGGTCCACCGATTCGCCCTCTCTGCGCCCGCCAGACCTCACGCGAGCTCGCGATCGAGGTCGTCGATGCTCGCCGCCACGATGTCCACGAGCCGATCGACTTCCTCGCGCGTGATGCAGAGCGGGGGCGCGAGCCGCAGCACCTGGCCGCGCGCGTAGACGATCGCGCCTCGGTCCCACGCCTTGCGGTCGAGCCGGGCGACCTTGCTCTTGTCGAGCGGGCGGCCGGAGCCATCGGGCTCGACCAGCTCGGCGCACACCAGCAGGCCGCGCCCGCGCACCTCGCCCACGATGCGCTTGGCGCCCACCGCCTGCTGGAGCCCGTCGCGCAGCCGCGCGCCCATCGCCTCGGCGTTCTCGATCAGGTGGTCCTTCTCCATGATCTGGATGTTGGCGAGCGCCGCCGCGCAGGCCACCGGATGCGCCGCGTAGGTGCCGGGGTGGACGTTCTCCTCCGTGGCGTCGTCGGGGAACGCGTCGGCGAGACGGCGCCGCGCGATGGCGGCGGAGAGCGGAATGTAGCCCGACGTGATGCCCTTGGCCACCGTCAAGAGGTCGGGAACGATGCCGTCGTGCTCGATCGCGAACCACCGGCCGGTGCGGCCGAAGCCGGTGATGACCTCGTCGGCGATCATCAGGACGTCGAGCTCGTCGCAGACGGCGCGCACGGCGCGCAGCCAGCCGATCGGCGGCATGATGAAGCCGCCCGACGAGATCACCGGCTCCATGATCACGGCGGAGACGGTCTCCGGCCCTTCCTTCACGATCGCCTCGCGCAGCTCGCGCGCGCGGCGCTGGACGAGCTCCTCGTCGGTGCCCTGGCCGCGATCACGGTACGGATAGGGCGGCGTGACCTTGGCGAAGCCCGGCACGTGCAGATCGGTGTATGCCTGCGTCAGGTGGGGCAGCCCGCAAACCGCGAACGTGCCGGTCGTCCCGCCGTGGTAACCGCCCTGTAGCGAGATGACCTTGTGCTTGCCGGGCTTGCCCGAGGCGAGCCAGTAGTGGCGCGCCATCTGCATCGCGCGCTCGTTGGCCTCGGCGCCACTCACGGCGAAGAACGAGTAGTCGAGATCGCCGGGCGTGAGGCTGGCGATCTTGGTGGCGAGCTCGGCGGCCGGCCGGTTCGAGAACTGGCGGGTCGTGGGGTAGTACGCCAGGCGCACGGTCTGCTCGGCGATCGCCTCCGCGATCTCACGCCGGCCGTGGCCGACGTTGACGACGGCGAGCCCCGCGAAGCCGTCGATCAGCTTCTTGCCGCGCTCTGTCCAGACGTGGACGCCCTCGGCCCGCTCGATCACGAGCTCCTCGTCGCTGAGCCAGGGATGATCCTGCGTCTTGTGGGTCCAGAGGTGCCTGATCGACTCGCCGCTCGTGGCCATGGGGGCCTCCCTTTCTGGTCCGATGCTATCATCTCGCGCGTGTTCATCGTCGGGATCGACGTCGGCGGCACCTTCACCGATCTGACCGCCGTCGACGACGCGACCGGCACGGTCGTCGTCACCAAGGTTCCGTCACGGCCTCGGAACGAGGCGGCCGCCGTCCGGGCCGGGCTCGAGGCCCTGGGCATCGCGGGCCGCGAGGTGCGCCGGCTCGTGCACGGCACCACCGTCGGGACCAACGCGGTGCTCGAGCGCCGCGGCGCGCGCGTGGCCATTCTCACGACGGCGGGCTTCCGAGACCTCATCGAGATCGGCCGGACCAAGCGGAACATCCCCGCCCTGTTCGTGCCGACGTTCGTGCGCCCCAGGCCGGTCGTCGACCGCAAGGACCGGTTCGAGATCGTCGAGCGGCTGGCCGCCGACGGGAGCGTCCTGGTCGAGCTCGATCCGGCCAGCGTCGAGCGAGCCCTCGACGGCGCCGTGGCCGCGGGAGCCGAGGCGCTCGCCGTCTGCTTGCTGCACGCGTACCTGAATCCGGCCCACGAGCGCGCGGTGGCCGACATCGCGAAGGGCCGCTATCCGAGGCTGCCCGTGTCGTGCTCCGCCGACGTGGTCGCCGAGTATCGCGAGTTCGAGCGCTTCTCGACGACCGTGCTCAACGCGTATCTGCAGCCGATCATGGACGGCTATCTGGCCGGGCTCGAGGAGCGTCTGCGCGCCAGCGGCTACGCCCACGGCGTGCTCACCGTCGCGTCGAGCGGCGGGATGATGACGACCGAGACCGCGCGGCGCCTGCCGATCAAGACGATCTTCTCGGGCCCGGCGGGCGGCGTGAGCCAGGCGTGCTTCGTGGGCGAGACCGCGGGCGTGCGCGACTTCATCACCTACGACATGGGGGGCACCTCGACCGATGTCTGTCTCGTGCGCGATCTGGCGCCGCTGACGACGTCCGACGGCATGCTCGGCGCGTTCCCGGTGAAGGTGCCGCAGCTGGACATGCACAGCGTGGGCGCGGGCGGCGGCTCGATCGCGTGGCTCGACGTCGACGGAAGCCTCCAGGTCGGACCGCGCAGCGCCGGCGCCTCGCCGGGCCCGGTGGCCTACGGCCTCGGCGGCACGGAGCCGACCGTGACCGACGCCAACGTCGTGCTCGGCCGCATCGGCACGACGAAGCGCCTGGGCGGCGCCATCGCGATTGACCCGACCGCGGCCCGACGCGCCGTGGGTGAGCTCCGCGCACGCCTGGGATGCTCGATGAGCGTCGAAGCGCTCGCGGAAGGCGTCGTCACTATCGCGATCGCGCGCATGACCTCGGCCATCCGCGAGATCTCGATCCAGCGCGGCCACGATCCCCGTGACTTCACCCTGATCGCCTTCGGCGGGGCCGGGCCCATGCACGCGCTCGCGCTGGCCCAGGAGATCGGGATCCCGCGCGTGCTCGTGCCCCGTCATCCCGGGAACTTCTCGGCGCTCGGCCTCCTCGCCTCGCAGATCAAGCACGACGACGTCCGGACCCGCGTGGGGCCGCTGCGCGAGCGTCTCGCGGTCGCGCTCGAGCTCTTCCACGAAATGGAGCGTGGAGCGCGCCATCAGCTCGGACTCGAGGGCTTCGCCGCGCACGAGCAGAAGCTCGTGCGCGCACTCGACCTGCGCTATCAGGGCCAGGCGTTCGAGCTGAACGTGGCGCTGGGCGACGCGGACGCGCCGCGGCTCGATCTCGGGACGATCGAGGCCGCGTTCCACCGCCAGCACCTCGCCGCGTACGGGCACTCGAGCCCGGGGGCCTCGATCGAGCTCGTCAACGCTCGCCTGACCGCCTACGGTCTGGTTCCGCGGCCCTCCGGCGAGCGACATCGCGCCGCCGGCGGCTCGCTCGATGCGGCGCTGGTCGAGCGCCGCGCCGTGTGGTTCGACGGCGGGTCGCACGATTGCCCCATCTGGGACCGGGAGCGGCTCCCGGCGCAGGCGGCCCTCCGCGGGCCGGCCATCGTCGAGGAGTTCGGCGCGACGACCATCGTGCCGCCGGGATGGCGCGGGACGGTCGACGATCACGGCAACCTGCGCTTCGAGCGGGAGCACGGCGCGTGATCGACCCCATCACGCTCGAGGTGCTGCGGGAGGCCTTCGTCTCGATCGTGCGCGAGATGCGCGTGACCCTCGTGCGTACCGCGTACTCGTCGATCCTCTACGAGGGCGAGGACTTCTCGTGCGTGCTGATGGACGGGCAGGCGCAGATCGTGGCCATGTCCAAGGGCCAGGACCATCCGCTCCACATCGTGCCGGTCGGCTGGTCGATGAAGGCCGTGCGCGAGAAGTTCGGCGACGACATCCACCCCGGCGACATCTTCCTGCACAACGAGCCCTATACCGGCGGCACCCATCTCAACGACGTCGCGATGATCTATCCGCTCTTCGCCGCCGACGGCGAGCTCTTCGTATTCCCGGTCGTGCGCGCGCACTGGGGCGACGTGGGCGGGATGAGTCCCGGCAGCCTCTCGGGCCGCGCGACGGAGATCTTTCAGGAAGGCGTGCGCATCCCGCCGATCCGCATCGCGGATCGCGGCCGGCCCAACGAGGCCGCGCTCGACCTGATCTTCAGCAACATGCGCGGGCCCCGCGAGCGCCGCGGCGACTACCAGGCGATGCTCGGGACCTGCCGGAAGGCCGCGGAGCGGATCGAGGAGCTGAGCGCGCGCTACGGCGTCGCGACGATCCGCGACGGAGTGGCCGAGCTGATGGACCGCGCGGAGGGCCGCATGCGTCGTGCGATCCGCGCACTGCGCCCGGGCGAGTACGTCTACGAGGCGCACCTGGAGGCCGGCACCCAGCGGCTCGAGCCGCTGACGGTCCGGGCGAAGGTCACCGTCGCGGGCGACGCGATCACGGTGGACCTGGCGGGCACGTCGCCGCAGACGCTCGGACCGACCAACGTCGGCCCGGCGATGGCGCCGACCGGCGCCTTCACGATCATCAAGTCGTTCCTCGATCCCGGCTCCGACGTGAACTCGGGCGCGTTCCGTCCGCTCACGGTGATCACGCCCCCGGGCACGATCGTGAACGCCCACCCGCCAGCGCCCTGCGGCGGCATGGTCGAGGTGAAGTACTGCGTGGAATCGGCGGTGATGGGCGCGCTCGCCGAGGCGCTCGACGGCCAGATCGCCGGCGACCTCAAGGGCGGCGGCAATCACTGCTATGTCGGAGGGCCTCATCCCAGCACGAACGAGACGTTCATCTTCTACGAATACCCGGCCGGCGGCACCGGCGGCCACGACGGGGGCGACGGCAACAACACGGTCCGCGCGTGGACCGAGAGCGATATGACGACCCTGCAGCCGATCGAGGCGGTCGAGCAGCTCTATCCGCTGCGCATCGAGCGCACCGCGCTCCGCGAGGACTCGGGCGGACCGGGACGCTGGCGCGGCGGGCTCGGTCTCACGCGCGAGGTGCGCATCCTGACGGCCGGCGCCCAGCTGTCCGTGCTGGCCGAGAAGGCGGTGCTCCCGCCGTTCGGGGTGTCGGGCGGTGCCGCCGGCGCGACCAATCGCTTCTGGGTCCGGCGCCACGGCGCGCGGATCCAGCCGTCCGCCCTGCCCGGCAAGGTCAGTGGATTTCCGCTCGAGCCCGGCGACGTGCTGCTGATGGAATCGAGCGGCGGAGGGGGCTTCGGCGATCCGCTCGAGCGAGATGCGGCGCGAGTCGCCGCCGACGTGGGCGAGGGCTACGTCACACCGGCGGCCGCGGAGGCGATCTACGGAGTCGTCCTGCGCGAGGGTGTGCCCGACGTCGCGGCGACGGTGGCGCGGCGCGCGACGCTACGGGCAGCGCGTCTCCGCGTTCGCGTGAAGGCGGCATCGGGGCTCGACTCGCCGAGCGGGCGCGAGGCTCGATTGAGCTCCGACGCGGCGGCGCGACTCGGCGTGGCCCCGGGTGCGGTCGTGGAATTTGTGAACCCGCGGGGCGCGCCGCTGCGAGCGTGGGTAGCGGACACCGCCACCGCGTCTGTCGCGGACGGGCCGCCGCGGGCGGAGCTCGCGCCGATCGCCCTGCGCATGCTGGCCGTGGTCGACGGCACCGAGGTCGAGGTCCGTCGCGTGCACACGGGCGTGCTCACGCCGCCCGCGTCCTGACGCCTCCTGCTCAGGCGGTGGGCGCAATCGCTTGACGGGCAGCCCCGGGCCGTCCTACCCTCAATGGGCCATGGCGCTAACATTCCGGAACCTCCATCGGCTGTTCGTCGGCGAAGCCAGCCCGATCGAGCTCCGTACGATCCACGACGGGCAGACGCTCGCGCAGATCCGCGCCGGCATGGACACCTACGCCGTGCTCGTGTTTCGCGATCAGCCGTTCACCGACGCGGAGCACCTGGCGTTCGCCCAGCGGCTGGACGGCCAGCTCCACGAGGGGACCGGCAGCCGGGTGATCACGAAGAATCGCTTCGGCAACGAGGCGCTCTCCGACATCTCGAACCTCGACAAGGACGGCGAGATCATGCACGCCGATGATCGGCGCCGTCAGTACAGCCTGGGCAACCGGCTCTGGCATACCGATGCGTCGTTCCGGGAGCCGGCGGGGCGGTACTCGATGCTCCACGCGAAGGTCGTGCCGCCCGTCGACGCCGACACCGAGTTCGCGGACATGCGCGCCGCCTACGACGCGCTCCCGGCCGAGACGAAGGTCCGGATCGAGGGCCTGCGCACGCACCACTCGATCGCGCACTCGCGCCAGATCCTCGGATTCGAGTTCTCGCAGAACGAGCAGGACCAGCTCAAGGGCGCGATCCATCCGCTAGTGCGCACCATCCCGCGCTCGCGTCGTCGCTCGCTCTACCTGGCCTCGCACCAGTCGCGCATCATCGACTGGCCGATGCCGGAGGGGCGGCTCCTCCTGCGCGATCTGATGGAGCACGCGACGCAGCGGGAATTCGTCTACCGTCACGCCTGGCGCGTGGGCGACCTCGTGATCTGGGACAACCGCGCGACGATGCACCGGGCGCGGCCGTTCGACGACACGAAGTATCGCCGCGAGCTGCGCCGCGTGACCACGCTCGACGTCGCCGAGCCCGCGCTCGTCGCGGCCGGCTCGTAGCCCGCGAGCTCCCGCCCTGGACGCCGACGGCCGATCGACGCTCGACGCCGCGCGCAAGCTCGTCCCGCAGATCCGCGCCGCGGCCGACGAGATCCACGCGAAGCGAGAGCTCCCCCGCGCGCTGTTCGAAGCGATGGTGGACGCGGGCCTGTTCCACATGGCGATCCCCCGCGCCATCGGCGGCGGCGAGATCGACCTGCCGACGTACATCCAGGTCATCGAGGAGATCGGCAAGGCCGACGCGAGCACCGGCTGGTGCCTGAACCAGGGCGCGATCTTCGGCACCTATGCCGCGCGCATGCCGCGCGCGGTCGCGCGCACGATCTGGGCCGATGTGCCGCGCGCCGTGGTGGCGAACACGCCGGCGGCGACCGCGAAGGCGGTCGTGGTGCCGGGCGGCTATCGCGTCACCAGCCCCCCGGGCGGCCAGGGTTTCAGCACCGGCTGCCGCCATGCGTCGTGGGTCGCGGCGCACGCGCAGATCACCGAGAACGGGCGGACCCGCATGGAGGGCGACGCGCCCGAGGCGCGCTACATGTTCGTGCCGGCGGCGGAGGCCGAGCTCCTCGACACATGGCACACGCGCGGCATGCGGGGCACCGGCACGCACCACTTCGCGGTGAACGACGTGTTCGTGCCGACCGAGCGCACGGTGCTTTCGCAGACCGCCCCGCTGATCGAGGACGCCCCGCTCTACCGCATCCCGCGGACCTTGCTGTTCGCCTCCGGCGACGCCGCGGTCGCGTTCGGAATGTCGCGCTCGTGCCTGGAGGCGTTCGGTGAGCTGGCCGGCGCCAAGACGCCGCGCGCGATGCCGACCCTGCTCCGCGAGCAGCCGATGATCCAGATGACGGTCGGCCAGGCCGAGGCCGCCCTACGCTCGGGCCGCGCGTTCCTCCACGAGGCGGTGCGCGAGGCGTGGGCGGCCAGCGTCAACAACGCGCTGACACTCGAGCACCGGGCGAATCTTCGGCTGGCCACGACGCACGGGATCCGGCTGGCGGCCCAGATCATCGACAGCGTCTACAACGCGTCGGGCGCGACCGCGGCCTACGAGGACAATCTGATCCAGCGGCACTTCCAGGACATCCACGTGATCACGCAGCACCTCCAAGGGAGGCTCGCGCACTACGAGCTGGTCGGCCGCTACTGGCTCGGCCTGAAGATCGACGAGTCGAGGCTCTAGCAGCCGCTTCGCCGCCCGTTCGCGATCACCGATCGCCCCGTCGCGCGTAGAAGCTTCCGGTCGGCCTCAGGGCTCGCCGCCGGCGGCACCCGCAGCACGATGTCCTGCGTGAACGTCGCGATCGTCTTGCCCTCGGGCCAGCGGGTGCCGCACGGATCGCGGCCGCGGGCCACGTCGCGGATCCCGTCGCGGACGATGCGCCGGAGCATGATCACGCCGCGGTCGGTCGACGCGAGGTTCTCGAGCGCGTGCACGGCGATCGGGCGCTGGCTGGCCTGCGCGTCGAAGTCGGCCGGAAAGCGCTGGCGCTCGGGGTAGGGACGATCGTCGGACTGGCCGAAGCCGGGCGCCCCCACCTGCTCCAGCGTGAGCCCCCAGGCCGGATCGACCTGCGCGAGCTCGAAGTTCGTCGTGTGCGTATCGTCGTTGGGAACGGCCCAGCGGACGATGACGGGCCGGCTCGCCGGCTTGGCGACGGTGGCTTCCTCGATCTCGCGCGTGAACTGGTGCACGTTCGGGGGCATGAAGTCGCAGACGCGCACCCATACGAGATCGCCGAGCCGCCGCGTCGCCAGGTAGACCATGCCGGCGTCGGTGAGCTTCCAGTCGAGCTCGGGCACCGCGCCGAATGCCTCCGTGAACTGGTAGCCGCTGCTGAGCGCGTGCAGGAACGCGGTGTGCACCGGGTCCATGCTGTTGTCCTTCACCTGGAGCCAGTTGCACGGCAAGCTGAACTTCGCGGCCGGCATCAGACGATGGCCGGGCACGTCGTAGCTGTCGTAGAGGGGAAATGCGGGCCGCCGGTTCGGCGGTCCGAGATAGGCGAACACGAGACCGGCGAACTCGTGCGTGGGATAGGCGCCTTGCCAGATCCGCTCCCGGAGGCGGCTGCCCGCCGGCTCGCCCGGCGTCTCCAGGCACCGCCCGTCGACGTCGTAGACCCAGCCGTGATAGCAGCAGCGAAGACCGCGCTCGAGCGGGATCCCGAACTCCAGCGAGGTACCGCGATGCGCGCAGTGCAGGTGCAAGACGCCGACGCGACCGCCACGGTCGCGAAAGACGACCAGGTCCTCGCCGAGGATCCGCGCCCGGAGCGGCGTCGACGTGAGCTCTCGTGCGAACGCCACGGGCTGCCAGAAGCGGCGCAGATACTCGCCGCACGGCGTGCCGGGACCGACCTGGGTCAGCTCGAGATCGGGCGGGGGAACCTCGCGGCGGCGATAGCCGTCGAACGGGCCGGCCTTCGGCTTCGCGGCGCGGGATCGAGCTCGCTTCACGGCACTCCTTCCTTAGCGCCGTCGAGTGAATCGAGTCAAGTCGCGGGGGGTCCGAGCGCACGCGCAGCCCCCCGGAAACCGGAAGGCTGCGCGCAGATTCGTCCGGGCGATCGCTCCGCGAATCTACCAGCGGTGATGATAGCCGTGCCCCGGGAACACGGGGACCGGCACCAGCAAACATCCCGCCGTACTGATCGTGACGGCGCACGCGAGCAAGAACACCGTGGCCAGGCGTCGGAGCACGCTCGATCGTTCCATGGTCTCAAGCCTCCCTATCTATCGCGTGTATCGCGCCTTCTGGCGCGCGCCTCGGCCGGCGGGGCCCCAGCCCCGCGACGGCCTGCAGCGCGCTGCCTTTCTATCGCGCGCCTCGGCCGGCGGGGCCCCAGCCCCGCGACGGCCTGCAGCGCGCACTGCGTTGTCGTCAGGCCG
>Ga0187776_10001307_pt1 | contig 12391 bp, 9 predicted proteins | sample 0216_BV02_MP12_2_FD_132426 | JGI IMG/M metagenome (GOLD analysis project Ga0187776, IMG submission 132426) | Tropical peat soil microbial communities from peatlands in Department of Meta, Colombia - 0216_BV02_MP12_20_MG | ecosystem: Environmental > Terrestrial > Soil > Wetlands > Peat | place...
CAGCTGCTGCGTGAACGAGAGCTGCTTGCGCAGCTCGCCGGTCGCGTGCTCGGCCTTCGCGACCGCCTCGCCGCGCGCGCGCGCCACGCCCGAGAACGCGAGGAAGGCGGCGAGCGTCATGCCCATCCCGGTGCCGAGGACGAGGAGGGGGAAGCGCGTGAGCCACGGGTTGGCCTCGGGCGCGGATTCGAACTCGAGGCTCCACACGCGCTCGGCCATCGGCATCTGCTGGGACTGGCGGTAGCGCCATCCGGCCCACGCGAGCGCGCCGCCGGGCTCCGCAGGGGCGGGGCTTCGGTAGAACGCGGAGTCCTGGGTGCCGGCCTCGGGCTTCGCGCCCGCCGGCCCGAGGTCGCGGATCTGCAGCTGAATTCCCGCCATCGCGGGCTCGGAGAGCACCTCGGACAGGACCTGGTCCATGCGCAGCACCACGTCGACGAATGCGCGCGCGTTGGCGAGGCGCTCGTCCGGGGTGCTCGCCGCCTCGCTCACCGGGAGGTAGATCGTGAGTCCGCCGTCGGCGGCGCCCGCGCCGCTGACGAGGCGGTAGCGGCCCGTCGCCGTGGGCCGCCCGGTGCGCAGCGCGCGCTCGGCGGCGGAGGCCGCGCCCAGGCGCGTGCGCATGTCGAGGCCGAAGATGGGCTCGTTTCCGTCGGGCGGCTCGACGTAATCGACCACCCAGTACTCGGCGCGGCGCCCCGCGGGGCGGATGTCGAAGTCGGGGTATCCAAAGGGCGAGAGCGAGCGGTCCGTGCGCACGCTCTCGACGAACGCGTCGCGCTCCGCGTCGCTCACGCGGCGCACGAGCTCCACCGCCTTCACCCCGGGGAAGCGGCGGTCGAGCTCGAGCGCCGCCACGTACCCGCGGAACTCGGCGCGGCTGAGGTCGGAGTCGTGCAAGGCGAGCGCCTCGACCCCGTGGAGGACGTCGATGTAGCGCTGGATGCGCCGCTCGATGAGCCCGGCGGCGACGTCGGCCCGCGCGGCCGAGCGGGCATTGCCCTCGCGCTCGGCGAGCCGCCCCGCGACGTACCAGGCGAGGAGGCTCGCGGCGAGCCCGCACGCGAGGGCGAGCAGGGCGAGGTCTCGGGGCCGAAGGGAGGTCTTCATGACCGGGAGCGAGGCTCGCACCACTATAGACGAATTGGCACGCTAAAATAGCCGTTTTTTCGCAGCCCCTCATCGTGTCCCTCATCGTCCAGAAGTACGGCGGCACCTCCATGGGCAGCCCCGAGCGCATCCGCGAGGTCGCCCGCCGGGTCGAGCGCTTCGCCAAGGAGGGCCACCGGCTGGTCGTGGTCGTCTCCGCCATGTCGGGGGAGACGAACCGCCTGCTCGCCCTCGCCCGGGAGGTCAACCCCGACGCCGAGCCCCGGGAGCTCGACGTGATCGCCTCGACCGGGGAGCAGGTCTCGATCGGGCTCCTCGCGATCGCGCTGCACCGCCTGGGCGTCAAGGCGCGCAGCTATACCGGGTTCCAGGTGCCGATACGCACCGACGACGCCTACTCGAAGGCGCGCATCCTCTCGATCGACGAGGAGCGCGTGCGTCGCGACCTCGCCGACGGCAACGTCGTGGTCGTCGCGGGCTTCCAGGGCATCGACGAGGAAGGGAACATCACCACGCTCGGGCGCGGGGGATCGGACACCACGGGGGTGGCCCTCGCGGCGGCGCTCAAGGCCGACGAGTGCCAGATCTACACCGACGTCGACGGCGTGTACACGACCGACCCCCGCATCGTCCCCGAGGCCCGGCGCCTGGACACGGTCACCTTCGAGGAGATGCTCGAGCTCGCCTCGCTCGGCTCGAAGGTGCTGCAGATCCGCTCGGTCGAGTTCGCGGGCAAGTACAAGGTGAAGCTCCGGGTGCTCTCGTCCTTCACGGACGTCGCCTCCACCGACATGGGCACCCTCATCACGTTCGAGGAAGAAGAGAACATGGAACAGGCCATCATCTCCGGCATCGCGTTCAACCGCGACGAGGCCAAGATCACGGTGCTCGGCGTGCCCGACCGGCCCGGCATCGCGTACGCGATCCTGGGGCCGATCGCCGAGGCCAACATCGACGTCGACATGATCATCCAGAACGCCTCCACCGAGGGGATGACCGACTTCTCGTTCACGGTGCACCGCAACGAGTACAAGCGCGCCATGCAGATCCTCGAGTCGCAGGTGAAGGGCGGGATCAAGGCGAAGGGGATCGTGGGAGACGACCGCATCGCGAAGGTGTCGCTGGTGGGCATCGGCATGCGCACCCACGCGGGCATCGCCTCGCGCATGTTCGGGGCGCTCGCGCGCGAGGGCATCAACATCCAGATGATCTCCACCTCGGAGATCAAGACCTCGGTCGTCGTGGACGAGAAGTACATGGAGCTCGCCGTGCGCGTGCTGCACAAGGAATTCGGGCTCGACAAGGCGCCCGAGGCGGAGAAGACGCGCCCGTGAGGCGCGTCTTCGCCCTCGCCGCCGCCGCGATGGCCGCCACCGTCGTGAACGCCCAGCCTGCCCCGTCCGACGACTCTTACCTCTGGCTCGAGGACGTCGAGGGGGCGAAGGCGCTCGAATGGGTGAAGGCGCAGGACGCGGTGAGCCGGCGCGAGATCGAGTCGCGCCCCGAGTTCGAGCCGATCCACGAGCGCCTGGTTGCGATCTACAACTCCCGCGAGCGCATCCCCTACGTGGTGAAGCGCGGGCGATGGCTCTACAACTTCTGGCAGGACGAGGCCGCGCCGCGGGGCGTGTGGCGGCGCACGACGCTCGAGGAGTACCGCAAGCCCCAGCCGAAGTGGGAGACGCTCGTCGACGTCGACGCCCTGTCCGCCGCGGAAGACGTGAAGTGGGTGTGGAAGGGCGCGACTTGCCTCTTCCCCGAGTACCGCCGCTGCCTCGTGGAGCTGTCGCGCGGGGGCGCCGACGCGGTCGAGGTCCGCGAGTTCGACACCGGCGCGAAGGCGTGGGTGAAGGGCGGCTTCTTCTCGCCGGAATCGAAGCAGGACGTGGCGTGGCGCGACGCGGACACGATCTACATCGGCCGCGACTTCGGCCCCGGAACCATGACCCGCTCGGGCTACCCGCGCATCGTGAAGGAGTGGAAGCGCGGCACGCCGCTCCCGGCCGCGCGCACCGTCTTCGAGGGCGAGGAGAGCGACGTGGGCTCGACCGCGCACGTGATCCACGAGCCGGGGCGGCGCTACGAGATGCTGCACCGGGCGATCACCTTCTGGACCGGCGAGGACTACCTGCGCGAGGGCGAGCACTGGATCCGCCTGCAGACGCCCGCCGACGCCGTGGTGACGATCGCGCACGGATGGCTCCTCGTGACGCTCCGCAGCGACTGGAAGCCCGCGGCGGTCGAGTACAAGGCGGGCTCGCTCGTCGCGGCGAAGCTCGACGCGTTCCTCTCGGGCGGCCGCGACTTCGACCTGCTCTTCGAGCCGGGCGAGCGCGTGGCGCTCCAGGGATTCGTCGACACGCGGCACAAGCTCGTGCTCGACGTCCTCGACAACGTGAAGAGCCGCATCGTCGAGGTGGCGCGCCGCGGGGACCAGTGGGTGCGCACCGAGGTCCCGGTGCCCCCCGCCTCGTCGGTGAGCGTGGCGCCGTTCGACGCGGACCGCAGCGACGACTACTGGCTCACGGTGACGAGCTTCGTCGAGCCCACGACCCTCTACCTCGCCCAGCCGGGGGGCGCGCGCCGCGAGAGGATGAAGTCGCTGCCTTCCTTCTTCGACGCGAAGGGGCTCGCCGTCACGCAGTACGAGGCGACCTCGAAGGACGGCACGAAGATCCCGTACTTCCTCGTGATGCGCGAGGACGCGCCGCGCGACGGCACGGTGCCCACGATCCTCTACGGCTACGGCGGCTTCGAGATCTCGATGACGCCGAGCTACAGCGGCACCATCGGCGCCGGTTGGCTCGAGCGCGGCGGGGCCTTCATCCTCGCCAACATCCGCGGCGGCGGCGAGTTCGGCCCGGCGTGGCACAAGGCCGCGGAGCGCGAGGGGCACCAGCGCTCGTTCGACGACTTCATCGCCGTGGCCGAGGACGCGATCCGGCGCGGCATCACCTCGCCGCGGCACCTCGGCATCATGGGCGGGAGCAACGGGGGGCTCCTCGTGGCGGCGACCTTCATCCAGCGCCCCGAGCTCTTCCACGCCGTCGTGTGCCAGGTGCCGCTCCTCGACATGAAGCGCTACAGCCACCTGCTCGCGGGCGATTCGTGGGTGGGCGAGTACGGCGACCCGGACAAGCCCGAGGACTGGGCGTTCATCTCGAAGTACTCGCCGTACCAGAACGTGCGCAAGGACGTGAAGTACCCGCGCGTGCTCTTCACCACGACCACGCGCGACGACCGCGTCCACCCGGGCCACGCGCGCAAGATGGTGGCGAAGATGGAAGCCCAGGGTCACGACGTCCTCTACTTCGAGGACACCGAGGGCGGCCACGCCGCGGGCTCCACGCCCTCCCAGCAGGCCTACATGTGGTCGATCACCTACACGTTCCTGCTGAACGAGCTGCGCTGAGCTTCCCTAGTCTCCCGCGGCGTTGCCGCCGCGCCTCGGGTCGGCCGCGCCGGTCCAGCCTTCGCCCTGGCGGCTGATGTAGCCCGCGCCCGAGAGGAGCGGGGCGATCTCGACCTCGTGGCCGAGGGCGCGCAGCGCCGGGGCGAGGCGCTCGGCGGCGGTCCCCTTCTCGAGGACCATCTTCTTTCCCTCGCGGCTGAACGTGGAGACGTGACCCGCCGCGACGGCCTGCGCGGGCGTGGCCCCGTCGGCGAGCATCTCGATCCACGCCTGGCCCACGTAGTCCGGGATGGGGCCGCCGCCCGCCGATCCGCCCGCGGCCACCGGCACGCCCCCCGCGTCGAACACGATCGTGGGCGCGACCGAGGTGTAGGGGCGCTTGCGCGGCGCCATCGCGTTGGCGATCGGATGGCCGGGGCGGGGCGCGGCGGAGAAGTTCACGAGCACGTCGTTCAGCACGTAGCCGTCCACCATGAGGTACGAGCCGAAGCCCAGGTTGATGGTCGTCGTCATGGCGACCACGTCGCCCGCGGCGTCGGCGATCGTGAGCTGGCTCGTGCCGCCCATGGCGAGCGCCTCCGACGGCGCGCGCGAGGCGGCGAGCCCCGGGGGCACGCCCGCGTTCGGGGAAGGGTTGGCGCGCGCGGCGTCGATCGAGTCGGCGCGCGCGCGGACGTACGCGGAAGAGACGAGCCCCGCGGTGGGCACGGCGACGAAATCCGGATCGCCCACGTACGCGGCGCGGTCGGCGCGCGCGAGCCGCCCCGCCTCGAGGAAGAGGTGCACGAAGGCCGGGTCGTCGAAGTCGTAGCGGCCGCCCGCGCGCGCTTCCGTCATCTGCAGCACCTGGAGCAGGTAGATGCCGCCGTACGAGGGCGGCCCCACCGAGCAGACGCGATAGGCGAGGAACGGCGCGCACACCGGCTCGCGCTCGACGGGCCGGTAGGCGAAGAGGTCCGCGGGCGTCATCAGCGTGGGAAGCGGCCCGTGCTGCGCCGCGGCCACGATGCGCTCCGCGCCGCCGTCGCCCAGCATGCCCGCGAGGCCGCGCGCGGCGACGCGCCGCAGCGTCTCGGCGTACGCGGGATTGCGTACGATCGTGCCGATGGGCAGGGGCTTGCCCTCGGCGTCGAAGTACATGCGCAGGTCGGGATACGCGTGCGGATCGATGCGGTCGAGGATCAGGATGCGGTGGAGGTACTCGGGGAGCGGAAAGCCGCGCTCGGCGAGCTCGACCGCGGGCTGGAAGAGCGTGCTCCACGGAAGCTTGCCGTACTTGCGATGCACCATCTGTAGCACGGGAAGGGTGCCCGGAACGCCGACCGAGCGGCCGCCGTGGTAGACCGCGTCCCTCGGCAGGATCGAGCCGTCGAGGGCGGTGCGCAGGCTCGCGGTCGCGTGCGAAGGCGCCGCGGCGAGGCCGTCGAAGGAGACGAGCTTGCGGGTCGCCGCGTCCCAGTAGAGGACGAACGTCCCGCCGCCGAGGCCCGACATCTGCGGCTCGACCAGGCCCAGCATCGCCTGCGCCGCGACGACGGCGTCGACGGGATCGCCGCCGCGGTCGAGCGTGTCGAGCGCGGCCTTCGTCGCGTAGGGATTCGCGGTCTGCGCGATGCGTGCCGTGGGCCCGGCCGCCGCCTCCTCCAGCGTGCTCGGAGGCGGTGGCCCCTCGCGCGCGAAGTGCGAGCAGCCCGCGGCGAGCGCGGCGAGGAGGAGGGCGATCGGGCGGAGCTTCACGGGGCGGTCATCCTTCGCGGGCGGGCGCGCCTCGTCGCGGCGACGGGGACGCTCGGCTATAATCGCATCTTCGCCGGAGAGATGCCCGAGAGGCCGAAGGGGGCGCCCTGCTAAGGCGTTATATGGGCTTAAACCCGTATCGAGGGTTCGAATCCCTCTCTCTCCGCCACATTCCCGAGGGAAAGCAGGACCGCGACATCTGGTGCCCATTCGAGGGCCCACGGTAGGAGACTACCCATGTCGGCAGGACATGCAGAGCGGTGGAGGTCGATTCGCGCGCGCGGCTTCTGGTCCTTCGTGCTGGTCCGCGGCGTTCTTCTCTTTTCGACTGGGCTGATGGCATTGGTGCTGTTCCTCCTGTGGATGGAGGACAGCCCGAGGCTCGGGTCGCTTTCGTCGAATTGGCTCGCCCTTGTCGTCACGTGGCTGGTGGCGGGCGTGAGCTGGGGATCGCTCACGTGGTTCTCCTCGGAGTGGCTCTTCCGCAGGCGCCTGCGCGAGCAGGCATCGGGAGAAGGACGAGACGCCGGCTGACGACGGTCGGACCGGATCGCAAGACAGCGGCGATCCCGGGGTCGGAAGCGGGCGCGGCAGCCCAGCGGCGGTCGGTAGCGTCCCGACCAGCGGCTCAGTGCGAAGCCGACGAGCAGTTGTTGTGCAGCTTCCACATCTCCGCGTGGCCTATCGCGACGGCCCAGCCGGGAACCTTGCATCCGTCGCCCGATCTGCCGTCCGCGACGGAGGCCGCGGCCTGGGCTGCCGGCTTCGTGGAAATGACGCTGCTCGTGATCGCGATGGCCCCGACGAAGACGCTCAGGATCGCGAGGTCGGCAACGCCGAAGCGCCGCCGATCGTCCCTTGCATCGGTCGCGCAGACCCCGCCGGGGCACGCAACGGCCTTTTCCTTCGACACGAGGTCGTAGACCTTGCAGGCGATGCAGATTCCGAAGGCCGATTCGAAGAACAGGAGCGTGAGGCACGTGAGGCAGATCGCGAGGTTGAGCGGGCCGACCACCTGCCTCACGACGAGCAGGAAGAACATCGCCACCGAAAGCCCGAGCCCTACGCTCCAGGCGAATCGCTTTTGCGGCGCCCCCACGTATTCCTGCTGCTGGCGGCGCACGAACAGCGCCCCCACGATCATCGAAGGGGCGTACCGGGGATTCACGAGCACCCGGATCGTGAAATCGATCATGAAGGCGACGACGAAGACGCGCGTGAGGAAGAAGTCGCCCTTGAGCCAGGAGTTCATGAACGCGACGAGCGCGAACAGGAAGAGGATTCCGGCCGCGGCCCGCACCTCGCGCTCGTTCAATACCCGCACCTCGTAACCGTCCACCCGCTCGCCGAACTGCAGTACCCGTTCCATTTGCGCTCCGCGGCCGTGCCGCCTCCCGAACCCATCGTCGTGAATCGTAGGATGCGGACGCGCCTTGGCATATGACCTGGGTCATACGTGCCCGGAGCCGCGCGTAGAATGGGGTCCTTTTCCCTCCGAGAGAGCCCATGCCCACGGCGGCCTCCCGACCCCGCAAGGGGGAACGCTCCGCGGCCATGGGGATCGTCCCGCCCGCCCTGCGGCCGTTGGGACGGGAAGTGCGCGCCGCCAGGCACGAGTGGGTGTTCCGTCGGGGAGAGCCGGTGCGCAGCGTGTTCCTGGTCCTCGAGGGAGAGGTGCATCTGTCGAGATTCTCCAGGGACGGCGGCGAGATCGCGCTCCACCGGGCGGGCCGCGGCCAGTTCTTCGCCGAGGCCGCGCTGAGCGGCGACCGGTATCACTGCAACGCGATCGCATCCCGGGATTCGACCCTGCTCGCCTTCCCGGCCCGCAAGGTCCGCACTCTGCTTGCCGAGGACGCGACGTTCGCCCGGGAATGGACGGCGCTGCTCGCGCGCCAGCTGCAGGGCGCCCGCGCGAGGCTCGAGCGCCTCGCTCTCAAGTCCGCCGCCGAACGGGTGCTGCACTACCTGCAGACCGAGGGGGCGGGCGACCGGTGCGAGGTGAGGCTCCCCGGGACGGTGAAGGACCTGGCGCAGGAGCTGGGCCTCACGCACGAGGCGCTGTACCGGACGCTCGCGCGCCTGAAGCGGGAACGGGTCGTCGGCCAGCAGGGCGACACGCTCTTCCTGTCCGGCCCGCGGCGAGCGATATGATCCGAGTCATATCCACTGCGGCGCGCCGCTTCCAGAATGCGCGTGCAGGAGCGGGATCGCTCGGATGACGGCGTCTCTCCCCGCCACGAGGCGGGAGCCGTCGCAAGGCTCGCGCAAGCTCGACATGGGGTAGAGGTGACCGCGAACGGCGATCGCGTCGCGATGGCCGGATCGTTCGGCCGGCGTTGATGCCCGTCAACGAGCCTTTTTCCGTCGCTCCTATGATGGCCCAATTGGGTTGCGAGGAGGCGAGATGAGCCTCATTCGGGCGGAAGCGCTCGGCAAGACCTACAGGACCGGCGAGGTCGAAGTCCCGGCGGTGCGGGGGGTCGATTTCGCGATCGAGCCGCGCTCGTTCGTCGCCTTCGTCGGACCCTCGGGCAGCGGCAAGACGACGCTGCTCAACATGATCGGCTGCCTCGACCGTCCCACGAGCGGCAAGCTCACGGTGCTCGACACCGACGTCGCCACGCTCGACCGGCGCGCCGCCGCCGACTTTCGCGGCCGGCACATGGGCTTCATCTTCCAGGACTTCAACCTGATCCCGGTCCTCTCCGCCTTCGAGAACATCGAGTATCCGCTCATCATGGTGCAGAACTGGCCCGAACAGAAGCGGCGAGCGCAGGTGACGCGCCTGCTCGAGGCGGTCGGCATGGCCGCCCAGGCGGGCAAGCGCCCGGACCAGCTCTCCGGCGGCCAGAAGCAGCGGGTGGCGGTGGCGCGGGCGCTGGCGAGCAACGCGAAGCTCGTGCTCGCCGACGAGCCGACCGCGAACCTGGACCACGACACCGCCTACCGCATCCTCGAGCTGATGAAGAAGATGCGCGACGACCTGGGAACCACGTTCGTGTTCTCGACCCACGACCCGAAGATCATGGGCGAAGCGGAGGTGCTCTTCACGCTCGAGGACGGCGTGCTTCGGCCGCCCCAGGCCGCGCGCAAGGCGGAGGCCGCCCATGCTTGACGTCGTCAAGATCGCGCTGCGCAACCTCGCGCGCTTCGGGCGGCGCACGGTCCTCACCGCGACGCTGATCACCCTGGGCGTGGTCGCGGTGCTGCTCTTCATCGGCATCGCCGGCTCGTTCAAGGCGCTCATGATCGGCCAGTTCACCGACGGCGTGCTCGGGCACCTGGAGGTGCACCGCAAGGGCTACGTCGCCTCGATCGACAACCTGCCGCTCAACCTCGACATGCAGGCGGCCCTGCTGCACAAGGTCGAGGAGGTGCTCGACCACACGAAGGGGATCGAGGCCTATTCCGAGCGCCTCAAGCTCGGCGCGATGTTCAGCAACTTCACCGAGACGACCAACATCCGGATCAACGGCGTCGATCCGGCGAAGGAGGCCGCGACCATCCCGCTGATGCCCGGGCGCATCGTCGCCGGCGACAAGGGGCCTCCCTTCCTCAAGCCCGGCGAGATCGTGATCCCCAAGCTCCTCGCGCAGGGGCTGCACGTGAAGCCGGGGGACACGGTGGTCCTGGTGGCGACCAACCTGCAGGGCTCGGTCAACGCGAAGACCTTCGTCGTGCGCAGCGTGCTCGACAGCGCCTCGGGGCCGAACGGCCGGGACGGCTACATCGACATCGCCGACGCGAGGGCGCTCCTGCGGATCGCGCAGCCGGAAGCGAACGAGATCGCGATCCGGCTCAAGGACCCGGCGCAGCTCGGTCAGGTGGACGCGCAGCTCAAGCGCGAGCTCGGCTCGATCGTCAACCCGCAGGGCAAGCCGATGATCGAGGTGCATACCTGGGCGGACCTTTCGCCCTTCGCCCACATCGTGGCGATGCTCGACCTCCTCACGCTCTTCATCAAGATCATGCTGGTCGTGATCGTTCTCGTGAGCGTCCTCAACGTCATGATCATGGCGGTCTACGAGCGGATCCGCGAGATCGGCATGATCTCGGCGATCGGCACGCGTCCCGGGAGGATCCTGTCGCTCTTCGTGACCGAGGGATTGCTTCTCGGCGTGGGCGGCACGGCGCTCGGAACGGCGATCAGCCTCGGGGTGATCTGGGCGCTCAACCTGCGCAAGATCGTCTTCGACTTCGGCATGCAGCAGGGCCTGGTGCTCGCCCCGTCGATCAGCGCGCGGAACGTCGTCACGGTCGCCGCCATGGTGATCCTGATGGCGCTCCTCGCGAGCCTGCAGCCGGCATGGAAGGCCTCGCGCATGGACCCGGTGCGCGCGCTCGGTCACGTCTGATCGGAAGGCGCATTCATGAGGCGATTGTCTTGGCTCCTCCTGTGCCTCGTCGCGCTGCCCGCGGGGGCCGCGAACCTCGATGCTGCGAAGATCCTCCAGCAGGTCGACCGCAACCTCGAGCCGGAGTCCTACGAGTCCTACCGCAAGCTCATCGACATCCAGCCCGACGGGACGCAGAAGTCGTACGTCCTGTGGACGATCAAGAAGGGACGCGACAAGATCCTGGCGCTCTTCCTCGAGCCGGCTTCCGACAAGGGGCGCGTGACGCTGCGCATCGGCGACAACATGTGGCTGTACGTGCCGGACGTGGGGAAGCCCATCCGGATCACGAGCCTGCAGTCGGTCACCGGCAGCATCTTCAACAACGCGGACATCCTGCGCATCGACTACGCCTCGGAGTACGACGTCGAGAGCGTGAAGGAGCAGCCGGGCCAGTACGTCCTGTCGCTCAAGGCGAAGACCGACGATGTCGCCTACGACAAGCTCACGATGACCGTGGATCGCAAGGACCTGCTGCCGGTCACGATCGAGTGCTACGCGGCGAGCGGGCTTCTGCTCAAGACGCTGCACTTCAGCAACGTCAAGGACTTCGGCGGAGGCATCAAGCGCCCCGCCCAGCTCGAAACCGACAGCCCGCTCTACAAGGGCTACAAGTCGGTGATGCTCTGGTCGGGCCTGAAGAAGGCGAGCTATCCCGACGAGGCGTTCACGCTGAACTACCTGCCGCGGGTCCAAGAGCTGCGCAAATGAGCCCGCCGCATGGAGGGCGGCGGCGGTGCTGGCCGCTCGTCCTGCTGGTCGCGGCGACGGGGGTCGCCCGGGCGGCCGACGAGTACAGCTTCGACGCCTCGCAGTACGAGAAGAAACCCTACGAATTCGGGGGCTACGTCCAGCTCGAGCAGGACGCCTTCACCCTCAACCGCTCCGGCGCGCTGTACAAGCTCGGCTACTACGGCGAGCCGCAGCGCTCGGACCTCGACCAGACGCTGGGAATCCTGGAGCTCACGGGGAAGCTCCGCCACGGCATCGCCAGCTTCGACTTCCGCACCTATTCGAGCGCGCAGACGAACGAGCTCGCCAGCGACCACACCAACCTGCTCTACGAGGGCGCCTTCTCGTTGCGGCCTAACGCGGGCGTCACTCTCGAGGCGGGCAAGCGGGCGCTGAGCTGGGGCAAGGGCTACGCGTGGAACCCGATCGGCTTCGTCCAGCGGCCCAAGGACCCGAACGATCCCCAGCTCGCCCGCGAGGGCTACGTGATGGCCGACGGAGATTTCATCCGGAACCCGGGGGGCGCGCTGCAGACTCTCGCCTTGACGCCCGTGGTCGTGCCCGTGAGCAGCCGGGTGAACGGCGACTTCGGCTCGACCGGCCACGCGAATCCCGCCTTCAAGCTCTACGCGCTGTACCGCGACACCGACCTCGACTTCGCCTGGCAGGGCAAGGGGAGTCGCCCGGCGCGCTTCGGCTTCGATTTCGCGCATAACCTGAAGACCAACTTCGAGGTGCACGGCGAATGGGCGAGGATCCTGCAGTTCCCGAAGCTCGTGACGGACGCGAGCGGTCACGCGAGCACGGAGGTCCTGAACGCGACCAGCTACCTGCTCGGCCTTCGCTACCTCACACAGGGCAACGCGACCTGCATCGCCGAGCTCTACCACAACGGCGCCGGCTACTCGCGGTCGGAATCCGACTCGTTCTACCGCCTGGTGGACGCGGCCTTCGCGCAGGCGCCGGCCCCGAGCATGCTCCTGCAGCGGGCGCTCGCGCTCGG
>Ga0187776_10001308_pt1 | contig 12387 bp, 8 predicted proteins | sample 0216_BV02_MP12_2_FD_132426 | JGI IMG/M metagenome (GOLD analysis project Ga0187776, IMG submission 132426) | Tropical peat soil microbial communities from peatlands in Department of Meta, Colombia - 0216_BV02_MP12_20_MG | ecosystem: Environmental > Terrestrial > Soil > Wetlands > Peat | place...
CAGTGACGGCAGCATGATCGCCATCACTTCATCGAAACGCGTTAGCATCTTGAGCAATGCCTGGTCGAATCGACCCGACTTGTAGCACTCGGTAGATGACAGGAATTCGTACTGGAAGCCGAAGTGATCGAGGAATGCGCGCAGCCGCGCGTTGTTGTGTTCGCCGAAACTCGGATGGGTACCGAACGGATCGGGCACCTGCGTCAGCGGTTTGCCCAGATGCTGCTCGAGCATCTCCTTGTTCGGTACATTGTCCGGGACCTTGCGCAGGCCATCCATATCATCGGAAAACGCAATCAACCGCGTTTTCACCTTGTCATCGGTGAGAACACGAAACGCGTGGCGCACCATGGTGGTGCGGGCAACTTCGCCGAAGGTGCCGATATGCGGCAAGCCGGAAGGGCCGTAGCCGGTTTCGAAGATCACCTCGTCCTTTGGGTGTTTCTTAAGCCGCGCGACGATCTTGCGCGCTTCCTCAAACGGCCAGGCATTCGACTGCTCGGCGGCTTGGCGCAACGACGCGGCGGTGTCAGCGGCCATCATGATCTCCGGGCCGCGGACACTAGAAATGCCGCGCGGCCGCGTCAAATGCGCAGTTCAAAACGGGCTGATTGGAAAATAACGCAGCCACAGATCGGTGAAGCGACCTTTTTCCCAGAGGCGGAACAGCGCCCAGTTGAATGCCTGCCGCAGCAGGTCATTGCCGCGTCTGACCGCAATACCGACGCCTTCGCCGAAGAAGCGGCTTTCAAGGTAAGGGCCGCCACGGAATGCGCAGCAATTCGCCGAATCCGTGCCATTGAGCCAGAAGGCCAATGAGACCCCGTCGCCGAACAGAAGATCGACTTCGCCCCGTTTGAGCGCGAAGCGGGCTGCGTCCGCATCCGGAAAAGGTCGCAACTCAGCTTCCGTGAAAAGCGTCTTGAGGTACGCCTCATGCGCGGTTCCGGCAACAACCGCAATTTTCTTCCCTTCAAGTGCCTCCGGACGCACGTCGTCGATCGGATCGTTACGACGCGCGACGAAGCGCGCCGGCGTCCGGTAATAGGGATCGCTGAAATCTAGCCGCGTGCGCATCTCCGGTGTTGCGGCAATCGAGGCGATGATCGCGTCACCATTGTTGCTGTTGAGGGCTCCGATCAGAGTATCGAAACGGCGCATCTGCACCGTGCAGGCGACTTTGAGTTCCTCGCAGACCAGCCTGGCCAGATCGACATTGAAACCGACCGGCGCTCCATCCGGCCCCGCATAGTTGAAGGGTGGATAATCGGTCTCGGTCAGGAAACGGATAATGCTGATGCGGGAAAGGTCCGGCCGCTCCGGCCGCCGGCGCGGGTCCCAGAAGCCCGGGACGGCCAATGGATCTGCGGCCGTCGCTGCCTCCGGAGGCGGCACTACGGTTGGGGCTGGAGTCTGTTTGGTAGCCTGCGCAAATACCGACGTAGCGAAAACTGTCAGCACTACGGCGAATGTGCACGCAGCCGCGCCGCGCCAGCACGCTGAATTCAACCTCATCGGCCTCTCACTCGAAAATCGCGGCGACCATAGCATTGCCGAGGCGGCCGCGTAGTTACGATCGCAGCACTTCTATTGACGGATCGGATCGACGCGGTCAAACGCCGGTTAAGTGTTTTTCGATCTGGTGGACCGGCATTTTGACAAGATCCTTGTCCACCTCCGCGCGCACCGCGTCTTTCAAGGTGCGCGAATAAGCCGGCCGGATCATTCCGAGCGCGCGGGGCGGCGCTACCACGATCAGCGACTTGATCTTGCCCGCCACAACAGCATCGTTCAGGTGCTGGGCCAGTTGCCCGAGAAAGGCACGCTCGGCCTGGTCGTGCCAATCCGTCTGCTCGACCGCGCTGCGAGTATAGCCGACGGAGTTTATGGCGCGGCCGGGCACGTCTGTTCCGAGAGCGTGCGTCGGCAAATCCTTCTGCTCTAAAACTTTCAGAGTTTTGAGATTTGGGAACTTGATGTCGCCGGAATTTTCCAGGATAAGCGCCTTGGCGCCATCGCAAACTACGACCCATTCTCCGTGCTTGATCAAAAGTGCGGACATGAACCAACCTCCTGGTACGCGCCAGACTAAAACGGATTGCGTTCGGCAGTTTGTCCCAGATCAACGCAATAGGCCTTGATCTCGTTGCTCATCCTGATGCGCGTAAGCACGTCAATTCGTGCCATCGAGCAGACGACGGGCAATCACCTGGGCCTGTATTTCAGCGGCGCCCTCGAAAATATTGAGGATGCGGGCGTCACAGAGAATGCGGGAGACCGGAAATTCGAGCGCGAATCCGTTGCCGCCATGCACCTGCACCGCGTTGTCGGCGGCGGCCCACGCCACTCGTGCAGCCAGCAGCTTGGCCATGCCGGCTTCAAGGTCGCAGCGGCGGCCGGAGTCCTTCTCTCGCGCAGCATAATATGTGAGCTGTCGGGCCATCATGATTTCCACAGCCATCATCGCGATTTTGTCGGCCACGCGAGGGAAGCCGATGATCGGCCCACCGAACTGCGCACGGTTTTGCGCATAGTCAAGCGCCTGTTCCATGGCGGCTTGCGCGACACCGACCGCACGCGCGGCGGTCTGGATGCGAGCCGACTCGAAAGTCTGCATGAGCTGCTTGAATCCCAGCCCTTCGAGTCCGCCCAACAGGTTCTCGGCCTTGACTTCAAATCCATCGAAGGCAATTTCGTATTCTTTCATCCCCCGATAGCCGAGCACCTCGATTTCGGTGCCGCTCATGCCTTGCGCCGGAAACGGATTCTTGTCGTCGCCGCGCGGCTTCTCGGCCAGCAACATTGACAAACCGCGGTGACCAGCCTCCTTCGGATTGGTGCGCACCAGGAGCGTCATCAGGTCGGCACGCACCGGATGCGTGATCCAGGTTTTGTTGCCAAAGACCTTGTAGACGCCACCCTCGCGAACGGCACGTGTCTTTATCGAGGCAAGGTCAGAGCCAACGTTCGGTTCAGTGAATACGGCGGTCGGGAGCACCTCACCGGAGGCAATCTTCGGCAGCCATTTCTCCTTTTGAGCGGCTGTGCCGCTACCGAGAATCAATTCCGCGGCAATCTCCGAGCGCGTGCCGAGCGAGCCGACCCCGATGTAGCCGCGGGAGAGTTCTTCCGACACGACGCACATCGACTCCTTGCCGAGGCCCATGCCGCCGAATTCCTCGGGAATGGTTAGGCCGAACACGCCGAGCTCACACATCTGCGCAATGACATCCAGCGGAATGTAACTGTTGGTCCGGTGCCAGCCCTGTGCGTTGCCGATCACCTCGCTGTCGGCGAATTTGCGCATCTCGTTCCGGATCGACTCCAGCGTTTCGTCAAGTCCGCACCGACCGACCGTGGCGCCGTGATTCTTGCGTATCAATTCAACCAGACGTGCGCGGCGTTCGGCGGTATTGCCGCCGTCAGCAAGGCCCTCTGCCACCGAATCGATGCGTGCGGCGACCTGTCCGGGCGACAAGCCGAGATCGGCCGGACGCACAACTTCGCCCTGGCTCATCGGGATGCCGCCAACGATCTGGGCAACGTACTCGCCAAGCCCGATACGAATAAGCAGCTCCTCGACCTCGCCCAGAGTTCCCTCGCCGGCCATACGTGCGGCATAGGCCGCAAGTTGCCGCACGGCCTCGACATAGGTGGCGAACCAGGCCAACCCGTGCGTGGCGCGTTGCTCGCGATCAAATAGGTGGCCAGCCACGCGACCTTCGGCCATGACCCGGTCGCGCACTTTGGCCATCGCATCGTTCAGCAGCGCTTCAAGGGCAGTGCTGGCGTCGCGTGCAAGTTCTGCAATTTTGTTTTTCGCGGCTTGGCGGGAGGCAGCGGTTGGCATGGACAATCGGGACACCCTCTACAGGACGCTGCCGATGACACTACGCGTGCACTGCACAAAAGCAAAGCAGCCCCAGAAATACGGAAGTTTTTGAACGTATCCTGGGCGCACGTACAACAAATTGTTAGAAAAATTAACCATTTCCGGTTTTCATTACATTGGTACCGCTGCGCCGCGCTTTCGCTCCCCCCGGCGAGAACCCGAACAAGTTGCATGCGCCTCACCGACCTCGCGCTTCCGTTCAACCGGCTGCCCCGGCTGCTGTCGTCATTTTCGGTGCGCACGCGCATTATCGTGTTGGCCCTTATTCCTGTCGCGGGATTTCTCGCCAACGGCCTGACTTATGTCTCCGGCAAACGCGACGTTGATGGCGCATTTCAGTCCGTCGGCAATGCGCGCGCACTTGCGGACGCCAGCCGCGATTTCAAGATCGCCGTCGCCGCAATGCGAATTGCGGTGAAGGATTTCAGTGCCTCACCGCATGGTGCGTTGGTCGACGTGTTCGAGCAGTCGCAGGACCAAGCGAACAAAAGCCTCGATGCAATCGAAGCCTCCGTCAGCGACATGGGCGCCGATGACATCAAGGCGCTGAGGACGGAGCTAGCAACACTAAAAAAGAATTTTGACGCGCTCGTCACAGAACAACGCACGCTGGGGTTTAGCGACATAGAGGGTCTGCGCGCTGGCCTGCTTGACGCCGGCTACAAAATTGAGCGCGCGCTCAACGAGAAAATGACGTGGGTCGCCGAGGCAGACGGCAGAAAGCTTATGATGGCGCTACTGACCATGCGGCATCAGGAAGCTGAGTATCGTCTCACCCCCTCCGAGATCACACGGCAGCAATTCCTCAAGGGCTACAAACAATTTACGGAAACCTTCGCAAATATCGATGGTACTCCGGAAATGAAGTCGAAACTCGAGAGCGATGTGAACCTCTATGCCAACACTTTCAGCCAATGGATCGAGGCGAGCGACCGGGCGCACCCGTTGCGCGCCTTAATCGACATCGACAGCCAGAATATGCTGCCACGAGCCGACAGCATCATCGCGTCGGCCAATGATACCGCGCAACAGGCGGCCGAAATGCTGGCGAAATCGCAATATCGCACACGTAACGGCATCATTGCGGTCGGCATTGCCGTGGTCGCGCTCGGTCTTGGCTTCAGCTGGCTGATCGGTCGCAGCATTACGCGTCCTCTCAATGGTCTTGCCGCTGTAATGAAGCGCCTTGCCGATGGGGACACTACTGCGCGTATACCGGCCACCCAGGCACGCGATCAGATCGGCGAAATGGCGCGTACCGTAATCGTTTTTCGCGACAGCATGATTGAGCGCGAGCAAATGGCGCAGACGCAGGCCGAGGCGAGTCGCGCGCGCGAACAGCGAAGCGACGTGATTGCATCGACGATTTCACAATTCAAACATTCGGTCGAAAGTGCGTTGGATCAGCTGCGCGCGGCGTCATTGAAATTGGAGATGAGTTCAAGTGATCTTAGCAAGGTCGCGGACACCGTCTCATCGGAATCCGATACTGCAAAAAGCCGCGTGAGCGCCGCGTCTGAAAACGTTACCGCCGCGGCAAGTTCGATCGAGGAATTGGCCGCCTCGATCAGCGAGATATCCGCGCAGGCAGCAAAATCAACCGACGTGGCTGGCCGCGCCGTTTCCGAAGCCCGGCGCACGGTCACGACCATGTCAGAGCTCGGTACCGCGGCCAGCCGCATCGGCGAAGTAGTAGGCCTGATTCAGGCGATCGCCGGACAGACCAATCTGCTTGCACTGAATGCCACCATCGAAGCAGCGCGCGCTGGCGAATCCGGCAAAGGATTCGCTGTCGTGGCTGCCGAGGTGAAGTCCCTTGCCGCCCAGACGGCCAAGGCGACCGAAGAAATCGCCGAGCATATCGGATCCATTCAGTCGGCAGCGGCGGACGCATCGCAGGCCATTGGACAGGTCGACGCCATCATCCGTGAAATGTCTTCAATTGCCACAACTGTGGCGGCGACGGTCGATCAGCAAAACTCCGCAGTGGCCTCGATCGCGGAAGGCGTCAGCCGCGCCTCAGGCGAAGCTCGGGTCGGAGCGGAAGCGATGAGCCGCGTCGCCGGCGTTGCCACAGATGCCCGCTCTACCGCGTCTGGTGTCAAAGACCTGGCCGATTCAGTCGCTCACGAAGCCGAGGATCTGGAAGCGCAGGTGCGCCAATTCCTGAGTAGCGTACACGCGGCATAGTTCCTTTCTGCACAGAACGGGCTTGCAAAGCGTTGGGCAAGAGCCAATCTGAAAGGCGGCTGCCTTCGGAGACTCCGTCTTGCACATTCTTTTGCGGTCACTCGCGATTTCAGCCGACGCATTTCGGCATTTCATTGCTGACGACGGCTGGGCAATTGCCAGTCACATTGCATTGTCGACGCTGATGGCGTTGTTTCCGTTTCTGATCGTCGTGACCGCACTCGCCGGATTCTTTTTCGGCTCGAAAGAGCTCGCCGACGAGGCCGCGCGCATTTTGCTGGAAGCATGGCCAAAGGAAGTGGCCGCGCCGATTGCTCTCGACATTACCGGGGTGCTCACATCGACGCGCGGCGATGTACTCACGCTCGGTGTCCTTTTCGCGCTTTATTTTGCTTCAAGCGGCGTGGAGAGTCTGCGTATCGGGCTCAATCGCGCCTACGATATCAAGGAGCAGCGATCCTGGTGGTTGCTGCGGCTTGAATCGATCGTCTATGTCATCATCGGCGCGGTGGCAATTCTGGCGTTCTCTTTCCTGGTCGTATTTGCCCCGCTGATTCTGGCAAAGCTGACTCAGTACGTACCGGCCCTTGAGCAGTTCGGCGATCTGATCACATTCGCTCGCTATGCGGTTGCGGTGGCCGTTCTCATCGTCGCGTTGATGATCGTGCATCTCTGGCTGCCGGCCGGGCGGCGCTCGTTCAACGAGATCGCACCCGGCATCATCGCCACGCTGCTATTATGGCTGATCAGCGGCGCAATTTTTGGGCGCTATCTTGCCAGCTACGCTTTTGCCTACGTTTCGATGTACGCCGGTCTTGCGTCAGCTATGATCGCGCTGGTTTTTCTTTACGTCTGCGCATCAATATTTATTTACGGCGGCGAATTGAATTCAGTAATCGCGCGCGTCCGCACCCAGAAGAGCTAGCCGCCCGACGCTTCCTGCACGTCCTCGAAGTTTTTCAATCCCATGCGGGGCGCATTGACCATGACCGCCATGTTGCCGGGAGGGTGCTCGTTCTTCCACATTTTCATGTGCGCGAGCGGGATTTTGTCCCACGCAAAAACCTCGCTCATGCAGGGATCGATACGTTGCTCGAGCACAAAACGATTAGCGGACGAGGCCTGCTTTAGATGCGCAAAGTGCGAGCCTTGAATACGCTTCTGTCGCATCCAGACGTAACGCGCATCAAAGGTAAGATTGTATCCAGTCGTTCCGGCGCAGAACACGACCATCCCGCCACGCTTCACCACCAGACAAGACACTGGAAACGTCTGTTCACCGGGATGCTCGAATACAATGTCGACGTCACGTTTTCCTGTGATGTCCCAAATCGCCTTGCCGAAACGGCGCGCCTCCTTGGTCCACTCATTGTACTCAGGCGAATTTACCGCCGGCATCTGCCCCCAACACTTGAAGTCCTTGCGGTTAATTGTGCCTTTAGCGCCAAGGTTGAGAGCATACTCCGCCTTCGAAGCATCCGACACGACCGCGATGGCATTCGCGCCGGAAGCGGACACCAGTTGCACGCCGAAAACCCCGAGACCGCCCGACCCTCCCCACACCAGCACGTTGTCGCCCGGCTTCAGCGTATGCGGCGGATGGCCGAACAGCATGCGATAGGCCGTCGCAAGCGTAAGTGTGTAGCAGGCCGATTCTTCCCACGAGAGATGCGTCGGCTTTTGCATAAGCTGTCGGGACTGCACGCGGCAAAACTGCGCGAATGAGCCGTCGGGCGTCTCGTAACCCCAGATCCGCTGCGACGGCGACAACAGAGGATCGCCGCCATTGCAGTCTTCGTCGTCTCCGTCGTCCTGATTGCAGTGGACGATGACTTCGTCGCCGACCTTCCAGCGCTTTACCTTGGCACCGACCGCCCAGACCACGCCGGACGCATCGGAACCGGCGATGTGGAACGGGTGCTTGTGCCCGTCGAGCGGCGATATCGGTACGCCTAAACCGGCCCAAATTCCGTTGTAGTTGACTCCACCCGCCATCACGTAGACGAGCACCTCGTCATCGCCGATTGGCCAAGTCGGGACAACCTCGAGCTGGAAGGACTTGTCGGGCGGACCGTGCCGCTCCTTGCGGATCACCCAGGCATGCATTTTTTGCGGCACGTGGCCGAGCGGCGGGATTTCCCCGATGCCGTACAGATCCTTGAGTGGCGCGACACTTGTTGCTTTTGCGACAGCCGGCATCGAAGTTTCTCCCTGCCCTAACAACAGTTTGGCGCAAATTATGTTGCATCGCAATATTTGCTTGCGGCGGGCTGAAAACAATGCCCTGTCAGAACGTTACCCACCATCCCCCGGCTTCGCTCCAAGGCGATTCCCCCGACGACCCTTAAGAGAATTGCAATGCGAGCCGGCCTAGCGTGCCAGGCATCACGCCAAGGTACGCAATGTCGGAACAGATCCTTCGTCGAACCGGACGAACACTAGACCTGCAAGCGACAATGCCGTGGCTTGTGACGGGTGGCGTGTACGTCCTGCTGATCGCGCTCGGCCCAAGACTGCTCAACGATCCGGACACCTACTCGCACATTGCTCTCGGCCGCTGGATTCTTGAGCACCACGCGGTACCGGGGACCGATCCATTCTCGGCCACGCTGCGAGGAACGGACTGGATTGCATTCGAGTGGCTGTCGCAAGTCGCTTATGCGCTCGCGTATGCCGTGGCGGGCTGGAATGGCGTCGTGGTGCTCGCTGCGGGAGCGGTGGCCGGCGCGCTTGGGTTGCTGGCCAGGTTCCTGCTCCGCGACCTGCAACCGACTGCCGTCCTTGCCGCAGCACTCTGCGCCCTGCTGCTGACCGCGCCGCATATTCTCGCGCGGCCGCATGTTCTGGCGTTGCCGGTAGTCGTGATCTGGATCGCGCTACTCATACGCGCCGTCGACACTCGCAACTCGCCGCCGTGGCTTTTGCTACCGCTGATGACACTGTGGGCAAACCTGCACGGCAGCTTCACATTCGGACTGGCGATGACCCCGTTGATCGCCTGCGATGCGCTTTGGCGCGCGCCACGCGCAAAACGTCTGAATGTGATCCGGCAATGGGGACTATTCGGCGTTCTTGCCTTCATCGCCGCCTGCCTCAATCCGTACGGTCCCGAAATGATTCTGGTGACGTTCCGGACTATCGCTCTCGGCGCGGCTCTGACCACCGTCACCGAATGGCGATCGCAGGACTTTAGCCACGTGGGCAGTTTCGAAATCATCATGCTCGGCGCTATCGCCCTCGCGCTATATCGCGGCGTGACGCTGCCACTGCCAAGAATCGTGATGCTGCTCGGCGTGCTGCATCTGAGCCTCTCGCAAATACGACATGCGGATTTGCTTGGAATGCTTGCGCCACTATTTCTGGCGCGACCACTTGCAGAACAATTTTCAGCACTGGCTGCCAACCGAACGCGTGCGATGGTGCATGCTTTGTGGCCGACAACCGCAACTCTGCTGTTGCTTGCCGCCATTACCGGCTTAACAACACTACGAAACGACGTGGTCCCCTCATTGAAAAATACGCCGGCCAGCGCGCTTCATGCGCTTGATCTCGCCGAGACGACCGGTCCAATTCTCAACGACTACAATTTCGGCGGTTATCTCGATTTTGTCGGCGTTTCGCCATTCATCGACGGCCGCTCCGAGCTTTACGGTCAGACTTTTATGCTGCGCTACGACGGGGCATTGAAGTTGCACAGTATTCCTGACTTCTTGCAGTTCCTCGATAACTATCATTTCCGTGCGACACTGCTTGCGCCGTCGACTCCGGCCGTGGCGCTGCTCGACCGGCTACCGAATTGGCAAAGGGTCTACGCCGATGATCTCGCAGTCGTACACATCCGGCGGACAACGAAGCCTCCGGCTCGCAAGAACTAGCCACTGCGTATAGCAGTCGACGCGGTAACGCGATTGGTATTCAATCCTCTGTCGCGCGGCCGCCATCGGGGGCGAGCCGCTATTCGGGGAGACAACGCCATGACATTGGAAGCATTGATCATCGTACTCATCATTGGCGCGGTTGCCGGTTGGCTCGCAGGACTGATCGTGAAAGGCGTGGGCTTCGGCCTGATCGGCAATATCATTGTAGGTATTGTTGGCGCCCTCATCGCAAGCTGGCTGTTGCCTTATCTCAACATCTTTATCGGCGGTGGTGTCATCGCCTCGATCATCAATGCCACGATCGGCGCCGTGATACTTTTGGTCATCATTGGCCTGGTGAAGCGCGCTTAAGCCCTTCGCTACCGGATTAACGGATAAGGAATGGCCCGGCGGGATCAGGCCCGGCGGTGGCCGCCGGATGTTGCATTGCAACAAACGCTGGTCCAAACTGCCGCTTCAGGCGACAGATGCGCGACAAACCTCAACGCGATAAGCCGTGGATTTTCCGGACTTATGCCGGGCATTCGACGGCGGCGGACTCCAACACGCTCTACCGGAAGAACCTGGCCAAGGGGCAAACCGGGCTTTCGGTCGCTTTCGATCTGCCCACCCAGACCGGCTACGATTCCGATCACGTGCTGGCCAAAGGCGAAGTCGGCAAAGTCGGCGTGCCGATCTGTCACCTCGGCGACATGCGGGCGCTGTTCGAGGGCATCCCGCTCGAGTCCATGAATACGTCGATGACCATCAACGCCACCGCCGCTTGGCTGATGGCGCTCTATATCGCGGTTGCCGACGAGCAGGGCGCGCCGCGCCGGGCACTGCAGGGAACGATTCAGAACGACATCATCAAGGAATATCTGTCGCGTGGCACCTACGTGTTCCCGCCGGCGCCCTCGATGCGCCTTATCAAGGACGTGATCCTGTTCACGACCAAAGAAATTCCGAAATGGAATCCGATCAACGTCTGCTCTTATCACCTGCAGGAAGCGGGTGCGACGCCGGTTCAGGAACTTGCCTTTGCGCTTGCCACGGCGATTGCCGTGCTCGACACGGTGCGCGCGTCCGGCGAGGTCGCGCCGGATAAATTCGGTGAAGTCGTCGGCCGCATTTCATTCTTTGTCAACGCTGGCCTGCGGTTCGTCACTGAATTGTGCAAGATGCGGGCTTTCACCGAACTGTGGGACGAAATTGCCCGCGATCGATATGGGATCACAGACCCCAAGCAGCGACTGTTCCGTTATGGCGTGCAGGTGAACTCGCTCGGGCTTACCGAACAGCAACCCGAAAACAATGTTGCGCGCATTCTGATCGAGATGCTGGCAGTGACATTGTCAAAAGGCGCCCGCGCGCGCGCCGTGCAGCTGCCGACCTGGAATGAGGCGCTGGGGCTGCCGCGGCCATGGGACCAGCAGTGGTCGCTGCGCATGCAGCAGATCCTTGCCTATGAAACGGATCTGCTCGACTACGGCGATATCTTCGACGGTTCGGGTGAAGTTGCGCGCAAGGTTGCCGACCTCAAGCGCCAGGCCAAGGAAGAACTCAAGCGCATTGAAGACATGGGCGGCGCAGTCGCAGCCGTCGATACCGGCTACATGAAGCAACAACTGGTCGAGTCGAACACAGCGCGCCTGGAAGCAATCGAACGCGGCGACCAGGTCGTGGTGGGCGTCAACAAATATCTCGAAAGCGAGCCGTCACCGTTGTCGGCTGCTGCCGACGCGACTCTCACGGTGTCGACGGATGCCGAACGCGATCAAATCGAACGATTGAAGGCCTGGCGCGCGAGGCGCGATGGCGCGGCGGTTGCCGCCGCTTTGAAAGAGCTCAAACGCGCTGCCAACGGTGGCAGCAACATCATGCCGGCCTCCATCGCTTGTGCGAAGGCCGGTGTCACCACAGGCGAATGGGGCTGGACGCTACGCGAAGCCTTTGGCGAATACCGCGCGCCGACCGGTGTTGGCCGCGCAATGCGAAACGACGTTACCGGTCTTGATGACATTCGCGCCGACGTCGATCGCGTGTCCCGCAAGCTTGGCAGACGCCTGACCTTCCTGGTCGGAAAACCCGGGCTAGATGGCCACTCCAATGGCGCAGAACAGATTGCCGTGCGAGCGCGCGATGCTGGAATGCAGGTGGTTTACGAAGGCATTCGCTTGACGCCGGAAGAGATCGTCGACGCTGCGCGCAAGCAGAAGGCGCACGTTGTTGGATTATCGGTTCTTTCAGGCAGCCATTTGCCGCTCGTCGAAGATGTCGTCGACCGCATGAAAGAGGCCGGTCTCGATGTGCCGGTGGTGGTCGGCGGCATTATTCCGCCCGAGGACGCTGCCGAACTCGAAAAGGCCGGCGTCGCTGCGGTCTACACGCCTAAAGACTTTGAATTGAACCGCATCATGTCGGACGTCGTGCGCATCGTCGAGCGGG
>Ga0187776_10001309_pt1 | contig 12385 bp, 13 predicted proteins | sample 0216_BV02_MP12_2_FD_132426 | JGI IMG/M metagenome (GOLD analysis project Ga0187776, IMG submission 132426) | Tropical peat soil microbial communities from peatlands in Department of Meta, Colombia - 0216_BV02_MP12_20_MG | ecosystem: Environmental > Terrestrial > Soil > Wetlands > Peat | place...
CGACGCCAGAAACACCGAGGGCGACCATCAAGAGGGCGGCGACCACAAGCGTACACAGAGTCAGGCCGGAGACAGGGTTGTTCGAAGAACCGATCATCCCCACCAGATTCCCGGATACCGCTGCAAAGAAAAAGCCCAGGATGATCATGACCACGGCCGCGACAATGGCGCCCGACAATATCTTGGAGCTGGCGAGGTTGCCCGCGCCGGCGATGAAGTAGTAGTAGAGCGCCAGCATGGCGAGGAGCATGATGCCAACGCCGACGAATACAATCTTGGAACTCAGGTCACGTTCGGTGCGATCACCGGCTTGATGCGCCGCCGCGGACTTGCGCAGATCGGAGACTGCGCGTCCCATGCCTGCCGCCAGTTGTCTGCGCATGCGGAACAAAGTAAAGCTGGCGCCGACGAGCATACCGCCAACGGCAATCGGGCGAACGACGGAAAAGTAGATCGATGCGGCAAGCTGTGGCCAGGCCACCATGTGGCCTGCCGGCTGGCCGGCCTGTATGTAGGGACCAATCACAAAGGTGAGAAGGGGAACCAGGAGTCCCCATGCAAGCACACCACCGGCGAAGTTCAAGGCAGCGAGGCGTGGACCGATGATGTAGCCGACGCCAAGGTAAGCCGGGCTGATGTCGGGAACGGCGAACGTCGAGGCGCCGCCGGTGACGGTCGCAGCGACGTTGGGATTCGTGCTTGTCCGCAGCGTAAGCTTCCTGCCCAGGTCGCCGATGTTCACGTTGAAAACGTTACCCGGAGAGAAAACGTTGATGGCGCCGAGCAGGTACATGAAGCCGCCGAACCCCATATTTGCGAACAGGATTTTTGCGGCCGTGCTGCCTTGCTGCCCGGCTTTGTGAATCTGTGAGGCGGCGACAGACTCGGGGTAGGGGAGTTCAGGGTCTTCGACCATCACGCGCCGGAGAAGGGTGACGAACAGGATGCCGAGCGTCCCGCCGATGACCATCAGGGCCACGGAGTTCCAATACTTGGCCTGCGTGAGGCCGGGCCAAAGGCCGGCGATGACAAAGGCCGGGATGGTGAACACCGCGCCCGCAGCCACCGACTCACCGATGGATCCGATGGTCCGGGCGATGTTCTCTTCGAGGATCGAACCTTTCATCAGCCGCAGCAGCGACATGCCTATAACGGCCGCGGGGTAGGTCGCGGCGATGGTCATGCCGGCCCTTAGTCCCAGGTAGGCGTTTGCCGCGCCGAGGACGCCGGTCATAAGCAAACCTAGGATGATTGCGCGGAGGGTGAACTCCTTCATCTCCATTTGGGGAGGGACAAAAGGCTGAAACCTCTTGGGCGCCTCTTGCGGGGGAGCCGTGGTTTGAGGGCTCATGAACTCCTCGTCGCTTGCGGATGTTGGATGCATGGCATCCCAAACAGCAGGCTGATTTTACAAGGAAACCCTCGGCTACGGGTTGGTTTCGGCGGTAACTACCGGGCAGCGTCAGACAGCATGAATTTACAAGTCTGCGAATGTGCACCTCCTCGGCGCAGGCCCGGGTTGCCAGGGCAACCTTTACACGTCCTGCCATTTACGCAATAATTGAGACTTGTGGATAGAGGAGACTAACCTCTAGAAAGGACAGAGTTTTTGTGCTAATGATTCGCCTGGCGCGCGTGGGTGCGCGCAAGCAGCCGTATTACCGTATTGTGGTCATAGAGAAGGAGCGTGCACGGAACGGTCGCCCGGTCGAGGTTGTGGGCACTTACAACCCTCGCACCAATCCAGCCTCGGTCGAGTTGAAACGTGAGCGCGTGGATTACTGGACGTCAAAAGGCGCTCGGGTGTCGGATACAGTGACCCGGATTTTGGCGAGGCAGCGGACCACGGCTCCCGTGACGGCCTAAGACCTCGCCCCGTGGCGAATTCCCGCATTTTCTATTATGGGGCAGTCGGGCCTCGGGCCCCACACCAGGAGGACGCGGGTCATGGGCGAGCAGGGTGGGGACATGCGTGCGCTGGTCGAACAGATTGCCAAGGCGCTCGTTGATGAACCCGAGCAAGTGGCGGTTCGGGCCATTGACGGGGAACAGGTAACAGTGTTGGAACTGCGTGTCTCTCCCAGCGACCTCGGCAAAGTCATCGGGAAGCAGGGGCGCACGGCGCGTTCCATCCGCACCATCCTGGGCGCTGCCGGCATGAAGCTAAGAAAACGCTACACCTTGGAGATCCTGGAATAGTTCCCGCAGAATCCGCCAGCCAGGAAGAATTCATTAGCCTCGCGCGTGTGCTTCGGACCCAGGGGCGGCGCGGCGAGGTGGCTGTAGAACTGCACACCGCGTTCCGGGAACGCTTCCCGAAAGGTTGCTGCGTGTTTGCTCTCAATGAGCACAATCAGCGGCGGGAACTCGTGGTGGTGGATTCCTGGCCGCACAAGGGGCTGGTAATCCTCAAGTTCAGCGGGGTTGAGAGCATCTCGGAAGCGGAAACGCTGGTCGGCTGTGAGATTCAGGTACCGCGTACGGAGCGCTTGCCCTTACCGGCGGGTGAAGTTTACGTTAACGATCTGGTGGGTTGTGCAGTTTTCGATCGAGGTGCCGAGGTCGGGCGGATTGCGGAGGTCCAGTTCGGCTCAGGCGATGCGCCCTTACTAGTGGTCAAGGCCGGAGTTAAGGAATATCTGCTCCCGTTTGCCGAGGCGTATCTGGTCAAAGTCGACCTCGAGGGCAGGCGCCTGGACATGGATCTGCCGGAAGGTATGCTGGAGCTGGGTTCGGCCCCTCAGCGATGAAGAGCGCCGGCAAACGTAGATGAAGTTTGACATCCTGACGATCTTTCCGGAGTTCTTCCGCGGCCCGCTCGACTACGGGATCGTGCGGCGGGCGCGGGAAGCCGGGGTGGTGGAGATCAGCGTGCACGACCTGCGCACCTTCACCCATGACCGGCATCGGACGGTGGATGATCGCCCCTTCGGCGGCGGCGAGGGCATGGTCCTCAAGCCAGAACCGATCTTTGAATGTGTGGAATCTCTGGGCGTGGCAGCGCGCGATGTTCGGTCCAATACGAGAGAATCTGTGGTACTGCTTTCGCCGCAGGGCGGGCTGTTCAACCAGGACATCGCTGGGGAACTAGCCGGACTGGAGCGCGTGGTGCTGATTTGTGGCCGCTACGAGGGCGTGGATGAGCGCGTGGGCGCTTTCCTGGCCGACAGCGAGATGTCGATAGGGGAGTACGTGCTGAGTGGGGGCGAGCTGGGCGCGGCCATCATCGTGGACGCGGTCACGCGCTTGCTGCCTGGCGCGCTGGGCAACGAGGCCTCGGCGCAGCAGGAGTCGTTCACTCGCAGCCACCACCCCAGCAAACCAAAGACGGGTTTGCCGGGGGCCCCGGGCTCGGCCGCCGGGGCAGAGGGTCCGAGTTCCACCTGCGCGTCAGGAGGGCTGCTGGACTACCCACATTACACGCGACCGGCGGAATTTCGGGGGATGAAGGTCCCCGAGGTGCTGGTTTCGGGGAACCATGAAGAGATCCGGCGCTGGCGGCGGCGCGAGGCGCTCGAGAAAACAATGCGCAACCGTCCCGACCTGCTGGAGCGCGTGCTGCTCAGCGCTGAGGATAAGGAGTTCATCGGCGAGATGGGACTCGAGGGCAGACAGTGAATCAGGGTTGTTGACCATTGGCCGTTGGCTCTTAGCTTTTGGCCAAGAGCAAATAGCTGGGAGCCAAGAACAGCGGCTCAATGATCGAAGCAGAACAAGGAAGGAAGAGGCAATCATGTCGATCTCACCGATCATGGATAAAGTAGTCGCGAAGCTGCAGCGCAGCGATTTTCCGGAGTTCAAGCCGGGAGATACCATCCGCGTGCACGTCAAGATCAAGGAAGGCGACAAGGAACGCTTGCAGGCCTTCGAAGGCACCGTGATCTCGCGCTCGAGCGGCCCCGATGCCAGCTTCACCGTGCGCAAGATCAGCTTCGGCCACGGCGTGGAGCGCATCTTCCCCGTCAATTCTAAGGTGATCGATAAGATCGAGGTGGTGCGCTCGGCCCACGTCCGCCGCGCCAAGCTCTTCTTCCTGCGCGAGCGCCGTGGGAAGTCGGCACGGCTACGCGAAGCGGAGTAGAGCGGTCGCGTCCCTTCCACCCCTTGCCCCTGCCCGGCTTTTGCGCCAGACTGGCAGCAGACATGCCGGAACACGGCACAATGCGCCGGCTGTCCTTGATAGGGGTCGGCGGACTGGTTTTCACCGCGGGGATGATTGCGCTGGCAGTCGTCTATGTCCCGGTGTTGCCCTGGTTCCTGGCCTTCGCTATACCAATTGGAGTCGTGATTGCCCTGGCGCTGCACTTCTGGCACAAACACGCGCCCGCCCCTGAACAGGAAAACAGGAAGAAGTCTTCCATCTCGACGACCACTAATGCCCCGCAAGCCACAGCTCGATAGCGAGAAATCCCTCTCCAAAGCTGCTCTAAAGCTGCGCTTGCTGAAGAGCCTGAAGTGCACCAGGCGTTACGAGCGTGAGCTCTGGCGATCGGGCGTGCGCTTTGTCGCTGGCTTGGACGAAGTTGGCCGCGGGTCGCTATTCGGCCCCGTGGTCGCTGCCGCGGTGATCCTTGACCCCGCTTACCGAATCCGGGGCCTGCGCGATTCGAAGCTGCTGCCCGCGAAGCGCCGTGCGCTCCTGGTCGAGAGCATACGGGAGCACGCCATCGCATGGTCGGTCGCGGCCGTGGACGCGGCGCGCATCGACCAGATCAACATTTACCATGCCTCGCGCCTGGCGATGCTGGAAGCCGTTTTGCAACTCGCGCCGGCGCCGGACCACTTGCTGATTGACGCATTGTCCATCGATTTCGCATGTCCACAGACGGCCATCATTCACGGCGATGCTGTCTCCGCCTCGATCGCGGCCGCGTCCATCATCGCCAAGGTCGAGCGTGATCGCATGATCCAGGAATGGGACCCGGTGTTCCCGAATTACGGCCTGGCTTCCAACAAGGGCTATTACACGCGCAAGCACGCGAGCGCGCTGCGGCAGTATGGGCCTTCGCCGCTGCATCGCCGGTCGTTCGAGCCGGTGTGGAATTCGGCCTCGCCGCAAGACGTGCTGGAATTCATGCTGGGCGGAGCCTGTGCGCCGGAAGAGGCGGAGGAAGCAGCCGTTGAAATCGAGGCTGGCGAGCGCGTCATTTCTGCCGCATCCAGTGGCGACTGAACGCAATCTACAATGTCGAGGACTCGATGCTGAGGCTGCTCTGCGTAACGGCTCACCCTGACGATGAAGCCGGAGGGTTCGGCGGATCACTGCTGCTCTATGCTTTGCGCGGCGTGGAGACGCATGTCCTATGTCTGACGCCTGGCCAAGCAGCCACAAATCGTGGCGGCGCTCGCTCCGACGAGGAACTGGCGGCAATGCGCCGCGCGGAGTTTCAGGCCTCGTGCCGGGTGTTGAAGATCGCCCGCGGCGAAGTGCTCGATTATCCCGACGCTGGGCTCGACCGCGTGGACTTCAACGCCGCCGTGGCTGAACTGACCGAGCGTGTCCGCTGCATCCGGCCACACGTCATCCTGACCATCGGTCCCGAGGGGGCCGTCACCGCCCATCCCGACCACTCCATGGTTTCGCTTTTTGCCACGCTGGCCTATCACTGGGCGGGGCGGAGCAACCGCTTCGCCGAGCAACTCCAGAACGGTCTGACACCACATCGCGCGCAGAAGCTCTACTACTCGACCACGCTGTTCTCTCTCTCCGACCGGCAACCGGTCTCGCCTGCCCCGGTGACGGCCACGGTTGAGATCGGATCCCACTTCCTGGAAGAGAAGATCAGAGCATTCAAGCAGCACACCAGCCAGTCGCCGTTGTTCCAACTTTTCGAGGGCATGGCGCGCAAGCGCGGCACCAGAGAGCTGTTCCACCTAGCCGCAACCACGGCGCCACGACAGATGCGGATGGAGACGGATTTGTTTGAGGGAGTGAAGGAGGATTGAGTCATTGGGCCATTGGCTCATTGACTCGTTGGTTCTCTCATCGTTTTCTCTTACAACAGCAACGACTACGGCCCCACCTTCGCCGCGCGATCAGGCGTACTCCCAGCGCCGCGCCAGCCTGCGGGCAACAGCGAACAGCACCGCTGCCACCGCGAGCAGCACCACCACCTGGGGCCAAAGGTGTAACAGCGGCTCATCGCGCCAAAAGACTTTGGTGAAGCCGTCAATTGCCCAGGCATTGATGGTCAGCAGGCCTGCCTTCTGCATCACTTCCGGCATCAGGAAGCGTGGGAACATGCTGCCACCCACGGAGGACATGATCAGGATCACCAGCGTGGACAGCGGGCCCAGTTGAGCCCGCGTTCGGCAGATGCTGGCCAGCAGCATGCCGAAGGCAGCGACCGCGAGCGCGGTGCAAACCCCCATCACCACGATTCCGGGGATATGGGAGAGAAAGTCGAGCTTGAAGACGGCCCAGGCCCAGACAAACATCAGCACCAGTTGCGCGAAGGCCAGCAGCGCGCTGAAGGTGAGCTTTCCCGCCAGCAGCGCGGTCATGGTTACAAGCGAACTCAGCACCCGGTCCAGGGTTCCGCTCTCCGCCTCATCCAGCAGCGAACCGGCAGCACTGCTTGCCGTAAACAGCAGGAACATGACTCCAATGGCCGCGGCGTAGAAAGACACCATGGGGCTGCGCTTGTTCTCGCCGACAACATCGCGGGTGGTAATTGCAATCACGCCGGCGTCACTAGCGCCGCTGCCAGTCGCAGTTGAACCGTGGTTTCCCGCCGCCGCTTCCCGCCGGCTTTGCCATCGCTCGAGCTGATGCAGGTTCTCCTGGATTCTTTTACGCTGCTCCGCGGTGAACCCGCCGGCGTAGGCATCGAGATGCTTGGATCCCTGCTCCGCCATACCATGGGGCATCGAGGTCATCGCCACTTTCTGCAGCAGCCCGGCAACCAAATGCGGCGCAACGATGTCACTGCTGTCCTTTAGCAGCTGTATCGCCGGGTGCTCCTGCGAGCCACCAAAGGAAATAGGATCTTTTCCGAAACCCTGCGGAATGATTAGCGCGACCGGCGCCGCCCCAGCCTTCACCGCGGCTTCGGCGGTTTGAGCAGTGTACTCCGGTTGCTCGACGCCCTGCTTGCGCGGCGGCCGCGTTCGCACTACGAGCGATGCTTCCGCTTGGAGGCCTTTGGTCAGCCCCTGCGATACCCGGCTGTGATCCTCGTCAACAGCAATGACCGTGATTTTCGGCGTAGCATCGCGCCTTCCGCCGAAGATGACGGCAAAAATGGTGAAGAACGCTATCGGCAGGATGAAGCTCAGGGCCAGCGCCCCGCAATCGCGGCGCAGCGAAACCAGAGCGGTCCCGACAATGGAAACGATCACTCGCGCAACTCCCTTCCTGTCAAGTGCAGGAAGACCGATTCCAGGTTCGGCTTCCGGAGTGAGACGTCCATCAGTTCATGCCCGGCTTTGGCGGCGGCATCGATCAGCGTTGCAATCTCGGCGGGGCGCTCAAGCGTGAACTGCCCCGTGCCCTCGACATAGCGGCCGCCGCGCTTCTCCACCCACACCGCTACGTGAACCCCAGGTTCTCGGAAGTGTGCGATGACCTCGCTGCGTGAGGCGAAAGCGTTGCGGACAAGTTCATCCTTGGTCCCTTGGGCGATGATGCGTCCATGATCAACGATGGCGATGCGATCGCACAACCGCTCCGCTTCTTCCATGTAGTGCGTGGTGTAGATGATCGACATCCCTTTGGCGTGCAGAGTCTCGATCATCTCAAAAATCCGGTTGCGTGACTGAGGATCGACGCCGACAGTCGGCTCGTCCATCAGCATCAGTCTGGGTTCGTGGATGAGGCCAACCGCCATATTCAATCGCCGCTTCATCCCTCCCGACAGATTGCTGACCCGTTCTCCCGCCCGGTCTGCCAGCGCCGCCCACTCGAGGCAGTGCGCGACGGCACTTTGCAGCGAAGCCCTCCCCAACCCGTGATATCTGCCAAACGTCTGCAGGTTTTCCCGGCAGGTCAGCCGCGGATATATGGCCAGCTCTTGCGGGACCCATCCCAAAGCGGCACGCGCGCCGCCGGAACCGGCCGGCCTTCCAAAGACCAACACCGTGCCAGCGTCCGGGATGACGCGTCCCACAACGGTGCGGATGAGCGTGCTCTTCCCCGCGCCGTTGGGGCCGAGCAATCCCAGGCATTCGCCAGGGTTCAGATTGAGCGTTATGCCATTGAGAGCTGTCACGTCGCCGAAGCGTTTGACAAGTCCCTCAGTACACAGCGGCCCCAGCGACGATGAAGTCGCAGCGGGTTGCGCAAACGTCATTGCGTCTCCGATCGTCCATACTGCGGCCATAGCCTGGAGCGACTGCCCGAAAAAGCCTCTAGTTTCAATGGCCAATGACTGAAGTTTCTACTTCGGCGACTCCGCAAGCGGTTTGATGATTTCTCCGAGCATGTCCGGCGTGTTGGGAATGCGCTCCAAGTCCGGATACTTCTCGCCTTCGTGATGGTTCACGGAATATGTGTTCTGGAAAGAGCCGTTCTGGGCCAGGAGTTGGATGGGCTGAGATGTGCCCTTGGCTTCTCGGATAGCGTCGTGCAGCACGGCCGCCGAGTAGGGGCGTCCGTTGACCCCGAGCAGCTTCATGCCTGGCCCGATGCCGGCCCGCCACGCCGGCGAATCGGGGAGAACATCCCGCAGGGTGGCGTCCGGCTCCCGAACGACCATGCCCAGCGAGTAGCGAACATCGGTCACACGATCCACCGTCTCGATGCCCTGAAACACCGATGACGGCGTTTCGGTGTAAACCAGCTTCCAGCCGCTCCGCTCGAGGCCGCCCATGGGCGCCTGCGGTGCGGTGGAATTCAGGCGGGTGTTCAGAAACGTGTGCCAATCGTGGGCTACCACCCGGTTGAGCGTGTTCACCACGTCGTCGAAGGTATAGGTCTTCAGCTCGGGTCCTCCGTCCTGCCCCCCGAAGAAGAGGCGGGAGAAATCGTTCAGGGATCGCTGCCCCTTGGTGAGTTCGCGGATGGTGGTATCGACATCGAGCCAGATCAGCGTGCTCTCGTCGTAGAAGTCCACGCTGCGCCGCCAGGCCTCCCACTCGCGCGGCGCCACGAACAGTATTTGTGCCGCGACTGCGGTATCGCTCAAGGAGCGCCAGGTCCGTCCGGACGTCGTGTCCAGCTGGGCGGTGATGATGGCCAGGTACTGCCGCGCTTGCTCGGGCGTCCACAGGCCGCTCCGCCCCGACAGGACCGTACCCCAGTATTGGGTGAGCCCCTCATATACCCATAAGAGCTCGCCCTTCATCGGCTCCTGGTAGTTCGCGGTGGCGAGGCCGGCCGGGCGGCGGTACTTGCCATTCCAGGAATGGGTGAACTCATGCGGAAGCAGGCTGCCTCCCGAGGCATAGAAGTAGCCGTCCACGAAGGCACGCTCGCGCATGCGGTCGTCGCTCGCCTGATGGTGCTCCAGCCCGAAATGCGCCACGTGATCGCTCAGGCTGATGAGGAAGTCGTAATGCCAGTAATGGCGTGCACCGAAGAGCGCGCCGGCCTCGCGCACCAGCTGCGAGTACTCGCGCACCACCTCGGCAGGGACATCGAGCGCAGCTTCGCTATCGGCGGCCAGGTCGAGCCGATGCGCAGGGCTGATCTCGGTGGCCAGGGGCACCACACGGAAGTGCGCTCCGGAAAGGACGGGTGAATCGATCAGCAGGTTGAGGGTGACTGGCTTGAATTCGATCGTGTCACCCAGGCGCGACGCGACTTCGAGTGGGGTGGCGAATTTCCATCCTGCCGGCAGGCGCAGGCTGGCTGCGTACATCAGTTCACGTGGCGGCTTCCCTTTCGGATACAGCAGCAACTGGTTCCAACTGATCAACGCGAGTTGCTGGGTAGTGGAGGCGGCCGCGGAGAATCCTTCCTCCTTCACCGGTCCAAGGTAGTCGAGCGCGATCTCGAGCACCGATGCCCCCTGCGGGACATCCACGTTGAAGGCGTACATGTCCATGTCATCGCGGCGCCAGGCGAGCGGCTTGCCCTTCGCCGTTATCTTGGGCCCGGCAAGATTGACGATCGGTCCGGTGGGGCCGTGCTCCCCCGGAATCCACTCGGGATAAAAGAGCGTCATGGGCCCGGCATCGACCGGAACCACCAGCCGTGCCTGGAAGTGGCTGCGCGCTGCGTCCGTGGCATCGACGGCCAGCGTGATCGTATCCCGAGGGTTAGAGGCGGCGAGAGGCGCGCAGAAAACGCCGCACAACAGCAGGAGAGCAACGACAGCACGCTTTTGCATGGGCACTAAAGAATAATAGTGACGTCGAAGATTGTGCAACTGAAGCTTGGGCCGCCGGCAACGGGCTATCTCTTGTCGAGCTTCTTGTTTTCCTCGACGGTCCCGAGAATGCTGGCCATAACCTTGTCGAAGGCTTCCTTCTTCGACATCGGCCCGCGGCCACCTTTGTTCTTGCGGTAACTGTGCTCGTGATTGCAGGTGCGGCAGCGGACCCTCTGGGCCTCCGCGCCTGCCATGGAGACCACCGCATGGGTGGTGCTCAGGATGCAGCGCGAACAGTAGTCGTCGATGTCATCGCCGAGGCGCATGCGGCCCCCTTGACGCGGAAGAGCAAACGCGTCGCAGTGTAGCATAACCGCCAAGGCTGCTGGTCGTCGCGGGGGCTTTGACCACGGATGGTATTATTCCCGCGTGCCGCCGAGAAAAACGCGCGGGAAGTTCATCACCATCGAGGGCCTGGACGGCTGCGGCAAGAGCACCCAGCTGGGCCGACTGGCGGCCGTTCTGCGCGGCGAGGGGATCAGTGTGATCGAGACGCGCGAGCCCGGCGGGACTCCTTTGGGCGAGAAGGTCCGCGCCGTGCTGCTGGATTCCCGCACCTCGGGCCTATCGCCGCGGGCCGAGCTGGCGCTGATGTTCGGCGCGCGTGCGCAACATGTGGATGAGGTCATCCTGCCGGCTTTAGCGGAGGGCGTCTGGGTGCTGTGTGACCGATTCACCGATTCCACGGAAGCCTACCAGGGCGGCGGCCGCAAGCTGGGGAGCGAACCCGTGCTGGCGCTGCACAAGACTCTGGGTCACGGCCTCCAGCCCGACATGACCATCCTGATGCTCTCGGACGTGGAAGCCAGTGTAGCGCGAGCCCGGCGCCGCAATCGGGCGCGCATTCCCTCGGTTGCGCCGGCAACAGAATCGCAACCTGACGAGAACCGCTTTGAGCAGGAAAGTCGGGCGTTCTTCCAGCGCGTCGCCACTGCGTATAAAGCAATCGCGAAACGCGAGCCCGAACGCGTGTTTGCCGTAGACGCGCGTCCAGCGCCGGACTTGGTTCACCAGGAGATTGTAGCGGCGGTGCGGCAGCGGTTGATGGGGAAAAGGGCATCAAGCTTTTAGCTCTTGGCCGCTTGCCTCCTTGTCTCCGTGCCTCCGTGCTGGATTAGACTATATGCAAAATGCCTTTCTCTGATTTCTACGGTAACGCCGAAACCGTGACGCGCCTGCGGGAGATGCTGGTGCGCGATCGCCTGCCGCACGCCATCATCCTGGCGGGAGCGAGCGGGGCGGGCAAATACAAGCTGGCGCAGATGACGGCTAAAGCCCTCAACTGTCTGCAGCGCCCGCTCCAGGAAGGCCTTCCGGATTTCTGCGGCGCCTGCTCCAACTGCCTGCGCATCGGCGAGGCAGACGATCTCGGGGCACGTTTTGCCGAAGCCGTGGCAGCGCGCGAAGAATTGCGCGAGGCGGACAAGCGCGAGACGCGCCTGCTCATCCAGACGCATCCCGACGTGCTCATCATCCCGCCCGACCCCCCGCAGATGATGATCAAGGTCGGCCAGGTGCGGCGGGTCATTGAGACCATCTATTTCCGCCCCTCAGAAGGCCGCGAGTGCGTCTACATCTTCACCGATTCGGCGTTCATGAAGGAAGCGGCCAACTCTCTGCTGAAGATTCTGGAAGAGCCGCCGGGTTTCGCCACCATGTTCCTGCTGACTGAGAACCCCGGCGAACTGCTGCCGACCATCCGCTCGCGCGCCATTACCCTGACGCTGGCTGCGCTCCCGACAGCAGACATCGAGGCCTTCCTGGCCCGCATGCGCCCGGAGTTGCAGGCAAGGCAGCGTGGACTGGCGGCGCGGCTTTCCGGCGGCGCGGTCGGCGCAGCGCTGTCCTTCGATCTGGCCGCCTACGTCACCGCGCGCAAGGACGCACTCGCCCTGCTGACCACCGCCGCTCATCCCCAGGACCACAGCGGGCTGTTCAGGGTAACGGAAACTTACCGCGCCGGGGCTGAGGGTAAGGACAAGACCGAGGAACTTATCCGCACACTGTATTGGCTGCTCGAGGACTTGCTGTTCCTGAAGTCGGGCACGCCGGAACTGGTGCGCAACGCGGAC